>Ga0138262_1290444_pt1 | contig 15679 bp, 8 predicted proteins | sample RNAB_720151113_FD_105265 | JGI IMG/M metagenome (GOLD analysis project Ga0138262, IMG submission 105265) | Metatranscriptomics of polar marine prokaryotic and eukaryotic communities from Palmer Station, Antarctica after 72hr light incubation -... | ecosystem: Environmental > Aquatic > Marine >...
CTTTGTTTAGGCGAGACACACAAAATACTTACCTAACATATAAAGTTTTTAATGCTAAGATTCATTCCTAATGAAGCTTTTTATTGCAGATTGGATCTGTAAGATAATTTTTTAGCTCAAAATAAAGGAAGATCTTATTAAAGAATCGTCGATTGGGGCAAATAAAAAAACACAGAAATAACTAAGGCAAGCTTTCATAACTGTATTATTGCATAGAAAAAGAGCGCTTACCGTACACTTAACGTAAAAATGGAAATAGTAGGGATTGACTAGCTAACTGGCTGACTGACTGCAGTCAGTCAGGAAAGTCTTTTATTAATAAAAAAAAATTAAGAATGTATAAGAAAAAAAGCGCTTAAAAAAGAGTTTCGATTAAAATGAATATAGAAACTATTAACAAGGAATGCGAATGAAATTAGCTTATTGGATGTATGTTGGACCTGCCCATATTGGTACATTAAGAGTTGCAAGTTCTTTTAAAAATGTTCACGCTATTATGCACGCTCCGATTGGCGACGACTACTTTAATGTAATGCGTTCGATGTTAGAACGTGAACGTGAATTCACTCCCGTTACAGCAAGTGTAGTAGACCGACACGTTTTAGCACGCGGATCACAAGAAAAAGTAGTCAATAATATTTTACGAAAGGATCAAGAAGAATCTCCGGATTTAATTTTATTAACACCAACCTGTACTTCGAGTATTTTGCAAGAAGATTTACAGAATTTTGCTGAACAAGCTTCATTAAAATCTCAAGCAAAAGTTATTTTAGCCGATGTAAATCACTACCGCGTCAATGAAATGCAAGCAATGGACAGAACACTTGAACAAATTGTTGCATGCTATATTGAAGACGCAAAGAAACTAGGGGAATTCGACAACACAAAAACTGAAAAACCATCGGTTAATATCATTGGTATGTTTACTTTAGGGTTTCATAACCAACACGATTGTCGTGAATTAAGACGTTTATTTAAAGATCTTGGTATTGAAGTAAATCAAGTGATTCCTGAAAATGGAGAAACCAAAGAATTAAAAAATCTACCCAAAGCATGGTGCAACATTATTCCGTATAGAGAAGTAGGTTTACTAACAGCCGATTATCTTAAAAAAGAATTTGATATGCCTTATATTGATACCATCCCTATGGGTGTACTAGGTATGCAAGCTTTCGTTGAGCAATTACAGCTTGTATTTAACAAATTAAAACCAGAGCTGAACTTTGATTTCACTGACTATATTGTTCGTCAAACAAAATTCATTTCACAATCAGCTTGGTTCTCTAGATCAATTGACTGTCAAAACTTAACGGGTAAAAAAGCCGTTGTTTTTGGAAATGCAACGCATGCTTCCGCTATGACAAAAATTCTTACTCAAGAAATGGGTATTAAAGTTGTTTGCGCAGGAACGTATTGTAAGCATGATAGCGAATGGTTTATTGAACAAGTAAAAGATTATTGTGATGAAATTTTAGTTACCGATGATCAAACAGCAGTGTCTAATATGATCGCTCGAATTGAACCGGCCGCGATTTTTGGTACACAAATGGAACGTCATATCGGAAAACGCTTAGATATCCCTTGTGGTGTTATTTCGGCTCCAATCCACATCCAGAATTTCCCTCTAGGGTACCGCCCTTTCCTTGGTTATGAAGGAACCAATCAAATTGCCGATTTAGTTTATAACTCATTTGCATTAGGCATGGAAGATCATCTTTTAGAAATCTTTGGTGGCCATGATACAAAAGAACTGACTCCAGCACCAACCGAATTAGATGGGTTAGCATGGACATCTGAAGCCGGAGAAGAATTAAATCGAATTCCTGGTTTTGTTCGTGGAAAAGTAAAACGTAATACAGAGAAATACGCGCGTTCACAAAATGTTTCTGAAATTACATTAGACGTTATGTTTAGTGCAAAAGAAGCCTTAGCTGTCTAATACAGAGACTGCCTTAGTTCTTGCAGAAATCTTTTTATCTGCTCTTTATCTTTATTTATTACAAATAAAGATAAAGAGCAGATAAAAGAAAGAGGCGGACGGGTACACAAATTTCTGGGAAAAAGGTATTCTACGGAGTAGCTAACAGTATTAAAAACAATTTGGGTCGATGCCCGAGTGGTTAATGGGGGCGGATTGTAAATCCGCTGGCAACGCCTACGCTGGTTCAAATCCTGCTCGGCCCAAACATTTTTTGCTGACTGACTGCAGTCAGCCCAATACTAGAAAGTTCTTAGGAGAGGTGTCCGAGTGGTTTATGGTCACAGTCTTGAAAACTGTCGTAGCGTAAGTTACCGTGGGTTCGAATCCCACCCTCTCCGAATACACTGAGAAAAAAAGAAGACAAAGAAGTCTAATCGTAAGATTAACACTTCTTTGTCTTCTTTTTTTTGACTGCTGTCATGAATTATTGTATACAAATGATCTCTAAAAATTAAAAAGGGCGAACGACGGGGATCGAACCCGCGAATGATGGAGTCACAATCCATTGCCTTACCACTTGGCTACGCCCGCCTACGTACTTCTATACACGTAATATAGTATATATATGAACAAAAAGTCAATAAAAAAAAATCAATTTGGTCTCGTCAATACATTTTTGTTACACTAATTGCATAGAGGCTTAGTAGCTCAGTGGTAGAGCAAAAGATTCATATCCTTTCGGTCGCAGGTTCAAATCCCGCCTAAGCCAATTCTATTTTTTAATCGTTCCATCAGAAACTCTGTATTACCACGGATAGGATTCGAACCTACACAGAACAACTTAGAAGGTTGATGCCCGTCCATTAGGCGACCGTAGCTTTGTAAAAAGCACGCAAATAGATACTATCTCTATAATGCTATACTTATAGTATTTTTTTGAGTGTGGTTTGTCAATGTTTTTCAAAGAAAAAAAAAGATAGTTGATTAGGTTTCTATCATTTTATCAAGAACCCTAATCAACTATCTTTTAATAGCCTATTATCCGTTAAACTAAAACTACATTAGGCAACTCAGACTGACTGACTGAATGCAGTCATTCAACCCAATAAACTAGTACTAATGAAACGAAAAAACCATTTTTATTCGTAACCAAAAACAGAACTAAAAACTTCTTGTACTTTCGTTCCTGAATCAATAGATTCCAGTGGATCCTTTCTTAAACGATGTCTTAAACATAACGTTACAATTTTGAAAATATCCTGGATGGTTACCTCAGAACGCCCTTCGAAAGCGGCTAACGCAATAGCGGCACGATTTGTTACAATATCGCCTCGTAATCCATCAACATTTAATTCAGAACAAATTTCGGAAATCTTCACTTGTAAATCATAATCCACTTTAATGTTGCCGTCTTTTAAACGCTGACGAGCAGCGGTAATTCGAGATGTTAGCTCTAGTTGAGATTCTTCATATTCTTTACGGAAATCATAAGGGTATTCATCAAAAACAATACGTTGTTCTACAATTTTTACTCTTAGAGCGGGCTCGCGCACTGTTCCAATCTGAGCGTGCATACCAAATCTATCTAATAATTGAGGTCTTAATTCACCTTCTTCCGGGTTTCCAGAACCTACTAAAATAAATCGTGCTGGATGACAAATTGAGATACCTTCACGTTCTACAGTATTCCAACCTGAAGCTGCTGAATCTAACAGAACATCAACTAAATGATCATCAAGAAGGTTAACTTCATCTACGTATAAAATACCACGGTTGGCTTTTGCTAATAATCCTGGCTCAAACGCTTTAACACCTTCTGTTAAGGCTTTTTCAATATCAATTGTTCCACACACTCGGTCTTCAGTAGCACCTAATGGTAAATCAATCATTGGAATTTTAATCTTTGCCGTTTCAAGGTTGCCAGGCCCTTCGTTGGGATCAGAGTTAAAAGGGTCGTTCGCGATAATGTCAATCTCAGGTAATAAATCCACTAGGGCTCGTACTGTTGTTGATTTTCCAGTACCACGGTCTCCCATGATCATAACGCCACCAATTTTGGGATCAATAACGTTTAAAATAAGGGCTAATTTCATTTCTTCTTGACCAACAATAGCTGTAAAAGGAAAAACGGGTCGGTCGGTTTTGATTTCTTGCATTTTTTGAGGAGGTATTCAATCAACTAGTTTCTAAATTACTTTTTTTAATTTTACAAAAAAAAAAATGTATTTTCTATTTGTTTTTTTTATAGCTTTATGAGTGATACACTACTATAAAACTAAAGTTTTGTACTATTTAGAATAAATTCTTATTCTTTATTTAATAACTCTTGGTTTCTGAGTCATTCTTTGTGAATTCTGAAATGAAAGGATATTTTATGTTTATTCTTGATAACTATACATACGTTTTTGTGTTCTTTGTCATAGCATGCCTTGTACCCATCTTAGCATTAAGTACATCAAGGTTAATACGACCAAAAGAAAATGGGCCAGAACGAAGAACAACTTATGAATCGGGTATTGAACCCATGGGCGAAGCCCGTATTCAATTCAACATCCGTTATTATATGTTTGCACTCGTATTTGTTTTATTTGATGTGGAAACACTCTTTTTATACCCTTGGGCAGTGACTTTTAACGAATTAGGATTAGCAGCATTCATTGAAGCGTTTATTTTTATTTCCATTTTAATTATTGGTTTAGTTTATGCGTGGAGAAAAGGAGCATTAGAATGGTCATAAAAGAAGATAGCAGAAAAACAATTTATTCACTCGATTCGAGCAACGTAACAGACGAATTATCAAATAACATTATTTTAACGACTCTGAATGACTTACATAACTGGGCAAGACTTTCAAGTCTTTGGCCATTACTTTATGGTACAAGTTGTTGTTTCATTGAATTTGCCTCACTAATTGGTTCCCGATTTGACTTTGATCGATTTGGATTAGTTCCACGTTCAAGCCCAAGACAAGCCGATTTAATTATTACAGCGGGTACAGTAACCATGAAAATGGCACCGTCTCTTGTTCGTTTATATGAACAAATGCCAGAACCAAAGTATATTATTGCAATGGGTGCGTGCACCATTACCGGTGGAATGTTTAGCACGGATTCTTACAGTACAGTACGCGGAGTCGATAAACTAATTCCGGTAGATGTTTATTTACCTGGATGCCCTCCCAAACCAGAAGCGATTATTGATGCCGTTATTAAATTAAGAAAAAAAGTAGCACAAGAAGACTTTAGTGCAAGAGACTCACGAAAACAAACTCATAGATTTCATACAATTAATCACGATTTAACACTTACTCAACCGATTTACACTGGTGTGTATTTACAGAATGAAGAACGTCAATCTCCACCAAAAGAATTTACAGAAAATTTAGGTATTCTTACACCTCTTTTGTTAGAAGTAGACGCAAAAACAATTTCTTAGAAATAAAAAGTGTTATGTAAGAAAATGAACACTTACATAACACTTTTTATTTCCCAAAGCAGAAATCATGTCTAAAAATAAACCAATTCCACTTCAATACTAAAAAAAGAACTTTATAGTAATTGTTTAGCAAAAACTTTTTCGTGGTTCCTGATTTCTGGTTGAATGACTGTAGTCATTCAGAAAAACCCCTTGGTTAGCTGAGTAACTTTTTAACGTGGTAAATGAGAATGAAGGAAAGTAGATCCATTAGTTCGTAAAAACCCTGTACCTGCCGGAATTAATTGGCCTACTACAACATTTTCTTTCAAACCCATAAAGTAATCAAATTTTCCCTGAATTGCAGCTTGAGTTAATACACGAGTCGTTTCTTGAAAACTGGCTGCTGAAATAAAACTTTCCGCTTTTAAAGAGGCTTTTGTAATCCCTAAAATAATAGGTTCATATTTAGCTACATTTTGACCTTTATTAGCTGTCTCATCATTTATTTTTTTCAGCTGATATAAATCCACTAAATCCCCATGAAGAAAAGGCGTTTGTCCTCCATCTTCGATGAACACTTTTGAAGTCATCTGCTTAACAATAATTTCAACATGTTTGTCAGAAATATCAACCCCTTGTGATTGATAAACACTTTGTACACCATCCACTAAAAATTGTTGAATGTCTAAAAGACTTTTTTTCAAAGCATTTTCAGGAGTTAATGATAATTGCTTGTAAGCAAATTGTTTTTTTAACCGATCATGGGGATTATTTAAAATAGGTTGAAGATCCTTTGTTCGCCTTGCTTCAAGAAGTTCTTCAATTTTAGGTAAACCTTGAACAATATCCCCTGTTTTCGATTTCTTATAAGCTAAACTAAATAACGTTTTGCCTTTTAAAACAATACTATTATTAGAAATAATTATTGGACTCGAATTCGATGTTCGGTAAGGTCGGCCTATTCTTAAAATAACCAGATCTTTCGTACTTTGAATAACAATTCCGGAATGAGTGGATTTAACTCCTTTTGCAATACTATCTCCTTTCAATACCAATGAACCTGTTTTCACAAAAGAAGTTGCTGCTAAAACAAAACGAACTTGATCTGTTTTTTCTTTCAATAAAACTTGACCGTTGGGATTGAAACAAACAACTTCATTTAGATCACACTTCTTTTCTTGAAGAATGTCCAATTGAATTTGTTTCAATCTATCATCCGATTTAGAAACCGATCGAACTAAAGGACTATCTGCACCAACAAAAAAGTTCGAGCACGTTTCTTCAGGATTAAACTTGCTAGCTAAAAGATTAGAATGGAATGGAACTACTTTTCGAAAAGAAAAACTATTCAAAGCTTCATACCATATTAAAAATACAGCTTCATTAAACCTTATGTCATCTACAATTCTTTCATATGACTTCGTAATTGAATAATTTTTCAAAAACTGGTTTTTTAATTGTTTTACACAAGACGGGTTGGCTGAGTTGTTATTTTGTTTCGGTCTGTAAAACCAAGATGGAAAAGTATCTATTAAAACACTGGCATCGGCATCTAAATCGTACTCTTTACTCGTACAATAAGAAGAAAAAAGAAATTTAGTTTCTAATGTAAATTTGGCTTCCCAAGTTGATTTAAAAAATCGAGTCGAAACTAAATGAATAGCATTTAGTTTTCTGCGTGTAGAAATTCGCTTCTTCTGATTCGAACCAAAAGTATAATTCCAATTGAATTGCTTATTCATTTTAGAATAATTCGATTGGTAGAAATCTTCTGGTAAATAGCCAAACTCACTTGAAAAATGTATTTTTTTCGTACTGACCGGTGACCATAATAAAGAATATTGATTGGCTATATATAATGACGATTCTTTATATACAAAGCCGTCTGATAAAACAATATATTTAAAGAAACTATCATCAATCAAACCTTCCATCTCTTTCACCAAATCAATACTCTTAGCCACTTCGACTTTTGCAGGAAGAATAAAATCACCTTTTCGAATCAAGGATTGTTTCAACGATGAAAACGTTTTTATTTGAGATCCCAAAACCCACAATAAACCATTACCTTGCGCTCGAACAGTACTCACATTAAAAGACTGTTCTTGGTTCTTGTCTTTCACTTGTTTTCGTAAGAACTGAAAATACGCTTGTCCTGTAATATCGGACACAACCTCTTTAATAGCCACAACCGCGTTGGGATCGTCTACTTTTTGGAGAATCTGTTCCAAACTCGAATACTCAGCAATAATTTGTTTTGAATAAACTTTTTGATTTGGTTTCGTAAAGAGTAAAGTATAAGGTGGGAGAGACAAAGCCGTTCTTTTCGTTGTACCATCCTCGTTGACTAGATTGTCCGTAATAACAACCTTGATCTCTTCACTAAAAAAAAGAACTTCTTGGCCAAAAATAGTTCTCGTTTTTCTTTTTTGGACCGAATTAGGAATATCATAAGAAATAATTCCAGTATGAGGTGCATAAACACGTTCTGCAACTTCACCTGAAAATACACCTCCTGTATGGAAAGTTCGCATCGTTAATTGAGTACCGGGTTCACCAATTGATTGCGCTGCAATGATTCCAACCGCCTCACCCAAATCAACCAGTTGGCCATGAGCAAGACTCCACCCATAACATAATTGACAGACATGTTGGCTCGTTTGGCAAGTTAAGGGAGAACGAACACTAATCGGAGTCGATTTGACTTGAATTAATTTTCTTGCAAAATGAGGCGAAATATCTTGGTTTTTTAAACCAATTATTCGGCCTGTATTTGTGTTGTGAACATTATGGGCTAACACACGGCCGACAAGCCTTTTTTCACGGGATAAGACTACTTTATTTCGGTCCAATAGATCCGCCACAACAATACCGTCAGGTGTATTACAATTCACCTCGTTTACGATAACTGATTGGGCAACATCCACTAAACGTCTCGTTAAATAACCCGAATTCGCCGTTTTCAAAGCTGTATCGACTAACCCTTTTCGGGCGCCATAACATGAAATAATATATTCCGTAACCGTTAAACCTTCACGAAAGTTACTTTTAATGGGTAAATCGATAATCTCTCCCTGAGGATCAGACATCAGTCCACGCATCCCTACTAATTGGCGTACCTGCGAAATATTACCACGAGCACCTGAAAAAGCCATCATATAAACAGGATTTAATAAATCTGTTTTCCTAAAATGGTGAACCACCTCATCTTTTAATAATTCATTTGTTGTATTCCAAATATCAATTACTTTTTGCGAACGTTCCACTGCTGTTACGTTACCACGATCAAAACGTATTTCATTTTGGTTTACTTCTTCTTCGGCATTTCGTAATAAACGTGACTTAATAGGTGGAATTTTTAAATCTTCAATCCCTAACGAAAGTCCTGCTTTTGTAGCATAATGAAAACCTAAACTTTTTAATTGATCCACCATTTGTAAAGTATTGGGTGCACCTTGGCTAATTAAAAACCAATGAATTAGTCGTTTTAATTCACCTTTGTCAAAAACTCGATTACAAAAAAAAGAGGTCATTTTTTTCCTTTTTTATAGATTGATTGGTTGACTGCAGTCGGAACTGACTATCTGCAAACAGCAGTCAATCAGACAGTCAGTCTGTCAGAAACTAAACTGTAGTCAATTCTTTATTTTTTTCGCGTACTAAAGAATCGGTAACAACCTGATTGAATAGGATTCTGCCTACAGTCGTTTTTATATACTGAACTAATTGGATACCTTCCTGTTCCTCTTTGACTTGAACTCTTCGATAAATTTTTGTACTCCGACCACTACTTTCTACTCGAATCTCTAAAGGTTCTTCCTCATTTGTGTAACTTTCTAGAGTATGGTCGTATTGAATCCATATATACGTGTGAAGTTCCACTTTTTTCCGTTCGTAAGCTAATGCAATTTCTTCAAAAGTAGTAAAATACTTCTTTTTTTGAACTGAGGAAGCAGCTAATTCTAAATTTTCAGTCGTTAAATAATAACAGCCTAATACCATATCTTGGCTGGGTAAGAGAATAGGTTGCCCCGTCGAAGGAGAAAGCCAATTATTTGAAGCCAACATTAATAAACGGCACTCCACTTGAGCCTCTATGGAAAGAGGTACATGAACAGCCATTTGATCTCCATCGAAATCGGCATTAAACGCTGGGCAAACTAAAGGATGAAGTTGAATAGCTCTCCCTTCAATTAAGAGTGGGTAAAAAGCTTGTATTCCTAATCTATGTAGCGTTGGAGCACGGTTTAGTAAGATAGGGTGATAACGCATCACTTGTTTTAGAAGTTCCCAAATCAGGGGTCCGTTTTGCTGAATTTTATTCTTAGCGCCCCGAATATTTGTAGCTAATCCTAATTGAATTAATCTGCGAATAACAAAGGGTTGAAATAATTCAATCGCCATTTCACATGGTAAACCACATTGATGCAATTGTAATTTTGGACCGACAACAATAACAGATCTTCCTGAATAATCTACCCGTTTTCCTAAGAGATTTTGTCGAAATCGACCTTGTTTCCCTTCAATAATATCGGATAATGATTTTAAAGGGCGGTTCTTCGTCCCTAATACTGCTTTACCTTGTCTACCATTATCAATTAATGAATCTACAGCTTCTTGTAATAAACGTTTTTCATTACGAATAATAAGATCGGGAGCCGAAATCTTCATAAACTTTTTTAATCGATTATTTCGGTTAATAACTCGTCGGTATAAGTCATTTAGATCGGAAGTTGCAAAACGTCCCCCGTCTAATTGAACCATAGGACGTAAATCAGGTGGGAGTACAGGTAAATTATGGAGTACTATCCAGCTTGGATCCATTTCAGATTCAATTAAATACATAAGAAGACGTAATCGTCTTGCAATTTTCTTTTTGACACGAAGCATCTTCTTCAAATCTTTTTCAGAGGCTAATCTCTCTGCTTTACGAAGTCTGTCGAGTTTATCACGTAATAAACCCACCATTTTTTTTAGATTTTGGCCCGCTAATTTTTTCTCAATAACGTGAGCTCCCAAATTAGTCGTTAGATCTTGTGAAAATAAGTCTTTTGGTTTTGTAGTGACTAATTTGCCATCAAAATCAAATCCTGTGTCTAAATTTTCACGGTGAAAAACTTCAATACCGTCCCAGGGAAAATAATCCCACGAACCACGTGAATTCAATGTGAAATAATCTTTAGCATTTTCTGCGAAAAATTCATTGTAATACACAATATTTTCAATCGTTTTCACAGGTAATTCTAAAAGAATCGAAAGGTAGCTCGGAATACTTTTCAAGTACCACACATGAGTAACAGGCGAAGCTAATTGAATATAGCCCATTCGATATCGGCGTACTTTCGATTCGGTTAAAGCCACTCCACAACTAGAACAATGTAATAATTGATTCCCGTCCCGTTGGTGATGCGCTTGCTTCGAACGCCCACAATGACATTCCCAGTCTTTGACTGGACCAAAGATACGTTCACAAAAAAGACCATCCATTTCAGGTTTAAAAGTCCTATAATTAATGGTCTCTGATTTTGTTACTTCCCCAACAACCCGACCATCGGGAAGCGTTTTTTCTGCCCATTTACGAATACAATCAGGAGAAGCTAATTGAATTTTTAATGCATGTAATTCAGTTTCTTTCATAGTTTTCTTTTTCGATTTTATAAAACGACTCGGATTTCAGAATTTAAGAATTTCCCGATTTCGGACTGTCTGACTGACTGACTGCAGTCAGTCAGTCCAAAATTCCGAAATCCGAGTTTCCGAATGAATAAATTAATGAATTTGTTTCTCAAAAATTCGAACATCTAAACATAGTGAACGAAGTTCGCTTATAAGCACTTTAAATGATTCCGGTGTACCTGGCTTAGGTAGTGAATGACCTTTAATAATGGAACTTAATACTTCATTTCGACCTTTCATATCATCCGATTTTACAGTTAAAAATTCCTGTAGTGTATAGGCTGCACCAAAACCTTCTAAAGCCCAAACTTCCATTTCTCCTAAACGTTGGCCTCCATGTTTTGCGCGACCTCCTAATGGTTGTTGTGTAACCAATGAATAAGGACCTGTAGATCTTGCATGAATTTTATCGTCCACTTGGTGAACTAATTTCAACACATAAGGGTACCCAAACATAACCGGTTGGTCAAACGGAATCCCAGTTCGCCCATCAAAGACTTTACTTTTACCTGCAAAAGTAGGCTCAAAGAGCCAATTTTTTCCTGTCTTTTGGCGAGCCTCGTACAGTTTACGATAAACTAATCCACGAGATGCTTCCTTCCCATACATTTCATCAAACGGAACAATTTTATAGGTTTGTTGTAGCTCTTTTCCAGCAAGACCCAGTAAACATTCAAACACCTGGCCTACATTCATTCGTGAGGGAACTCCTAAAGGGTTTAAAACCATGTCCACCGGCGTGCCATCCTGAAGAAATGGCATATCTTGAACAGGTAAAATATTGGAGATAATCCCTTTATTACCATGACGTCCAGCTACTTTATCCCCAATTTGAATTTTTCTTCGTTCCGCTAAATAAATACGTACAGTATTTTTTTGCACCCGCACACCGATAACACGACCCTTTATACGGCCAGGTACTCGTAGAGAACTGTCTCTGACATCCCGTGATTTTTGTAAAAAAATAGCTCGTAACAATCGCCCTTCGGGTGTTTGATCTGATTCACCTTTAGGAGTTACCTTACCCACTAAAATATCCCCAGTTTCAACCCATGAACCCGTCCTAATGATGCCTCGATCGTCTAAATTTCGAGTGACCTGGCTATTACTGTTAGGAATATCTTTAGTGAATTCCTCAACCCCTAATTGGGTTTCACGTGCTTCAATATCATATTTTTCAATATGGACCGAAGTATAAACATTCTCCAAAACTAGACGTTCACTAATTAAAACTGCATCTTCAAAGTTATAGCCTTCCCAAGGCATATAAGCCACAAGAATATTTTTCCCTAAAGCTAGTTCACCCTGAGAAGTCGCCGCACCATCTGCAATTAAATCGCCTTTTTGAACCACTTCACCTTCATAAACGGCGGGCCTTTGGCTGACACATGTATGTTGGTTCGATCGTTGATACTTTTGTAACGAATATTGAATCGTTTCCTGATTATCAGAACTCTTTACGAGAATTTTATCAGAAGCTACATAACTAACAACACCACTTTTTTTAGCAATAACAACAGTACCTGAATCACGTGCTACTTGCGCTTCGAGACCAGTGCCAATGATAGGACGCTCAGGTCGAATCAGCGGAACAGCCTGGCGTTGCATATTCGAACCCATTAAAACTCGGTTAGCATCATCATGCTCTAAAAATGGAATTAAAGAGGTCGCTACGGAGATCATTTGAGTAGGAGATATCCCGATATAGTTGATAGATTTAGGATTAAGGACGCTAAATTCCTGTTTATATCTCACCGGTACTGTTTTAAAATCCAGTGTATCTTTATCGGAAATCAGGATATCACCAGGAGATACAATTACGCGCTCCTCTTGTTCAGCAGATAGGAAGTAAGACCCCTCCTTACGCAAGACTACCCCTTGGTTGACTTTATAGAAAGGACATTCTAGAAACCCTTCTTGATCAATTCTTGCATAAGTTGTTAATGAACTTACTAATCCAGCATTTCCACCTTCCGGTGTTTCGATAGGGCATATACGTCCATAATGACTCGGGTGTATTTCACGAACAGCAAGCCCTGCTCTATCTTTACTTAGTCCTCCAGGCCCCAAAGAACTTAATCGTCTCTTATGTGTAATCTCAGCTAATGGGTTTGTTTCATCCATATACTGTGATAATTGACTTGACCCAAAAAATTCTCTTAATGATCCTATTAACGGCTTCGGGTTAATAAATCGTTTTGGCGATAAATGTTTTGCCTCAGTCCTATTCTTTGTGCCTTCTTTTTCTAATTTTTCTTTGACAATACGTGTAAGACGACTTAATCCAATTCGAACTTGGTTCTGTAATAACTCACCCGCCGTTCTCACTCGTCTATTTTTTAAATCATCAATATCATCTATCTCTCCAATGCCCTGCTTTAAATTAACTAAGTAATCTACAGCCGCAAGAATATCCTCTGGTCCTAAAGTGGTTCGTTTAGGATTTCCCAAAATCTTTAACTTTTTATTGATCCGTGTACGCCCAATTTTTCCTAAATCATATCGCTCAGGATCCATGAATCGTGATTCTAATAGTTGTCTGGCAGATTGGGCTGTAGGAGGTCTATCCGGTCTAAGTATATAGTGAAGTTTAAACAAAGCTCTCTTTTGGTCCATTGTGTTGACCCCGGATTCTTCTACTAATTCCATTAAGGATTTATTTAAAGCCTGAGGGTATCGTATTGAAGTGAAGACCTGTTTTTCAGTTAACCCCAGCGCATATAAAAGAATAAAAATCGGAATTTTCCTTATTTTATCCATACGCGCATAAATGAAGCCTTCTTTATCCATTTCTAAACGTAACCAAGATCCTCGGTTCGAAATAATACTACCCACGAATGTTTTATTGTTTTCCTTATCGAATTGCATTTTATAGTAAATACCAGGACTTCTTACAATTTGATTAACAAGTACTCTTGGGGACCCATTAATAATAAAAGTTCCTCTGTCAGTCATAAAAGGAATTTCACCGAAAAAGACATTTTTAATAGCCGATTTCAAATGAATTTTTGTGATGGGGTTATAAACAAATAATTGCGCGGGTACGTAAAGAGCAGCTGAAAATGTTTTCGACTGAAGTATGGCCTCTTTGGGTAGAGGTTTTGGGTTTTTAAACTTAATTAAATGTGGATAAAAAACAAGTTTTATATTTCCATTCTGGCTTTGAATAGGAGATAAATGTTCAATTTCTTCCACAATACCTTTTTCTAAAAAAGTTAAAAAACTTGTACGTTGTATGTCAATGAAATCAGGGAGTTTAAATTTTGTATTCATTTTTACTAAAGATATTATTGTCACTTGAAAGAGAACTACTAAATACGTTATACTAGTAGGAGAATATCAAGATATCGGCGGCATAGCCAAGTGGTAAGGCAGGGGATTGCAAATCCTTCATCCCCAGTTCAAATCTGGGTGCCGCCTTTAACAAAAACCAGTATTTCTGGGTTTCTGAATTTCTGGGCTCACTGTTATAACTTAAATAATACAACTATATTGCTGCTACCTTTCAGTCCTGACAAAGTTCAGAGATTACTATTATCTAACAGTGAGCTTACCCATTAACGTAACAAGAAACGAACTAAAAATCAACTTTTTTTTTTAAGATATTTTGTCGAAATGGACCAAGTCTTTTTTGTTCTTTCACTTAGTACTGTTTCCATTTCTCTAAACAACATGATTTCTGGTTTCTACAACCAGAAATCAGGGAAGATGCTGGTTGCTGGATTGCTGAACCTTTCAGCAACCCAGACAGAAGTGTTTCTGCAACCAGAAACCCTTTTTTTTTATTTATTTGGCCTTCTTTGCTTGAACTGCTAAACTAGAGCTTACTCTACAGGTTCGGTTTCTGAGTTTTTGTTTTATGCAGGATTGACTGACTGACTGCAGTCAGTCAGTCAGGACAAAGGCTCAGAAACCAAACCGTTTCGATTATCTTGACGTAGATTTTTTTTATTCTTTTTTTTTTCATGATTACATTAGAACAAATGTTAGAGTCGGGCGTTCATTTTGGACATCAAGTTCGCCGTTGGAACCCGAAAATGGCCCCTTTTATTTATAGTGAACGTAATGGTATCCACATTATCGATATTTTACAAACACTTGTCGCACTGGAAGAAATAAGTGAATTCCTAACAGACCAAGTTTCCAAAGGCAAAACCGTTTTATTTGTCGGAACCAAACGTCAAGCCTCTCCGATTATTGAAGCCGCAGCGAAAGGCTGTAATTCCCACTATGTAAGTCAACGTTGGTTAGGTGGTATGTTAACGAATTGGTCTACAATGGTCACTTGTATTGATAAGCTAAAGAAGATTGAAAAACAAGAAGAAGATGGAAGTATTTTAAAACTTCCTAAAAAAGAGAGTGCCCAATTACAGAAACGAAAAGCAAAACTAGAAAAGTTTTTTGGTGGCTTAAAAACAATGACAAGACTGCCCGATATTGTTATCTTAGTCGGTCAACCCAACGAGCTTAATGCTGTCAAAGAATGTAACCAATTAGGTATCCGTAGCATTACTCTTTTAGATACAAATTGTGATCCAAGCCTGGCTGACTTAGTCATTCCAGGAAATGACGATTCCATTCGTTCCGTAGAATTAATTCTTATGGAATTGAAAGAAGCTGTTTTAAAAGGACAATCAAACCAAAAGTAGGGGTTTCCAAGTTTCC
>Ga0138262_1018951_pt1 | contig 15672 bp, 13 predicted proteins | sample RNAB_720151113_FD_105265 | JGI IMG/M metagenome (GOLD analysis project Ga0138262, IMG submission 105265) | Metatranscriptomics of polar marine prokaryotic and eukaryotic communities from Palmer Station, Antarctica after 72hr light incubation -... | ecosystem: Environmental > Aquatic > Marine >...
AGAAGCCTAGGACAGTTTGGCTGACATCTGGGTGTCCCTGAAGACACTGCTTTTCTGATCAGTCACCTAGATGATCTGGTCTATCTTCTGTAGAGTGTCACCATACTACTAGGCCTTGACTGAGTTGGCCCTTGTAGGTTTACTCTGAGGCTGCTACTTCTGCTCAATGTGCTACTTTAATTCAGAAGCTAGTTAAGAGATCTAAGATACTTTGTCGGATACCTTGTCGGCTTGATAGGGGTCTAACTGACCTGACGATGACAGTCTCTCCATTTCAGCAAGTTTGCCTGTTATTAATTTATCAGGCTGTGCAATCACTTTGGCTGAATCCTAAGAGAGTTGGTCCTGTTACAGCTGCTGCTAGAGCTGCCTAGTCAGGTGTGAGACTTGACTCATTTGAGAAACCTAGGACGCTTGGGATTGGATGGAGGACCTCACTGCAGAGTCTTGCTTACGCTCAAAGTCTGTGTATAGTTGCTCTATCTGATCAAGGACTTGAACTGTCTTGCTAGCTTCTTCATTGTATTTCTTTTCCAAGGTAGCAGGGAGAAGACGTGTGAATTTGGTCTTTCTGAAACCATTTATCCGGTCTGAGGATGACACGTTTTGTTATGTCTAGAGTTGCTGTAATTGTTCAATCTACTAGATGCGTTGCATAGCCAATTCACTGATGCTGGATAATTCAGTCTCCCCACTTAAGATTTCCTTCATGGAGCTGATGGTTTTTTAGTTCTTAGAATGGCTGATCGCTAGCTCACTGCTGACCAAACGGCTGAGATCTTGACCACTCTCAAGTTTACTGCTATACAGAGGCTGTGATAGACGACTGAGATCGGGACCGCTATCGAGTTCACTGAGAGACACGATTGAAGCTACTCTTTACAAAACCAAATCTCCCAGGCTAGGAGGGTACTGCATCACAGCTTTACCTCCTTGAACTTTCCCATGTCCCAATTAGGCTTACTAAAGTTTCTAGGATAGCTCTTTGCTGATAGAGGAGATTTAGCTGAGAATCGAGTGTTTCTAAGGCGTCATTTACGACTCAATAGACGCAATTGAAAGCACTGAGTTCCTCATGGTGTCGTTGAAGTTGTGCTTCTTCATCTATGATTAGACATATTTGTTGTTGTGTTATCTCCCTTGACTTTCTTAGTCATACTAGCCAACTGATGGAGCTATCTAGGAAAGGGCTGAGCCAGCCTAGTCTCTGTAATCTCTCTCATTGGCTAATTCCTTGATCTTCTCTGCAGCAATCAAGGTCTAGTTAGCCAAGTTATCATGGAATTTCTAAGTGTAATCTGGCTTTCCCTTCTGCTAGAGGTTCTGAGCCTTCTAGAGCTGCTGCATTACTTATCCAGACAGTTGAGAAATCTAAGTGAGAGCACTCCTATCCTCATTATGGACTACTTCAGTCTCAGGACGTTCAGTTAAAGCCTGTATAGCTGACACTTTCATATACAGTTCTTCTCTCTCAGCCACCAAGTTCCTTTTTGTTGTCTGCTAGCCAAGAATCCCAGTCTGTTTGTTGTGTTAGATCTATTATTTCAACTAATCAGCTATCTGGCTTATGTGAGATAGCTGAGAAGGTTGGGAGAAGACAGATTGACTTGAATACCGTGCTTTATCTTTGTCAACTACTCTTTCGATCTGACTGATAGTCTCCATTATCTAGCTGTAGCCAACGTGGCCGTTCTATTGCTTCTTCTAGCCATCTTTCTTGGCTTGAGTCAATTGAATTTGTTAAGTGAGCTGACTGGAAAGGAGAGATATTTGACTTAGTTGAGACTGAATTGAATTCTGAGTACCACGCATATGCTCGCTTTCAGAAGGCTAAGACAGAGTATGAATAGCTTACAAAAAGGGTAGCGCATTTCCATACTACCACTCCTTCGGCTTGTTCTGAAGTTTTTGACCAGTCTACACATTCTGTATCTGTTCAAAAGCGTGTTACGTAATTTCATGGATCGTAGAGAGCTGTGAGGCAACTTTGTTATCCGGAATACTTTCAGCAGATAATCGAACGATTCCCTATGCCATTGCCAAGAACTCCTTATGTGTGTCAATCTTTCCTATGGTCTTCTGCTTCGACATCTGAGCTTTTTTAACCATCTGTTAAGCAATCTCTGAGATCTCACTCAGGATAGAAGACTGCGAGATCTGTGAGACCACGTCAATGACAGACGGGCTACTGACTTGACTCATCTGCCCAGTGGAGAGCCTCATCTGTTCCACATCCACTTTCTAGATAAGCTTACCGAGGTTTACAATTGAAGTTCGCTTGATAGACTCTTGGTCCCTTTGGTTCTTCTCTCCGATCTATTAGAAGTTTTAAGCTAGTTGCTGTGATATCTAAGATACTTGAGAGAATACATCAGGCTCGGTATTCATGCGTTGGCTTGCCAGACCCGTATTACCATCTAACTTGTTGAATTTAGGGCGTATTTGGCTCGTGTGCACTTACTGGTTTCTCTATAGGTGCTGGGGCATTTACTGGATGGAGGAGATCTGGCTGAAATTAGAAGTTACCCTAGGGTCAGCCTCACTCAGAGCCAGGATAGACCCTACTTTATACAACGTGTGTTGCTACAACTTCAAGGCATTCTATGGGCTCTATTCTTTCTGTTGGATTTGTATTTGCTCCTTCAACTCTTGTGATATTTAGGAGATGAGACTGAGTTAGGACAATTGCGAAACCACTGTACTATTCAATATCTCAGTAGGTGCTATCTGACCTGGTTTTAGAGTGTTCTTCTGTCCTTCTTGACGCTTTGCCTTCTGTTGCTAACTTTAGCCAACGGCCTAAGGCTATTGTGAAGCTTCTTTCACCTAGCTAAATTGACTGCTTAAAGTTGATTACCGTATAAAACTGAAAGCCTAACTTTGTAACTTCTCACTCTGTACTGACAGCTTCTCTATCTATTCAATCTTCTAGAGCAGGGTAGCATCGTATAATAGCTCCTGTGGCTTGGCTTAGCCTATGTTGGAAGCTTGTTTAGTCTGACTCTGTTGGATCTACTATTGAATCTCAGATGCTATCCAAGATATTTCTGAAAGTTATGTTTACAAATCGATTCCTTTATTATTCGGGTCTATCTCCGCAGCTTAAAATGGCTTAGGATCCCTGGCTTACTTGGTAGTCTCATCGAAGTAGAATTACGATTGCTACAGCTGTTAAGATAGTTGCCTAGACATCTGCGATACTTGACTCAACTGGGAAGCATGAGTCATCACACTAGTGCGGGGGTCGAACTTGGGTTCCAGTGCCAGCATTTGGATCTGCTGGAGGACTTCGTCGATGAGTTCGTTCTTGTCAAGATTTGCTTCTTTCATCAGCACTTACTCCTCCTGTAGCAGGGCGAACTGAGTCTGCAGCTGCTGGATGCCTTGTCTAGAGATCTGTGAAATTTCAGATAGGATTGAGTCCTGCTTCGTGGTCACGTTGGTGTCTGCCTTCTGAGTCTCTTCAGTGATGGATTGGATGTTGCTTATCGTTTTCAGTGTCAAGGAAGCCAGGCTCTCAGCGTCTATCCTCACTTAGTTCTGTATCTCAGGTTTGGGGACCAAGTTACCATCAACTTCAATCTGGCGATGCCTCTCTTATGAAATCAAGGCTTATTTCTAATCGGACTAGCCGATCTAAGGAGCCTGAGAGTGCTCTGATCCTAGTAGTGAAGGTTGGGAAGTGATCGATTTCCTGGTTGGACTGGAACTCAATTATCTTTGGACAGTGGTCTAGGTCTCCTGTCTAGCCTACTCTGCGTGTTGTATTTGCTGGAGTAGGCCATCCGCTTCCTTGGTAATCCTAGAAAGTTAGCTTACCGCCTTAACAGACTTGACATCTGCCTTAGTTGCCTCTTTCATTTAGCTGCCATCCAACTTCAACTTTTAGACAGCGTCTATTCCAGTGTTCTGCTTCCTGGTGTGTGATTGCTGGTTCTGCTGTCCAGTTTACGCCTTCTCAGAGGCCATGTTGGATGAGAGTGATTCTAGGCTAATCTAGGAGGCCGAAAAGAGGCTCTCACTGGCTATGGACTTGATCTGCTGTATCGTGGCTTTTACTTGTAAGACGTTGTGCTCATGCTGGTTCTTCCTGGATGTGTGCAGCTGAGGCTACTTGCCCTGGCTCTTTTGCACCTACTGAGCAAGTTGATTGGTGAGTTAGGATATCTAGCTAAACTTGGATTCCACTGACTCCGACAGTTCCAGCATGGATGAAAAGGCTTAGTGAGTCTAGTAGAGCATGGCCCTGGGCTCCAGTTGGGCCTTGTCCTTTTGCTTCTAGATTTGCTGTGACAGTTGCATGGACACCTGCTAGATTGAACTCAGCCTCGACTGCTTTGATTCGGACATTGAGGCCACCTGGTGTGGTTCAGACAACTTGATGATTGCGTTGAGGTGGTTGACTGTGGTCTGTTGCTGCAGCTGCTTCCCATGCTCATTCCTAGGGCGTTCTGGCTTCTGCTAAGTCTATTGTTGCACTTCCTAAGCCAGCTGTGATATCTGAGAGACCCTGTTTACCTACTCACTCTCAGTCACCGATAACTCATCATTTAGACTGATCACGTGGTGGTCAAGCAGTAACAACTAGGCTTTTAAGTCAATATCTTTGTGGGTCTAGGGCTTAGCTGCACCGGCGTTAGATCTTTAATCCTGCCTCTATTCCTGTTGAATCTAATGCTTGATCTCTCGGGATACTCTGCTGATCTCGGACAAAGAAGTGAGGACCCTAGGCTAGATGGAGCCATCAGCAATACTCTTGATGCTGGCCAGGCGGGAGAACGTAGAGTCCAGCTAGTCCACCCTCATGGCTGGCTCTCTCAACTTCAAGGCGGTTTGGCCTTTCTACTGAGGTCTCTTTTGGAGTTGTTGTTTGAGTTAGTGGGAGATTTAGGATATCTAGGTCAGTTGGCTGATGTCTGTGGGCACCTCCTATGAGGATGTGGTCTGCAGTTGGTCAGCCAGCATCTAAATCTTGTTGAGCGACTTCAGAGCTGACTTGGGGTCTGTAGGCTTGTTGGTTCTCTGCATACTTTGCATCACCTGCTGGGCTTCAAGTGAAATCTAAGACAAGCTTGAGTCCAACATTTAGCCTGTATCTTCTTCCTACACAATATTGTTGATTCTGTGAACTGAGTTCTTGATGGCTAATTTGTCCTATTTCCAAGCCTTTAGTTGAGTGCTTGCATCCTACTGGGGATTCTGCTGCTGTGAGTGTTGGATCTTCTGAATGATCTGGTTAGCTTCATCCTGAATTTGACTCAGCTTAGTCTCATTCAATGGCCTGTCAGACGACTTTCTCAAGTCAGATTCTAGGTTAGCAATCTGCACAATAGATTCTAGTTTTTCAATGGCAGCCTGCCTAGCTTCTTACTGGGGTTATTGGGTCAATTATTAATCATGTTAAGTCAGTTAGGAGTCAATTTGAGAAGTTATTGACTGGATGTCCTGTAGTTGGGCTGACTCGGACCTTAGTGAAGCAGCTATTTGGACTACAGAAGATAGGTACTCAGCCAGTTCGAAGCGTTGTTGGTCTGGTGCCTGGCCTTGGCCTGCCTCTGTCTATTGGATCTGCTAGGACAGCTATCTAGACATCAAGCTAATGTTGCTCAATTGAGACCCCATAAACGTTTGGTTTAACTCAGGATTTACTTCCTCCTTAGCCACTTCCAGTATCTTGGCTAGCTTGAAAAGACTGGAGTCCCAGTTGCCAACCTGTTTACCCTGGTGTTGGGTGTCTTGCACAGTTTGGGTTAATTGCAAAGCCTGAGTGGCCTAGATGTCGTTGTGGATCTCTTGAGTCAACACTGAGATCTCAGACATCTGCTGGACAGACTGGTTGTCGTACATGCTCACTGTAGACTGCCTCATGCTCTGTTTGGCTGACGATGAGTAGTCTGGCAGGGAGTTGTATTTAGGAGGTGATGGGGTTTGGTAGGATGCCTGCTTTAGATTAGTACTGACGGTGTGCTGTAAGTTGTCAAGAGTCACAAGCATTTACTGCCTTCTTTCCTGCTCATTCCCACCAGCAAACCTGGGCGTCTAGTCCTGCTCCATCTGCTGTTTGAGTTCATTGGAGTAGTCTGAGATCTGACTGAAGGCCACAGATGACCTCAACTGCCGATCAGGCACTACATAGTTAGCTAAGTCCAAGATGTCGTCCAGCACTTGGTGGGTGGTGTCAATCCTCTCCCTCCTTTCAGGCCCAGTTTCCCTGCCCTCTTTGGACTTTTGCAGCTGTTGCTGGAGTTGCCTGGATATCTGTGAAATGTGGGATAGTTGGGACTGGGCTCTGTCAGGGCCAACCTCCTCCTCAGTTGTGAGCGCAACGATAGCCTTCACTAACGCAGAATTGGTGTTTTAAAGTCTGATGGCTTCCTAGGGTGAAGGTTGAGCCTATTGTTGCTTCTAAACGCCTTGTTTGAGTTGGTGAGCCAGTCTGGACACTTCTGTCATCTAGCTGGACTAGACCATGTCAGTGCTGCTCCTTTGAGTGACTTTGACTTGCTGGATTAGCTGGTCTAAGGTATCACGCACATGCTAGTGTGACACCCCCTGTGCTTTTACATTCTCCTTCTGCAGTGTCTGCAACTGCTGGTCCAGTTGTTATGAGATTTGGCTGATTGCACTCATGGGCCGATCTTGCTTATGGACTTCAGTGTCCACCAGCGTCTGGAGGCTCTGCAGCTGCTTGCCTATCTTCTAGTGACCAGTTTTGGTTGGCTTGCTCTGGTCTTATTGAATCTTCTGTACAATTTCTACTGTTAGAGCTGATATCTGTGATCGGACTGTCTTGTCCCTCACTTCATTGGGCTGGATTGCCTCAACTTGCTTTATGAGTCTATTCACCTGCTCAGTCACTACAGGTGCCTTATGTTGTTGGTTTTACATCTGTTCAGTCAGTTGCTGGGTGGTCTATGATATCTTACTGAGTATGGATATCCTTGACATGGTGGAGTCAATGAAGGCACTCTTGGCCCTGGTTTCATAGGGAGCAGCCAGTTGGGTTATCCTGTCTAGAGTGTCGATGGTCGCCTACTGGGTCCCTTTAGCCACTTGACCCTTCTGCTAACTGGATTGCAGTTTCTGAAGCAACTGAGCAGCTTCCAATGAAATCATGGACAGGTTGGACTGCTTGTTGTCCTGTTGAACGCCCACTTCTGCTGTGAGTGTCTAAATTTACTCAATCTACTGCAGAGTCTGAGCAAGTTGCCAGCCTTCTGCCTGCTTCTGGACTATTGGATTGGCACTGACGCTCTTTGACTGTGCTTTCTGAATCTGCTGCACTAGGTCTTTGGACACTTAAGATATCTAGGACACAATGTCTATTCCCTCTAGGGCCTCATTCTGCTCAGTCAGCTCCACTATCTTGTTCAGCTTATTGACTGCCGTGGGTTCCCACCTCTAGGCCGTTCTTTAAGGTTCTGGCTTGCTCCCTGAACCCTAATGCTGCTAGATCTTCTGCTTGAGGTCCTCAGCTAGTTGGGACATCTCCGACATGGCTGACTTGACCGCCACGTCCCGACTGCGCTCGGTCCACGCGGAGTCACCATCCGCACTCATCAGATGGGAAGACAGAGCAGCGATGTGGGCCACCTACTTTAGAGTTACAATGTCCTGCAGTGCCTTCTGCTGCTGCTGACCACCCAAGCCACGTTGCGATTGCTGCAGTTGGTTGGACAGTTGCCTGGAAAGCTGGGATATTTGAGAGACTTAGGAGACCACTGACATGTTAGACTCCCTGAATTTAGGAGCGTTCTCTGCGTAGATAGCCTGCACTTAGTTTACGAATTGCATGGTCTGTCGCTTGGCATCCCTAGCCCTACTTTGGTCAGTGGGGTGCTGCTGCAGCTACTACATGAGTTGGCCTGACTTCTGTGAGATCCAGCTTAACTGGGAGTTCATTAAGTCCTGGCCGCCCACTTGAATGCCTGAGACGGCACTGTCGTCTTCAGCCACTTCAATGATGCGCTTCACTTCCTACAGAGTCAGGTCGTCCATCTTCTGTCTTTAGGACACTCCCTGTTCCTGGCTTTGCATCTCAGTCTGTTGGATTTTCTACTGCAGCTACCTTGAAATCTAGGAGATTAGAGACAACTGAGTCTGGTCACCTGTCTTCTGTTTTGATGATTTGACTTCACTCAGTTCCGTGAGGGACCTGATTGCAGCCACTTTCTTGAGGATGTCTGTGGTGTTGATCTTGAGTTGCTTTTATTGGTCTTGAGTAGTCTGGGCGGGATAGGCAGGGGTCTGCAGCTGTTGTTGGAGCTAGCTAGCCACTTCTCTGATTTGCGACAGTTAGGAGACACTGTCATAGATGGTGTGGCCGCCTACCTCCACGGTGGATGGTTCTAGTGCCAACTTTTGTATGAATTGAAGCTGTTGGTTGATGTCATTCCTCTGCTAAGGTTGGTTTTGCTTCTGGTTGTGCTGCATAGCTTGACCCAGTTGCCGACTTAGCCCAGAAATCTGAGACAGCCGTGAAGAGGACAGGGCATCTAACTGCTAGGTGGTGGCTATATCTGATTAGAAACTGGTTTGGGTTTGAGGCACTACAGTCCTGATGGCTGTCAAGTCAATGATCTACTGCAGATTGCGTTCTATCTGAGCAATCCCTTAGGGGCCCTAGTTCTACTGGATTCCTTGGGCCAGTTGCTCAGTCAATTAGGACACTTGTGAAAGTCGGTGGTCAATTAGTCGTTCATTGTGTTCGGACTGATTGAGGTTGGCTTCGAGTGGGTCGTAGGTGGTGTTGTCTCTTTGGGTGGATGCGAGCAGGACTCCCAACTCACGGCCTACAGTAGTCTGGAAGATGTCGGTGTGTTTAGTAGAGTTGAGTAGGTTCTGGTAGCCCTAGGGACGCTGTAGTGCTCCTAAGAGAGCCTAGTACTTGTGAGGATGGCTGCCAATCTGGTCAGCAATGAATGCTAGGTTACTGTTGGAGTTTGATACCTACACCTCCTAGGGCAGTTTGCCTTCCATACTCAGCATATTCACTAGAGCCTAGATCTGCAGCGCTTTCTTGGAGATGATCCAAGTTCTGGGTTTGTCAATGGCATTGTGCTTGTCATTCTGCATAGCTGAGAGGGCTGCTATCAACTGGAGGTCGTCATCAGGCTTCCATGCGAGTGGCTGTGGCACTGGCTGGTTGGGTATTCTGACTTCATTGGCAACTGAGAGGGTGTCCTCAGGCAGGAGTGTTTGCAACAACTGAATAGCTTGTTTGTTGGCAGGTGACCTTACAGTCTCGTACAGCCTAGGGGAAGTAGGTCCAGGCAGCTGAAACTGCTCCTGTCCTTTGATGGCCATTTCATCCTACTAGAATTACTGGACCAGTTGGGGGTGTTCATAAGTCATTTCCGTGACTGGGGAGACTACCTTCGAATTGGTGGCAGAGTACATCTAGGGAGGTGGTTGGAAGGGTGTTGTCTTCTGTGGCTGCAGTTGGTAACCATCCTTAGTCGCTGAGTGGCCCTTCAGTTGTTGACCTTACAGCTTCTGATTCATCTGCTGGTATTGCTGTTTCTACTGCTAGGCTTCAATGGGGGCGTCACTCATGTCTCCACTGTAGATCAACAGACCTGACTTTGACCGTGTTTGGTTCTTCTGTTAGGATTGCTAGTGGCGTTAGAGTTATTGGGTCTAAGGGTAAGGGGAAGGGGCTTCAAATAAAGAGGGGTCCACTGGCGTGTATAGGCTAGCCAACTTGTCACTAGACTCTAACTCTGAGTCAAGTCTGCCTCCTTGGAATGTCCTATTCCCAGTCTACTTCTTCTGGTAAATGCTGGCTATTGCCTGTGCTGAATTCCCTTCATTCACTTGTCTCTGCAGGCTTTCCTATATTCTGGATCTATGTAGGTTCTCCTGGGCCACATAGTGAACGTCCTTCTATTGGAGGGCAGTGACCAGCTGGGGGACAAGTTGATTGTTTTTGAGGGTGTCTTTGAGAGGCTTGCCTTTGTTCTCTGTCTTGACAGCATGCATCAAGCCCATGACGATCTGCTGCTTCTTCTCATCACTCTGGGTCTTGCCTTTCCTGTCCAAAGTGACGGCAATATCAGTAAGCAGAGTGTCGTTGTTGATGGGGGTTGTGGCAGCTCCCTTGTTGCTCTGCTTCTCAAGGACTGATGCTATTCTCTGCAGCAGCTGGTAGTTCTGCTGGTCGTAGTGAGAATTGACTTTAGCCACGATTTAGTTGTCATCCAGCATAGGGGCAGGCACCACCAAACTGGCTCTAACACTTTTCACTGATACTGACTTCTGTGATTCCTGTTGAACGATGATCTGACCACGTTCGAAATCTGGTTAGCCAGGTCTAGCATAGGCCGACCTTTATTAATACTGTTGTGGCCGTTGTTCCTGGGGCAGCAGATTATTTGGCATGAATGAAAGTTATGAATCATTCTCACTTGCTGGCTAAAGGGATGGCTCTGAAGCCACAATCTAATTTCCCAGCTGAACTTCGTACTTTTGGTTGGATTGGTGTTGCTGGTTCTGCGTTTGAGAAGGTTTTTACTTCTACTGGGGATATGGTGACAAATCATCTATGATTGACACTTGTGACTAAACCTCAACTTCAGGGTTTTCCTGTCTCTCTTCGGTGTTGATCTTCGAAAGCGCTTCTTCGCTATGAGTCTCCAGGCTTTGCGCTCTAATAGGCATCGTAACCTCGATTTCCTTGGATTTGGGCGTTTGGGTGGTCGCTGATACGGGAGCACGTTGAGGCTCTGTCTCCATCTGAATGACCTTCTGGATTTCATAAATTGGTTCCCCTAGCTTGGAAATTTTGTACTTTTATTCAGCTGTGAGTTGTGTGAGCTAGTCTGCAGGCTGCTGCTGCCACTAGTGTTCCAGTTGGATCTCATCCTAGTCAAAGTCCGTGACTTGAGACTGGACCTCTGTGTTCTCACTGAGTTGAACTGCTAACTTCTCCTACACAAATGGCTTAGGTGTGTGTTCTTCAAATTAGGTGTTTTGGGTCTATTTGGTCTGAACAACCTGTGTGGCTTAGGGTGCTTCCACTGGCACTGACTCAATGGGATCTGCCAACTAGATTATGGAGTACTTCTGGTTGGTGGCCTGCTACTAACTTTAAGCCAGTGCCTACTGTTACTTCTGCTAGTGGGTTTACTCCTCAAGTTGGTCTACTGCTGACAGTTCAGACTGCACTGTTGCTTGTATTGAGGATGCGCTCACTGAGTACCTGCTGGCGTAATCTCCCACTTCTCTAGTCTACAAAAGTCTTATTTTGGGGCCCTCAGGTTGGACCACTTTCTCATCACCCATCAGCAATTATTGGTGTTTCTCTTAGGCCTGATTGGCTGCTTGATGGACGGCTTGAGTTGCCTATTTCGCTTAGAAAGGAGCTTCAGAAAACACTGATTCCTGTGTATCTAGAACTTGATCTTGTTGAATCACTTATCCAAGATAAACTGTGTGGTGTTTCTCTTAGGCCTGATTGGCTGCTTGATGGACGGCTTGAGTAGTCTAATTCACTTGGGATACTTCAGAAAATACTGATTCCTAAGTATTCAACACTTGCTCTTGTTGATTCACTTATCCAAGATAAACTGTGTGCTGTGGAGTAGTGCTTTACTGCTTATTAGGACTTTAAGATTGATTTTGTCTCTTCTGGCCAGGTTTCTGGGTGAAAGATTGTACTTCAGAGACTTCAGATGCCTGGTCCACCTCCTCATTGGCCTGCATCTACTACAGAACTTTGGCAAGTTAAGTCTCATTCATTTACTCAAGAGCCGCCTCCTGTGTTGCAGCGGCCGTCACCTTCGCCACTGGAAGGGTGTCGACATGTGCTACAGCGGCCTACTCTCGCGCAGGTAAGTTAACTGGCTGACTCTGTTTTACTCTGGGTGCCTTGAGCTTGACTTCTGATTCATAAACAGGTTGCTTTAACTTCTGTTCTTCAAATTAAGCCTTTTGCTGCGAGGCTTGAGTTTTCTGAGTGGCTTAAGCAGTTTCAGGGATCAAAGTTTCGACGGCCTTATTGGTGACGGCAATCTACTTTGACGGGGCATTGGGCTTGACCTCGGATTCATACACAGATTAAGTTAGCCTCTTATCTTCCCCTTAGGCCTTTTACTACGAGGCTTGAGCGGTCTATTTCGCTTAAGCAGCTTCAGAAGGTACCGATTCTTGTATCTCCAACAACTACTGCGTGTTATCAATCACATCACCTAGCCTGACAATAGAGTACTTCTGCTCAACTCTTTGCTGTAAATCTTGTTCTTGAGATTGCCTCTACACCTGCTAGCGGGTTTCATTGGGTTGGTTTACCACTGAAATCTGAGACATGACATCATCTACTATAGATTGGGAATCATCTACCTCCTCAGTCTCAGTCTAGACTTGTTAAGGAATAACCTGTCCATTAGAGTGAGAAAACTGTTAGGGTCTCTGTGCTTCATATTACAATCCTTGCTTCATGGCTTGGGCTGCCTGTTAGGCTTAAGGAGCTTCTAGTGGCACTGAAACTGGGCGTGACACTACAGAAACTACTTCAATCTCTGTCTCCAGCACTTTCTCCTGTTCATTGTTGGCAATTGAGCCTAGTTGGACTATGGAGTACTTCTGGCTTCCGTCACCTTATTTGTGCGGCCTCTGCGCTTAATTTTACTATTGTTGAGCTTTCATTTAGGCTTCATGGAGGGCAGATAATTCAGATTGCACAACCGATACTTCTGATTTCACATCAAGTTCCTTAACCTCGTCTAGCTATTTTACACTTAAAGCCTTCTCTGAGACGGGCTCAATTTCTTTGTCTTTCTAGGGTCCTAATCCTTGGAATAAGTACTGGGTGGCTTGGGGACTCTCTTCAGCCTGTGGCTTAGACTTTTTTTGTTTTCTCTGCCTCTTCTGAGCCTTGTCCTGACCATAGGCTGATAGGACTGAGGACTCAATGCTTTCTGTCTCTGCCTCTGCCTAGTACTCTTCTATCTCTGATTCAATTTCAGTCACCGAACTTCCAGCACTCCTTTCCTGCAACGGAGAACTCTCAGGCAAGATACTGTCAGTCAGCAAAGAGTTAGGTTGCACACTGGTTTGGACCTCCTCCTTCTTCTCTTTAACACCTCGTCTGACTTCAGTGAATTAAAAGGGGATAGAAGGCACTTGCTATCTGAGTTAGCCTTGAGGTTCCTACTGGCTCTAGGCATCCAGTTGAAACTCATCTTGGTCAATATGCGATTGTTCAGAGTAGGACTCTGTCAGTTGGTGCTCCATGCTCTTCTAAAACCTAACCAAGCTTTTTTCCTTGGGCTCCAAATTCAGGTTAACCTAGAGAGGTAGGACGTTCTTAGCTTGCTCAACCTCTAGAATGGCTAGTAAGTTGTGGGCATCATCATCAGCCTTGGCTTCTCTATAATCAGCCTTCTGTGAGGGCAAGTTGGGCTGTACTTGAACTTGCAGAGATCCTGTTTCTGGTCTCATTCTAGCAGTAAGAACCTGCATTTCATCATTCACTTATTATCTCTCTTACAATTGTTGACCTACTTGAGGCTTTTCAAGGGAGATTTCAGTGATTACTGACACTGAGTCTAAAATTGGCTAAATTGTATCAGTTTCTGAGGCCACAACTGCTCGCTTGAATGCTTCTACCTTTGTCTCTTGGAATTTAGTTCTTTGCTTTGGCTCTTTTAACTAGGGCTTTTCATAAGACACCTCTGATGGTGTGGGCAAGTAATCCTGCTTGATCTCTTCCACAGGGTCAGGGATAGATGGTTGGACAATCTTTTTAGCTTTCTACTTTCCAACTGTAACATCTTTAGCCAGTTGAGCAGCACCCTCCTGAGGGTAGAGACCATTTCTGTTCTATGCTTTCTAATTCTAGGCAGTTTTCTTATGCTGAGTCTACTAGGGCTGTTAGTTAGCCTGGCCTTCCCTGGAATCAATCTCAGATTCAGATATCACTGTGAGTTAGTGGGGTTCATCTTCAACTTTTGCCTCTGCCTCTTCCGCTTATAGCGACTATAGGACTTGAGTCAGTTAACTTTCTGTCAGTTTTTCAAGGACTTTCTGCTTTTGCTCAGTTGCTTTACTTTGAGGAGCCTTTTGACGCTGTTACTTGACCTGCTAAACTTCAGCTTAGTCTACCAAAGTAAGCTAGGATTCTCTTGCTTCTGGAAGTACTTCAGCCTGTGTGAGCCTTGGACGCTCAGCAGTTCTCTGTTAAGCCTGCGCGAGACTCTAATCTACTCGGGAAGCTACTTAAGAATCTGACGAGATTTTCACCTCAGGATAAGCTATGGCGGTTGGCTATTGAGGCTACACAAGGATTTGTTAGTCAACTGCAGGCTCGTAGGGATTGTTCATTCTTCCCTACGCAAGTTACTTGTGCTCCACTTAGGGCTTCCTCTACACATCATAAATGGGTTCCGACACCTCTGAAGGCAAGTAGACCTCTTCAGGCTCTAAATTGAAAGTCTGCATTTCTGAGCTTTCTGATGCCATCTGTATGATAGGTCCTATCTGGAAGGGTTCCTTGACTTTACCTGCTTGTTAGCCCTTCTAGGATAGGTGTTGATTCTGCTACAATTGCTGAGCCTTTTCTCTTGACTTTTCCTAGGACACTTGGCTTTCAATGGATACGCTCTTTTATTAAATTGTGGTAACTTCTTGACTGTAGATGCTGGGTGGGTTGTTGTTGTGCACAATTTGAGTGGATAGGGCGCTTGACTGAGTAAGGGCAATGATGGATCCTAGCATGAGCATAGTCTGCACCTACTGTTTGTTCTGAGGGCCTGGAGCATTGCCCTCTAGCTGCAGCTGTTAAGACAGTTGTCGAGACACTTAACTTATGTCCGAGAACTAACTAAATGACTCACTGGATACAACGGTCATGCTTAGATTGGGTTGAGCCACTGATGGCTGCTCATATAAAGCCTGGATCTTCAACAGAGTGTCATTCAGATTCTGCTTGCTCTCCTTCACATCTGGTCTAGTTTATGATTTGGGAATCACCACAAGAGTGCCTTCTTTCTTATTGACTTTGGATGTGTGTTGTTGTTGATCCTGGTCTGTCCCTTGCTGGCAGATCTGCTGTAGAAGTTAGTTAGATCGCTCTGACAGCTCAGTCAACAAGCTCTCTTCTTCATAGGTGTCAACTTGAGGCTGCTTTGTCTCTTTGTAGAAAGTCACACTCTTCTTTGACTTGGGTTAGACCACATCCTTTGAAATTTGAGCAATCTTTTCAACAGCCTAACGCAAGTACGCCTCCTTCTGAGGAAATCTATGCTAGGTGGGTTTGGAGTCTTGTTCTTAAGATGTCTGCAGCTATTGTTTGAGCTGTCTGGCTACAGTCTGGATCTCAGAGAAGGCTGAGCTGATTGTGCTCTATCTTTCCACATCCTCTTCAGCAGCAAATACTACCTTTTTAGGCTTGGGGATCTGCTTTTTGAGCTATTGTTTCTGAATGGGTTTTTTGTCCTCTTATTCTGAGAATTGAGTAGATAGCTTCTAGACAGGGATGGGCCTTAGGATGAGTTGCATGGGCTCATCGTATTGCATTTCCATGTCGAAATCTTCATACTCATAGACAGGTTCTTCCTTCTTCTCCCTCCTCAGTGCCTTCTCCTTGACTTTTTCCTTAGTGGCTACAACAGCCAATGAAGCACTTTAATCCTGAAAATCTTGGAGTTCAATCATCTTCTTTTCTGTTTACTG
>Ga0138262_1114960_pt1 | contig 15299 bp, 9 predicted proteins | sample RNAB_720151113_FD_105265 | JGI IMG/M metagenome (GOLD analysis project Ga0138262, IMG submission 105265) | Metatranscriptomics of polar marine prokaryotic and eukaryotic communities from Palmer Station, Antarctica after 72hr light incubation -... | ecosystem: Environmental > Aquatic > Marine >...
AAGAAATAATCCTAGACAATATATATTTCGATTCTAACTCTAGCGTACTAAAACCAGCATCAAAAGCTGCTTTAAATCGCTTATTTCAAACCTTGAGTATCAACCCTAGTTTCATTGTTGAAATCGGAGCTCATACAGATAATAAAGGTGCTAAAAGTGCAAATCAAAAATTATCAGAAAACAGAGCAAAAGCAGTTCTTAATTATTTAGCAGAACTTGACATTGGCGCAAACAGACTGTCTGCCAAAGGATACGGGGCGAGTTTACCAATTACCAAAAATGACACCGAAGAAAACAGAAAGTTGAATAGAAGAATTACTTTTAAAATAGTTGGTACAACTCAAATTAGATCTCTAAATGAAAGCAAATAAACTATTAATATTAGGTTGTTTAATTAGTTTTTTCTCTCATGCTAGATGGGAAGAAATATCAACTCCATCATCTGAAAATTTAACCTCAATCGAATTCATTGGAGATATTGGATACTGTGCTGGATCAAATGGAGAATTACTAAAGTCAACTGATGGTGGTTTAAGCTGGAGTGCAATTGCGTCTGGAACATCCGATAATATAACTTCAATTTTATTTATTGATGCCTCAAATGGTTATTTCACAACATCTACAGGTTATGTATATAAAACAACAAATGGAGGAATGTCTTGGACTAATAACAAACTTCAATCTATTGGTGGTTTAAATGGTATAGACTTCGTAAATAGTGATATTGGACTGGCTGTAGGTGATAATGGAGTGATTTTCAGAACAGTAAATAGCGGGACTTCATGGACTAATCTTGGAAGTGTTTCCGTTTATGTGGTAAATGATGTTGTGTTTCTTAACGATACATTGGCGGTTGCAGTTGGTGCCCAAGGATCAGTGCTTTCAAGTATTGATGCAGGATTAACCTGGTCATGGAAAGGAATTTCAAGTTCTAATTCATTCAATGCTATTGAGAAAATAAGTAATTCCAAAGCCGCAATGGTTGGATCGGCAGGCTTGTACTCGGAGTTTAATGCTGTAACCATGACCGCTTCAAACGAAAAAAAAATTGATTCTGGTCAAGATCCAGACTGGCTAAAAGATATTCATCTTTCCGCTAGCGGAAACCTTTATGTTGTAGGATTTAACCAAACTGTGTTAATCACAAATCCAGACTGGAAAACTTGGGATTTAGATTCTGTAAACAACCTTAATAGTATTCATTTTTTAAATGACACAATAGGATTTACCTGTGGAGGAAATGGAAAGATTTACAAGACTATAACGGGAGGATTTCCAGTAGGAAAAAGTGAAATAAGTATTAAAACACTAAAGCTCTACCCTAACCCAATTTCTGACTATATAAATTTCTCAGGTTTATCTAATGAACAAAAAACGATTAATATATATACGCAATCAGGAAAACTAGTATATAATACTATAACTTTTGAGTCTCAAATAAATATTTCTAATTTTAAATCCGGACTATACTTCATTAATTTGTCTAACAACGGAAACATCTACCAAAGTAAGTTTTTGAAACGTTAAATTCCCGTACCTTTTTTGGCTATTTAATTTAAACTCAAAGCGTTCCTTTTTATTTACAATTCCTAGTACAATATTACATGTTGAAAACTATAATAAATAGTCGCTCTTAAACTTTCACAAGCACTATTTTCTTAGTAATTTTGGAAGTTGTTAAAAACAGGATATGAATGTCTAATACTAAATATATTTTCGTCACAGGTGGAGTTGCTTCTTCTTTAGGAAAAGGAATCTTTTCAGCATCTCTAGCAAAGCTTTTACAAGCTCGTGGATACTCGGCTACAATTCAAAAATTAGATCCATATTTAAATGTGGATCCAGGAACTTTAAACCCATATGAACATGGAGAATGTTTTGTAACTGATGATGGTGCTGAGACAGATTTGGACCTTGGACATTACGAACGTTTTTTAAATGATAATACTTCTCAGGCTAACAATATTACTACAGGTAGAGTTTATCAGAATGTAATTAATAAAGAACGACGAGGGGAATATTTAGGGAAAACAGTTCAAATTATTCCTCATATTACTAATGAAATAAAAGATAGCATTCAACTTCTTGGCCAGGATGGTAAATATGATTTTGTAATTACAGAGATCGGAGGAACTGTTGGTGATATCGAATCATTACCGTATATCGAAGCTGTTCGTCAGTTAAAATGGGAACTAGGTAGTGATAGTTTAGTTATTCATTTAACATTAATTCCTTACTTAGCAGCTGTAGGTGAATTAAAAACAAAACCTACTCAACATTCAGTAAAACAATTACTAGAATATGGTTTACAACCTGATATTTTAGTTTGTAGAGCAGATCGTGAAATACCACTAGATTTAAGAGATAAAATAGCTAGATTTTGTAATGTAGAAAATAAAGCCGTTATCGCTTCTTTAGATGTAGAAACAATATATGATGTTCCATTATTAATGATGGAAGAAGGTTTAGATTCTGTTGTTTTAGAAAAATTAAAGTTACCTGTAGGTGAAAAGCCACTTTTAACGACTTGGAAAAATTTCCTATCAAAATTAAAAAACCCTAAGACTTCAGTTAAAATAGGATTAGTAGGAAAATATATAGAACTAAAGGATTCATATAAATCAATTGCAGAAGGATTTATTCATGCAGGTGCAGCGAATGAATGTAAAGTTGAAGTTGAATGGATTCACTCTGAAAGTATTAACGATGCTAATGCCGCAAAAAAACTTGGAGGACTTCAAGGTATATTAGTTGCGCCAGGTTTTGGTGAAAGAGGTATATCAGGAAAATTAGCCGCAGTTAAATACGCAAGAGAAAATAAAGTTCCATTTTTTGGAATATGTTTAGGGATGCAGTGTGCAGTTGTTGAATTTGCTCAAAATGTTTTACACCTGGAATCTTCTTCTCGTGAGATTGATGATCAAACAGAACATCCTGTTATTGATCTAATGGAAGAGCAAAAGAAGATTACAAACAAAGGTGGTACAATGCGTTTAGGTGCTTATCCTTGTGTGCTTACTCCAAACTCAATTGCAGCAAAAGTATATGGAACTTTAGAAATTTCAGAAAGACACCGTCATCGTTTTGAATTCAATAGTGAATACAAAGCTCAGTATGAAGCAGCAGGAATGATTGCTTCAGGTGTTAATCCAAATTCAGGATTAGTTGAAATAGTTGAAATTACAGATCACCCCTATTTTATTGGTGTTCAGTTTCACCCAGAATACAAAAGTACAGTAGCTAATCCACATCCTTTATTTGTTGGGTTTATTAAAGCTGCTTTAGATAACGCATAACATTAAAAAAATACGTTGATGGATAAGAATCAGTTAATTGGATGGATATTAATAGTGGGAATCGTTTTAGGGTTCTTTGCCTTAAGTTCTAGTGAAGAAAATACACTAAGCACCGAAAATGAAACTTCTATTGAAAAAGTTGATTCAAATAAAGTTAAACCCATCGAAGTAAAGCTTGATCCAATTCAAGAAATTGAAGGAGATACTAATTTAACTGTAGAAGATAGTATTCGTATTTCACAAGCGAATAGGCAATTAACTGATAGATATGGTATTTTTGCAAAATCTGTAAATAAAGCCAATAAAGAATACGTTATTGAAAACAATAAAATCAAGTTAATAATCAATTCTAATGGAGCTTATGTTTCTAAAGCAATCCTAAAAGACTTTAGGTCTTATGATGATTACTCTAAAGACAAAGAAGGCGAATTGGTGATTTTTGAAGGTGATGGTAACCAACAAAATATCCTGTTTAACCATAAAAGTAATCCTCAAAACACAAGCTTTTTTGAATTCGTTCCCGATGTAAATAGTTTAAACGTTACAAAGGAAGAGGATAAACAAACGATCTCTTTTAAATTAGAAGCAAGTACTGGTGGTTATATTTTATACACTTATACTTTAAAAGCTGATGACTACTTAGTTGATTTTAAAGTTAACTTTTCTGGTTTAGAGAGAATGATTGAATCTAAGGAAGATGGTTTGACATTTGAATGGTTCCAAAAACCAGCGTCAATTGAAAAAAGTATCAAGATCGAGCGTCAAGGTTCTTCTGTATTTTGGCATTCTCAAGAAGATGGCTATGACTGGTTAAGTGAACAAACTACTGATGATGATGAGAAAGCTGAATTTCCTACAGACTGGATTTCATTTAAACAACAATTCTTCTCAACTATTTTAATCGTAGAAGGAAAAGGATTGACTTATCCTGATATGAAAATTAGTTATGCTGATGAAGATAGTTCATACTTAAAAAAGTATTCAGCAATAGCACCTCTACCATTCAATACATCTACACCAAATAACTATAATTTCCAATGGTATTTTGGACCAAACGATTATGATGTTCTTTCTGCAATTCAAGATGGAAATTTAGAATTAGAAGATGAGATCAATTTAGGTTGGGGAATTTTCAGAGTTGTAAACGAATATTTCCTTTACCCATTGTTCCGATGGTTACTAAGCTCATTAGGTGTTTCAATTGGACTAGGAATTATCCTCTTAACATTCGCCATTAAGTTATTGCTTTTCCCAATTACTTATAAGAACTATTTGAGCTCTGCTAAAATGAGAATCATTAAGCCTCGTATGGAGCAACTTAATGAAGACAACAAGGACTCAGATCCAATGAAGAAGCAACAAGCCACTATGGCCTTGTATAAGAAAACTGGAGTTAACCCATTAGCAGGTTGTATACCTGCTGTTTTACAGATGCCAATTCTAATTGCTTTGTATCGACTTTTCCCTTCTGCTATTGAATTAAGACATAAAGGTTTCCTTTGGGCTGATGATTTATCTTCGGTTGATGATTATATCCAATTAGGTTTTGAAATCCCTATCTACGGTTCTCATATCAGTATTTTCACATTATTCATGGCTGTATCTATGTTCTTCTATATGAGGTTCAATCAGCAAATGACACCTGCACAATCTGGTGGTGGTGAAATGCAAGAAGCAATTCAGAAGAACATGAAGTTGATGATGAATTTAATGCCTATATTCATGTTGTTTATGTTTAATAATTATGCTGCAGGTTTAAGTTTTTACTACTTTTTAGCCAACGTTATAACAATTGCTCAAACTATAACAATTAAGAAATTTATAATTAATGAAGAAGCTATTTTAGAGAAAATAGAAAATCAAATGAGTAAGCCAATGACTAAATCTAGATGGCAGAAAAAAATTGATGAGATTCAGACGAAACAAAAAAAATAATGACAATATTAAAATCCATATCAATAAAGGCACTGCTCATAGCAGTGCCTTTATTGTTTATAGGCTGTAAGGCGTCTCAAGATAAAACTTTAGATAAAAAGGAGGTCATTGAAATTGTTAGACTAAAAAAAACAGAATGTTACGGGCAGTGTCCTATTTACACTTTTTCAATCTATTCTGATTTAACCTGCTTAATTACACCAAAACGATTCGCTATTGTTGATCAAAAAAGTATATCGACTGTCACCAAATCAGAACTTGAAAACATAATTAATTTGGCCAATAAAATTAATTTCTGGAGTTTTGAAAACGAATATGACAACAGAGGAATATCGGATATACCAGCAACGCATCTATCAATACGTAAGAAAGAAGAATTCAAAACAATCAGATTAAGAGCAAATATTCCCCAAGAACTAATTGAATTAAGTAATAAAGTGAGTGAAATAGTAGGAAATAGAACTTGGAAGAACAGTAAAAAACAATGATTATAATTTTTGGTAGTCATTATAATTATTTTCATCTTTGCAAATCGATTTTTCATCCAATAATTCAATATAAAACTTGAATTTAAGAGGAATTAATCGGAAATTTGGGATAAGGAAAACAAGAACGAAATGACAAAAGTATTTACAAATTGCTCAATCTTTAATGGCGAAACGTTCATAGGGAATCGAGCCGTTGTGGTGGAAGGTAGTAAAATCGTAAAGGTTGTTCATAAAAGCAATCTTGTAGGGTACGATAATATCACTGATTTAAAAGGAGCGCTTTTAGTACCTGGTTTTATAGATCTTCAAGTAAATGGAGGTGGTGGTGCCTTTTATACTCAAGAAGCTTCTACAACTAATTACATCATGGCTAATAAAGCTCATCTAGGATTTGGTACTACGGCATTACTTCCTACTTTGATCTCTACTTCTCTTGATAACATTATTGCACAATGTGCAGTTGGAAAAGAGTTAATGAAAGACCCTAAGAATGGTGTTCTTGGACTTCATGTTGAAGGACCGTTTTTCAATCCTGAAAAGAAAGGTGCGCACTCTTTAGATTTTGTTAGAGAGGCAACTGATTACGAAATAGAAAAAATTATAGAAGCTGGTAGAGGAGTTATCAAGTTATTCACTTGTGCTCCAGAGATAGTTTCTCCAAAACATATTAAAATGTTAGTTGATGCAGGAATTCCTGTTTCTGCGGGGCATAGTAACTGTACATACGAGCAAGCAATGAATGCTTTTGAAGCTGGAGTTACTAAGGTGACACATTTATATAATGCGATGTCTCAATTTACAAGCAGAGCACCTGGTCTCGTTGGTGCTTTCTTAGACTCAGATGATAAAGTTTATGCAGGAATTATAGTTGATGGTATTCATTGTGATTATGCTGCTCTTAGAATTGCTCAAAAAGCAAAAAAAGAAAAGCTATTTTTAGTTTCTGATGCTTCTTTCGTTAAACATCCTGTTGATTCTTTCGAAATTGATGAATTTAAAATATTTTTCAAAGACGGGATGTACTTAACTGAAACGGGTAATCTTGCAGGTTCTGCAGTATCGATGCTAGATTCTGTTCAAAATTGTTTTAATGAAGCAAATATTGAATTAGCCGAAACATTAAAAATGTCTTCAAGATATCCTGCTGAATTTATGGGAATCGATGACGAATATGGATATATTAAAAAGGGATATTATGCAGATTTTGTAGTTCTCGAAAGAGATACGCTTAAACTTCTTGATGTTTATAAATGTGGTGAGCAAATGGAGATTGATGAATTAATTTCTGCTTAAATCAGGCTTGAAAATCCCCTAACCTCTCAAAGAGGTTTGATGCGTTTTGAAAAAATAAAATTAACCGGAGTAAATTTTCTACTTCGGTTTTTTTATGTGAAAAATCACCTTTTTAGATGTGAGCATTTTACCAGCCAAGTCTTTTGCCAACAATACTAAATGTTTATTCTTGTGATTTGTTTTCATTCAGAGTGAAAGTGTTCTGTGGTAGATAATTACCCTCATTCCAAAGGAAATACATAATCGAATAATAATGATTTATAAATTAAAGAAGGAGAACGAAATTGATCCCGTTCTCCTTTAACTTTCTATTTTAAAATATTTTAAACATGTCTTGCTTATTTAGGGCTAGACAATTTTAAAGAAATACTTATCTTAAAAATAAGTACATGTGTAAGTTGAATCAACAGTAGCTTCGATGTTAATTTGTACACCAACTTCAATAACTGCAGCAGCATTATCAGCTGTACAAGAAACTCCGTTAATAATCATCTCACCTGAAGTACACTTCATCGTTTCTCTAGGATCAGCTTTACCGAAATCGTAAGTTCCTTTTTTAATTAAACCTGCTGTAATTTGAGTTATATCACCTTCAACATATCCTAAACTAACTACATTACCATCAAAATATTCATTCTTCTTAATATCCATAACATTTCTATTTTACATTGTTAAAATTACAAATTCAACTCTACGATTTACAGATCTTCCTTCCTCGTTTGTGTTACTTGCTTTTGGTTTAGTTGCACCAAAACCATTATAAGATAATCTATTTTTATCGATTCCAGTACCGATTAAAAAATCCATTACTTCCTTAGCCCTCTTTTTTGAAAGTATGATATTATCTTGAGCACTACCCCTATTATCAGTATGTCCGTGTATGGAAATTTTCATAGTTGGTTTTGCGCTTAGATACATCACTAATTCGTCCAAGACATCCATACAAACCCCATTTAAAACCGATGAACTTGTAGAGAAACTTACATCATTTAAACGAATTGGTTGTCCCTTCCTAACCGTTTGAATTTCCATTGGCTTAGTTGCTCTTATCTTTTTTGCTCCAGCTATTTCCTCTGGATCAATCTCAATAACAGAAGTTGTAAAAGCTGTTCTATCACCAGTAGCCGTAATAACAAACCGCTGTTTTTCTTTTCCTACTTCAATCGTTTTCTTTGGAACTACAACAGGTTTTCCTTGTATATCTACAACATCATGATCTGCTGAAACAATTATATCTACACCATCAATTTTTCGAACTTTATCACTTTTTTTAATGATTTTTTCAATTCCATTTATCTTGGCAACAATTTCATTTTTTTTGATTACTTCTTCTTCGTTATTAACTTCAACAATTTTCCCTCCTGGAGGAACAATTACTTCCTTTTCTTTAATAATAGCAACAGAAGAACCATAATCAACCTCTTCTTCTTCCCCATTTGCTATTAAAGTGATTTTTTCAGGTTTAACTTTAGGCTTGTTTGGATCTATAACAGGCATAACAACAACATATTCCCCAGTTTCCTCATTAACTAAACCGTCGATCACTTCACCAGTTTGCTTATCTTTGACTTGAATTTTCCCGTTTTTAATAGGTTTTCCTTTATCATCTTTTAAAGTACCTTTCATCATAACAACTTTCTCTGGTCTAGCTTTTTCATATAAAGGAAATGAAATTAATTGCAAACCTCCAGTTCTAGCAACACCTCTTTCTCCCCCGGATAAAAAAGCCGTCTTACCATCTAAACTCACAATCAAACCATGCTCGTCTTTATCGGTATTAATCGGACTTCCTATGTTTTTAGGTTTTATCCAATTTCCATTCTCATCCATACGTGTATAATAAATATCAAAACCACCCATACCTGGATGTCCGTTTGAAGAAAAATAGAGCGTTTTACTATCTGTGTGTAAAAATGGAGTTCTTTCGTGTCCAGGAGTATTGATTATTGGTCCTAAACTTTTTGCTGGCCCCCAAGCACCTGAAGGCTCTTTCATACAGACAAATAAATCCATACTTGAAGCCTCTTGTCCGTACATTTGAAAACTAGTACTTGATATTCTTGCTGATGAAAAAATCATCATTTTACCATCAGAAGAAATAGTTGGTTGACCTTCCCATGTTGGTTCATTATCTTCATCATTTATTCTTGCACCTATTCCTTTAAGTGGTGACCAAGATCCTCCTTTATATTTAGAATAATATAAATCTGTATTTTTGTATCCTTCTCCTTTTTGTGGAACAACTAAAGAAGTAACTGTAAGATACATTGTACGATTATCAGGCGTTAAACAAGCTCCACCAAGACCAATCATTTTTCTGTCATCTAACATCTCAAGATGTTTATTAAATGGACCTCTCAAAATCAATCCATAAGAAAATGAATCAACTAGGATCGCTCTACTTTTAGAAAAATACTCCTTATCGTCGTTCCCTGGTGTCTTTGGTGGTAATTTAATATTAGGAGGAGTATTCCTTTTACGTGTAAAATATAACGATTCGTTATCAGGAGATAACATTGGCAGGTATTCATCATGCTCTGAACTTACTCCTTTTACAACTTTAGGATCAAAAGGAACTGGATGTGAAATTAAATAATCTTTCACATAGTATTTATCAACTAAATTTTGAGCAATTACTTTATATTCTTTTGGTGGTTCCTGTTCATTATCAAGGTACTTTTTAAAATAAACAGCAGCAATAGAATCATTTCCTTCTTCATGATTCATTCTTCCCACCCAAAAATAAGCTAAATGACCTTGGTAGGAAGGACAGATTCTCGCTAATTTCTTATAGTAATTAATCGCGTTTTTCTTTACTACTCTCTGTACTTTAGGCATACTGGCTTTATAAGCTCCATTCCTGTAGTGATATGCAATAAAGGCCGCCAAGTCAGGATATTCAGGATAATCCTCAGTAAGTAATTTCATTTCCTTAATAGTACCTAAAGGATTTAAAGGATATTCTTTATCTCTTAATTTTGTGAATTTCCTAATGGCCTTTTTTGAAACATCAATTCCACAATTGCCTTCATTGTCTTGAGCAGATATACTCAAACTTAAAACTCCCAATAAAAATATTACAATTATTTTTCTCACTAACAATTATTTAAATAATCCTTTTAAAGCTTTCTTTCCTTCCTTTTCCAACTTCTTTTTTGCTTTGGCTTCTGCCTCCTTTTTTAATCTATCAACTTCAGCTTGCGCTTTTGCTTTAGCTTCTTTTTTTACTTTCTCAATTTCAGCCTCCACTTTTTTCTCAGCTTCTTTCTTCGCTTTTTCCAACTCCTCTTTCGCTTTGTCTTTCGCTTTATTGAACTCCTCTTTAACTTTTTCTTTCACAACCTCAACAGCTTTCCCTTTTGTTGATTCTCCCCAGCTAGTTCCTGAAGGTCTTACTTTGTAAGAGGGTTTGTCCATATCACCGGAAACAATAACATCAATATTGATATACTCGCCCACTGAAATATCCATACCAGATTTTCCAATTAATGCTAAACCACTTTCAATCGCTTTATTTGCAGCTCCTCCTAGATCTTCACGAGGGATTTGAAGTGCATACGTGTATTCAATTTTATTATCAAATGAAGTCCAACCACTTACTTCTCCTTTAATTTTCCCTAGATTTAATTTGAATGGACTTGTATACAATTTCCCATCCTTAAACTGATAATTAATTTTAACATCTTCAGCTTTTACCTTTGCATATTTAGGATTAGATATTTTTAAAGCGCCGATCAATCCTTTCCAAGCGTCCGTTTCAGCAATACCTAAATTGGTTGTCTTTAAAAATCCTTTACCATTTAGTGTTTCATAAACAGGCGTCATGCTATCTGTTAAAACACTTGTAAAAGCCATGTCTGTAGTAAACTCTCCTTCAGCTTCCTTAGCAATTGGAGCCATTTTCTGTATCGTATTAAAAGTCGTAAAAGCTTCTTTAATCCCCATTTTATCTATTGACATTTTCATATCAGTAGTTGGCTTTTTAATATCCTGAGTATTATAAGAACCACTCATTTCAATTTTCCCACTTAATACTTCCATTTTAGTGTTGTTAAACTTTACAATTCCATCTTTCACAAACAAGTCCCCAGTGAAATTTTCAATTGGCATACTGTCATAGTTTAACTTTTTGAAAGTTGTAAATAAAGCAAAATCAATATTCTTAGGTACTTCAATGACAACTTCCTCTTCTGTTGATAAAGAATCTCCTTTCGCATTTTCTAGCGCTTCATTTACCGTAACGTCTTCTACCGAAGTTTCAATTGCCGTTGAATCTTCGGCCATAAACTCATCTAAATCAAAATAATTTGACTTCAGCGTGAAAGAACCTTTTATTGTTTCATCATTAAAAACATATGATAAAATATTATCAACTTTACCATTTGCGACTAAATCACTTTTACCAATTTTCATATCAAAATTACTAACATCTAGTTTTTGAGGAGTGAAATTTAAGTATCCTGTTTTGATTAAAGTTGTTGGTAGATCAGCCGATTTATATAATAGATTATCAAAAATTATTTTCCCTTCTGCTTTAAAATCTTCGTAACGCTCTTCTTCAATCGCACTTAATTTTCCTGCAAAATCTACATCAGCATCTATTCCTCCTTTATACTCCTCACCTTCTTCCATTGGAATTGCTTTCGCTAAATTTTCCAATCTGAATTGGGACTTAATAGATCCTTTCATATTTGGATCTGATTCTACATTTGTAACATAGAACGTCATATTTATAGGATTCTTAGCAACCTCGAAATGGAATAATTTTAAATCTACAATTGTGTGATCAATAATTCCATCAGTATTATCAACAGTCAATTCCATTTCTATATTTTTCACAGATTCAGGAAGGTCTGGATATTTAATAAATCCATTTTTTATTGAGAAATCAACATCAAAACCAGGGTAACTATCATCAGTCATTTTTCCTTTTAAAATTGCTGATAAAGAAAAATCACCTTTCACATCAATTCCATCCATTTCAGATTTATATACTGCTGGAATTAGCGACAATAAATCCTTAAACTTATTGTCTTTAGCTGATAATGTTAAATCAAAAATCATATCATCAGCCATATCTATTCTACCATCCATTCCTAACTTCAATTCGTTCAAACGGAATTGATTTTCTTTAAAATCGAAAATCATTTTTTCAATATCGGCCGCAATTTCAACATTAGAATTAAAAGCAATCTTGTTTGCTAATTTATCTCCATCCATTACAAAAGTAAATGCTTCAATGATAGTCTTAACATTGATATCAGTTGAGTCACCATTTAAGATTAAGCTTCCAGATTGATTAAAATTCTTAATAACAGCAATCATATTTGATTCTAAATCAACATAACTGATATTTACATTTGTAAATGAAAATGCTTCTAAACCAGTTAATAGCTTTCCTCCATCTTCTACCTCTTCTTCTGTAACCTCCTCTTCAGCAACGGCATTTGAATCTGCAATCGCGATATCCCAGTTAGCTAAACCATCTTCCATTATTTTGGCGTTAGCAACAACGTTATCTACCGAGAAATCACTTACAACATATTTACCACCAATAACACTCATTAAATCTAACTCTACACTTATATTGCCCACATAAGCTAAAGTGTCACCAGCAAACGGTGCTTTATTAATTACACTGACATCGTTGATTTCAAAACTAAAATTTGGAAATGAAGTTATTAATGAAAGTGAAAAATCACCAAAATCAACTTTAGCATTTACGTTTTCATTTGCAATTCCTTTAACTTTTTCAATAATAGTCCCTTTAAAGGCAATTGGAATAATTAATAAAGCTGCGATCAAAACCGCAAAAAATATTACAATAATTTTAAAAAAATTTTTCATAGCACTTCTTATTAGATTTATTTACTAATATTTTTCAACGTTACTTCTCCGGTTTTAATTGTCCAAGTTGCTTACCAATTATAGTCGCAATTGTGGCATCTCCAGTTACGTTCACCACTGTCCTACACATATCTAATAATCTATCAACTCCTAGAATTAAAGCAATCCCCTGCATATCAACACCTAAGTGCCCTAAAACGATAGCCAACATTACCATTCCTGCTCCAGGAACAGCTGCAGAACCAATACTTGCAAGCGTAGCAGTTAATACAATTGAAAGTTGATCCATTAATGTTAAATCAAATCCCATTACGTTTGCAATAAACACTGCTGCTACTGCTTGATAACATGAAGTACCATCCATATTAATGGTAGCTCCGAGTGGTAATACAAAACTTACAACTTCATCGTCAACTCCAACATTATCTCTCACACATTCCATCGTAACAGGTAATGTTGCAGCACTAGAACTTGTAGAGAATGCCAATAACTGAGCTGGAGCAATTGCTTTTAAAAATGTAATTGGGTTTCTTTTAGTCACGATCCAAAGTAGCAAAGGATAAACAATCACGATCAATACTAAAAGTGCTGCAATTACAGATACAAAATATTCACCGATAACAGATAGAAGCACTCCAAAGTCTCGACTATTAGAAACAAAAACATGTGCTATCAATGCAAAAGTTCCAAGTGGCGCTAAATACATGATAAAATCAACTATTTTTAAAACAACTTCATTTACTCCTTCAAAAAACTTTTTAACAGAAGCTCCCTTTTCTTTTTCAATTGATATTAATGCGATTCCAAATAAAATTGCAAATACAATCACTTGGAGCATATTTGCATTCATAGATGCTGCTTCAACTATATTTTCTGGAACTAAGTCAATTACAAATTGAAGTGGACCAGATTCTTTAACATTTTCAGCAGATTTAATTTTGGCAGAAGCTTCACTAGCAAAAGTGTTAATAATACGCTCACCAGCTTCAGAATCTATTCCTTCCCAAGGCTTCAAAACGTTAACGCTTATTAATCCTATTGAGACAGCAATAACTGTAGTTGCTAAATACATTGAAATAGCCCTACCTCCCATGCTCCCTAATTTGGAAACATCTTTTAAACTCGCAATTCCACTAACTAATGAAAACAATACCAACGGTACTGCTATTAATTTTAAACAATTGATAAAAACGGAACCCCAAGGTTTAATCCAATCAGAAGTAAACGTATTAAATGATTCCCAAAGTGGAATATCTCCTGCCGTAAAAATGCTCACGAAAGCTCCATAACCAACACCTAATGCTAATCCAATCAGTATTTGCCAATGAAGAGGTATTCGTTTTTTCATTAATTATATTAAATCGCTTAATTTATTTGTTTTAGAAATCAATAAATAATCAATAATTGTTAAAGCGGCCATAGCTTCTACTATAGGCACCGCTCTTGGAACAACACAAGGATCATGACGACCTTTTCCCGAAACAACAACAGATTCACCTGCATCATTTATAGACTCTTGATCCTTCATGATTGTAGCAACTGGTTTAAATGCCGTTCTGAAATAAATATCTTGTCCATTAGAAATTCCACCTTGAATTCCTCCTGATTTATTAGTTCTAGTTCTAACTACATCTTCTTCAATATAAAAAGCATCGTTATGTTCAGAACCTCTTTGTTTAACACCTTCGAATCCTGAACCAAATTCAAATCCTTTTACAGCATTTATTGAAAGCATTGCTCTTCCTAATTCTGCATGTAACTTATCAAAAACCGGCTCTCCTAAACCAACTGGAACACCTTTTATAACACAATCAACCACACCACCTATTGTATCACCATCTTTACGAACAACCATAATATGATCAATCATTTCCTCTGCTATTGTAGCATCCGGACATCTAACAATATTAGATTCTATTAGATTTAGATCAAGTTCTTCGTGGGTTTTATTCAAAGCAATACTTCCTACTTGAGAAACATATGCTTGTATTGTAATCCCAAAAGAGTTTAATGCCAATTGCGCTATAGCTCCAGCAACAACTCGTGATGCTGTTTCTCTTGCTGAAGATCTTCCTCCTCCTCTATAATCTCTTACGCCATACTTTTCAGTGAAAGTATAATCAGCATGAGATGGACGAAATTTATTTTTTATATGATCGTAATCATGAGATTTCTGATTGTCGTTTTCAATTACAAAACCAATTGGGGTTCCTGTTGAAACACCTTCAAAAATCCCAGAAAAGAAAATTACTTTGTCTCCCTCTTTTCTTTGAGTAACAATTTTACTCTGACCTGGCTTTCTTCTATCTAATTCTGATTGAATAAAAAGTTCGTCGATCTCCACTCCTGCTGGACATCCGTCGATTACTCCTCCTAAACCTTTTCCGTGAGATTCTCCAAAAGTAGAGAGTCTAAATATATTTCCAAAAATACTTCCCGC
>Ga0138262_1118821_pt1 | contig 14973 bp, 20 predicted proteins | sample RNAB_720151113_FD_105265 | JGI IMG/M metagenome (GOLD analysis project Ga0138262, IMG submission 105265) | Metatranscriptomics of polar marine prokaryotic and eukaryotic communities from Palmer Station, Antarctica after 72hr light incubation -... | ecosystem: Environmental > Aquatic > Marine >...
ATATTATTAAAGGAAAGTGTTGTTGGTGATCCCCATGAAAACACAAGATTCCAACGTGGTAATAGGAAAAAGTTCCCGTTACGGACGAAATAGAAAATGTCAAATAAGCCGAAGTTTCGCGGCAGCTCTAGGAGCATTACTTATAATTAGTTGAATTGTGGATGTGGTTCAAGCTTAGAGCTCTAGTATGCATTGTGACGATGTTTCGCTCCCACCGAGAGAGTTGGTTTTGACCAATGCTAGAGACTCTGGAGAAACATAAAAACTTTTGGACATACATACATTCACAAAATTCTTCACGTATTAGATGCCAACCCCAGAGGATGGTGATACAAACATGGTTAAGACCCGATTTGACCCTAGACCTAATCACATTCCGACTTCTGCGGGAGCTGGAACCAATGATCTCGTTCTTAGGTTGCGTGCCTCCCTACGATCGGCAGATATGGATGAGACGCAACAGGGCATGCGCGTCAGTATTACAGATGAACAAAACGGACAGGTTGTCGTGGATGGTTCAACTGAAGATCACGACGAGCGTCATGTGCATCTTGACTCGATTACGATTTCTAGTTCTCATTCCTATCTTATCAAGTACGAATTTTTCTAGAAGCAGGTGGGTCTTAGAAGCTTTGATGACAAGTTACAGCAAATATCGGCTGGTCATATGGGAGCCTCCAGCTGCACCAAACCTTTCGTGGTCCAAGAGCTTGTCATCGCGGCCAAGGAGCTCTTGGTGCACAGAGCAAAGTTATATCGTGATTCTAAAGCCTCAGCGAAAAGCGCTACTAGTCCAACATATGGCCTCGAGGAACACGAGCTTACCAGCTTGTCTGAGCGATGCAGCTTTGCAACTCTTGGAAACACTGGTAACGACCTCACTCATGGTGAGAGTGTCCTTTACTGCCCAAGAGCAGCGTTCTCGTACTCATTGGCAGGAGAAGCTCCTCAAGAGCTGAACGTGATCTATGAGAAGACATTCACAATAACAGGAGCAGAACACGAAGCCGTCACCTACCTCTTCGACCTGACTCTTGGATTTGACTTCGCGACCTCAGCATAACTTAAAGCCGTACTTTAGAGACAGGATGCTGCTGCTGAGCAGCATGATTTCGTTCACGATCCTTTGGCTTGCCTGCTGGACCATTCCTGTGTCGAGTCAGAGCAGGTTGCTAAAAACGAAGTCGGTCTCGATGTCATATTGACACATGGAGACTACAAACTCATCATCCTTGATCAGTAGGAGAATAGCGTTCGCAAGTGGCTCACTGGAGACGCCGGTTTGGATACAGTACCTTTCACCTTTGAGCTCTAGGCCACACCTGTCGTCCAGAATGAGGAGCGAGTAATGTGCGGCAACAAGCTATACCTGGCTGAGCAATTCATTCAAAGCAGATTCATTGAGAGAAAGGCTGGGCAACGGTTCACGTTTGAGGATGACGTTATCCTCAGTTACACAAATAAGACTCAGAAGGTATATCTCACGCCAGAGACTGATATGGTGTTGAAGATGTCGGTAAAGGAAGCATATGGAGTCAACATGGGAATGCAGTTGTGCACAAAGAGCGCCTGCTCGATATCCGGCACTAGAACTGGCAACACGAATGTACTTTTTGCAACCTTGAAGAGAGGCACCGCCTACTACATCGCCCTTGACTATTCAAGCTCAATCATTCAACTCTCAAGCTTCTACGATTGCCCTCATGCACGCATGAAGATTTCTATGATGAAACTGGAAGAAGCCAATCGGGTGCTCAAGGAGCAAAAGGATAAGCCAGCTGACTGGTTGGCCCAGCGAGCACGAGCAAGTGATGCTTAGCTCTCCGGCATCTTCGACACTCTCTCACGAGCTGCCACTATTGCAGGTGCTGGATATCTTCTGGCTGAACCAGCTGATATCTTCGTCTACGAGGCAAAGAGTGGTCGAGGTGGAACCCAAGTTCAAAGTACAGTGCTTGTTCAAAGAGACTTTGCCATTCCCAAAGGAACTGAGCGGCAAATGCTGCTCGAGGTCTACTTTGACCCTCAATTCTACGACATTGAGCTCTTGATAGAATCAAGAGAAGCAAGTGAAGTCCGAGCCCATCTCTACTCAGGGCGTCCAAATTCAGATATCACTATGTACAAGGGAGCCAAGAGGGTCTTTGTTGAGGCAGAGCCAGGAGATTACACTTTCAAGATAGTGGCCAAATTGCCAGGAGCCGCCCAAGACACTTAAGCTTTGCTGCCCAAGTACTACGAGTTCCAGCTCTATGCTGTCTCAGCACAGACTCTTCCAAGTCGCGTATTGAGACCACCTTCTCTGAACTACTTCGGTCTTCTCGGTCCTACTGGCACAGGTTTTGGACAATTGGTCTATCTGGTGCCTGAGGTCCTCCTCGAGCCAAGAGACTGGCTTGACCTTGAGCTCGTGTTATCTGGCTCACAAAAAGACGACGGTCGAGGCCCTACGGTTGATGTCCAAGCAATTGAAATGGACGGAGAAGGAGAACAGCTCGACATCAGTTTGACTGAGCTCCCAAAAGCAGCAGGTGAAGAAGCAAAGGGAGATGCAGACCCTGCTTCCAAGGTTCAACCTCAAGAGAAGCGAGCACGTAGTTCTCGATATCAAGACGATTGGGAGGATGGAGTGACCTATGAGGCACTGCTCTCCACTGATCTTCACCAGAACACCAGGTACAGGATGAGACTCTTGAACAGAGACGCAGCCATGACTGCCCGAGCAACGCTCAAATTGGTCGTCACGGAGCGCTATGAAGGCTCAAAGACCGGCAACGATGCTCAAATACTCCCAAAGAGCTTTGATGAGGTAATGAGAGTGAAACCAAAAGTCCCAGGTCTGAAGGAAAGCGCCTTTATCTAGGGATCAAACGCCGTCATGCAAGCCTTCAAGGTGGCAGCTCTGCAGCCCTTCGTCCCTAAGAGTCAGAAGGTGTACCAGGCTGTGTTCCGCACTGGAGCCGGTACCGACGATTCCTTCATGCCAAGCCTCCCATTCACCGTCTCAGAGGAGAGTGCCCAGCTCTACGTCTAGGTCATGGAATTCTCAGGTCGAGAGGACCTCTTCGTCAGTGTGTACTCAGCTGATGCTGACGGAGGAGATGGGACTCGGCAGGTTGCCAGATCAACTCTTGGAAAATACGCCAACGCTCTCGGTCCAGTCACACTCACCAAGGGTAAATATCGTCTCGTTGTTCATCCTGATCAAGATGGGGCTGCCCTGGCAGCTAGCAGCGAAGTCATCCGCTTTGGCCTCGATGTCCTCCTGGAGCAATCAGACATCGGTGGCTCTGGAGACTTCGATGTCGTAGTCGAGGAGGTCGAGCTCTGCAGCCTCCCAGCCTTACCAGACAATTTCAACGGTCCTGGCTTCCTTCATCCACTCTCTGGTCACACTCTCCAGGCTGCAGCAAAGTACAGACTCGCTGAGCTGCTCGAGGGCACAGCTGTAAAGTTCGAGCTCGCTGCTCCGTCCGTAGTGACCTTCTACCTCGAGCTACCAGAAGGCCTTGAGGCCAAAGCTGCCCTCGTGCGAAATAAAGGAACCTACAGCACTAAGGTGACCACAGAAGACCTCAATCACGATGACGAGACCTTCCTTCGCCAAGGTGGGGGCTTCGAGCACCGCAAAGTGATCCAGATAAGGGAATATCTCGATGCAGGAGCCTACATGATCAAGCTCTAGGGCAGTGAGGCTGCTGGTGCAGGTTCTCGACTCATGCCAAGGTGTGAGGCATACGCGATGGGGCTCACTGTAACGCCACACAGCAAAGCAGTGGCAGCATTTAGAGAAGATGAGGGCTGTGCTGACAGTCAGTACATGCCAGAACATCTTACCTTCGATGAGGTAAAGGCTGGTACTCTATCCTATCCTGTGACAGAAGGCACCACTGACGTTGCCTATATTGATCTCGCAGGTTCTGGTGAGGGCCCATTTGTATTCTTCTTTTAGATCCAGTATGATCCACGGATTGTTGGAGTGGTTGGATTGAGCCTCTCCAAGTACGACTCAGAACGAGCACGCTTCTCTCAGGCTGCATTATGGAGGAGCCCATAAGCTGGGCTCACTCAAGTCTTGGCAGTCGTTGAATCAGGAACCTATGCCGTTGGCATCCAAACATTGAGCAGCACCAAGGCCATGTTCCAGACTGGCGGCCTTGGCAGTCAAGACGGCAAAGGAGCGCATGGTAAGCTCCTCCAGGATGACTGCCTCGGAGTCAGCTACACATACCTCGTAGCCTCCAGTTTGCGACATGACTCACGAACTCTTGACGGCGCCACCAGTCTCATGGCACTCCTGGCAGGTGGTGGCCTTGAGAAGCTCGTGAAGCAGCACGACCGCGATGGGCGCCTCCTCGACGAATTGGGCGACCCAAGCTTGCTTGCGAACTGCCCACACGACGATCTTCCGGCTGCTCTGCCACGCTCAGAGACCGGTTTTGATAGATCTTTCACCCTCTTGGTGCAGGAGAAGCCAAATGATGTCTTGGATCTGGTGATCGACCAGGAGAGCCTTGTAAGAGTGGCGATTCATTCGAGTAGCCCAAAGAACCAGGTCAAGGCCTACCTCTACGAGAACAGCAAGACCCAGGTTGCTGGACATGATGCACTGGCATGGAGCACTGGCACCAGGGTGACCGCAACCCTTCTTCATACACTCAAACCACAGAAGAAAGCTTATAGGCTCAAACTGGAATATGACAGCCTCGACCAGGACGACGCATGCCCAACTTTTGACCTCCGGATCATAGTAAAGCCGGTGGTGGAAGTTGTCAAAGAGTATCTTGAGTGTGGTGCCAAGCCACTACCACCAGCAAGCCTGTCGGTCCTGCCTCCTCCTGACGTGTCTAAAACAGTCGATGAGTTCAAGGCTGCCGGAGACTATGCCTTCTCAAGTGATTTCCTCGCATCCTCCGAAGTAGACGCTGAAGGTGGCCTCGAGTACGATATCGCTCTCAAGTGGCCAGGAGCAGATCCAAATGCAGACTATTATGTGGATATGGAAACTCGTTCTGATGTTCTTACAGGTCAACTCACCTTCACTCTCCTCTATGAGGATTCAGCCAAACTCCTGAAACCTCTTGGTCGATCCAAACCCGTCGGCTCTGCTGCCCATGGAGGCCGGTTTATCCAGAGACTTAAGCTCCTAGACCGTGAAGGTGACCTCGCTGACGACGTCGTCCTTGCTGGTGCTGTCCTGAGGCTCAGGCTTCCTCCTCCTTCGCTGAAGCTTCTTGAAACTCTCAAGAAGGGAGGCCATGTGGCTGCTGGAGCAGAACTCTGCCACAACTTCCAACTCTCGGTGAGAGCCGAGCTCAGAGGTGGAGAAAATGAAGACGGCTCTGCAATTGTAGGACCAAGCCGATTAGTTCGGGTCCGCTGGGAAGGTGAAGAGGTGGACGATGGCCATTTTGACCCTGCTGCCCGACTCTATGCTACGCTGGAATTCGATCGTTCCATGAAAGCGGCTTTCCAGCTCCTGAAGGGTAGCGAGTTCGCTAGTCTAGTCCCAGAGAAGACCGTGGATGGCAGTGCTCCCAAAGACACTCCTGACACGGTGCGACCAGCTGTGAAAAAGCTCTCTGCTGCTGACCCAAGCTCTATTCTCCTCCAGTTCCCAGCTGGCAGCCTCAAGAGAGGCTGGTGCCATCGGCTTGCACTTTCAGGCCCAGGTGGAGGCGGCGGCGTTGACTTCGACGAAGAGCTGCTCGCCTCAGACCTTGTGATCTGTGCCACTCCTGCGAGCTGCCACTGCAATTGGGCAGGAACGGCCCACTGTGCTGAAGGAACAGGCATCTGTGAGTGCCGATGGCCACATGTTGGCGCTGACTGCAGTCAATGCGCAGCAGGTCATGCCAAGGATCCTGGAACAGGACGATGCCTCCCAGCAAGCAAATGCAGCGACCTCGGCGGTGCCGAGGACTGCCATGGTCATGGCACATGTGAGCAAGTCGGTGAAGCAGCCAAATGTACATGTGAGTCAGGCTTCATGAATGATGGTCTTGAGCAGTGTGCAAAATGCAAAGACCCTCTGTTCGAGTACCCAGATTGCCACCAGCGCGCCTGGATCTTGGATGAGCCTGATGTCAGCTGCAAGGATCTCGAGCATCGAATGCCACTGACTCTCTGGAAGGGCTCAAGTGGCGCGGGCAAGGGTGCGGCTGCCAATCAAGGACCAGCATTACAAGGCGCAGACGGCGTCCTCGACTGGGCCAGGCGATACAGCCTCGTGGATGGTAAGGCTCCTAGAAAGGGAAGCACACACCACTTCTTGGTGCCTGCTGGCTCTGTCTTCCGTCTACTCCTCGATACAGGTCGCGCTGGAGCTCTGGCGAGATACAGGCTCCTTGATCCCCAGTCTGAGGAGTAGCTCACGTCGGTTGGTGTCGAAGGAGCTGATGCAGATGGCTTCCTCACAGCAACGAGTGAGGTTACGGTTTTGCACGCACCCAAACACAAGAAGCCAACAGAGGCACCGTTTACGCTGCAACTTGAATACAAATATGTAGGTGGAAGCGGAACATCGGCTGGAACTCACGAGAATTCTTGTCCTTGGATCGACATCCACGTCATTCTGGAGCCGCTAATGACAGCCAGAGCAGCCATCCGATGCAGTGACACGGAGCTTGCCAAGGCAGCTGAAGCTAGGCCCTCAAGTTGGGAGTTCGGAAGCTCCAGCAGATTCGTCAACGAGCACGTGGTCCTCAGAAGCGACGATACCTCGCTGTATAACCACGACGGGAAGGAGAGTACAGCTTTTGCGACGCTTCGATACCGCATCCATGTCGGCTCCAGCGGCAACGCCTTGAGCATCGTGGCGACCTATCCTTTGAGCTCGGTAGCTCTCTCGATGGCCCTCGTGGACGAGTCGACAGGCGACGTGGTCCAGCTCGAGAGGCTCTCATCCCTCGAGGCTGATGGAGACGGTCACTCTCAGGTACTGTCACAAGTCCATGATACCACCAGCTTCATCGAGGTTCCAGCGCTTGCCGCAGGTCAGTATCGCCTCGAAATTGCCATGAGAAGATCGCTGTTCCTGCCAACCAAGAAATGGTAGACTTGCCTCGGCTTCGACCTGGTGCTGGAGTATGTGGCGAGGACGCACAAAGCCGCAGCAGATGACGGAATGTACGAGGTCCTCTCAGTACGCCCTCTCACGCTGCCATAGCTCGAGGAGACCTCTGCGAGAGTGATCGAAGTCGATTTTGATAAGGATGTTGTGCTCGACGACTTGGTGAACAGCTCTGCAGACCGGCTGCGTGTATGCTCTCTCGTCAATAACGGTGACCCCAAAGATATGATTCGTCCCAAGTCCTTCCAAAAGGCCTAGTAGACTCTCAGGCTCAGCTTCGACTTCGCAAAGGCCACCATCTCCAAGACAAACAGGTGCTATAAGCTTTCGTGCTCGACTAAGGACACGAAAGGCGCAGAGCGTATCTTGCCTTTGGCTGAAGAGACAAGCTACTGCTTCGAGAGCAGTCAGGAGCACGATCATGACGCATTGGCTCGCTGCAATCCGTTGGCGATGCCAAAGGTCGGTCACGATGGCCGATGTCTCTGCGCCGCGCCATACACCGGTGCAGACTGCAAGAGCTGCGAGGCTGGCTTCAGAGCGGTGAAAGAGCAACCATCAGGAACAGGAGTCAGTCACGGTGAAGGGCACACGAGGTGCGTGGTGGACGAGGATCACCTGAGCACCGCAGCATGTAACTCACACGGGCGACCAAAGTCTACGAGAGTCAGCTCAGCGGCAGATGTCGAGTGCGCTTGCGACGCTGGTTATGGAGGTGCATATTGTGACTACTGTACCGATGCCTCGGTGGCTTACCCAGATTGTGGACCAGCTTTGAGCTCTGCAATATATAATGATCAGGCTGCCCATGCTTTCTTGGCACGGCGTCGATATAATGAGCACGGCTACTCAACCTCAGCTGCTCAGTACTTCCCCAACGGTGCCTTGGAGCCAACAGTCTTCAACGAGGAGTGTGGCTGGGTGGATTTCCCAGACGATCTAGATCGAGTTGAGTTTTCAAAGGAGTTCTCAAGCGGTGAGTTCCACTTTGCGGACCTCTATGTGACGAATCACAAGCAGGACAACATCATCAAGTTCATACCCCATTCAACTGGTGTCCTGAAGGTGCTTGTTCAGCAACCAGAAGCTGAAGAGCTACTGGCTGGTGAAGCTGAGGCAGCATTCGACCTTGAGCTGGGTGTCTATGACCCTGAGGCTCAAAAGTTCATCGCGTCGGCAGTGAACCGCCATTTGACTCTCCCAGGAGGCCGAACGGCCAAGCTTGAGTATGCAGCATTGACATTTGAGGCGACACAGGACCACCTTTCGAGGCCACTGTACATCTTCTTCAGAGCTCTCAACTTCACAGATGATGATGGTGAAGGCCACAAGGCTGCAGATGGCTGCCTGGCGCTCTTCCTTGAGGCGGAGTTCAGATCATCTCCAAGCGTATGCAAGCATAATCCTGGCCTCGAGGCCTCCTCTGAAATCAAGGTCCTCGCAGACCAGAGTCAGGCATCCGTGCTGGCCGAGGCCGCAGTAGAGGTTGGCAGAGGAAAGGGAACCTCTGGTTCCGAGCACTCAGTCACCGATCCCACCAGTACTTTCTTCGCATATCAGGACTTTTATCTTCCTGGAGGTGCAAGAGCATAACAAGGAGATACAGATAGCATAGTCACGGTCAGTCTTCAGTAGAAGTTCATTGAGAGCAACACTCTTGACATTCTCGTAGAAGTGCTCGAGTCTGACGTAGCTTTCTATGCTATTTCCAGAGACGCCCACTCTCCACGCCTGAGCTCAGCCAGCAGTGCTGGTGCTCGAGCTGGAGCTGGCTCGCCTGCTCGTCCACAGGAGACAGATGGACGCGCTTAAGCAGTTCAAGGAGGCCTCGGGCCAACCTGTGCTGGTGTCTGCTTGGTTGGTGGTGAAAAGTCTCTGAATGAGATGCAGCGGGTCGTGGAGATGGGAGCCCAGACCTACTTCCGAGTGTGGGTCTTCTAGACGACACCTAGCAGCCGAGAAGCAGAATCCAATTGGTGCGCCAACTACCAGTTCCTCGTCAGTGTTAGAGATGCGGCCACAGCGGAGGCAGAGAAGCTCTCCAAGGAGCTTAGATGCAGAGCTGAGGAGCTTCCTTCAACCCTTGACAGCCCTAGATATCTGCGTGGCCTCGATGGCACGCAAAAGGACTTCCACTACCGAGAGAGCTACCGAGTAGATCATTTGTGGCACAACTAGGCACACAAGGTCTCCTTCACTCTCCAAGAACCCACAGTTGTGAGAGTGGTTGCGCCAATCCATCGCCACCTAGAGTTTGAGCTCGTTCTAAACTAAGAATAAGGACCCTACTCGCACAAGACCGTCATCAGAGCCAAGCGGGAGGACTATCATAGCACTATCTTCGCCCAGCTGAGTGCTGGTACCTATCACATAAAACTAGCATTCGTCTCAGACGCTGCTCTTCTTCAGCTTCCTTGTCAAACGGTGCAGCTGGAAATGGCAATGATGACGCTTGCTCATGCCAAGAGTAAGGCATCGATGATCAAAGAATCATAAGCACCAGGTGCCAAGAGCAAGCTTGACTTGCAGCAGCTTCTCCTTCACTCAGCCAGTGGGCCACTTCCACTCTTCAAGCCAGCAGCTGTGGGTTGGCGGCATGTAGAGCCAGGTCTGCCACCCTATATTGACTAGAGCGAGCTGTACCATGAGGTCATGCGAGAGGCCTTCGAGATAGCAGAAGACGACGAAGCAGGGCTGGTGGTGGAAGTACAGAGCGACTTCTTGCTTTCTGGGGTAAACTTGGCAATCACCAACAAAGAAACAGGCACAATCATGGAGGATGAGCGACGAGATAGCTCAGGTAAGTTGATTATCGGACGTTTGGTACCTGGACCATACGTGTTGGTCCTCTATACTCATGAGTGCATCACTAATATGGACCCTGGAGCAGGCCAAGCCATCTCCTCCTTTGATTTGGCTCTCAAGATGAGCGTGCGATTATTGAGACTGGCAGGACATGGCGAAAGCTCAGCGCTTTCTGCCAGCGTCCCAGTGGAGCTCCTCGACGACCACGCAGAAGGAGCAGGACATGGTGTAGAGCACGTCAAGGAGTCTTCTGCTGCAGTGCCACTTGTTGTGACTGCTGAGGAGCTCGGATGCCTCAAGGAGTACTTGCCTCTTCCCACCAGCCTTGATGCTTACAGCACAATGGGAGCAGTGGACCTCAGCGAGGCCTTCTTCATCGGAACTCAGTCATATCACTCGCATGAGATCAGCTTTACACCTCGAAAGGGCCAAGATGCACTTCGAGTCCTCGTTGCCAAATCTAATAGCAAAATCGCTGTGTATGAGCAACAAGCAAAGCGAGTGGTTGTGCAGTCACGCCCAGTTGAGGCTGGCAAGGCACAACTTTTAATTGCCAAGCTCTAGGTCGGCACAGCCTACACAATTGTGCTTGAGTTCTCAGAGCAAGCTGGAATCCTTGAGACGACAGGCCCAGGCAGCTGCGCACACTTCGTGATGGCCTTGAGGACGTGGGATTCGAGCAAACTATGTACATCTGCTCGCATCCAGGGCGACACTGGCGCACTTGTGGCAACCCCAGACGGTGAAGCACAGACCACGACCGTCCAGCTGTCCAAGAAGACAGACAAAAAGGCACTGACCATCAATGTCCCTCACGGAGGCGATCATGTGGACCTTGAGGTGATCCTGGACTACTCTGACGCTTTCTATAGAGCAGAGCTAACTCTGAGGACGGTCGCAGGTGAGTCAGCAAGGGCTTAGGCGGCATCAAGTCAACCAAAAGGGAGCTCAGACGCTGCAGATGACGTAGACCAGCGTCGTGCTGTCATGCCAAGTAGTGTAGACTTCTCAAAGAAGCATGCGGTGGCTTACTTGTTCACAGATATCCCAGGAGGAGCATACGAGCTCAAGTTGAGGCAGAGATTCAAGGAGAGTGGCTGTGGCGCCCCAGTAACCGCTACCGTGAGGACGTGGAAGGCAGCTTCAAGTACACTCAATATAGACTAGGGAGGTCCAGCAGGTCAGAACCTCTATCAATCACAGGCAGAGGAGCAAGAGAGGCCTCGTGCTGCAAACAAGCTACCTCTCAACCTGGGAACCTATAAGTTCATGGGCGGAGAGCAAGCAGCAAGTGCAGCAGCAGGAGTCAATGGTGGCTATCTGCTATTCTCAGGGCCAGTTCAGCTAGATGAACGAGAGAGCCAGAACCGTATCGCCTTCACAGTGTGGAAGGCTGGAACCGTTGTCAGACTATACGTAGAGCACGCTGGACTCCAGCTCACACTTAGTGACACGAGCAGTGAGCATGCTCAGGTGATCTCTTCAGGAAGTACTGCCATGCTTCGGACGCTGGCACCTGGCTCCTACAGCATCCAGCTGGGGCATGCGACAGCACACGCAAGGAAGACCGCCGAGCTTGTGCCTCCAAGAACTTAGCTCACCGTCATGGTAGCCGATCCTGACGCTCACGCGCTGTACAACAAGACGTGGGAGAACGCTATCGGCAAATGTGATGCAGGCTCAAGCTTCCCTCTCGCTTTGCGTCAGCAGAAGCAGGCAGACAGTCACCAGCTGTACTACAACTATCCTCTCATCAAGGTCTCGCCATCCGTCCTGCAGTCCTCTTCGGTGCTCCAGACGTACAATTTCAGGCTCAACGTGACCTCTCGAATGTACTTGGAGGTCGGTATGCACCTGCTCAACAGCCAGGTGACCTTGCAGCTGAGTGCGCTCCAGCAGAGAGGATATACAATCTAGGGAAAGCAAAGAGGCAACTTGAATGTCCTCGACACGCAGCTTGGTCCTGGGGACTACTCGGTCGCATTGAAGCAGGCTGTGCTGCCTAGTTCATTATCTCAGCCAACTTGTGGACTCTTTAGCCTCCAAGGCCTCATCGAGCCCATCAGCTTGATGAGTGCTGCCGCCAACAGCGGAGAGATCCTTCAAAGAGGTATTGCCGCCTGTCCTGAGGCCGCCGATGGCGATATCTTGCCCCCGCAGATCTTCGCCAGCAAGAGCGCCACGAAAGGTGGTGGCGAGCTCCATATAGACGCCAATGGCCATTTTATGAGGAGGTTCCGCGACGTTTTGTTCAAGATGTCAAGAGAGTATTCGGAGGTGTCTCCAGAATCCGATCGCATTGAGCTAGCTGTGGACTAGGACTCCCTCCTGCATCTCACATTCCTCTACGAGGCTTATGAAGCCAATGAGATCCGGGCTGTGCTCACAGACACCTGGATGCTTGGGCAGCAGGTTACCCCTCAGACATCATTCAAGGTCTAAGGCATCGAAGGTGACCGAGTCGAGCTCGTGACGGAGTACAGACTGACCAAGGGCCGCCACTACGCTCTCTCAGTAATGTATATAGGAGGACCAAAGCTCAACGACGAAGGCCACAGCAGATGCTCCGTCTTCGACCTGACCTTCTCTATTGTCCACCAGTCTCAGCTGGTGGAAGAAGTCAAATGCGCTGCTAGTGATGAAATTCTCTCTATGGCAGCTGCGCTGCCTAAGAAGATCACTGATCGTGACTTGGATAGTGACGGTGAATACAGCTTCGAGAAGGTCCTAAAGTTGGCTTATCCACACGACTTCCAGCATGTTGAGAAGACAGCTGCCACTGAGCGTGCTCGAGGCTCTGCAAGAGACATTTTGAGAGAGAACATCGAGATACAGCTAGAGAAGAACTTTGACATAAGCGCCTCCGTTGAGCACGAGTATGATCAAGCGTTGTTTACACTGGAATTGGCAGAATAAGTCCGCGGTGGAAACGGCGAGCTGCGAACGGATCAATCTCATGAGCAATCAGCATTGGTATTCAAGCAAAACAATGATCGCTATAAGTCCGTCAGAAGAGAGCTCGTCGCAGACGGAGTGGAATCCAGCGGTCAGGCAAGGGCCCATCTGCTCACGATCGCCAACCAGTAGGCTGATATCTTACACCTGATACATCCTGGCCCGGCCTCAGACTCTTGTCTCTATGTCAGCGTCAAGATCCACATCAAAGCCACTCATCGATCAGCATAGAATCTTTACTCAGGCTCGAGGAAGCATGGAGGCTCAGCTCCAACAATTGTGGGCTGCAGGCCAAGCGAGTCTCCAGCATTCGTTCATGGCCGCACAACTGAGGCCCATTTCGACATCCGCTTCAGCACAAAGCCATATTCTTCTGGTCCAGTGCGTCACGAGGAGCAGGTGGACGCACACCTCGGCGCACATATCAAGCTCAGAGCAACCCTGATCAGCATTCCTGGAGGCGTCACCACACATGTCCTGCTTGAGCCTACACGACTCGAGCAAAGCAACAAGGCTTACCAAGAGGACGAATACCACGTTGCCGTCACTTTCGACCTGAGTGAGTACTAGAATTCTGCGACCGAGAAGCTCACCCATGCTCAGTTGGTTGTTGAGGAAAATGAATTGGTAGACCTTGACGGTCGCAAGTTTGCGCTCGTGCGAAAGCTGGCTGACGCCGGCCTTCCCATCTATGTTTATGAGTAAAACGATATCGAGCAACTCATCTCTGAAGAATCCGACGAGGTCAAAGGCGCTCTTGGACGCACCGCGTTGGGACAAGAAGCAGATCATGACGACCAAGCAGGAGCTGACATCTCGACTGATGAGTCTGAACTCGAGCATGAGGTTGATGGAAAAAGACGTGCAAAGGCAGCACAAGAGGCTGCAAAGACGGTCAAATGCCTTTGTGTTCACGGTAAGTGCCGCCAGGGTCAAGCTACGTGCTAACAATGTGACTCGGGTTGGAAAGGTAACTATTGCGATGTGCCACGTTCTCCTTCGCAAGCACCTGTCAATAAGAATAAGAACCGGGACTACACTAAAGACGGGCTTTACAGGCCACAGCAAATACAGGATCAGAGACTCACTGGCGGTGCCAGCAAGAAAACATCAACGAAAGAGCGTTGGAGCGCTGGTTCAGGCCAGGGACCTCAGGGGCAGGGAGAGCAAGCAAGTCAGAGCAAGCCTCAGAGTCCACCAGCTGCACCAACAGACAACCATTTGGCACCAAAGAAGATCGAAGGGGAACTCGCAGCTTCAAGTTCCCTGGTTACTCAGGAGCCAGAAGTTTAGCCAGCACGACCAGCACCACCTCGAGAGTCAGATTCTCCAGGATGGAGTGCAACGTTAGCAACCAGCAGCGAAGACAGTGGATCCTCCAAGGGTTCAAACCTCTTGTTCTTTGCTCTGGTTGTATTTGTGTTATATGCATTATCTGGTGGAGTACAGCTGTGTCCAACTAGGACATCGAGCCAAGCAGGCAAGTATAGACCTCTGGGAGAACAAGCTGATGGAGCAGAGAGCGACGATGCGGATGAGGAGGTTGCCGACCCTACAGCTAGACGCCGTATGATGGAGCTGTCGAGCTTCGGTCCAGGCTCCAGCAATAGAAATGCAGATGCGGCGCGGAACAGCTCTGCCGCTGGTGCAAATGAATCTGACGAGAGCACAAACAAGCGCAGCTAAAGTACTTTCCCTATGACGAGCTTCTCAAGAGCTTCTGCCGATGCCAGCTCCAGCTAACAACCAGCTTCAGGCAATCAGAGCCTAACACATGGACCAGAAGACGATGCAGCTGAGCAGCTCCAGCGAGAGCTCGAGCTATTTGCCCAAGACGACGATGAAGAGGAAGGATCCCTGATGCCATCTGGCCAACCTAGGGACCCAGGCAGTTACGACCACGCCCAACCCCAGAACTCCTATTAAAACGTTGCTGGCCAAAATCGTGGCCAGGCCCACCCTCGCGACGACGATGACGATGAAAACGAGCTCCAAGAGTACGAAAACTTCTTCGATCAGGGCCATTGAGACAATGCCAAATTTAGACTTGCATTATAGTACTATTTTACACTTTTAGCTTTATCAGCTATTCTTTAATTATACCGACTTTTCAATAAAAATGACTTTTATATATTTTTAAC
>Ga0138262_1002803_pt1 | contig 14818 bp, 28 predicted proteins | sample RNAB_720151113_FD_105265 | JGI IMG/M metagenome (GOLD analysis project Ga0138262, IMG submission 105265) | Metatranscriptomics of polar marine prokaryotic and eukaryotic communities from Palmer Station, Antarctica after 72hr light incubation -... | ecosystem: Environmental > Aquatic > Marine >...
AATAATTTCTTCAACTATTAACCATGAGAAAAAGAGAAGCTAAAAAACGACCATTACTACCAGATCCAGAATTTAAAGATCAATTAGTTACTCGGTTTGTGAATAACCTTATGTGGGATGGTAAAAAATCAACGGCTTACAAAATTTTTTATGATGCTATTAATATAATAGACGAAAGAAAGAAAGAGGAAGAGGAGAAAACGGCTCTTGAAATATGGAAAGATGCATTATCAAATGTAATGCCTCATGTCGAGGTTAGGAGTAGAAGAGTTGGAGGTGCCACATTTCAAATTCCTATGCAAATTCGTGCTGACAGAAAAGTTTCTCTGGCTATGAAATGGTTAATTACTTCTGCGCGTAAGCGTAATGAAAAATCAATGGCTCTTAGGCTTGCAAATGAATGTATTGCTGCTGAAAAAGAAGAAGGTTCTGCTGTAAAGAAAAGAGTGGATACTCACAAAATGGCTGAAGCAAACAAGGCCTTTTCTCATTTTAGATTTTAATTTCAGACATATAATTTAAAATGGCAAGAAATTTAAAATACACACGAAACATTGGAATTGCTGCTCATATTGATGCAGGTAAAACAACCACCACAGAGCGAATTCTTTTTTACACAGGTGTTAGTCATAAAATTGGAGAAGTTCATGATGGAGCTGCAACAATGGATTGGATGGAGCAAGAACAAGAAAGAGGAATCACTATAACCTCAGCAGCCACAACTTGTAAATGGTCATTTCCTTCAGAAAAAGAACAAGATGAATCTGACGCTAATGATTATCATTTTAACATAATAGACACCCCTGGTCACGTTGATTTTACAGTTGAAGTAAACCGATCATTAAGAGTTCTTGATGGATTGGTTTTTTTTATTTTCAGCCGTAGATGGTGTTGAGCCTCAATCAGAAACAAATTGGCGTTTAGCTGATAATTATAAAGTTCCTCGTATAGGATTTGTTAACAAAATGGACCGTCAAGGTTCTAATTTTTTAGGAGTATGTAAGCAAGTTAAAGACATGCTTAAATCAAATGCTGTTCCAATAGTTTTAAATATTGGTGATGAAGAACATTTTAAAGGTATTGTTGATTTAGTTAAAAATCGTGCGATTGTATGGCATGATGATAATTACGGCTCAACATTTGATATTGTTGATATCCCTTCCGATCTAAAAGAAGAGGCAAAAATGCTTCGTAATCAACTAATAGAGGCTGTTGCTGAATATGATGAAGTTCTATTAGAGAAGTTCTTTGATGACCCGGACAGTATAACTGAAGATGAGATTCATAATGCTTTAAGAGCAGCTACTCAGGAAATTAGTATTATACCCATGATTTGCGGATCTTCATTTAAAAACAAAGGCGTGCAGTTTTTATTAGATGCCGTGTGTCGTTATTTACCTTCACCTCAGGATAAAGAGGCTATAATTGGCACTGATCCAAATACAGACCTTTAGATTTCAAGAAAGCCAAATGCAAAAGAACCTTTTTCGGCATTAGCATTTAAAATTGCTACTGATCCTTATGTCGGTCGTTTAGCATTTTTTCGCGCATATTCTGGAAGACTTGACGCCGGTTCATATGTTTTAAATAACCGTTCTGGTAATAAAGAAAGAATTTCTCGTATTTATCAAATGCATTCTAACAAACAAAATGCTATTGATTATATCGAAGCTGGAGATATAGGTGCTGCAGTAGGATTTAAAGATATTAAAACAGGTGATACGCTTACGGAAGAAAAACACCCTATTGTATTGGAAAGTATGGACTTTCCTGATCCAGTAATTGGAATTGCAGTTGAACCCAAAACTAAAGCAGATGTTGACAGATTAGGAATGTCTTTAGCTAAGTTGGCCGAGGAGGATCCGACCTTTCAAGTAAAATCTGATGAGGCTTCCGGACAAACAATTATTTCTGGAATGGGTGAACTACATTTAGATATTATAGTTGATCGTCTTCGAAGAGAATTTAAGGTAGAGGTAAACCAAGGACAACCTCAAGTAGAATATAAGGAAGCTTTAACCATTAAAGCTCAACATAGAGAAATTTATAAAAAACAATCAGGAGGTAGGGGTAAGTTTGCAGATATTGTATTTGAAATTGAGCCTGCTGAAGAAGGTAAACCAGGACTAGAATTTGTCAATCTTATTAAGGGAGGAAATGTTCCTAAAGAATATATTCCTTCAGTAGAAAAAGGATTTAAAATGTCAATGAATAATGGTCCTTTGGCAGGTTTTGAAGTTGACTCTATGAAAGTAACATTGAAAGATGGGTCTTTTCATGCGGTTGATTCAGATTCTCTTTCCTTTGAGTTAGCAGCTAAATTAGGATTTAAAAATTCTGCAAAAGCAGCAAAAGCAGTAATAATGGAGCCAATCATGAAGCTAGAAGTTTTAACTCCAGAAATCAATATGGGTGATATAGTAGGTGATTTAAACCGTCGTCGTGGTCAAGTGAGTGCTATGGACGATAGAGCGGGAGCGAAAGTTGTAAAGGCTCTAGTTCCTCTATCTGAAATGTTTGGGTATGTAACTTCATTAAGAACGCTTTCATCAGGTAGAGCTACATCAACTATGGAGTTTTCACATTATGCCGAAACCCCATCACATATATCTGAGGCAGTTATTGCTGATGTAAAAGGAAAAAACGTTTAATTAAGGATCAATGAGTCAAAAAATTAGAATAAAATTAAAATCCTACGATCACAATTTGGTAGATAAGTCTGCTGATAAAATCGTAAAAACAGTAAAGACAACCGGTGCTGTAGTAACTGGACCTATTCCGCTTCCTACAAACAAAAAAATCTTTACTGTATTACGTTCACCACACGTAAATAAGAAATCGCGTGAGCAATTTAAATTATGTTATTACAAGCGTTTGTTAGACATATACAGCTCTTCATCAAAAACAATTGATGCGCTAATGAAGTTAGAATTACCAAGTGGAGTAGAAGTAGAAATAAAAGTATAATAAAAAATAATAGTAATCATGTCTGGATTAATCGGAAAAAAAATCGGAATGACATCTCTTTATGATGTAAATGGAAAAAATATTCCATGTACAGTAATAGAAGTTGGTCCTTGCGTGGTTACCCAAGTCAGAACTAAAGATATTGATGGGTATGAAGCTCTTCAGTTAGGTTTCGATGACAAGTCTGAAAAAAATAGTTCTAATGCAGCTATCGGCCATTTCAAAAAGGCTAACTCTCCTGTCAAGCGTAAACTTGTTGAATTTCAAAATTTTAGTGAAGACCATAAACTGGGTGACCATATAACTGTAGAACATTTTGTAGAAGGAGAATTTGTTGATGTCTCTGGAACATCAAAGGGAAAAGGATTCCAAGGAGTTGTTAAAAGACATGGTTTTGCTGGAGTAGGACAAGCTACTCACGGTCAACATAATCGTCTTCGTGCTCCAGGGTCTATTGGTGCAGCATCATATCCTGCTCGAGTATTTAAGGGTATGCGAATGGCCGGTCAAATGGGAAACGAATCTGTAAAAGTGCAAAATCTTCGTGTTGTTAAAGTTGTTGCAGAAAAAAATATTCTTGTTGTAAAAGGTTGTGTCCCGGGACATAAAAACGCATACGTAATAATAAGGAAATAATGGAAATAGCTATTGTAAATATTGAAGGAAAAGAAACCGGAAGAAAAGCAAAGCTTGATTCTTCTGTGTTTGGTGTAGAGCCTAATAATCATGCTATTTATTTAGATGTCAAACAACACTTGGCAAATAAACGTCAAGGGACACATAAATCCAAAGAACGTGCTGAGATTGTTGGTTCAACCAGAAAAATAAAAAAGCAAAAAGGTACAGGTACTGCTAGAGCAGGTAGTATAAAAAATCCATTATTTAGAGGAGGAGGAAGAGTTTTTGGTCCTTCACCTAGAGATTATAGTCAAAAAGTTAATAAAAAAGTTAAACGATTAGCTCGAAAATCTGCACTCAGTATAAAAGCTAAAGATAAGTCAATCATTGTTTTAGAAGACTTTCAGCTATCAGAACCAAATACTTCTTCTTATATAAAGGTGTTGAAGGCTTTAAATCTAGATGGTAAAAAATCCCTACTGGTATTGGGAGAGAAAAATAAAAATGTATATTTGTCGTCGCGCAATTTAAAAAATTCTCAAGTTATAACTAACTCAGAATTAAACACTTACAAAATAACCAATGCTGGTAATTTGGTTTTATCTGAAAGTGCTATTGCCGATCTAGAATTAATTTTGAATAAAGTTTAGGTATATGAGCATTATAATTAAACCAATTATCACCGAAAAAGCTACATCAGATAGCGAACTTAATAATCGCTATACATTCCTTGTTGACACAAAAGCCAACAAAGTTGAGATTAAGAAAGCTGTTGAAAAATCATACGGTGTAAATGTTAATAAAGTTCGAACTATGAATTATGGTCCCGAGCGAAAAACAAAGTTTACTAAAACAGGTATTCAACACGGAAAAACGAACGCATTAAAAAAAGCTATTGTTCAGGTAGCAGACGGTGATGTAATTGATTTTTATAGTAATTTATAATAACAGATAGATGTCAGTTAGAAAATTAAAACCAGTAACGCCCGCACAAAGATTTAGAGTAGTAAATGGCTTTGATGCAATTACTACAGATAAACCTGAAAAAACTTTATTAGAGCCAAAAAAGCGTAGTGGAGGAAGAAACAATAAAGGTAAAATGACCATTCGTCATCGTGGTGGCGGCCATAAAAAACGTTATCGTGTTATTGACTTTAAGAGAAATAAGTTTGATATTACCGCCACCGTGCAATCAATTGAATATGACCCAAACAGAAGCTCATTCATTGCTCTTGTAGAATATACGGATGGAGAAAAAAGATATATCATAGCGCAAAATGGTTTGAAAGTTGATCAAAAAATTTCATCAGGTGATAAGTCCACACCAGATATTGGAAATGCTTTACCGTTATCTAAAATTCCACTTGGAACCATAATTTCATGTATCGAGTTACAACCAGGAAAAGGAGCTGTTATAGCTCGAAGCGCTGGTTCCTTCGCTCAGCTAATGGCTAGAGATGGTAAATTTGCAACAATCAAAATGCCTTCAGGAGAAACCAGGTTGATTCAAACTATTTGTTTGGCCGTAATTGGAGCAGTTTCCAATACCGATCATCAATTATTGGTTTCAGGAAAAGCCGGGAGATCACGTTGGTTAGGACGACGTCCTAGGACAAGACCAGTAGCGATGAATCCTGTTGATCACCCAATGGGTGGTGGAGAAGGTCGTGCATCTGGAGGACACCCTCGTTCTAGAAATGGTATTCCTGCAAAAGGATACCGTACACGTACAAAAACAAAAGCAAGTAATAAGTTCATTATTGAGCGAAGAAAAAAATAAACTATGGCACGTTCACTTAAAAAAGGTCCTTATGTTCATCATAGCTTAAACGCTAAGGTTCACAAGAATATTGAAGATAACAAAAAAGCTGTTATTAAAACATGGTCTAGAGCATCACTAATTACACCTGATTTTGTTGGACAAACAATAGCTGTTCATAACGGAAAAACTCACATTCCTGTTTATATTACAGAGAATATGGTAGGACATAAATTAGGTGAATTTTCACCAACACGTTCATTTAGAGGGCATGCTGGAGCAAAAAATAAAGGTAAAAAATAAAGCACATGGGAAATCGTAAAAGACAGAGTGCTGAACTCACAAAAGAAGGTAAAAAAAATATTGCCTTTGCAAAATTAAATAACTGTCCTACATCTCCACGTAAAATGAGACTTGTAGCTGATCAGGTAAGAGGTGAGAAAATAGACAAAGCTCTTTCTATCCTTAAGTTTAGCCCTAAAGAGGCTTCACGTAGGTTAGAAAAGTTATTGCTTTCTGCTATTTCAAACTGGCAAGCCAAAAATGAAGAAGGTGATGTTGAGAATGCAGAGTTATTTGTAAAAGAAATTAAAGTAGATAGTGGAAGTATGCTTAAACGCCTTCGTCCAGCTCCTCAGGGGCGTGCTCATCGAATTAGAAAAAGATCAAATCATGTAACCCTTGTTTTGGGTGCAAACAATATTGAAGATTAAATTATGGGACAAAAAACTAATCCTATTGGAAATCGCCTAGGAATTATTAGAGGCTGGGACTCTAACTGGTATGGTGGTCGAGATTATGGAGATAAATTAGCTGAGGATGATAAAATCCGAAAGTATATTCATGTCCGTTTGGCAAAAGCTAGTGTTTCAAATGTTATCATTGAAAGAACATTAAAATTAATTACCCTAACTATAACGACTGCACGACCTGGAATAATTATTGGTAAAGCTGGTTCAGAAGTTGACAAGTTAAAAGAGGAGTTAAAGAAAATTACTGATAAAGAAGTTCAAATAAATATTCACGAAATTAAAAGACCGGAGTTAGATGCAAAACTTGTTGCTTCAAGTATTGCTCGTCAAATTGAAAATCGTATTTCATATCGTCGTGCAATTAAAATGTCAATTGCTTCATCTATAAGAATGAATGCTGAGGGTATCAAGGTCCAAATTTCAGGACGATTAAATGGTGCTGAAATGGCAAGAAGTGAATCGTATAAAGAAGGTCGTATTCCATTATCAACTTTTAGAGCAGATATTGATTATGCCCTTGTTGAAGCTCATACTACATACGGTCGTTTGGGAGTGAAAGTTTGGATAATGAAAGGTGAAGTTTATGGAAAAAGAGAATTATCTCCACTTGTTGGAATGCAAAAAAAATCGGGATTAAATTCGAAAAATAATAATAAATCTGGAGGTCGTCAACAGCGCCGCGGAAAAAAATAAAACTGAATCATAGGTATTATGTTACAACCTAAAAGAACAAAATTTCGGAAGGCACAAAAAGGAAGAATGAAAGGTCTTTCTCAAAGGGGCAACCAGTTATCTAATGGAATGTTTGGTATTAAATCTACAGATTCTCTTTTTATAACATCAAGGCAAATTGAAGCTGCAAGGATTGCCGCTACTCGCCATATGAAACGTGAAGGCCAATTATGGATTAAAATATTTCCAGATAAACCTATAACTAAGAAGCCATTGGAAGTTAGAATGGGTAAAGGTAAAGGTGCTCCAGAATATTTTGTTGCAGTTGTAAAGCCCGGTCGAATATTGTTTGAAGTTGCTGGTGTAACATTAGATATAGCAAAAGAAGCTTTAAGGCTTGCGGCTCAAAAGCTCCCTGTTCGAACTAAGTTTATTATTGCTCGTGATTATCAAAAAGAAACTGATTAAAGATGAAACAAACTGAAATAGAAAAACTCTCGGCACAAGACTTAATAGACAAAGTAGAGGATTTTAAAAAAAAATTAAACGACTTAAGAATGACACATACGATTTCGCCTCTAGAAAATCCCATACAAATTCGAGATGTTCGCAGAACAATATCACGTTTATTAACAGCAAAAAATGCTAAAAAATAAACCAATAAGAAATAACTATTATGGAAAGTAGAAATCTTAGAAAAGAACGAATTGGAAAAGTAACTAGTAATAAAATGGAAAAATCTATTGTTGTTGCTGAAGTTAAAAGAACTAAACATCCAATGTACGGTAAATACGTTTTAAAGACTAAAAAGTATACCGCTCATGATGAAACAAATGATTGTAATATCGGTGATACGGTTAAAATAATGGAAACTCGTCCCTTAAGTAAGTCAAAAAACTGGAGATTAGTTGAAATAATAGAAAGAGCAAAATAAAATGTTACAACAAGAATCAAGACTTAAAGTTGCTGATAACACAGGAGCAAAAGAAGTATTAACAATTAGAGTGCTAGGAGGTACAAAAAGACGTTATGCTTCTGTAGGTGATAAAATTGTTATTACTGTAAAAGATGCAACCCCTGCCGGCACAGTAAAGAAAGGACAAGTTTCCACTGCAGTTGTTGTTAGAACCACTAAAGAAATTAGAAGACCTGATGGATCATACATTCGTTTTGATGATAACGCCTGTGTATTGCTTAATGAAACAGGTGAGATGAGAGGAACTCGTGTTTTTGGTCCTGTTGCTCGTGAATTGCGAGATAAGCAGTTTATGAAAATTGTTTCACTAGCACCTGAGGTGTTATAAATTTTATAATAATGAAAAAATTTAAAATTAGAAAAGGTGACAATGTAAGAGTTGTAGCTGGTGCTCAAAAAGGTAGTGAGGGAAAGGTGGTTAAAATTATTTCTGAAACAGGTAGAGTTATTGTTGAGGGAATTAACCTTGTAAAGAAACACACTAAGCCAAGTGCTCAAAGTCCTCAAGGAGGTATTGTCGAAAAAGAATCATCAATTGATATTTCAAACCTTTCAATCCTTACCGCTGACGGAAATATAACGAGAATAGGTTATCGAATTGAGGATGATAAGAAAGTTCGTTATTCAAAAAAATCAAATGAAGTTTTATAATTATGAGCTACCAACCAAGACTTAAAAAGGAGTACAAAGAAAAAATAGTGAATTCTCTAAAGGATGAATTTAGTTATTCAAATATAATGGAAGTACCTAAGCTAAAAAAAATTGTAATAAGTAAAGGTGTTGGTGCAGCCGTTTCAGACAAAAAACTTATTGATTATGCTGTTGATGAATTAACGCAAATTTCTGGTCAAAAAGCTGTTCCAACTTTATCTAAGAAAGATGTAGCTTCTTTCAAATTAAGAAAAGGTATGCCTATAGGAACTAAAGTAACTCTTCGTGGTGAAAAAATGTATGAGTTTTTAGATAGACTTGTTACAGTAGCTTTACCACGTGTCAGAGATTTTCAAGGAGTAAAAGCTACTGGTTTTGATGGACGAGGAAATTATAATCTTGGAGTCACTGAGCAAATTATTTTCCCTGAAATAAATATTGATAAAGTTAATAAAATAGGTGGAATGGATATTACATTTGTCACCAATGCACATACAGATAAAGAAGCGAAATCATTATTAAATGAGTTAGGGCTTCCATTTAAAAAAAATTAATATGGCAAAAGAATCAATGAAAGCTCGTGAGGTAAAAAGAGCTAAAACAGTAGCAAAATATTCTGCAAAGCGTAAAGCTTTAAAAGAAGCAGGTGATTATGAAGCTCTTCAGAAGTTGCCAAAAAACGCATCTCCAGTACGTTTACATAATCGATGTAAGTTAACGGGACGTCCAAAAGGTTATATGCGTCAGTTTGGACTTTCACGTGTTACTTTTAGAGAAATGGCTAATAATGGATTGATACCTGGAGTAACAAAAGCTAGCTGGTAAAAAAAACAAAAATTATGAATACAGACCCAATTGCAGATTATTTAACTCGAATTCGTAACGCGAATAGTGCTGGTCATCGTGTTGTTGATATACCATCATCCAACACAAAACAGGAAATGACTAAAATTCTTTTTGATCAAGGATTTATACTTAGTTTTAAATTTGAGGAAACTAAAAATAATCAGGGAAACATTAAAATTGCTCTTAAGTATGATTCAAATACTAAAGACCCTGTAATCAAAAAATTACAGAGAATTAGTACTCCAGGTTTACGTAAATATTCTGGTAGTGATAATCTTCCTAGAGTCTTAAATGGATTAGGTATTTCAATAATCTCTACATCAAGTGGTTTGATGACTGGAAAACAAGCGGAAAAACAAAATGTAGGAGGCGAAGTGCTTTGCTATGTATATTAATAAAGGAAATTGTAAATAAATGTCTAGAATAGGAAATAATCCCATAGTAATACCCGAAGGAGTAACTGTGGATATTCAAGAGAATTTGATAACTGTTAAAGGAAAGCTTGGTGAGTTGTCTCAACCATATTCTGATGTAAACTTTAAAAACAATGATGGTATTATAAATGTGATAAATCCCTCTAAAACAAAAGACTCTAATGCTAAGCACGGTTTATATCGTGCCTTGGTCAATAACATGGTTGAAGGGGTGTCTAAGGGGTTTACAAAAGAATTAGAATTGGTTGGTGTGGGCTATCGCGCTACTAATCAAGCTCAACTTCTTGACTTATCATTAGGGTATTCACATAATATTGTTTTTAATATTGCACCTGAAGTAAAGGTTGAAACAATCTCAGAAAAAGGAAAAAATCCTAGAATAAAACTCACCTCACATGACAAGCAGTTGATCGGTTTTGTTGCCGCTAAGATTAGGTCATTTAGAAAACCTGAACCATACAAGGGTAAAGGTGTTCGTTTTGTTGGAGAAGAAATAAGAAGAAAAGCAGGTAAATCAGCATAATTTTATACCATGGGATTGACAAAAACACAACGTAGAGAAAGAATTCGTAAAAGAATTAGAAAAACAATATCAGGTAGTTCATTAGAGCCCAGATTAGCAGTTTTTAGAAGTAATAAAGAGATTTATGCTCAATTAATTGATGATCAAAATGGAACAACTCTAGCGACAGCATCCTCAAGAGAAAAAGATATTTCCGGTTCATCTAGAATTGAGAATTCAGCGATGGTTGGTAAATTGATTGCAGAACGCTCAATAGCAGCAGGTGTAAAAACTGTTAAGTTTGATCGTGGTGGGTATTTATATCATGGTAGAGTCAAATCATTAGCAGATGGTGCTCGTGAAGCAGGTCTTAAATTTTAATAGATTAAATATATGTATCAAAACTATAGTAATATCGAATATGTTAAACCTGCGGGGCTTGATTTAAAAGATCGTCTAGTAGCTGTTCAACGTGTAACTAAAGTAACTAAGGGAGGGCGAGCATTTGGTTTTTCCGCCATTGTTGTTGTAGGTGATGAAAATGGAGTTATAGGACAAGGACTAGGTAAGTCAAAAGAAGTTCCAGTAGCTATTTCAAAAGCTATTGAAGATGCCAAGAAAAACTTAGTTAGAATTCCAATTAAAAATGGAACTCTTCCACATGAACAAAAAGGTAAATATGGAGGGGGTAGAGTTTTTCTAAAACCTGCATCTGATGGAACGGGTGTTATTGCTGGTGGAGCTGTTAGAGCTGTGTTAGAATCGGTAGGAGTTCGCAATGTTCTCTCAAAGTCACAAGGATCTTCTAACGCACACAATGTTGTAAAAGCTACCTTTGACGCCTTACTTCAACTTAGAAGTCCAGAAACAGTTGCTAGTCAAAGAGGAGTATCAATCGATAAAGTATTTAATGGTTAATCTATTAAAATGGAAAAAATAAAAGTTATACAGGTAAAAAGTAGTATTAAAAGAATTAAGTCTCAAAAAAGAACTCTTGAAGCTTTAGGTTTAAGAGGAATTGGTAAAGAGGTTATACATGATTCTTCACCTAGTATTTTAGGAATGGTTAAAAAAGTAGAACATTTAGTTTCAGTTGTTGAAGCTTAAAAATAGACATTAAATGAGTTTAAGTAATTTACAACCCGCAATTGGGTCAACACATAAAAACAGCAAACGGCTTGGACGTGGTCAAGGATCAGGAAAAGGTGGAACTGCTGCAAGAGGACATAAAGGTGCTAAGTCTCGTTCTGGATATTCTAAAAAGTTAGGATTTGAAGGAGGTCAAATGCCTTTGCAAAGACGTGTTCCAAAGTTTGGATTTAAAAATATTAACCGTAAAGAATATACGGGTGTTAATATAGATACTATTCAGGCATTGGTTGATTCAAAAAAAATAAAAGGAGAATTGACAATTGATCATTTAATCTCTCTTCGTTTGGCAGGAAAGAATGATCTTGTTAAAATTTTAGGAAGAGGAAAAATTCAAGCTTCATTGAAAGTTTCGGCTCATAAATTTACATCTACTGCAAAAATTGCAATTGAAAAAGCAGGGGGAGAAGCTATTAGTATAGAATAATATGAAAAAGTTTTTAGAAACCATAATAAATATTTATAATATAGAAGAACTCCGTAAAAGGATAGGAGATACATTATTCTTGCTATTGGTTTATCGCTTGGGTGCACAAATTGTTATTCCTGGAATAGATTCAGTTCAACTCGCATCATTGGCTCAGAAAACTGATGCTGGGGGTCTTTTAGGAATATTAAATGCCTTTACCGGAGGAGCCTTTGCTAATGCATCAGTGTTTGCTTTAGGTATAATGCCATATATTTCTGCATCTATTGTTGTTCAGCTTATGGGTATAGCAATACCCTACCTTCAAAAGCTACAAAAAGAAGGAGAAAGTGGCCGTAAAACTATTAATCAAATCACAAGATGGTTAACTATCGCAATATGTGTTGTACAAGCGCCAGCATATTTGTTTGGTTTAAGTGCTTTAGGTGTCCCTGACAGTGCCTTTATACTTGGAAGAGGTCCTTTGTTTCTTTTTTCATCTGTAACAATTTTAGTTACAGGAACTATTTTTGCGATGTGGTTAGGTGAAAAAATAACTGACAAAGGTATTGGTAATGGAATCTCATTACTTATAATGGTTGGAATAATAGCTAATCTTCCTTTGTCCTTTACTCAAGAATTTATATCTAGAGTTAGTGAAAACAATGGAGGTCTCATGTTAGTACTTATTGAATTAGTTCTTTGGATTGTAATTATTTTATTTTCTATTTTACTTGTTATGGCTGTCCGTCAAATACCGGTTCAGTATGCTAGAAGGACTACTGGTGGAACTTCTCAACAAAATATTGCTGGTTCACGACAATACATTCCCTTAAAATTAAACGCATCTGGGGTTATGCCGATTATTTTTGCACAAGCTTTAATGTTTGCTCCGGTCTATATAGGTAGTTTTTTAGGTAATTCTGATGTTGGTCAATGGATGCAAGCTGAATTTTCAGATATGTTTGGACTTTGGTATAATGTGTTGTTTGGTTTGTTGATTATAATTTTCACTTTCTTCTATACTGCGATTACAGTTCCTACAAATAAAATGTCCGATGATTTAAAAAGAAGTGGTGGTTTTGTTCCTGGAATTAAACCAGGAGTTGAAACATCAAATTATTTAGATACCGTTATGTCTCATATCACTTTTCCAGGTTCATTATTTCTTGCAGCGATTGCAGTTTTTCCTGCTATTGTCGTGAAATTAATTGGAATGCAACAAGGTTGGGCATTGTTTTATGGAGGAACATCTTTGTTGATTATGGTAGGTGTTGCAATTGATACAATTCAGCAAATTAATTCGTACTTATTAAATCGGCATTATGACGGGTTAATGAAAACCGGAAAAAATCGTAGAACAATAACTCCAACAATATAGATATGGCCAAGCAAGCAGCAATAGAACAAGAGGGTAATATAATAGAATCGTTATCTAATGCAATGTTTAGAGTTGAATTGGAAAATGGTCATGTTGTTACTGCTCATATTTCAGGTAAAATGAGATTGCATTATATCAAGCTATTACCTGGTGATAAAGTAAAATTAGAAATGAGTCCATATGACTTAACTAAAGCTAGAATTACGTACAGATTTTAATATATAATCATTTAAATGAAAACAAGAGCGTCAATTAAGAAAAGAAGTGCCGATTGCAAGATTGTAAGAAGAAAAGGCACTTTATATGTTATTAACAAAAAGAATCCTCGATTCAAACAAAGACAAGGATAAATTATGGCAAGAATTTCAGGAGTTGATATTCCAAAACAAAAAAGAGGGGTTATAGCACTAACATATATTTATGGTGTTGGTCGTAATCGTGCTGCTAATATATTGGCAATAGCAAAAGTGAGTGAAGATATTAAAGTCCAAGATTGGACTGACGATGAAACAGGTCGTATTCGAGATGCAGTTTCAAGTTTTAAGATTGAAGGCGAATTAAGGTCAGAGACTCAGTTAAACATTAAAAGATTAATGGATATTGGATGTTATAGAGGTGTTCGTCACCGATCTGGTCTTCCGTTAAGAGGTCAAAGAACAAAAAATAATTCTCGAACTAGGAAAGGTAAAAGGAAAACTATTGCAAATAAAAAGAAAGTCACTAAATAACACATAACAATGGCAAAAACAGTAAGTAAAAAGAGAAAAGTCATTGTAGAAGCAACGGGTCAAGCCCACATAAATGCTTCTTTCAATAACATAATAATATCTCTTACAAATTTAAAAGGAGAAGTAATTTCATGGTCATCAGCCGGTAAAATGGGCTTTAGAGGATCTAAAAAAAACACACCTTATGCAGCTCAAACTGCCTCAGAGGATTGTGCTAAAGTTGCTCAGGAAGCTGGGTTAAGAAAAGTTAAAGTATATGTTAAGGGACCTGGTAATGGACGCGAATCCGCTATAAGAACCCTTCATAATAATGGTATAGAAGTGACTGAAATTGTTGATGTTACCCCTCTACCTCATAATGGATGTCGTCCTCCAAAAAGAAGACGTGTCTAATATTATTAACCGTATTTGTATTGTTATCGAAGGATAAGACCTTAATTCATAACTGACAAATATTTAAAAACTAAAAAATGGCAAGATATACTGGTCCAAAAACTAAAATAGCTAGAAAATTTGGTGAAGCTATTTTCGGAGAAGATAAGTCTTTTGAAAAAAGAAATTATCCTCCAGGTCAACATGGTAACAATCGTCGACGAGGAAAAAAATCTGAATACGCGATTCAATTAATGGAGAAACAAAAAGCTAAATATTCTTATGGAATTTTAGAGCGTCAGTTCAGAAACTTATTTGAAAAAGCTAATAGGTCTAAAGGAGTTACAGGTGAAGTTTTGCTTCAATTATGTGAATCTCGTTTAGATAATACTGTTTTTCGTTTGGGTTTGTCGCCTTCAAGAAGTGGAGCTCGCCAATTGGTTTCGCATCGTCACATAACTGTTAACGACAATATTGTAAACATACCATCATACCAGCTCAAACCTGGCGATGTTATTGGAGTAAGAGAAAAATCAAAATCATTACAGATCATAATTAATTCTTTGGATAATAATTCAAGTGTTTATGAATGGCTAACATGGAAT
>Ga0138262_1651526_pt1 | contig 14662 bp, 6 predicted proteins | sample RNAB_720151113_FD_105265 | JGI IMG/M metagenome (GOLD analysis project Ga0138262, IMG submission 105265) | Metatranscriptomics of polar marine prokaryotic and eukaryotic communities from Palmer Station, Antarctica after 72hr light incubation -... | ecosystem: Environmental > Aquatic > Marine >...
ATTAAAATGCTGAAAAAAAAAGTATTAGAAATTTTTAATTGGACCGATTCAAGTCAAAAAAGATATATAAAAAAATTCAAAAGTTTCTCAACCTTTAGTACCAATACCCTAGACTTACCTGAATTTGAAGAAAAAATAAAGACTAATTCAATTGATTATAGAATTTATTTGGGTGGACTCAGATACACACCTCTTTCGATCGCTTCCCTTTTTAAAAATTTACCTATGCCCTGGAAAATTGAAGACGATATCAGAGTAACTATTCACAACACAAGATCATTATTGATCCTTGATACTAGCAATAAAACAATACCAGAATTCTCATCAGCACTCTGGAGTTTTATTTGGATTTTTAGTAGAAGAGAAAAAATGAAAAGGGTTTACTTTCAAAGGGTTAAATTTCCTTTTTTTGATGATGAAGAAACTTTCGGTGATTATGATAATTTTAAAAAAAGAAAACTCAATCTTTTAAAAATGGACCAATATCTAGAGAATCATTTAAAACTATGGTTTTTGTTATCTCAAATGGCATATAGTCATAAGATCCCAGGTAATATAAAAAATGTAGTTTTTAAAGATAATTCTTTAAAGATAGCGTTACTAAAGATGGAGTTTCAAAGCGGTCTTTATATAAATGGAGATGGTATTAATCAGAAGGAGAATCAAAATTTGGTACAGGAATTTCTTTTTCTTCACAATAACCTTACTGTTTTAAAACAATATTGTAGAAGAAATGTTCCGAAAAAAAATAGTTTAAAATGCATTGCTAAAAGAATATTGTCATATACCTTTTTATACAAAAAAAACGAATTGTTATCTAAAGGTATTTCAAATATAAATTCCCAAAAAATGTATTATAACTTTGGATTTAAAAAGCCGAATAGATTAGCTTTTATCAAAAAAGAAAATACTGTTGATTTTTATCATGTAAACGATCTCCCAATTTTCAAAAAAAGTTTGGATTGTTTAAAGGGAGTTAGCCACGGAGAACTTTTTTTATTCGATTATATAAAACCTTTCTTTTATGATATTTTTTTTAGTCAACAAAGACTTTCATTTTATATAAAATTTCAATTTGCTTTTATTGAAATTAATTCCTCATTTTATTCATCAAGTCCATCGTGGAATACTTATTATTTGGAGAGAATTTTACTAAATCTGATAAAATCTTCTAAAAATAAATTATCTGTATCCTATTTATCATCATTAAGATACTTTTCAAATTACAATTTTACTCTTAAAAAAAATAAAAATATAATAAAGTATAATTTAAGTAAAATTTTAAAAAAAAAATACACATTTTACACATGTTAAATCAACATGGACTCAAGTGGGAATAGAAATTTGTTTCCAAAGTTATAAGCTTCTAAATATTTTAATTAAGAGGAAAGGTCTGACGTATTTAAATTTAGATTTTAATTTCAATCTAAAACCTGTTCGAACCTTGAGCACAAAAGAAAGAAAGAAATCCAGATTTAGTAACACATTTCATTTCTTAAGAGAGTTTTTGAGGTTCGTTAAATTATTAGTAGATTGTCATATTAAATTTTATTCTGGATTTCTTGATTTTTTTCAACTTTTAGACGGAATCCATTTTATATTAACTCATATTGGCAAAGTAACCGGGATTTACAGGTACAAATATAAAATTATGAAACAGATAAAAATATGTAAATCCATAAAAAAGGTTTTTTATGAAAAATTTTACAATTATCCTGTCCCGAAAGGTCCAGGTTTCTGTTTTTGGGCCCCAGTTTGGAAAGTTTGGGTTTTTTTCATGAGAGGCATGGTCCCAGTTCAAGAGAGGTGGTTAGCTAATCTTTTATCAAGACATCTTTATGGTAGGAGATATTCCAGGAAATCTTTTAATATTACAAGACAAAGAAATGACGCCTATTTGGATATAGAATTAAAATTAGCTTTAATAAACGAATTAAACAGTTTAAAAGGAAATATCTATAAGAAAAACAATTTGAAACAATACATTAAAGAATCAAATGAAGCTTGGAAAAGGTGGAAATCGAATAACAATTGGAACCCGGTAGATTTGCCTGAAGAAATAGAAAATCTTATTTTAGATTACGTGAAAACAAAATCAACATGGTGGGTAAAATCGGCCTGTTTAATAAGAGAATCTTTACTAAAAGGTGTCTCTGTTGATAAATCTAGAATTAAGAAAAATCTCGGGAAGATAACAAGATTATGGTTTAAAGCAGAACAAACAAGGCAGCTAAATTATTTAAGAAACGGTCCATATTTCTCAAAAGATGAATTATTTTTTGTAGAAAATGTCTTTAGTAATTGGATAAAAATATGTCAAATTAAAAAAATAAATTTCCCATCTTTTAAAAATAAATGGGATTTAAAATTACTCATATTAAGTTTAGATAGAATAAAAAAAAACAGCCCTTCTATCAGAATGGATTGGAAAATGAATTCTCTAGAACAAAACTTGCTTCACACCGCCATGAACAATCCGTTAGGTACTTTTTTAGGGATAAAAGATTCTATTTTAACTCAAAGGATATTTTCTGAAATTAGCCTGGCTTTCATTGATAATTTCTCGTATTTAAACCCGGTTTATATTATAACTTTTGCTGAAAAAATTACAGATGGATATTTAGATCAATACATTTGGTATGAATGTTCTCAAAAAATACTATTTCCAAAATGGATAAAACCTAGTGACAAGGAAATTAATCCGTATTTTATAAATAAATTTCAAAATATTATTCGTAATCACCGGAGAATAAACATGTATTCTGTAAATCATAATTTACAAATAGGTAAATTGGAATTTTGCGAGTCTTCAGATAATTGTGATCTTATATTAATGGAGAAAATCTTGAAAAAAACTTTAGAACCAACAGTTGTCTCTTATGTAACGTCAAAAAACAACGTGAATCTTGTTTTTAAGGATATGCTAAATTTAAATTCAATAGGAATTGTAAGAGGGCTACAATTTGGTGGTTTTTTAATCCAATTGTATTATTTCATTTTTGATTTAATGATTTTAGGTGTAAACAATTCTCTACAACTAATGAAAAACGGAGTGAATAGGTTTTCTAAAAAAGGTCCCGGTCTGTTTATGTATTATAGTCGGTATTTATCCAGCGCAGTTTTTATAATTTCATCTGTGGCTGTTGGTACTACAGAAAGTTTACATAATAAAATGGCTCTAAAAATACCATTATCACTAGGATTGTTAAATTTTTCGATAATTTTGGAAGACACTATCCTAAATATTCCTTTAAAAAAGAATAATTCAGTAAGATTCTGTGGATTTTCAATATTTTACATCGAAAATTTTACATTTTTTAAGGCTGAAAAAATAGATATGGAAAAAAAATATAGATATGAAAAAAAAAAGATTTTAAAGTCAAAAATAGGTTCATTTGCACTTTTTCAATTTGAGGGTAGAATTAGACAGCTTATATTAAATTCTGGATCGACAACATTCACAAAAATAGCAAATAAGTGGAACTCATCTATTCTCGGTATTTTAACTTATTTCAGAGAATTTTCCAAGAAAAATCAAAATTGTAATTCTGTATTATCAAAATCTGAAGAAAAAATACAAACTAGAATAAAAACTTCGTTCAATTCCAAGATGCCATCTAGATTTCCACTTGTTCTTTTTTTTGCACCCAAAGAATTAGGCGGTTTAGGTATGATTTCAGTTTCAAATTTTATAATCCCCGATAACGATTTAAAACATAGAAAATTGACCCAAAGGAAAAAAAACCCTGATAAATCTATTGAAAACTATAATAACACAATTCCAGTAATAATGAACTTTATCAGAAATTGGAAAAATGAATTTGAAAATTCTAGAGAAATTTGGAAAGACTTTGTTAGACTGAGAATGATATTTAAACGTCAACAAAGAAATGTAACTTTTGAAGATATAGAAGATTTGTGGGACAAAGGAATCCCGAGGATAAATACCTTATTTCAAAAAGAAAGAGAATTACTAGCATTTGATTACGGTTGGAGATTACGAACAGTAATGGAAAAATTCCAAGTTCAAAAAATTAATCCTTTTTGGTGGACAATTCGGAACCACGATGGGAAACTTTGGACTTTAGATTTTTATAAAATTGAAATGATACAAAATCTTGGAGGCATCTCAAATATTTTAGAACATACTCTTTTTAAAGGCACCTATTTTCCGACATGGGAGGGCCTTTTTTGGGAGAAATCGTCAGGTTTCGAGGAAACTCTCGAACACAAAAAACTTACACACGCTCAACGTTCAGGTTTAAATCAGATTCCAAATCGTAGATTTACCCTTTGGTGGAGTCCTACGATTAATAGAGGAAACATTTACATCGGTTTTCAAGTTCAATTAGATTTAACAGGTGTTTTTATGCACGGTAAAATTCCCACTCTAAAGATTTCACTCATTCAAATCTTTAGGGCGCATCTTTGGCAGAAAATCCATCAAAGTATTACTTTAGATTTGTGTAAATCTCTGGAACCAGACTTCAATAAATTAATGATTTCGTCGATTCAGAAAGAACAGGTTCATCCTAGGAAATCGTATAAAATGAATTCTTCGTGTGCTGATATACTTCTTGTATCTAAAAAAAACTGGAAGATAAGTAAACCATTATTATTAACCTCAAAAGAGTTAAACTTTAAACCACTGTGTGATAATGGAAATAATTTTTGGATTGACGTGCAACTACGATGGGGTGATTTCGATTCACATGATATAGAACGGTATGTTCGAGGGAAATTTTTAGATTTCACGGTTTATCAAAACGGATTATACCCTTGTATGCACGGGTTAATAATAGGTATTGATCTTTCTTATAACATATTCTCTGGATATGGGTATGAATTTTCTGGATTAGGGAGAACCATATGGACAAACTTGACAAAACTTATGAAAAGTAACTCAGCATTATATATCTTAAGAGATAGAATACGAAAGGGACTTCAGTTATATACTAGCAAAATTTCGGAATCTAATTTCAATTCTGGAAACTATTTCGAATTGTTTTGTTCTGGTACCACTTGGATAGTAGATGATACTCTTTTTTACCGTGTAACTGTTCATCAAACTTTGCTGGGGAACATCAAGACTAAACCAATCAATGGTGTAATAATAATATTTCTTCCAAAAAACGGAAATTTAATCTTAAGAATAATAAGTTCAAATGTCTGGAAACAACAAAAAAGACTGTCACAATTGGCACGATGGAAAGCAGCTGAGGAGATTTTTAAGTTTTTACAAACAATATCTGTACAAGATAAACCTGACCAAATTATATTATTAAGAAAAATTTTACTCGATCCTTTAGAAATTCAGTTTATTGAATATCCCAATATTTCGATCAAATTTTCAAATTTTAAAATTTCTTTCCAAAGTTTATTATATATTAGAGAAATTACAAAACGAATTTCACAAGCAAATGAGTGTGAGAGTGTTATTTTTAATTTATATGATAATTGGATACATACTGTTTCTGCATTTACTGCATTTTCTAGACTTATATTAATACTTAAAGGTCTGGATCTTGATTGTATAGAAACTAAAAAAATAATGGGGTTGAAGATGGATACCGGTGAGAAAAAATCTTTTTGGCCTATTTTTACTGACGAGGAATGGATAAAAAACGAGATAAGCATTAAAGATTTAATTCTCGAGAATTTTGCAACCAAAAACAAAATAGACCCAACAAGTTTATTTCAAACTGAAATACGAGATATAATTTTTGGATCTTACATTAAAGATCCTGACATTTTTTTAGAAAAAAATAAAAACACTTGTTCTAAAACAGTTTCAACATCCGATAATTTTGGGAAAAAGATTACAACCCTAGTATTATCAACCGTTTTAAAAAATGATTTAAGTGTAATATCTCTAAAAAGTACCTTACATAATATTGAAGATACCTTTAAGTTATTAAAAAAGATTGAATTAAAGAAATTTAAAGAAAACTCTAACCTCATATGTCATATTTTTCCACGAAACCTTTTAAAAAAACTAATATTTAGCTCTAATATAACTTTAACGACAATTTCAATCATTTTCGGGAGAATTTCAAACTTAACATTACACATTATGGAGGTCAGGGTATTGATAATGATTCCTCAAAAAAAAGGAGTTTTAAAACACGTGGAATTCTCAAAGTTCCGAAAAATAAATGTTTTTAAAACTATGACATTTCTTGGTTATGTAATACAAACAAACAGTAAACCTAGGCTTAAAGATAGTTCTACTTTTCATTTAAAAATTTTCAATTATTTACAAAAAATTATCCTTGAAAAAAAAAATATGATACTTATAAATATTAGTACTGTTGAAAAAAAGATTTACTTGAAATGTTGTAAATACCACCACGAAGATCAGTTGGCGGTCGAAATTCCAATTTTTTTAACCAGAAAATTTTTCGGATTATTTCTCGATATCAAGGACTGGTATAATGTAATCTGGGCACCGTGAAGCTAAAATTTTATTTTGGATCATGTTTATATTTTTATATTTCATGAAATGACCAGAGATTTGATATTATTAAAATACAAAATATTTTTAAATATTTTTTAAAATTAAAATAATTTTATAAAATTTAAATTATGACAAAAAAAAGAAGAAATAATGGAAGAAACAAAAAGAATCGTGGAATAGTAAGACGAGTATCGTGCATTTTTTCAGGAAAATTAGTTCCGAAAGATAAGGCTATAGTTAGATATGTTGTGAGAAATATAATTGAATCGAGTGCCCTTAGAGATATTCAGGAAGCATGTGCTTTTGAGTTTTACACTTTGCCAAAGTTATATTTTAAAAATATTTATTCCATAGAAGCTGCTATTCATAACAGGGTAGTCAGGGTTCGATCTAAGAAAGATCGAAGAATTCGGGGCTCAAGTAAAATAAAATTGATCAAAAAAAGGTAAATTTTTTAACTGAGAGTAATCAAAAAAAAAATATAACTTTATTTATAACTATTAAATTAAAATATTTTCGATTTTTTCTTTTACGGTTTTTATTTGACGATTAATACTTGAATCATATTTTGTTGTTATACAACAGGCTATGACAGATCTTAAAACTCCACACGCTTTTCCTAAATTTTGTTTACTTGAAACAAAAATGTATGGTACATTTTTGTCTTCGCATAACAAAGGAAGATGTAATATTATTTCTAGTGGTTCTGCATCTGCAGCAATAACAATTATTTCTACCAAACCTCTTTTTAAAACCTTGGTTGATTCGTTTGCACCTTTTTTAAGTTGATTAAATTCGCCAGCTAATTGCACCAGATCAAAAATTTGGATTGAAAAAAGATTATCTGCAATAGGAAAGGCTTTTGGGGAAATTAAAGCCATATATAAAAATACTCTGGTGACAAATTGTCTTATAAAAATTTAAAATGGACTTAGTTGCTACTAATATAAAGTCGATAGATATTTCTATTTTTCCCAAATCTATTTGTTTTTCTTTTTTTACAGCAAAAGAAATAAGAAAATTAGCATGTGTTGAAATTTTTTGTCCTGTTTTTTTTGATATTAATGGAGATATTATAAAAGGAGGTCTATGTGACGAAAAAATGGGAATTTTTTCTAAATTTGGTATTTGTAAGTTCTGCAAAGGAAATTACACAACTTGCCCCGGGCACTTCGGTTATATTGATTTACCAATACCAATAACGAATAATTTTTTAAGAAATATTTTATTCACGATCCTAAAAGCTAAATGTCTAGTCTGTAATTCTTTTAGAATAGAAAACCTTGAAGTTATCTTATTAAATAACGAAGTTCTTAGACTTTCATTCAAATCTAACAAATCATTTAATCCCAAATACAACCAACAGTCTACTGAAGAACCAAATATGGAATTGTCGAATTACCCTAAAATATCCACCCTCAAATTTCATCAAAAATTTGGGAAAAAAAAAACTGAAAAAATTTACCACAGTTCAATTAAAAAAAAGATTAATTGTTCTATAAAAAAAAAAACTCATGAAACTCATGAAAACTGGATGAGAAAAGTTTCTGTCTTTTTATTAAAATGCAAGGACAACCCAGAATGTCCGAAGTGTGGGTTTTCTAGTTATTCAAATAAACCTAAAAAAAAGAGGGAAAAACTAGATTCAACTTTTTTCAAATCAATAAAAAAACAATTTAATTTTCTAGAAAAATCTAATACTGGTTCGTGTCCACTATGGATTACTGAAATCAAGGATAAGATTAGATATTTTGATAAAAAACAGAGTTCTCCTGAATTTTTACTTTTTCAATTTAAAGAAGAACTCGAAGTTTTATGGAAATTCGAAAATGACCTATGTGAATTAATTTGGGGCACATTTAATATTTCAAAAAAATTTCAAAAAACTAACGGGTTTCATTTATTTTACCTAGATTCCCTCTTAATTCCACCTAATCGATACAGACCTTTTAGTTCATTGGATAAAACCAAATCAGATAATTCAATTTTAACAAATCCACAGAATTTTTATTACACCAAAGTTTTGAAAGCAAATCAGTTAATTTTACTCGCGTTAGGTATTAAGGAACAGAAATCAAAAATAAATTTAGGCATAAAGAGCTATTTAAATCTAGAAAAGGCTGCAAATAGTTTAGGAGATACAATGTCCAATAAATCTGATATAAAAAAAGAAAACCCAATTGGAATTAAACAACAACTTGAAAAAAAAAATGGAATTTTCCGAATGCATTTGATGGGGAAACGCGTTTTTCATTCCGCTAGATCAATAATTACCCCCGATCCTTTTCTTAGGTGTAATGAAGTCGGTGTACCCCAAAAATTTTCAAGCCAATTAACACTACCAGAAGAAATAAACTCATTGAATCTTGGTTTTTTACTAGATTCTTTTGTTATAGGAACAGAAAGTAGAAATCCTATTCAATTATCTTATGATTTTGAGAATCTAATTGGAGATAAACTTAAGATAAATGGTGATAAATTTAGTTATCGTAATAGAAATTTTTTAAAAATGTGTAAAAAACACGCTACAGTCTTCTCCAAAGATAAAAAAATTTTTTACGGACTAAATAAAATTTTTAGAAGTTTGGTTTGTGGAGATTTTGTTTTAATGAACCGTCAACCTTCTTTACATAGAGTTTCTATTATGAGTCACAAAATTAAGATCGAAACAAATTCAAAATGTATCAAACTAAATTATTGCAATTGCAATTCATATAATGCAGACTTTGATGGGGATGAAATGAATATGCATGTCCCTCAAAACTCTTTTGCTAAAACAGAAGCGAAATTAATTTCAATTTGTAGTAACCAATTTAAAATTCCTGTTAACGAATGTCCATCAAGAGGGTTAATCCAGGACTATATATTATCTTCGGTAATTTTAACACGAAAAGATTCCTTTATTAATACACGTTTATTGGCACATCTTTTATATTTTTCCGAAAACTTTCAAAACCTTTCCGGTGCCTTTCTTTATCCAGCAATACTAAAACCACTGCAATTATGGACAGGAAAGCAGTTAATTTCAATTTTATGGAAAAACTTTTCTTCAAAAAAAAATTTTAAAGTCCTTGAGTCCAGAACCAAATTTTCAAAATTATCTTTTGGAATAGATGAAACAAAGGTATTAATGAGAAAAGGGGAGTTATTAAGAGGAATTATAGATAGTTCTCAACTGGGGAAAAACAAATTTGGAGCTTTACATGCATATTATGAATTATACGGGGGGGAGAAAGGTGATTTTTTTCTATCTGAAATTGGGTCCGTTTTAATTATTTTTCTTAGAAGTATCGGGTATACTCTAAATATTGAAGATCTTTTATTATTGCCGAAAATAGATAAATTTAGGAAAATAGGAATACGAAAAGTTAATCGTATTTCTCAAATGTATTCGCGAAAGTTTTTATCCTCATATGGTTTATTTCTTGTACAAAAGAAAAATGTTAAACGAAATATTTTTACAATTTCTGCGTTTATTCGTTTTATTTTTTTTTTGAATAATCTTCTATTATTATTTATTCAAACACAAAAAAATCACGTTATAAATTTATTTTCAAAGAACCTAGAAAATTGCATTCCAGGAGGATTATACCTAAAACCATATTTAAACAAGTTTTCTACAATAACATTGTCCGGAGCAAAAGGATCAACTTTGAACACGTTTCAACTATCACTGAATTTAGGTCAGACTGAATTAGAATCAAAATGTACACCAAGGAGTGCAGGTGGTAAAACTTTACCAGTTTTTTTTCCTTTTGATTTTAATGTTTGTTCAAATGGTTTTATTTCAAATAGGTTCGTCACCGGTATTACTCAATCTGAATTTTATTTCCACTGTATGGCAGGTCGCGAGGGGCTATTGGATACTGCTGTAAAAACTTCCCAATCTGGATATATACAAAGGAGTTTAGTCAAACATCTTGAAAGTATTTTTTTAAGTTATGATCATTCCGTAAGATTCAGTAAAGGAGACATTAATCAGTTTGTTTATTCGAGGAATGGGTGTTGTTCAATGAATTCTGATATAAAATCTAGTATAAATTGGAGAATCCAGAATTTTAATAATATTAATTACTCAAATATTGATCTTAGTTCAAAAAACAAAAAGTTTCATGAAAATAGAGACCTTTTAATTTTTTCTAAAAAATTACAAAGTTTACCAAAATTTGAATCAAAAAAATTAGAAATAGTTTTAAAAAAAAATAAGATGCTTCGGAAATTTCACCCGGTGGCTAAGAGGTTAGAAATACTTAGTCAAGAATTCACAGAATTATTTTATAACAACCTAGTTTTTCCAGGTGAAGCAATAGGAATAATAACTAGTCAATCTCTAGGTGAACCGTGTACACAAATGACATTAAATACTTTTCATTTCGCTGGGAAGCTATCCTCTAATCAAAAATCTGGAATCCCTAGATTAAAGGAAATACTCTTACTGAGTTCAAAATTTCCAGTTACTCCAACTATGTCAGGAAAAATACAAAATAACGTCGATGAGAAAAAATTTTCATTATTACAAAAAAGATTTAAAAGAATCCATTTTAATGATATACTAACATGCTCGTCTCACTTTATTGAAAAAAATAAAGATTTTTGTGGACAAACATTTCGATTTTTCCTGCAAAAAAACTTTTTTTACAAACATTTACTTTCATTAAGAATGGATTTTTTAAAACATTCGATTGAATACTTTGTTACCAAACTTAAAAAACTAATAAAAAATTATTCAGCTAAAAATACGAGTAAGGAACCTTGCGTTAAACAAAATTTTGTATACTTTAAAGATGGTGAAATTCAAATTGAGACTAAAAAAAAGAATTTAAGCGCACTAAAAAAAAATCTTGTGGAAAATAGATCAGATTTCTGTAAAATTAACCTTTTCCAACATAAAAATATGTTAGATTTTAGAGATATTGATATGATTTTTGACGAAGATTTTACAATTAAAACGTCTCCGGGAATTTCAGACTGTTTTGTTGATCAAAGGGAAAAAAGTCTCCATTTAAATGGCATTAATTTCATGGTTTTTTGGAAAAATTATGATGTTATAGAAATAAAAAAAATATACACCAATGATATTTACGGGATGATGATAAATTATGGTATAGAGGCGTGCAGAAATTCTCTGTTCAGTGAATTAGAATCAATTTTCAAAATTCAGGGGATTTCAATTTCAAGTAAACATTTTGATTTAATTGCTGATTACATGACAAGATTAGGAAATTTTAGAGGTTTTAACAGAAAAGGGTTTGGTGAGGAAGATGGGTTTCAAGAAATAACCTATGAAACGGCAATCAATTATATAATAATTTCATCTCTTTCGAACAAAGTAGACAAATTGACGACAGTAAGTAGCAGGTTGAGTTTAGGAATGCTACCTAATCTTGGAACCGGGTGTTTCGGGATAACAGTTTAGATCAAACAAAACTAATTGTCATGGTATATACGTAACTTCAGTTATTAAATTTTAAATAATTAGTAAAGTAAAAGTTTATTTTTTTTTTTTAAAGGATGCTCCTGTAATCAATCTGGCTTTTCCTCCAGTTGGTGTACAAAGTATCGTATCACAACCGACGCATTTTACCCGTGTTTGAGAATGACTAAAAATGATTAATACTGACGAACATTTTGGGCATTTAACATCCATGAAATAAGAATCGGGATTTGGGATAATTCGTTTCGTTTTATGTTTAATTCTTTCAATACCTTCTTGGAAAATAGAATCACAAGATTTACTTTGCTAAAAAAAATTAAAAATTTCCAATTTTTCTGAATTATTTAATCTGTAAATTTTGTAGAAAAATTATACTTACATCCATTTATAAATTAATATATGAGGGTGCTCATATATATAATGATAAAAGGCATTTTCTACATCTACAGTAGATAAAAGATTAAAAATAGAATAAATCTACAATAGTTAAAAAATATGTATAAAAAGTAAAGGTTTTTTTTAGTTTTTTAATTTTACAGTACCAAAAAAAAATCATGAATTTTTTACTGATTAATTTCGTTATCTCGGAACTGTACTGGTATTTACCACCACCTTCTGGTATCGCAATATTTTTGTTCAACTATAAAAAAAAACTAAGTTGAGGAAATTTTTACGGTAGTTGACTATTGATAAGACGATACCTAAACCAGGTAACTGATAATCCTTTGTTTTCAAAATGATAATACAGTCTAACCAACTTGTAAATAAATTATTTAATTTAATTTTTGTTTCTATTTAATTTTCAACGGTTGTGTTTAAAAATAGTGTAACTGGAACATCCCAATCCTTTAAATCTGAAATCTGCCCTTGTATTTCAAAACTTCTCTGGTTAACATCCACCAAAGTAATGCTATTGAATGAGTGGTTAAATTGTTTCCCGGTATAACTATATCTATAAATTTCAAAGAAGTATCTGTGTTACAGAAGGCTATAGTAGGAATATTGGCACGTGCAGCTTCGGATAGAGGTTGATAATCAATTTTAGGATTAGCTAGAATGATTATTTCTGGTTCCTGAAAGCTTGTACACATATGATTAGTAAATTTTCCAGAAACCCATTTTCCAGTTACTGTCTGGCATTTGATGAATGATGAAAATTTTAAAACAGCCTTTTGAGAACTAATTCCTGTTGATATGGCTATGATGTTCGAAGTATCTTTAATAGCTGCAATAGCTCGTGCGGCAAGTTTTAGTTTTTTGATAGTTTTGGAAATGTTCAAAATAAAAATTCCATCTTTCCTTTCCCTCCACGTATACGTTTTCATCAAATGTTCACAAGTCCTTGTTCCTAGATGAGTATTGCATAACAACAATTTTTTTATATCATCCTTGTTAAATAGATCCATCGTTTAATTAAATACACGATACTAAATTTATTTAAATGGGATTAAGTACAATTCAAGAAATCAGTGAAAATAAAAATAATCTAGAACTAGAAGTTAGGGTTATAAATATTAAGAAATTTTTGGAATTTAAACACCGGGTAAAAAAATTTATAATTTGGAAACTTTATCTATCTGATTATTCCGGAAATGGAATATTTTTTTGTGATGAAAAACTAATCATTAACAAAACTAAAATATTTCAGGCGTCCAATGTAAAATTAATATTCCATAGAGGTAAAAAAAAATTTATTCTTAGAAAATTATCCCCTAAGAATAAATTTATTGAACGAAAACCTATTTTATCTAACTTCAAAACAAATTTAAGTATCATGGAACATAAATTAATTTAAATTCTATATTCAATGTTATAAGTATTTTTTTATTTTTTTGATATTACATTCAAAACAATGCCATTTAGTAATAAATACCTATTTCCACGTAAATCATTTACCTCATTATTAAGATTTTTTTCAAAAAATTATTTTGATGGAATTTCTAAGCATGAAGGACTTACCAATATAGTCGATTCATATATAAATTTAGTCCTAAAACAAGCAAATAAGATTTCAATACTTGCCAATAGAAACAAATTGAATTTTTATGATTTGGTGAATTCAATTAATGAAAGTATTTTATTTCCATTTAAACTTAGTCGACCAGATAATTATCGAATATTTCAAAAAAAAATATTAATAAATTGTATGAACAAGTGTGTCTACCCAAACACAGCTTTTGAAAAAATCGTGAAAAAATTTCAAAACCCACGAGTGTTTCAAAAATGGGTTCAATTGCCCTCAAAAAAGGTAATTAGAAAGGGGGTACATAACCTAAAAAAAATAACTGGTCAAGTCTTCGAGCATGTTTCTTTTAATGAAGCGTTGTTTTTGAGCTACAGCTTTAATACTATCTATAACAAAAAAATCTTTGAAAGGAACTTGTGTTTGAAAATACTTTCCGGTAATCATAATTTTAGAGCCTCACATGATTATTTTTTTTTTTATGCGGTATATTTTATTTTAAAAAATCAAAGTACTAAAAAAGTTTTGATTGGATTACGAGTTATTCAAGCTATTGCTCTAAAGAATCCATTTTCAATCCATTATAAAAAAAAAATTGTTTCAATTTTAATTGATTTAATATTAAAAAAAATTTTTATTAAGAATTGTGAAGCAGATGTAAAACTAACTTTGTATTCTTTTGGAATACTTAAAAACGTTGAGCAAGTGGCTTTTAATACACTTTATTTTTTTTTAATTAGAAAAAAACATTTCGTTTTAAAAAAAATGTTTAGTTTTATTAAAAATATCTGTGAATATTCAGAAATGG
>Ga0138262_1152881_pt1 | contig 14313 bp, 30 predicted proteins | sample RNAB_720151113_FD_105265 | JGI IMG/M metagenome (GOLD analysis project Ga0138262, IMG submission 105265) | Metatranscriptomics of polar marine prokaryotic and eukaryotic communities from Palmer Station, Antarctica after 72hr light incubation -... | ecosystem: Environmental > Aquatic > Marine >...
CCAATAGTACCAATGTTAACATGCGGTTTTGTACGTTCAAATTTTTCACGTGCCATTTCAAAAAGTTCCTTTGAAGTTTAATGTTTATAATAAAAATCTCTTTGCTTTTAGCGAAATTAAATATAATCGTTATTGATTAATTATTAATAACGGAAATGCGCAAATGCTTTATTAGCATCTGCCATTTTATGAGTTTCTTCTTTTTTCTTTATAGTATTACCTATATCGTTTGCCGTGTCAATAATTTCGCTTGCCAATTTAATAGACATTGTTCGACCTACTCGTTGGCGCGAATACTGAATAATCCAACGTAACGCTAAATTTGTTGCTCTGAAGCTTCTAACTTCAATTGGAACTTGATAAGTTGATCCACCAATTCGTCGAGCTTTTACTTCTACAACCGGACTAGCATTTCTAATAGCTTTTTCAAAAATTACTAATGGATCTTCATTTGTTTTTGATTTTATAATATCGAAGGCTCCATTTACAATGTTTTGAGCTAAATTTTTTTTACCTGCTTTTAAAATCCGTGTTACTAATAAACTAACTAAGTAACTATTATATGTAGGATCTGCTTTAGGAAATCGTTTTTTTGAAATATTTCGACGTGACATACTAATAATTATTTTTTAATAAATAGTTTTTAGTTAATACTAATTTTGCGTTTTCAAATTAGTATTTAACTTTTTGGTTTTTTTAACACCATATTTTGATCTTCTCTGTGTTCGATCTTTTACACCCCCACTATCTAATGCACCACGAACAATATGATATCGAACACCTGGTAAATCCTTTACTCGACCACCTCTAAGTAGAACTACTGAATGTTCTTGTAAATTATGACCTTCACCTGGTATGTATGCAGTTACTTCAAAACCAGAGGTTAATCGAACACGAGCAACTTTACGAATTGCCGAATTCGGTTTTTTTTGGTGTTGTTGTATATACACGTGTACATACACCACGTCGTTGTGGGCAATTTACTAAAGCAGGTGATTTTGTTTTTTTATTAATTTGTATTCGTCTTGAACGAACTAATTGTTGAATAGTTGGCATTTATTTTAAAAATAATTAATTTAATTGTCTTTTGTTTGTAATCCATATTTTTTCATAAATCTTTCTACACGTCCTTCACTATCTATAAGTGTTTGAGAACTTGTATAAAAAGGATGGTTTCCTAACCAAACATCAACTTGTAGTTGAGGTTTGGTTGAACCTATAGAACAAAGAGTTTTTCCTTCACAAAGAACAGGGGCATCTGGAAACCAAGTCGGATGAATTTCAGGTTTTGGCATATTTTTAAATTTTTTAACGTTTTGAGTATTGTGAGGCTTTTCTTGCTTTTCTTAAACCATATTTTTTACGTTCTTTAATCCGTGCATCACGGCTTAAAAACCCAAATGGTTTTAAAACTAGACGATTTTCATGTTCCATTTTACAAATTAAGCGTGCAACACCTAATTTAATAGCATCAGTTTGACCTGTTAAACCACCACCTCTTACAAGTGTAATAATATCAAACTGATTTTTTAAATTTAATTTTTCTAATGGTGACCAAACGTCGTTTAAATAGTTTGTATTATATTGTAAATATTTCTCACCAGAAACTTTATTAATAGTTAATTTTCCATCTCCTGGAACAAGAAAAACTCGTGCAACCGCACGTTTTCTTTTTCCAAGTCCAATTTTATCTTTTTGAAAAACTGTATTCATAAATTTTTTTAGTTTGTTAATTAAAGTACATCTAATGGTTTTGGATCTTGTGCCCCATGTGGATGTTGATCACCTTGATAAACTTTTAATCGTTTTACTAAATGTTTTTTTGGAAATCCATTTGGTAACATATTAAAAACACAGTTTTCAATAATTCGCTTTGGCACTATATTTACTAACCGTTTTAATGAACTACCAGGCCGACCTGGTTCATAAACATGGAATCGTTCGACATCACGGTCAAGTTTTATGTATTCACTGTTGATTAATATTACATAATCACCAACATCGACTGAGGGGTGATATACAGACTTCGATTTACCTGTTAATAATGGTATAATAGTGGATGCTAATCGTCCTAATTGCTTCTCTTTACAATCAATGACATACCATTTTCTTTTATTATAATTTGTAGCTGGAATAAATGTTTTATTCATAAAATTAAATTTAAACTAAATAATTATTTTAAAACTATTCCTAATTTATTCTTAAGAGTAGCAAAAACCTCATCGGCGGATTTTCGACCGAAGTTTTTTAATTCTAAAAGCTTTTCTGGAGAATACTCTAATAAGTCCCCAATTGTATTAATTTGAGCTCTTTTTAGACAATTATAAGGACGTACAGATAATTGCAATTCTTCAATAGCTATATGCGTATACGGGTCTATTGGTTTGATATGATTTTTTTCTTTTACAGTTTCTTTTTCTTTTTTAATCTTATGTTCACTAATAGACTTAAATAAATCAATAATTAAATTAGATCCAGAAAAAATTGCTTGTTCGGGTGAAATACTCCCATTTGTCCAAACATCAATGAATAAACGTTCTTTAGCATTATTTGAATTGTCATAAACATTTTCAACTTTGAAATCAACTTTTTGGACAGGCATAAAAATAGCATCTGTTTCTATGAAGTCTTCAAATTTATCAGAAAAGAGTTCATTAGCTAATCTATATTTTGTTCCAGCCTCAATTTTAAATTCTATTTCTAATATATGTGAACTTGAAATTGTTGCAATGTAATGATTAGGGTTAACAATCTCTATTTCTGGTGGTAGTTGAATTGAGCTAGCAGTAATAACTGTTGGACCATGTAATCTTAAACGACCAAATTGTCTAGTATTCGTTTTTGATTTTAAAATAATCCCTTTTAGATTTAATAAAATCTCAAGAATATCTTCACGAACACCAGGAATTAGTGAAAATTCATCTTTTACACCAGCAATTCGGACACCTGTAATGGCAGTCCCTTGTAAATCTCCTAATAAAACCCGTCTTAATAAATTCCCAATTGTGATTCCTTGACCAGAACTAAGTGAATCAATTAAAAATTGTCCGTACATTGGACCTGATTCAAGTTTTTCTGATTTTAGACATTCCATTAATAAATTAGAACTATTGATAAAATTTTTTGTGGAATTCATAATTTATTTATTTATTTTATAAGTAAATAGACTTATACACGTCGACGTTTTCGTGGTCGACAACCGTTATGCGGTACTGGAGTTATATCTTGGATTGAAAGAATTTCTAGACCTGCACCTTCAATTGAACGAATAGCAGTTTCACGACCTGAGCCTTGACCTTTTACTAAAATTTCAACTGTTTTTATACCTGTACTTAATGCGTCTAATGCAGCTTTTTCTGCCGCGGTTTGTGCAGCAAAAGGAGTTCCTTTACGCGCACCTTTAAAACCAGAACTACCAGAAGATGCCCATGATATAGTATCGCCTGCTATATTAGTTATTGTAACAATTGTATTATTAAATGTTGATTGAATATGAACAACACCTGTCCCAAGATTACTTCTATTTTTTTTTACTGCCGGTTTTCGGATTTTTTGTGCCATAGTAAATTAATATTTTTAATTAGTATAACTGCCAACAAAAGAATATTATTTTTTCTTACCAGTAACAGTTTTTTTCGACCCTCGTCGTGAACGAGCATTTGTTCGTGTTCTTTGTCCTCGAACAGGTAAACTATTTCGGTGTCGTTTTCCTCGGTGACAATTTATTTCATTTAATCGTTTTATATTTAATCCATTAAAACGACGTAAATCTCCTTCTAGCTGTAATTCAAAATTTTCTAGAATATTTCGTAACATTACTGATTGGTCTGTAGTAATATCGTTAGTTCTAGTTTCTGGATTAATTTCAGCTAACTGAACAATTTTTTTTGCTGACGTAAGGCCAATTCCATGAATATACGTAAGTGCATATTCAATTCGTTTATTTTTTGGCAAATCTATACCTAGTAATCTTACCACTTACTTAACTCCTTTTAAATATTAACCTTGTCTCTGCTTATGTTTTGGGTTTGGACAAATTACTAAAATTTTTCCATGTCTTTTAATTACTCGACATTTATCACACATTTTTTTAACTGAAGGACGGACTTTCATGATAATGTTTTAACTATTAAATTAATAAATAAATTTTTTAATTGATTTAATCAAATCTTTCATTATAAATATTAGAAAGAATGATACTTTTCATTTCACGTGAAATATCGAGAACAACACCTACTAAAATTAGTAATGACGTGGTACCTAAACCATTGAAACTTGAAACATTTAAGATTCCTTCAATAATATTTGGAAGAGTTGCTAATATTGCTAGTATTATAGCTCCAAACAATGTTACCCGTTTCATTACTTGTTTTAAATAAAATGTTGTTGCTAAACCAGGTCTTATACCTGGTATACTTACAGCCATTTTTTGTAATTCTTGCGAAATATCTTTTGGATTTAAAACAATCGTCGAATAAAATGAACTAAAGATTAAAATTAGTGTAAAGTAACTAATCCAATAAATTATTTTTGATGATTTTAAAAAAATAGGAAGAGTTAACAGTGGGAATACTCCTAAACTAGTAATATAATTTGGTAATACTAAAATAGCAGTTGTTAATATTATAGGCATAACTCCAGCCTGGTTAAAACGTAGAGGAATATAGTTATTTGATTTAACTTTAGAAACTGCTGGCTGACTTTGACCAAGTTGTTTCGAAGAAATTAAAGGAACAATGCGGGCACTTTCTTGTAATGTAATAATTCCAGATATTGCAATAAAGAATAATAACGTAATTCCAAGTCCAGATACAAGAGTGAAATTACCAGTGTTTTCACTTATTAATTTTTTACCTAAATTTGGTAAACTTGAAATTATATTTGTATAAATTAATAAAGATGCCCCATTGCCCAAACCATATTCTGTAATTAATTCGCTTAACCACAAAACTATCATCGCACCAGTACTTAACCAAAGAATTATTTCAAAGGCTAATAGTGGACTCCAATCAAATAAAGCACGCTTCAAATAAAACGCTATACTTGAGCTTTGAATTAAAGCCCAACCAAATGTAATTAAACGAGTTAGTCTTGTGATTGCTCTCCGACCTTCGCCTCCTCCTTCTTTCTGGAGTTTAGAAATACTTGGTATTAAACCCGTTATTAACTGGACCATAATAGAAGCATTAATAAAAGGAAAGATATTCAAAGTAAATAACCCGATTACAAATGTATCATTTCCGGAAAAAGTACTTACTAAATTTTTTGTAATTGGATGTTGCTGAATATAAAAGGCTAAGTGTCCATGATTAATACCAGGAATTGGAAGAAATGTCCCCATTCTAATAAATAGAAGTATCCCGACACTTAATAAAAGACTTTTAATAAAATATCGTCTGTCTTTTTCATTCTCATTTTTAATAGTTTAAAATTCAAGTCTTTTTTATTTAGAAAGTGTCTTAAAGATTAATTTAAGTCACGTTTTTCTAAAACTTGTGATTTAGTAGTTAAACTCTGTAATGCTACGATTGCAGTACGCGCATTATTTAATAAATTATCAGAGCCTAATTGTTTTGCAATTACATTCTTAATACCTGCAACTTCTAAAACTGTTCGAACTGCGCCACCAGCAACAACGCCGGAACCTTCGATAGAAGGTCGCATAATAATTTTACAAGCTCCTTGGTTACCTATTACCGAATGTGGGATGCTTAATGATTTTGTAATTGGAATTGTTATTAAATTTTTTCTTCCATCGGTTTTTGCTTTTTTAAAAGCATTAACAACATCTTCCGCTTTACCAACCCCAACACCTACTTGTCCATTTTCATCACCTATAACAACAACGGCGCGAAAACTTAAGTTTTTTCCACCTTTTGTTACTTTTGTTACACGACTAATTTTAATTAATCGTTCAACAAATTTGATATCATTTGGATTTTCCTTACGACGGGATGTTTTTTTTAATTTATTAACTTGTTTTAACTCGGTACTCATAAAATTAATTATTTTTTTAATTATTCGTTAAAATTCTAGGCCACCTGCTCGAGCACCGTCTGCTAAAGCTTTTATTCGACCATGATATAAGTATGGACCGCGATCAAAGACAATTTTCGTTATATTTTTTTTTCTACTTAATTCCGCTAATTTTTGCCCCATAAGTTTAGAAGCATCACATGTACGCCCATTTTCACTATTAAGTTTAATATCTCGATCTAAAGTCGAGCAAGAAACAAGTGTTTTAGATGTTGTATCATCTATAATTTGTGCATAAATATTTTCGTTAGAACGAAAAACTGATAAACGTGGTCGTTCCACTGTTCCTTTTATTAAACCCCGCACGCTTTCACGCTTTAATTTCTTATATTTATCAGGCTTTAATTTTTTATTTTTATTTTTAAGTCTTAATAAAACTCTTTTTGAAAATTTCATAATATACTTTTTTTAGCACTTAATAATTATTATTATTTACCCGATTTTCCAGCTTTACGTAAAATTTGTTCGCCTTTGTAAAGTATTCCTTTTCCTTTATACGGTTCAGGTGGTCGCCATGCTCTTACTTTCGCGGCAAATAAACCTAATTGTTCTTTGTCGCAGGCTTTTATATTAATAGTTGTATTTTGAACAACTTCAACAGTGATCCCCTCTGGGATCTCTATATTTACTGGATGACTAAATCCTAAATTTAATACCATAGATTTACCTTGAACACTGGCTCTATAACCTACACCTTGTAGCATAAGGGTTATAAGAAATTGTTCCGAAACACCTATAAGCATATTATTTATTAATGTTCTGTATAAGCCATGTAAAGCTCTATTAGTACGTGTTTCATTTTCTAAACGTACAATTAAAATATCCTCAGTTTGTTCAATTGCCAAAATTTCTGGAATTGTTCGTTCTAATGTTCCAAATTTTCCTTTTACTTTTAAAGTCGAATTGTCATTTGTAACATTTACAGTCGTTGGTATTTTAATTGGTAATTTTCCGATTCGTGACATATTATGTATTTACTCCAATTACCAAATATAACATAAAACTTCACCACCAATTCCAAGTTCTTTCGCTTTATCATTAGTCATTACTCCTTTCGAAGTTGAAAGAATAGCAATTCCTAAACCATCTAATACACGAGGTAAAGTTTGTGAATTAACATAAACTCGTAAACCAGGTTTAGATTCGTGTAATTGTATTAATAACTCTTTCTCGAGATTGACCTTTATACTTTAATGAAATAAGTAAATATTCATATATATTTTCACTATAAATTTCAAAATTCTCAATAAACCCTTCTTCTTTAAGAATTGTAGCTATTGCTTTTGACATTTTTGTTGCTGGTATTTCAACAATTTGATGTTTCACCATATTTGCATTTCGTATACGGGTTAACATATCTGCAATATTATCTGTAACCACTAGTAACTCCTTAATCTTAGTTTATTTATTCTTGCGACCAACGTTTACGACGTAAGTGTTTCTTCTTATCCCATACTTGATTAATTTCTCCAAAAGAAGAATATTTATCATAATACCCACAATCATTTAAAGGGAATCGTAAAAATTTTAATAAAATCATACCATTGAGAACTCGATCAACTGTTTTAGAACGAGATTTTGGTGTCGATGAATCTAAAACAAGAGTTATACTTAATCCTTGTATTTGATCTACATCATCGTATTCAATTTCTGGAAAAATCAACTGTTCTTTTAACGAAAACGTATAATTACCAGCTTTATCGAAACTTCGAACTGATAATCCTCGAAAATCACGGATTTGTGCAAAAGTAAAAAATATTAATTTAGTAAGAAAATTATACATTTTTTCACCACGTAATGTACTTGCTAAACCTAATTCCATATCTTCCCGAATTTTAAAACCAGCTACAGCTTTCTTTGATCTTGTAACTAAAGGTTTTTGACCTGTTATTCGAGTAAATTCCGTAATACTTTTTTTTAGAATATTAGTATTTTGGGCAGCTAGGCCTAATCCTCTATTAATATTAATTTTTTTAAGTTTTGGAATAGTGTGGGGATTCGAAAATAATTCTGGATTACTTTTTCTTAATACAGAGTGAATACCACCTTCATATTCTTTTTTTATATTTTCTAATAGACCGTATAATTCTGCAATTTCTTCTAGGGAATGTTGACTACGCATACTCTTTATTTAAAATAATTTAAATTAATTTAACATTGGAATGATGAATTGGGGCTTCAAATTGTTTTATTTCACCAACATCACTTTCAGTGTTTGGTTTAATGTGTTTAAACTTGAAGTTAACACCTTTTACTAAGATTTTCCCAGTGTTACGGTAAATTTTACTAACTTCACCTATTTTATTTTTATCAAAACCAGAAATAACTTTTACGTTATCACCAATTTTAACATGAACTTTTTTACCGTTTGACATTTATAAAACCTCCGGAGCTAATGAAACAATTTTAGAAAAATTCTTATCTCGAATTTCACGAGCAACAGGACCAAAGACACGAGTTCCACGTGGATTATTTTCCATATTTACAAGTACAGCGGCATTATCATCAAATCGAATATACATGCCGTCAGTTCGACGAATAGTTTTACGTTCTTACTACAACTGCTCTAACGACATCCGATTTTTTAATTGGCATATTTGGGATAGCTTCCTTAACAACACCAATAATGGTATCACCAATTTTCCCATACTTTCGGTTTCCACCTAAAACGCGGATACACATAATTTTTTTTGCACCTGTATTATCAGCTACAGTTAACATTGTTTGTGGATAAATCATAAAAAGATAATCTTAAGTAATTAACGATGATTTTGAAATAATTTTAGCTATTGACCAACGTTTTTTCTTACTAAGTGGTCGACATTCTCTTACTAAAACTTGATCACCAATACTGCATTCACTCATTTCATCATGAGCTAAATATTTACGTGTTTTGATCATTGTTTTTGAATACATAGGGTGTGGATAGCGACTTTCTACTTTCACAACCACAGTTTTTTGCATTTTATCACTAACAACAATACCAATTTTTTCTTTTACAGGCATTTTAAAACTCCTTAAACCTCTATTTAATTTTTCATAAAACTATTGGGCAATCTATTATCTTTCAAAAATTATATGTGACTTAATCTTGTTCATCCAATTTTTATAGTAACCAATAAAAGCATACTTGCTAATAGAGAAGTATAATAATTCTAACATCTCAATTTATCAAAACCCAGATTAGATTTTTATTTTCACAATTAATTTAGAAATTTACCTCTTAAAATAGTTTTTAATGTTGCTACTTTTTTTTTGGTAGCTTTGATTTCATGAGGTTTAAATGGTTGGCGAGTAGCTTTTTTAAACCGCAAGTCAAATAATACCTTTTCTGCCTCTTTCAGCTCTTTAATCAATTCTTGAGTCGAGATTGAAATATTATCCTTACTGTTAGAGTTAGATACTTTCATATGTTATTAATTATCGTTTCTAATAATAAATTTTGTTTTGATTGGTAATTTATATGCTGCTAAAGTGAAAGCAGCACGTGCAACTTCTTCTGGGACAGAGCCAATTTCGAATAAAATTGTTCCAGGTTTTACTGTTGCAACCCAATAGTCCACTGCACATTTACCAGCTCCCATTCGTGATTCTGCGGCACGTGCTGTAACAGTTTTGTCTGGAAATATACGAATCCACAATGATGCGCCACGTTTAGTATAGCGAGTAACCGTACGACGTGTTGCTTCAATTTGTCGTGAAGTAATCCATGAAGGTTCTAGAGCTTGTAAACCATATTTACCAAATGAAACTTCGTTTCCTCGAGTTGCTTTACCACGCATTCTTCCACGATGATATTTTCTGTATTTTGTTCTTTTTGGACTTAACATAATAAAATTAAATTAATTAATAAATATACTTTTTCAGTTATTCTTTTCTGTTTTTAGTATTATTTTAATATTTCATTTTTAAATAACCAGACTTTAACACCTAAAACACCATAGATGGTATTTGCTTCTTTCGTAGCGTAATCAATGTCAGCTCTTAAAGTTTGTAGAGGAACTCGGCCTTCTCGAATCCATTCAGTTCTAGCCATTTCTGCACCATTTAATCGGCCTGATACCTGAACTTTAATACCATTTACCTCACTATCTTGAACACATTTTAATGCTTCACGTATTGCGCGACGGAACGCTACACGATCTTCAAGTTGTTGAACTACAAGGTCTGCAATAAGAGAAGCATTTGAGTTAACGTTTTCGACTTCAACAACATTAATGGTGATTTGACGGTTATTAGGTATAAATTTTTTAATATTTGTTGCTAAAGTTTTAATTTCAGAACCATTATCTCCAACTAATATGCCTGGTCGACCTGATTCAATATTTAATTCAATTTGATCACCCAATCCATTTCTATTAATATAGATATTTGAAATACTAGCAAATTTTGCTAATTTATTAAGATATGTTCTAATTTTATCATCTTCTTCTAATAATGCTGGGTAATGTTTAAAATCTGCATACCAAGCCGATCGATGTTCTTGTGTGATTCCTAAACGAAATCCCAAAGGATGTGTTTTTTGTCCCATAGAAAAAATCCTTAATTCTTATTTTCTTAACTAATTGACTTTACAACAACTGTAATATGACAAGTTGGTTTTAGAATTTTAAAAGCTCGACCTTGAGCACGCGGTCGAATACGTTTTAGTTTTGGACCTTCGTCTGCAAAAATTTCTGAAATAATTAATTTTTTTTTTATCTAAATTATAATTATTTTTTGCGTTTGCTGCTACAGAATGGATTACTTGCCAAATTGGTGAACCAGCACCATATGGTAAAAATTCTAATATCATTAATGCTTCTTGATATGAACGACCACGAATTTGATCTAAAACCTGTCTTACTTTGTGTGGCGATATCCGCACATATTTTGCTACTGCTTTTACTGATTGATCATCAGACATAATAGAGTTTCCTTAATAGTTTTTACATACATTTGAGGTTTCTAAAGAATTTTACTCTAATGTTGAAATATTATTTTTTCTCTTGAGAAACGTTACTTCCATAAGCTAACTTAATTGTTATATATTCACCTGGTTCTAAATTTTGAGATTTTGAATTCAGAAATTTATTATTAGTTGAAACGTTATTTATGTAAACTTCATAAATCCACATATCAAAGAAATTTATAGATAAATTATTTTGTAGAGAAATTACAATTGAAGATAAAGCTTGTAAAAGAAAATCACGTTCAATCGGGTTAGATTTTAAGAGATAAGATATATCATCACGCACATAATAAAAATGTTTAAACTGAACACTTTGCAAAATTATTTTTGCAAGTGGAGATAACTTTTTCTCAGATTTAACATTAAAAGTTTTAATTTGAAAACTTTTTGGAAAGTTTAATGTTAATTCTAATCGTGCCATGTTTAGTTTTTCCTTAACGTTTTGTTTTTTTATCAGCTTTAATATGAGATTTAAATGTTCGTGTAGACACAAATTCACCTAATTTATGGCCAACTAATTGGTCAGAAATAAAAATTGGAACATGTTGTTTTCCATTATATACAGCAATTGTAAAACCTACCATATTAGGTAGGATAGTTGAACTACGTGACCAAGTTGTAATTATATCTTTTTTTCCTTCTGCGTTCATTTTATTAATTTTTTTTAATAAATGATAAGCAATAAAAGGTCCTTTTTTTAATGATCTTGACATTTTTAAGAATCTTATTAATAAATTTTTTATAAAGTAATTATGAACATCGGCGAAGAATGTAGGCATTACTTAATTTTTTTGGTTTTCGTGTTTTTTTTACCTAATGCTGGTTTACCCCATGGTGTCAAAGGTCTAGTACGACCAATTGGAGCTCGACCTTCACCACCACCATGTGGATGATCACATGGGTTCATAACTGAACCACGAACAGTTGGACGTTTTCCTAACCAACGTGTACGACCAGCTTTACCACTTTGAACTAAAAAGGCATCATTATTACTTAATTCACCAATAGTAGCAAAACACTCTTTACGAATTAATCTAATTTCTTTAGACGGTAAACGTAAAGTTACAAAATCACCTTCTTTAGCTAAAATTTTAGCAGAGGTTCCAGCAGATCGTACAATTTGTCCACCACGATTAGGGATAAATTCAATATTATGAACTGAAGTTCCTAAAGGAATTTCTTCTAATGGTAAGGCATTACCAATATCTAATGATACTCCTTTTCCAGATAAAACCGTATCACCAACATTTAAATTATTTGGGTGTAAAATATAACGTTTTTCACCATCCGTAAAATGTACCAAAGCGATTCGTGCATTTCTATTTGGATCATATTCAACTGAATTAATAATAGCAGGAATATTATGTTTATTTCTTTTAAAATCAATTACTCGGTATCGCTTCTTATGACCACCACCTCTGTGTCGTATAGTAATAACCCCTCGATTGTTTCTACCTTTATTTCGGTGATTTTTTTTTATTAAACTTTTTTTCTGGTTTATCTGTTGTTATTTCTGTAAAAGCTGAAAGGGCTCTATTACGTGTCCCTGGTGTATATGACTTATAAAGACGAATACTCATAAACGCGATTAATTTATATAATTGTTAATTTTCTTCTGCAAATAAGTTTATTGTATCACCTTCTGCTAATGTTACAATTGCTTTTTTATAATGCGATTTCCAACCCATATATTGACCAACCCGTTTTTTCTTTTTCGGTAAGTGAGCAGTATTAATTTTTACTACTTTAACATTAAATAAATACTCAATTGCAGCTTTAATTGTTGGTTTATCAGATTTAGGGTTTACAACAAAGCTATATTGATTATTTGCTAATAATCTTGTAGCTTTATCCGTAATAATTGGATATTTTATAATATTCATACTAGTATCGTTAAGGTATGAAGAATTAATCACAGTAAATCTCCTTTATATCATTGACTGCTGATGGCGTTAACAAAATTTGTTTCGCTTTTAATAAACTTAAAGTGTTTAAATTTGATGCAGAAATCAGCTCAATATTTTTTAAATTTTTTGTTGATAATTTTAAAGCAGTTGTTTTCTTAGAAACAACTAATAAAATCTTTTGATTTAAATCTAAACTATAATTCTTACATATATCACAAAAAACTTTTGTTTTAGATTCATTAATTAATGATTCGAATTCCCCAATTACTGAGATATTATTTCTTTTATTGTAAAATAAAGTCTGTAATGCTAAATTTCGTTCTTTTTTATTCAATTTTAATTTTAAACTCGTTGTTTTAGGTTTTGGACCAAAAATAACACCACCACCTCTCCATAAAGGAGAACGACTTGATCCTGCCCGAGCTCTACCAGTTCCTTTTTGTTGCCAAGGTTTTTTACCACCACCTCGAACTTCACTTCTAGTTTTTGTTGAAACTGTGCCTTGCTTTTGTGAAAGTTGATGTCTTACAATATCTCGATGGATTAAATAATTACCTGAATCTTCTAATATATTAAGTGTAAAATTATATTTATCAGATGATATTTGTCCATTTGAATCCAATGAATTGTATTCTATAATTTTTTGAACAGTCATATAGTATTTTTCCTAATGTTCATTTATTTAAGCATATTCTTTATACATTATTTTGAGAGAACAATACTAAGTAAATTTCCAGGTTTCCCAGGAACTGCTCCTTTAACAACTAAAATATTTTCATCGTTATTTACTTGGACAATTTTTAATTTTTTAATATTTGCCATTTTGTTACCCATTTGACCAGCCATTTTTTTACCTGGTAAAACACGACCTGGTGATGTTCCCATACCAATTGATCCAGGACCTCTATGATTTTTAGACCCATGAGTCATAGGACCTCTTGCAAAACTATAACGTTTTTGAAGACCGGAAAATCCTTTTCCGATACTTTTTCCTGTAACATTTATTAATTGTCCTGCAACAAATGATTCAACATTTAAAATTTGACCAACATTGAAATCAGCAGGATCATCAACACGAAATTCTTTTAAATATTTTAAAGGTTGAATATTTGACTTTTGTAAATGACCTAATTGAGGTTGTGTTAATGATTTTGTTGATACGTTTCCATAACCAACCTGAATTGCATTATAACCATCATTTAATGTAGTTTTAACTTGTGTAATTATACAGGGACCAACTTTTAAAATTGTAACTGGAATGATATTCCCTGACTCATCAAATATTTGAGTCATTCCAATTTTGTTTCCTAATAAACCTAAAGACACAATACTTTTCTCCAAAAAATACTTATATATATATTAATAGTGATAAAACTTAATTTTACTAAATTTGAAAATAAATATTTTGATAATCAAAAC
>Ga0138262_1172795_pt1 | contig 14266 bp, 20 predicted proteins | sample RNAB_720151113_FD_105265 | JGI IMG/M metagenome (GOLD analysis project Ga0138262, IMG submission 105265) | Metatranscriptomics of polar marine prokaryotic and eukaryotic communities from Palmer Station, Antarctica after 72hr light incubation -... | ecosystem: Environmental > Aquatic > Marine >...
CATCCACGAACATAATTGTCAAGTCAATGAACTTGTCCTTCTTCGTTAAAGCCTTTCCAGTCTTATCTTCGATCAAAGACTTCAGAGGCTGCGTCATTTCTCTGTTTTGGCTGAAAGGCTTGTCTTTAGATCTGAGAGCGTACATGAAAAGGGGAATTCCACCAAGGTATACATCTCTAGCTTAGAGCTTGTACTCCTCTTCAAGTTTCTCAATCACGTCTCCGAGCGTAATCTTGGGCGCCATGCAAGCGTCAGTTTCCCAGCGGTCCCACACCGTGGTGATCAGGTCGGGCTTGTCCTTGACCCCCTTCCTGATGACAGTCTTCTTGGGCTCTCCTGGTTCATTCATCATAAGCATTGGCAATGCCAAGTTAAGAGTAGCATTCTTCTACACGTCTACGTCCACACCCTTGAGCACTTTCAGCAATTCCAAGGTCTGAAGCCCAGCAACAGCAGCAGTTGTGGTTGCTAGTGCGGGGACGATTCGACCTGCCTTAAGTTTGGTCGTGATCCAGTCAGTCTCTTTGAGCGAATAGTTGGCTGCCCTGATGCTAGCACAAGCGTGGATGAAGTCGACATGGCAATTCGAGTCATCATCCTTTTCAAACTCTGTAATCTCACAGTGGATCTTCTCTCCAGAGTTTTGTAGGTTTATCATAGTCTACCTTGTCTGCTCGCTGTCTTCCTCTTCGGCCTTTCCATGGTCAGTGGTGTCAATCATTGACAGAGATTCATCAGGTTCTTCGTCTTTTTGCTTGTTGGCCTCCTTCTCGACCTAATCGGCGATCTCTTGTGCTTTCTTATTGTCAGGGGTGAACTTTTTGCATTTGACGACAGCTGCTTGATCAGCCATGTGTTGTCTAATCTCATCAGAACGATAGTCAGCCACCAGCTCAATACCATGACGGTTGGCCAAAAGACAGGCGTGAGACGCAATGAAGTTTCTGTGTAGCTCATTCTTGGCTGAGTATACTTCAGGAGTAGGGGCTCTCTTTGGCAGAGTCCAGAATGGCTTTCCTTCTTTATCAACTTTATCTAGAGGATAGGTGTGGATTAGCTGCTAGATGAAATCGTGGAATAGTTTTTAAAACTTAAATCTAGCCAGCTCAATACAATCCTTGAATGTCTTGGGGGCCTTGTAGGCCATCTTAAGGGCCTTCTTGGTGTTGGAGACCTCAACCTAGTTATTGAAGTCAAGCTCTTCAACACGGGTCTTGAAAACTTTATTGAAATTTTAAGGCTTCAGAGTAAAGAGGTTACCGAAGAGTTCCTTGGCCCATTCGATGCAATGCATGGGCTCTTCTGGGAACATCTTAAGTGTGCATTGAGCAATCGACAGTACTTCTTCTGCATCTCTCAGTTCTCCGTAAGACTCAGTTTTGAAAGGAAGGATCACTTACACGTGCCCTTTGGGTCCCAGAGTTCCACTATCCAACAGAGCGGTCCTTGCTCCGACACATTTCCTGTCAATAAATTGTCTCGCCTTGATGTTGTCGAGGGCGTTGGCGACAAGTGACTGCTGTTAGAAGAACTCTTCACAGTATATATCTGAGGTGTCCTCGTGGACTTTGTCAAGTCTAGCTTCGATATGGCCCTTCATGGCTGGGTTCATCTGGATGACGGCAGCAGCTGCAGTGCCAGATTTGGGCTTCTGTAGATGCTTCTCCCTAAAAAGGAACTGTCTATTCAGGTTGCTGACCTCTATATGGTCCGGGTCAGTGAGGATCAGGTGTCCGTTGCCTTAAGAGCAGAGACCAACCATGGCGAAGTTTTTCAAAAGCTCACAGCCTATCGCTCCGGCACCAATCATGAAGATTTTAGCCTCTTAAATCTTGTTGACAAGCTCACTTCCCAGAATGAGGCTTAAGTTGCTTTGCTGGTCTCCAATTTGCTAGCCGTAGAGCTCAAAGAAGTCAAAGTAGATCTCCTAATTGATCGGTACGAACTTCTGTGTAATTCCTTTGATCACTTCTTAAGCAACGACCCCGCCCATGAATGCTGACATCGGTCCAAAGCGTGTTGACAGTAGGTACCACCACACACGGACAAACTAGAAGAAACCGTTCAGCTCCTCCTTCTGAAGTTTAGCTAGGGCTGTGTCTCTACAATTATCCATGAAAGCTTCTGCTCCTTTCTCGAGCAAGTTACCGTAGACTTTGTATGCGATGGCCGTCCACTAGATCCTCTGCATCTTGCTGAAGTCATGAATTGCTAGATTCTCATCTAACAAGTCTTCAGTCGGTTTCGTTAATATTTCTGAGAGAGGTTTGGCTGTCTTCTCGATCGGGGTTTTGATGTACTTTGCCACCCCGTCTCTAACATAGGGAGAATCTTTATAAGCTGCTAGGTCTGCATCGATTACGAATTAAGAGGTGCTGAGGCTGTTAACGATTTTGAAAGTTTAACCGTTGATAGACTGGTCAGGCTTTGGCTGTAAACCGACCACCTCACTAAAGGTCACTCTATCGCCAGTTTCGAAACCATGCGGTGTATCCAGAAGAGCAGTGATGATACTCTTATCTCCTTCATGAGGCTGAATATCTTTAATCATTACATCCGCCCTATCTTCGCCATCCTTATCCACAATCGTGTAACCTTTAGAGCCAAAGTCCGTAACTATTCTGCTGAAAAGGCCGTGCTAGTCTGCAACAATCATCTAGATCTTATCCCTGTAGGCGTTGTTGATTTCACTGAGCTTTTAGGTGTTAGGGGTAACAAGGTTATCAGTAAACACTGCAACATTAACACTTGAAGTATTGAAGAAATTTAGCAGGTCGGTACCTTCTTCGACCGTCACTTTAACATAGGAATTTAGTTACTGGAGTTTCTGGCTTGATAGATAAGCCCGGGTTCTAGACTAGTCTTTGGTGTCTGATTCGGATAGGAAGAATTGGCCTCCTGTCACGTCGGCCATGGTAGCAGGTTGAGTGTCGTGGAGGATGAGCTCCTTGCAGCCTGCTAGGATGATGTTTTTGGCTATTTCGATACCTAGAGGGCCAAGTCCGCTGATGAAGACTGTACTTTCAGCTTACTTTTTAACTGATTCGATTCCCATAGCTCCGATATACCTACTCCATCTATCTTTGACAGCAGGGTCATTTATGTCAATTTTTTAGACACCTTCTTAAACCTCATCGTAGGTCACATCGATTTCCATCAAGGTGTTATCCTATGACGGTCTATCTTTCCTCTCTTCTACAGGATCGCTCTGTACAGCTGCCTCCTCTTCTTGTCCATTAATGCTTGTAGGAGGTATTAGATTGTTCAGTAGCTCAATCAGTTCAATTTACAGACCTACCATGCGCTTCTTGTAAGTCCCCTTCTGAGCAAAGTCTTTGGATAATGTTTTCTGTTGCCAGTTGAATAACTAATCCGAGTAGTCACACTTGATGTCTTCTCTGTCAGCCTCATCTACCCACTTCTAGACATCAGCCAGAATGATCTCTTTCTTTAAGAAGAAGTGTGTCTTCAAGGCTGTCTCGAAGCCAGGAGAGGGGTTCTTGAGTTAGCCGACTATAGCATACTTCAAAGTGCCATACCTCGTGAAGTTTTTATACGCGTTGTTGGAAGCTTCTCCTCCGGGTGAGCCCATCTCAGCTTCCTTACCTGGCTCGTTATAATAAACACCGTCAGTCATGATGATGCACTAGACTGATGCGAGTACTTGCCAGGTCGTGGATATCTCGGGGTTCCATTTCTCAGACTGGTTTTAGACGGGATGCGTTCCCAGCACCGAAAGGCACACTTTACCATTGGCGTAGAGATTTGGGTTGAACCAGTGCTGACCACCACCTGTCGTGACGATCTGTACTTAGGGAGGTGCATCAGGGTAGCTGGAAGGATAGAAGATATCGAATTCAAAAGCTCCGTTGGTGTAGGGGGTGTCGTTTACCCCAATGATCATGAACTTCATCATATCTACCCGCCTCTTGTCAACTCTCTAAAAGATAGCCTAAGTGTGATCAGTTGGCATGAGATTGTTGAGGTCGGCTATCTCCTGGGCGAGTCTGAGCAGCTTCTTCTATCTGGGAACCTCGTTCTTCAGGAAACTATTCTGGAAGGCAGAGTGGATCTACACCCCCTATGCCTTCATATCCATATACTTGAACTTCTCCCCACTCAATAGAGTCTTATAAGATTCTGCCAATGGCAGCTTGAGGATCTCATCAATATTGTTTTGTTCTTCCTGATTCTTGAGCTTCTTCAGTTTTCCCATTACTTTCGCATTGATTGAGACCAATCTTTTCCCAAGCTCTTCCGCCAGGTCTTTGGCCTCCAGATCCGTAAGTTTCTTGGCCTTTTGCCCTGTACTTGACCCTGAGTCACTAACGTCTCCAGCGTTCTCGTCACCATAGACATTCATCTCCCCATAGGAGTCGTTAGCTTGGAAAGTTGAATTGAAATTTATCGTAGTGTCGACCTTCAATTCTTCAGGCTTAACCTCCTCTACTTCTGCATTGCCGCTTAACGCGTTTAAGAATACTGAGGCCAAGTTGGCAACTTGACCAAGAAGGTCAGAGATAGGAGAAGTTTGTACGGGCTCGTAGCCATCTCCGATGTTTTGCAAGAGATCAATGTACTCATCTCTGTCAGCAATAGCTTCGATCAAGTCAAGACAGCTCTCACTGGTACTTTAAGATTTGGCCATCTCGATCAGTGAGCCAGACCTTAGGAATTACTCTAGGATAGGTAGCAGCGCTGAGCACAAGATCTCCTCTTTGAATCCCTAATCGAGCTTATCTTCGGATTTCAGGATACCGCATACCATTTCACTGAGAGTCTTCATGAGGACTTCGTTGTACTACTTCTTGAGAGCCATGTTCTTCTGGTACTTCTTGATGTCCCAATTCTAGTCGTTTCTGTTACCGTGGCCGATACCTGTAGCCTGGGGAGGCTTTTTCTCATCCTTGGTAGAAGCTTTAACCGGTTTACTCTTGATGAAAGACTTCTTCTTCTCTACTGTAGGTTTAGTGTTGATCTGAGGTTCTTCCTCAATCTAGACAGTGCGTTAGCGGTCACCCACACCGGCCAAGAAGCCACAACAGCCGATAATTGACTTGAATATATCAATTTCAGCGGACTCTTTAGTTGACTCTGAGAGCTTGAGAAGAAAGTTATTTTACATCTACTTGACCAATTTGAAGTTTAAGTTCTATACCTTAGCGATCGCGTCCTAGTATTCTGAGTCATCGAGAATCAAGTCAGATTTCTTCTGATCTTTGTCTATCTGTCCTTCTTTCTGTCTCGATTTCTACTAGTAGTCGAATTTGCCTTAGGAGATATCGATTAGGTCCTACTCCAGGAAAAGGTGGCAGGAGTCAGTGACAAGGCCCATGGCGAAAGACGTAGACCACATAGTCATAACTCCCTTGTTGGTGTAGCCCTATAGAGTCTGGAAAGTGGATTAAACTATCAGGCTGAAGGCATCGAGACTTTTGAAAATCTCATGGAAAGGTCTCGATTGTTGACCTTCTGAAGCAGCAAGATCTGTCTCCTCTTTCTCAGTCCGTTCGGCCATAATCTGCAAGATTCCGCTCTAACTTTAGCCAGCGAGGCCTTCCATACTAAGGCCACTGATATCTTAGTCCAAAACTCCACCAACAGTCTTGCATGCGATAGATTGACCGACTTTTAGGTAGATAGCTTTTCTAATATCATCCAATGATTTTTGATTACTAACACTGTACACAGGGTTCCCGTAGAAATCGAGGATCCCGCGAGGCTCAGAAGTCTGGATTTTCATACAGTTTCCGCCTTGAGTATCCTTCGAAGATGCCTTCTGTAGGTAGTTCTAGTGAGTCTAATTGTGAATGAGGTCTTGCTTAGCAGCAGACAGGGTCCATATTTCAATCTGTAGCATTTTTGTACCTTGACCGTGCGTCCAGTTTATCTCCTTCTCTTGATCGTTCGTATCGACAAAATTGAAAACGGCCTGAGTGTAGTTGTCCATGAAGCCGTATATATTGGAAGTGGTACTGCCCTGAGTATTGTACGTTGTTGGCTGCTTCTTGAACAAGTGGCTCTTTGGAGGGTTGCCATTCTTGGGAGTAATTCCGATCCCCTTCTCCTCAGGGTTCTGTAGGATAATAAAATCGCCGCCTTGGAAAGCTAAACTATTTTTGTGATTGAGTCCCTCTTACTAGTTTACAAATGCCTCATCTTTATCTTTATCTTTATCGCTCTTGCCCTCCATGACCCCAGCTTAGTTAAAAGTAAAACCACAAAGGGTGATAGGCTTGGAGCCTTCTTTCGCCTTAGCATTCTGCATTTTCAGAACAACCAGGAGGTTCTTCTTGCTTGAGATGGCTGTGCAAATGCGAGAATACTTGACCGAAGACGTGACTATCTTATTCTGACAGTCTTCATCTACGTAAAGACACTGCCACGAAAGTTAGTTGGAGACCATCGAATTACCCATTAGCTGAGAGAAATCACGCATGTGGTATTCCAGAGCTCTCTCTTCTATAGCCTGGCACAGAGTTTAGCTCACCTGTGTGTCCATGCACGTGCTAGGGTGGGTCAGCTGCCACTCATTTGACCCTTTGCTCTTAAGTTGAAGCATTTTCTGAAGGGACATGCCGGTCTAGAAGTCTTTGAGCACGAATTAGACTTGATCTTCGTACTTCAACATTACTTTTAGAACGTTAAGCATAAACCCTTGAGAGGGGGATTCGAAAGCTTAGAAGAGCTTCAAGTCTGAGACTATTTCGTTCACGAGCCAAGATTGAAGTTTCTCAGACTGAGAAGTGATCAATATGAGGGCGTCAATAGTCGCTTTGCAGATCGCTCCGTACACGCTAGAGCTCTTATCGATTCTACTGACCAATGGTAGGATCAAAGTCTTAGCAGAACTGATTGGCCTGACTAATCCGTAGAGACCCTGAGCAACCTTCTCCTCGTCGAAGTTTACACTCGCCTTCATGTTGATCAAAAGCTAGATTTGCTGTAGGATATGCCGTTCACGGACCTCAGATTTGCCCATCTCCTCGTTCTTAACCAAACTTTAGATGAAGCTTTCCAACTGTAGAAGGACCTCATCCTGTAGCTCTATGCTAGATAGTGAGTCACGAATCTCTTTGTCAAGATGTGTGTGCCCTGAGAGCAGGGTGACCAGTAGTGTTGCAAACACTTTCCTTTGTTTCTACTTTTGATTAGACTTAAGTTATTCCTGACTCAAGTTATCATAGTTGGTCTTGACAAGAGCAATCTTGAGCATCTCCTCAAGGAAGAGCTTGGCCTTCTCTCTATGTTTTTTGATGGTGAAATTCCTAGGCGAAATGAGGATAGTAAAGAGAGCTAGCATAGCTTTAGAGTCAGTCGCTCTATCAGTTAAATGGATAGCTATCTCAAAAAGGCTATTCAGGCCGTCTTCTAAGCGGTCAAGACTTGTATCGATGCATATGAGCTCCTTCTGGTCACTGAGCTGACTAGTCTACCTAGCGAATATAGCCGCAAGCCACTTGAACTTCTTCAAATAAGCAGAGTTAATTTCCGATCCCAAAGTAGAGTCGATCAGCAAGTCTAGGACTTTAATCAACCGTTGAGGCTTCAGGTCAGCTCTCGTTTGAATCAATAGGTTCTCTAGTAGTTAGAAAAGTTGTTTATTCTCTTCCTAATTCACGATGGACTCCTTAGAGAACTTCTAATCCATTATCCAATTGAACAATGAATCGTTATCAGCTGCTTGTGTCTACAGTCGCCTAAGCAGCCCCTGTGTATCTGGCAATTTAGCCTCTAGAGATGAGAATAGTTCTTTGAACTCCTTCCTCTCGTGGTCATTCTCATCTTAACTGATAGCCACTGTAGCCTCTGTTGCGATTATCAGAGCGTTTTCTGAATTTACTTAGCTCAGGTGCTCTTACAGACTTTCAATCGAATTCTGTGATACGTAGTACTTGAGGCTCTTGTTGCTGGTGCTTAACTTGAAGATTTTATCATCATCATTTTGAGTCCCTTTCTTCTAATCTGAGATTGAATCGATCGAGAATTTAAGTCTGATAAACTGTGCTACAGCTTTGTTGTTAAATTCGAAGCATACTTGGTCGTCGCTTTCCTTTCCGTTGCGCTCGTAGCCATTGTAACCGAAATAGAGAATTGTGTTTATTTAGCTCTGGCGGGGAGCTCGCATGCCCATTCTGTTTTAGTTCATGTTCTACTCAGTAGTTTACTTGGTCATTTCTATGGGCAGGAGCCATTTAGATTTAGAGTGCTCGTTAGGGATATTATCAAATCCTTCAAGTACGGGTTTGGATGCGAACAGAGTCTTGTTGCCTAAGAAATTAAAGTTTATCCTGAAGTGCGTGATCTGGCAAGGGAAGTCCAGATTGAATACTAAACTGAATTCATTCTCATGGTTGAAGTCACAGTCTATCTGATTCTACCCCTGTCTGCCATACATCTGAGCTTAGTAGGGGTCTGATGGCATATTGAACGTAGTCTTTGCAGCCTAAAAATCTGTGATGGACTTTCCAGCACCTTGGAGCTTAAGAGTACTTGAGGTGATCAATCGGAGCTAGTTCAGGGCACATGAATTGTCACTGTAGGGAGCACCTCCTCTTTTCTGTTTCTCCTTCTTGCTTTTGATTCCTTTTTTGTCCTTGGTTGGTGTCTTTCTCTTGGTCTCGTCTATACTCACTGTGTCTTTCTTGATAGCTTATGGACCGGCTAGGTGCATCTGCACTAACGCTAAAGTTTTAGCATCCAGCTCAGGAAGCATAAACTTGCCCTTTTGAGGACTGAGAAGTGGTGATGGCTAAGGCGAATCCTGTGCTTGATTTTGTGAATGGATCTATAAGTAATTGTTGCTAGCAGTCCCACGACGGAAGAATTCTTTCGCTATCTCAATCTTGTGTTGACCTGACATTTCTAGCCAGGCCTTCACTACCTAGATAAGAAGGCACTGACTCTTGCTATGGACATCAAGAGCAGCCACGTCATCACTCCTCTACTCTTTAATTGAGCTACTGACCTTGTCTGAGATCCCACTCACCGTCTCAAAGAGAGTCGGCATACAAATTTTGACCAGCTAAGCATTCACTCCGATGAGCACGAGGATTACGTTGAGGTTGTTGCTCAGCTATACAAGGATCTACTCTGACTGACCATTCCTTGCAGCGACTGAATAACTCAACGCATTTGTGATCGTCTTGACAGCTCTTTGCACCTAGCTTATCCTCTCTCCATCGTCTATTTTGATACTTTCAAAGAACTGAGAAATCTGGCCATTGACAGATCTCAGCTTGTCCATGTTAGCCAAGTAACTGGTCGGGTTCATTTCCGATTGGTAAGTAGAGTCTTACTACAATATTTAGGAGCAAAGCTTTGACATCAACAAAAAGATCTAGCTGTGTTTCTGGTTGTAATAATTCTGCTCACTAGACCAGTATATCTTGCTCTCTAAAAAGTCTAAGATTATGTTAAGGATGAATGTGATATTCGCCTAGTCTTGGACTCCTTCATCGGCTTTCAAAACTGTAGAAAGGGTCTTCTCGATTCCTCTCTTGGCATAGTACAGGATCGATTCTTTCAGAGTAGGGGCGAAGTGGTCTTGCATGTATGTTTTAAGGAGCTTCTGAGTGAGGATCTAGACTAGATTGAGGGACTACATGTCGTTGATTGGCTAATCAAAAAGGTCTGTCAAGAAGTCTTATAGCTTGCTGTTTTCAGCTGGGGACAGGTCCTATCCCGACTTGCCTTTCCTCAATGCCAGGTTCAACAACACCTCATGAAGGTCGCTCCTGAAATAGGGCAGCAGCACGGTCACTTCTACCAACAACGAAAGCTTTTCGCCAACAGAGACCTGCTCAGTTATAGTATTCAAGGATTGCTTGATCAGGCTGCTCACATCGTTAGCTATCTCTCCTCCATGGCCAAAATTGGAATTCGAGATGAAGAAAAGCTATGCTGTATTGATGAGACTGTACAGGTGTTGGATCTCTTATTCCGTATTGACTGAGAAAGGGTCCAGTTGAATCGCCAGTTTGCGCTTCAGCATGGACTCTGAGACCTTTGTGAAGAGAGAAATGATCAAGTGCGGCTGGTCTTTTTCTTGGCAAACGGATTTTACTAGGTTGAGAAGCTTCTCATTGGATTCTGGAGTGTTAGCTTGGATGATAGACTCGAAGAGATCATGCATACCCTCGTATAGCTGCTGCTCTGTTGATTGGTCGAATTCAATTGACCTCTTGATGTCTACAGATACAAGTTTCTCAAAAATATAGAGGATGTATTGCTGGAGCATGCCGGTGTAAGGCGATGACTAATCGAGCCCTTGTAAGATATTCTTGACCATTCTGAGAAACTGATCGGCTAGAGACGTGCCAATCGCTTCCTTTTGGTCGATGAAGTCGAGTTGAGATTCAAAGAAGGTAAGAAGCTTAAGAATTGTGATGATGCCAGTATGGTCAAGCTTGATTTCTCCAAAGGCAAGGTAGCACTATTCAATCAACTCTTTGAGTGAGAAGAATTCTCCCTTCTGCGAGTAAGAGAAGATCTGTAGGTTCTTGAAGTTAAACTTCTAATCTCCATGGGCTCTCACTATGCACTAGCTGATGAAAATCTGTTGCAGAATGTGCCTTTGGTCCTGGTTGAGTACATTGTCAAATATCGTTAGGATTAATTTGATCACTTGTGGGTGTGAGCTAGGCATATCTTAGAGGATGAAAATCTCAATCAGAGCGAAGCACAGTTCCTCAGGCTTCTGGCTGAAAAAAGCTTTATCTTGCTTCAACAAATAAGTAGCGGCGATCTCAGCGAACGCGAAGGTGTATTCAAGGTTGACATGGTTTTCAATCTCTGGTTTAAAAGTTAATTAGTTCTGCTCTACAGAAACTCCAGCCTTAATGATATTGATTCCTTTCCTCAGCTGAGGTGGTAGATCTGGCTGATTCTCGATCTCTCGGACTAGGTGTTTGTTTTTGTTGATCAATTTCACTTAATCTAGGATACCAGTAAGGTCATTCTTGTCAAAGGTCTCCTCTGAGATGACGGTAGAGAGGGTGTCGGTGATTTCAGTCACTTTATTCTTCCAGCTAGTACGAGCTCTATCATACTTTTTCAGCTCGTCTTCCTCTTGGTCAGTACCTAGATGGTCATGGTGGCCTTTGACCTTCATTTTGAAAACGTAATTGTTCGCGATAGCTCCTTCAAGGGACGAGGTGTCACCGATGGCACTGAAAACTTGATATTTAGCATAACAGAGCTTGATGTTGTCATTAACTAGTTTCAGTTCATCAGGTCCGGGCAAAAAGTTAGTCAGAGGCTTTTCAGGTTAACTTTGGGCAACCTCGCCAACAAACTCAGGAGTAATGAGCACTTGGCTGTACGAGCACTTCCCAGAGATTGTATTGTCCGAATCGAGCAACTCAACATGTATCTCGATGTGCTTCGTAGCTTTGCTAGCCAGATTACACCCATCCCCAGCGTTCTCACTACTTCCTCCCGATGCCAGATCGATATACAATGCGTTCAATGGAGGATTATTGCAATCGTTAGTGAACTGATCGTATTTTATCCTTAGCTCATCCTTGTGAATAGGTGCTTAGATCTGTTCTGCCTTGCCCTCCTTTGATACGAAATGTTCAATAGTAGCAGCTTTATGGGAAGCTACGGTAGCTTGAGTGAATGAGCTCTCATCGAAAATTTAGCTGAACTGCCGTTTGGTGCTCCATGAGTCTTTCTCTTGTTCAATTGAAAAGACTTGAACTTTGAGCTTGTGGATGGCATGAGACTTGACAGTATCTTAAGAGAGGATGAGCCTGAGTTAGCTCAGGTATGCTTTGTTGTGCAGTGAAGCTCTTAGCACATAGGCGTGGTGTACTTTCATAAATTGAAAATCTGCACCAATGATATCTCCTGGGAGTCTTTTGATAGTCGGTTTAGCGTCCAAGTCTGTATCGAATGCGAATGAATCGATTTTGAGGATGGATCTTATCGGGTAATAGACGTGGATTTTCTTCTGCAAGAGTTGCCCTACATCCTTGGTTATCATCTCGATCAGGCTCTGAGACACGTATTGCTTGTCTTAAGGCGGGACGATGGCCAGTAATTGGGTTAAACTGGTCAGGGCCAAGAAGTCTGGCTGCTCTCTGCCATCGCTGAAAGGAATTCTTAAATTATCAAAGGCATCGTGAATTAACTTGCTGCAGGCTGTGAGGCCCTTCTCTGTGAACATTCCTATAGCATTCAAGAAGTAGATGACGTAGTCTAGGTTAGTGTCATGATAGAGGAGCTTGTTAAAATCGATCATGCCGGTGAGCTTGACAGAGAGCTCTTTCCTCTGCTGCTGGTCTAAAAGTTATCTATCGGAAACTAGTCTACAGAGAGAGCGGAGGCAGTCAAATTTCAGGTCACTATGAGTGTCACTGGATTGCAAGAGATGCACTAGCTGTTCAGGGATTTGAGAGCTATTGGTTAAAGACTGTCTGATAGCGCTCTTGTTAGCGTTGAGGTGCTCGTTTTCGAAATCAAAAGTCTCTCCATCATTGTAAAAGTCAGCGTAGACGAGGACACCAGAGAGCTCTTCGGAGTTAGAAATGTTGATTCGGATATCATGAGCTTGATTGCTTGTCGGTTTGAACTCTGCCTTGGCAGTACTGACGAAGCTAGTTAAGCCGGTGTCAGTCTTTCCACAGATAGTGGCCAAGGGGGCACTGGTGTTATCATTGCTTACACACCTAATTTACCTTCCGACCAGTGGTCCAGAAGTGCTCTTGAAGCCTTTGATCTCGATCTTAGTCTCTTGAGGTAAACATAAAGTCCCTTGGTTCTGTCTCACTGGCACATCGTACAACAAGCTTTCTTGTTAAAATCCTGTCACTCCGAAGAATTAAACTTCACAATTATACTGTGCGAAGGACTTCAAGCTGAAGTTGATAGGGCTAGATCTGAATTCTGTAGGAACGAGCTTGATATACTTGCACGAGCGTTTGAAGGATAGAGAGAAGTCAAGTTAGGTTTTAGCTTCCAAATCAAAGTATCCCACTGGCTCCCAAGGATTTAGAGACACACCTTTAAGAGCATTCTGACGCCATTTCGCCCAATTTATGAAGTCGGTCTTGGTGAAGCTTGAGAACTTCTGGGTCGTGAGGGAGTTCTGTAGATCGGCGAGGCTGTCGGAGATAAAGATGAGACCTTTACCCATAGGGAACCCACTTTGGCTCTCTCGTTAGGCCTTAGACCAGATGGTCAGCTGTTCAGGGATGAACCTCTTGCCAGCTTGGTGCCTGAATATAAATTCTGGCTGGGCATACATTGACAAGAAAACGTTCTTGTCGGGATTAGTGAGAATGCTGGGCATCTTTTGAACACCTTTTTGAGCCCCGACTACGTGCTCAAGGACTAGCGGGATCTTGGCTGCCTTGGAACTCATGTTGGTCCACTCAGTCAGGCTAGGGTCGCTAACTAGCTTTAATTTCTAAATCGTCTCTTTAATTTTCTGACTGTTGACCTTGTAACTCAATTCAACATGCAAAGTTTTCAAGGCTTGACCATCTTAAGCTGACAGGCCAATCTAGAGTTCACCCGTATCTAATGAGCCTAGTTTCTTCTTCCAGAAGTGGCGCTTGAAGCAATTAGAGGTCTTATCAAGAACAGAGCTTGTCAAACTTAATTCTCTCCCATCAAAGGTATCAACTTTTAAACCAGAAATTTTACTCTAGAGAAGAGCTGGGATGTTCCTCACATCTCTAGCCGAGCTAAATTCCACAGTAGATAAGTCCAGCTTCACTTCATTGCTGGTGCTCTCTCCTGGAGATAGTTCAATCGAATGCAAGCTCTAAGCCTTGGTCCCAGCAATGTTACCACAGCCTCTAAGACTGAGGATCCATTTTTACTTGGGGAAGTTTTGTTGGAACCTCTTAGAATTCTCTTGATTCCAAACATGCTCTCTATCACTGCCGTTAACAATTGTAGCCCATTAGGCCGACTCGTTAGATTACCAAGCTTCATGGCTGAATTTAATCTATTTGGCATCGCCTCCTGCTTGACTATAGATCGAGCATCCCTTGCTCTCCATCAGGCACACTTGTTAGTCAAATTAGAATAATCGTTCGAATCCCTTTAAGTTCTTGCAGAGGATTACTTCACTGAGAGACAGACTGCCAATGATTTGTTGACTGGCTTACTCTACGTCAACCTGAATTGAATCTTCGATGTTAATCTGGTGCACCGTCTGAACTCCTTTTGAATCGCTGCTCAGTAAGTGTATATTGGACTGATTCTAGATACTGTAAGACACCCTTGTGAAGTCTACAACGTCCACGATTTC
>Ga0138262_1216977_pt1 | contig 14186 bp, 16 predicted proteins | sample RNAB_720151113_FD_105265 | JGI IMG/M metagenome (GOLD analysis project Ga0138262, IMG submission 105265) | Metatranscriptomics of polar marine prokaryotic and eukaryotic communities from Palmer Station, Antarctica after 72hr light incubation -... | ecosystem: Environmental > Aquatic > Marine >...
CCCTTCAAAAAACGCCTTCATAGGAACAAAATAATGTTCAATCCAACCAGCTTCATAATTTGATTGACCGTGTGGAATATTTGAATGACTCAATTTCATTTGCGTCCCCTCAACTACTTCAGTCAACTCGATCTTTAAAATTGAATCTTCTTCACTTTCGTTGAACTCTGAAGTTCTCCAAGACTGTACAATTGTTTTGTTTAATAATAGCCCTAAATTAGTTCCTGAAATGTAATTATCCCAAGTAGTAAAAGAGCCATTAACTTCAGTAGAACAGACAGCTTCTCCACCAGTCATTTTTGTATGTAATTCAGAATCCAACCAAGCTTTATAGATTACCTCAGGTGTAGCGCCAATAATTTCTGTTATTTCAAATTTATATTTCATAAAGCTCTTCTTATTAAAAATAGGACAAAAAAAATAGCCCTCAAAACGAGCGCTATTTACAATTATTTTTCTAATCTTTTCCAACCTACGAACTCACCTTTTCTGTCAATTACAGCTTCATTAACAATAACTATGTCTGTTATTGATTGTTGAATTTCAAGTTGATAAGCAAGCGCGTCATCTAACTGGGAAAACTCTTCTTCTTTAGAAAAGAGATTTTTTCTACCTAAACTAGCAACTCTGTAAGTTCCGCCTTGGTATTCTCTTACATTATCACTCATTTAGTTTTTTGTTCAAAATTAGCTAGAACTCTTATTAAGATAACCATACAAACATTTTATTTATCTAATTGCGTTAATGAATTGTTTAATATCAGATTTTAAATCTTGAGATTTTTCAATTGCTTTAATAAAAGCAGTTCCAATAATAGCTCCGTCAGAATAAGTTTTTGCAATATTATAAGATGCTGTATCTCTAATATTAAAACCAATCATTGTTGGTGAAGTTAAATTCATCGCTTTAACCCTAGATAAATAATCAATAGTTCCATCAATTCCAGACTTCCCTCCTGTTGTAGAAGAACTTGAAACTAAATACAAGAAACCGTCAGTTAAATCATCCAGCTTTTTAATTCGTTCTGGCGCCGTTTCAGGTGTTACTAAAAACACATTTGAAAGTCCATGCTTTTCAAACAAACTTTTATACTGTGTTGTATATTCATACAAAGGTAAATCAGGAAGAATAACTCCATCAATACCTACATTTTCACAACTCTGACAAAACTCCTCATATCCATATTGCATTACAGGATTTAAGTACCCCATTAACAAAACCGGAATAGAAACTTCTTTTCGTAAATCTTTTAATTGTTCAAATAAGATTTTAAGTGTCATTCCATTTGCAATAGCAACACCACTCGCCTCTTGAATTACAGGACCATCAGCCATTGGATCTGAAAATGGAATACCTAATTCCACCATATCAACCCCATTTGCTTCTAATTCTTTTAATATGTTTACAGTATCATTTAAATTTGGAAAACCTGCTGTTACAAAGATACTTAACAACCCGTCTTTTTTATTAAATGCTTTTTTAATTCTGCTCATAATACGAATTTTTTTTATTTCTTAATTAATTTTCAATTCTGCCGAAGAACCTATCACATATCTTAAAAAAAATATTTAGGATTATGATATTCATCCCCCTCAGCTATACTACTAGTGAAGTTTACCAAACTTAAACATCTTCAATTTTTGTAAGCATAGCCATATTTATCAAAATAAAAATCGAATATTTTAAATATACTTTGCTAGAGTATCCAAATCTTTATCTCCTCTTCCTGATAGGTTTATAACAATTACGTCCTCAGTTTTTATTTCAATTTTATCCAATACGGCTAATGCATGAGCAGTTTCTAATGCAGGTATAATACCTTCCAATCTACTACATTCAAAACAAGCATCTAGTGCTTCTTTATCAGTAATGTAAATAAAATCAGCTCTCCCAGATGCGAATAGATTTGCATGCATTGGTCCAATTCCAGGATAATCCAATCCCGCAGAGATTGAATAAGGCTCAACAACTTGTCCGTCTTCCGTTTGCATCAATAAAGTCTTAGCAGCATGTAAAACACCTGGCTTTCCTTTATTAGTTGTTGCTGCAGTTTTGCCACTTTCAAGACCTAAACCAGCAGCTTCAGCAGCAATTAACTGTACATTTTCATCATCTAAGAAATGATAAAAAGCTCCTGCCGCATTACTTCCACCTCCAACACAAGCTATTACTTTATCAGGTGTTTCACGACCTTCTTTTTCTAACAACTGAATTTTAATTTCCTCAGAAATAACACTTTGGAACTTTGCAACCATATCAGGATATGGATGAGGACCAACTACAGATCCTATTATATAATAAGTATCTGATGGATTATTAATCCAATCTCTAATCGCTTCGTTGGTTGCATCTTTTAGTGTTTTACTTCCAGACTCAGCCGCTACAACTGTTGCTCCCAACATTTTCATTCTTTTCACATTAGGTTGTTGTCTTTCGATATCAACAGCTCCCATATATACGATACACTCTAAGCCCTTTAAAGCACAAACTGTTGCAGTTGCAACTCCATGTTGCCCTGCTCCTGTTTCTGCAATGATTCTCGTCTTACCAAGACGCTGTGCTAGTATAATCTGACCGATTGTATTGTTTATTTTATGTGCTCCAGTATGATTTAAATCTTCTCTTTTCAGATAGATCTTACCGCCATACTTAGCAGATAACCTTTTGGCTAAATATAATGGTGTTGGACGACCAACGTAGTCCTTTAATAAATCATCAAATTCCTTTTTGAATTCTGGATCATTTGAGATTTTTAAATAATTCTGTCTTAGTTCTTCAACATTTGGATAAAGCATCTCAGGAATGAAAGCTCCTCCGAAATCACCGTAATATCCTTTTTCATCAACGTTATAACTCATCTTTTATAATTATTCAATTGTTAGATTAATCAATCTCTCAATTCTTTTAAAAACTCTTTTAGTAATACTACATCCTTTATTCCTGGAGATTTTTCAAACTTGCTGTTCAAATCCAATCCGATCATATTTTTAAGCTTTAGCTTTTTTATTTCTTTTGCATCGCCAGATCCAATCCCTCCTGAAAGAAAGTATTTTTTTGGAGATAGCTCATCAATCTTATTTAGTAAATCCCAATTGAACTTCTTCCCTGTTCCTCCGTGCTTCGGTGATTTTGTATCAAACAGGAACAAATCTGAATTTGAATATTGACCTAACAGAGTAAAGTCAAATTCATCGTCTACCGAAAATACTTTCCAAACTTCAACTCCTAATTCTTTAACTAAGCCGCAAAATTCATCTGATTCTCCTCCATGTAATTGAACAATTTGAAGATTATGTCTTTTAATTTTAGCTTCAATTACTTCAATAGTTTCTTTAACAAAAACACCAACTTTAATTGCCTTAGAGCTAACGTTAACGGTAATACTCCTTGGGGATTTAGCATAAAATATATTCCCAACGAAATTTACATCAAGTAAGTCTAACCCATCAACATTTTGCTGAAGCGTCATTCCACAAACTTTTATTTTTAAATCTCTAGCGTCCATCCTATAATTGATTAATTGCTGAATTGAAAAATTGATTATTCATTGATTAACTCGTTAATAAATTCCTGACAAGCTTTTCCAGGCTCTTCCGTTTTCATGAAATTTTCTCCAATTAAGAACCCTTGGTAACCGTAATCCTTTAAATCCTTGATCGCTTCAATATTAGAAATCCCACTTTCAGAAACTTTAATAAAATCATCTGCAATATGCGTCGCTAACCTTTTTGAAACATCCGTACTTACTTCGAAAGTCTTTAGATTCCTGTTATTTACACCAATAGCATCACAATGCTGGTTGATATGGTGCAATTCAGATTCATCATGAATTTCAAGTAAAACATTTAATCCTAAAGACTTTGCCATTTCAGCTAATTCGTTAGTTCTTACTACACTTAAAGAAGAAGCAATTAATAAGATAATATCAGCTCCCATCGACTTTGCTTCCAATAATTGATATTCATCTAACATGAAATCCTTACGTAAAATAGGCAAACTCACCGCTTTTCGTACAGCTTTCAAATCATCAAATGTTCCTCCGAAAAAATCATGATCAGTTAAACAACTCATTGCAGAAACTCCTGCCTGTTCATATCCTAAAGCAACATCTTCTGGTTTCGCTATTCCGTTAATAACTCCTTTAGAAGGTGATTGTCTTTTAAACTCAGCAATAATCCCTGATTTAGTCAGAATAGCATCTTTCAAAGAAATACAGTTTCTTTCGAACAGCTCAGAACTTTCCAATTGCTTAACAGAAATCTTGCTTTTTGCAGCTTCAATCTCCTTTAACTTATTTGCGTTTATCTTATCTAAAATCGTCATGCAAAAACTTTGTTTTTGAATTCTTCACTTTTTCAATTCAGCAATTTTTACATTCGAATTGATCAATAGAAAAATTGATTAATGAATCAATGCCTCTAGGACATTAATTCCCTTTCCTTCATTAATAATATCCAATGCCTCTGCAATACCTTCCTTCAAAGAAACATCCTTAGCCACATGAATTGCTAGTCCTGCATTTGCAGCCACTACCTCGTGTTGTGCTTTTGTCCCTTTTCCAGATAATACATTTTTAAGAATTACAGCAGCTTCTTCAACAGTATCTCCTCCTCCGATGTCTTCAGGTCTCAAAACTGACAATCCTAAATCGGCTGGTGAATACTTATTGATTCCATTATGACTATACAAATGAAAGTCGCACGTTAAAGATACCTCGTCGTACACATCAACTGCGTGTACAACCGCATATCTTTTTAAACTATTCTTTAATACATGATCGTAAAGCGGAAGAATTCCCGGTGCATAAACACCCGTTAACTGATAGGTTGGGTTTGATGGATTAACCAAAGGACCAATCATATTGAAAAATGTTTTTAAACCTAGCTCTTTTCTTATTGGACCAACAAACCTCATTGCTGGATGAAATAATGGAGCATGTAAAAAAGTGATTCCAGTGGATTCAATTTCCTTTCTTAGAACAGCAACATCACTTTTGAATTCATATCCTAAATACTCAATCACATTAGAAGACCCAACTCCAGAAGAAACGCCGTAGTTACCATGCTTAGCTACTTTAATACCTGATGCCGCAACTACAAATGATGCTGTTGTTGATACATTAAAAGTGTTTTTTCCATCTCCACCAGTTCCACACATATCAATCGTTTCTAATCCTGAGAAATCTACAGGATTACACAACGATAACATTGCAGCTCTGAATCCTTCTAATTCCTGTCCTTCAATGCCACGCATCATAAATACAGTTAAGAAAGACGAAATCATAGAAGTATTTACTTCTCCTTTTCCGATGGTGATTAGGGCGTTTTTAGCTTCATCGAAGTTTAAACGTTTTCCTTGCACTAATTCTGTTAGTATATTTTTCATCAATTAGATTCTAATTATTCAACCAGTTTCTCACGATTGCTAAGCCATTTTCTGTTAGAATAGATTCTGGATGATACTGAACGCCTACTACATCATAAGTTTCATGACGAATACTCATTACGTTATCATGTTCATCGATTGCAGTTAATTTAAATGCATCGCCTAGCGAACCTTTTTTCACTTGCCATGAATGATATCTACCAACCTCAAACGAGCTAGGCAATCCTGTATATATTACATCTTCGGCTACAATTTTCATTGTATTCCCTACTCCATGAAGTACTTCAGACATGTTTTCTAGTTCTCCTCCAAAAGATTCTGCAATTGCTTGGTGACCTAAACAAACGCCCAATATACTTTTAGAGGATGCATATTTTTTTATTAAATCCAACATAATCCCAGCTTCTTCAGGAATACCAGGGCCAGGAGATAATAATATTTTATCATATTTAGCTACGTCTTCTAGCGAAATCTTATCGTTTCTAAAAACATCAACATCTTCAAAACCAAGCTGCTTGATGTAGTGTACTAAATTATATACAAACGAATCGTAATTATCTAAAACTAATATCTTCATAACTCTAAAGTTCTTCTGCTAAATCCATTGCTTTATGCAATGCAGCTAATTTATTAAACACTTCTTGACGCTCGTTTTCATCAATTGACTTATCCACTATTCCTGCTCCTGCTTGATAAAACAACTTATTGTTTTTACTCAAAAAAGATCTGATAATTATAGCATGATTGAAATCTCCATTGAATCCTAGGAATCCAATACAACCTCCATAAACACCTCTTTGATTCTGCTCGTATTTATTGATTAATTTAAGCGCTTGATGTTTTGGAGCTCCCGACAATGTCCCTGCTGGAAAAGTATCAGCAACTAGTCTTATTGCATTTTTATCAGGTAGAAGATCACCTGTCACCTTTGAAACCAAGTGAATTACATGAGAGAAAAACTGAACTTCTCTATAACTCTCCACCTTTACATTATTTGCATCTCTACTTAAATCGTTTCTTGCTAAATCCACCAGCATTACATGCTCAGCGTTTTCTTTAGGGTCGTCTAAAAGTTCTTGTGCTAATTTAGCATCTGCAACATCATCACCTGTTCTTCTAAAAGTACCGGCAATTGGATATATTGATGCTTTTCTATTTTTAATAACAATTTGAGCTTCAGGACTAGAACCGAATATTCTAAAATCTTCAAAATCGAAATAGAACAAATACGGTGAAGGGTTTATTGATCGTAATGCACGATACAGTGTAAAGTCGTCACCTTTAAAATCTTGAGAAAATTCTCTCGAAAGTACCAGTTGAAAAACGTCTCCTCTTTTACAATGTGCTTTTGCTTTTTGAATTGCAGCTACATATCCAGCATCATCAAAGTTACTTACTTCCTTTCCGTCTCTATCAAACTTAGCTTGAGTAACGTTTGGAGTTTTAATTAATTCCTCGATTTTATCCAATGATTCTGGACCTGATCCTGTTCCAATGTCACTTCTATGTTCGAATAAATACAGTTCGTTTTTAAAGTGGTTAATTGAGATGATGTTTTGGAAGACCATATAATGCATATCTGGCACTTTTTTCTCTTCCTTTTCTTTGTAATCAAACTCAATATCTTCGAAATGTCTAACTCCTTCGAAACTTGTAAAACCAAATAATCCGTTAGTTACAAAATCAAAACCTAAATCTTCACTTTCGAATAATCCAGAAAATTCATTTAACGCGTCAACAACATCCGTTTCCGAAGTTAATTTTGTTTCAAAATCTCCATTAGGATATACTATAAAAATTTTTCCATCCTGAACTTTAAACGATGCAATCGGATTAAAGCAAATAAACGAATAACTATCTTCATCACCATGGTAATCAGAGCTTTCTAATAAAAAACTCTTTTTATATTTTTCTCTAATATTTAAATAAATACTTACTGGTGTAATTGTATCTGCAAGTAGTTTTTTAAACTTAGAATGTATTTTAATTTTTTCCATTTTATAATCTTATTTCACTTCATGTAACACCAAAAAAAAAGCTTGCAGTGACCTGCAAGCTTTTATTATATTTAGATAATATCAACCGGTTCACCGCTTATAATTTATAGAGAGTGCCACCACCAGATATTTTTTGTTGTCATCATGTTGCAAATATATAATGAATGCTTGAAAATACCAAAAATTAATTTGAGATTATTTGTTCGTTTTTGAGCTGTGACTTTCTATGTTGATTACAAGACAGTAGTGTCCAAAAGGTTTATAATTATATATCGCTTACCCCTTTCTAAGACCGGAAATACCACTTCCTCACTTAATATCAAATGCTCGGGGTGACAAATAGCAACAAATTAGCAAACCTACTCTAGAAATAATTTTTAAACTACTGCTTAGGTCTTGGACCACGAAGCTTAATAACCAAGCCATTCAAAAAGTTTCTTAAAATCTGATCACCAGCAGGTGTGAATTTTGGGTGTTCTTCATTTCTGAACATATCAGCTAAAGCACTTTTTGTGATTGTAAAATCAACCAGTTTTAAAACTTCTATAATATCTTCGTCACGAAATTTATGTGCTACTCTTAATTTTTTTAAAATATCGTTATTACTTAACATAATTAATTGATTTTAAGTTAATTATTAACCCCTATCTTTATTATAAATTTATCTACTTCTGGAGAATGAATAAACTCTTTTTCTTGATCTACCAGAACAATTTCTTTATCAATAAAAAGCTCCAATTCTATTTTTAATTTATCATTAATAAAGAAAACAAACCCTTTCATGGTTGTCCACATTAACGGAATCTCATCTTTTAGATCTGCATAAAAATAAGGTTCATATGGATGAAAAGAAACGTCTGCCGTAGATTTCAAATAAAATAGATCAGCAACCAATAGTTTCTCAACCACATCAATTGATGCGTACTGATATACTACAGTTGGACTCAACCAATCTATTCCTTCATAAAAATAGGTGTACGAAAGCTCTCTAGGAATTCCATATTTTTTGATAACAGGATCAGAAATTAAATTTCCATTTGAAACAAATTTCAAATAACTTTCTGCAATATTACCATCAAAAGTCTCTGCAACACCTAACTCTTCAAGATCTTCAATAAGCTTCAGTGGATTATGAAATTCAACTATATTGGCGTTTTGTTGAATACAACCAACAACTGCTCTAATAATATCTTCAATTTCGGAAGGAGAACTGACATTTATATCAACATCCAACTTATACAATTGCTTTGTTTTATCCATTTCTTTTACTGAACTGTAAAAATCGTTATAAATTTTAGATATCCTTTGAAATAAAAGATTCTAAATTCACACTGCTGTCTTCATAAAACGATTAAATTTTTCTTGAAATACTTTAATATCAATAGAACTAATGGGAAATCACAACTACAATCACACAAGTACAACACTTCCCTCTTCTGCGATTTCTTTAAGTTTTCCAATTACAACATCCCAACCTTGTTTAATGTGAGACATTCTTTTAGTTGAACCATCAAAAGTCTCATTTGTGATAGTTAGATGAGCGATTCCATTAAAATCATGTAAGATATAAGAAACAATTATATAGTTCTTAGAAACGTCCTCTAAACCAGCATTAGGGTCGAATGTAGAGTAACTTAATCCTTGTCCTTTAGAAATGGAAATGACTTTTCCTTTTTGATAAGCTTCGTGTCCGTTAAAAACGCCTTCCCAGACTATATCACTTCCAACTTTCCAGTCAGTAGTAACAGCGCAGTTAAACATATACCGCTTTGAATATTCTGGTTTTGTTAAAATTTTCCAAAGAGATTCAACAGAACAATTAACTTCAACTTGCTTAGTAGATCTCATCGTTAATCTTTTTTAAATTCGTTTCTCATTAACGACACTTCTTTTTGCAAGTTTAATATCGTTTCAGTTAGGCTGTCTTTAGATAAGTTTGGCTCTGGTAAATCGGAACTTATGTAATTAGTAAACTTCCATATTTCCATAATTTCAGAAACAGGAACTTCGTATGGTTGATATAACGGATTTGTGGAACAAAGTAAAAAACTCTTATTATCCTTCAGTTGGTTATATAAAATTTTAAATACGATTCCGTCATCCTTGGTAACAACTATATATGGATGACCTTCTTTTATGTAACTCCAATTTTGAATGAACTCACCAGTAACAAAACTTCCGTCAGAAACTGGCGGCATTGAATCTCCTGAAATTGGAAAAGTTCGATATTTCTTATCCTTCGATAAAAATGGCAGTTGAAATGTTGGAAGTACTTTAATATAATCAGGATCAGAATGTCCCCTAGTATAACCTGCTCTTGCTGCTATTGGAACAAGTTCGATGTTTTCCTCATCAAATTGATCAACTGTAGTTGCTAAAACACGTAATTTCTTTCCACTTACATCAACGTCAAAACCATTTTCAAGGTTCGTTAGTCGTAATTCTGAGAACTCTCTTAAATCTTCTTTTAAAAAAATATCTAAGGGAATATATAAAAAAGAGGAAATACGAACTAGTGTATCAAAGTTAGGTTCCGCTGTACCTACTTCGTAAGCACTTAAAGATGACCTTGTCAACTCGAGAGATTTTGATAAATCTGCTTGAGATCGGGACTGTCTCTTCCTTAATAACTGTAAATTTGTTCCAAAAAAGCTCATGACGGTATTTTTATCATTATTAATGACTGTTAATTTATCAAAAAACTTTATAATAAAAAAATATTATTAGATAGAATTTGAAAATTCAATCAATTTGTCAGCAAAGTTAGCCCAAGTATGCTCGTCTTTTTCAGACTTTAAATTGTTCTTAAACTTGGTCAAATTAGCCAATCCTTTTTCCACCCCTTTAGCGATATCAATTGGCTTTGAAGATGCACAAACAATCCCTGTTTCACCATCAATTAGTTCATTTGGTAATTCACCTACTGGAGTAACAACCATTGGCAGCTGATAATACTTAGCTATGGAAGCAATTCCACTTTGTGTTGCCGATCGATAAGGAAGTATACATAAATCCGATGCCGAAAAGATTTGAGCAACTTCATCATCTGGTATATATCTAATATGCTTTATAATCTGCTCATTCGTTACACCTTCTGATTTAATCAAATCATCGTACTCCTTAAAATCTCCGTAAGGTTCCCCTGTTACTAGTACAACAGTGTTTTCTGGTAAATTTTTAATAGCCTTAATCAAAAGATCTAATCCTTTATATTTTCTTACAAAACCAAAAAAAAGTAATACTTTTTGATCAGGCCTTATCCCATATTTAAACTTGCTTTCCTCCTTATCTTTTACTTCACCAAACTGTGCATATAAAGGATGAGCACGTTGAAAGAAGGCTGCATCCCCTTTTAAACTCAATAAATCATTTTTGACTGTTTCACTTAAGACACCGAAACCAGCTTGTTGATTTAAGTAATATTTAGTTAATGCTTTATCTCCTTTTCTTCCTTCATGAGGAATTACATTATGAAGAATCGCAATATTTTTAGTTGTAAATTTTAATTGCTTAGTCACATAGCCTAATGATGGTCCAAAAAATGGCATCCAAAAAGTAGTAATCAGTAAATCAGGCTTATACGATTTTATTTCCTTAACTGTTTTCCTGAAGCTTAGCGGATTAACACTACTCAATAAACGATCACTTTCTATACCTGGATTTACATCCGTATCAGCTACAAATTGAGTTTTTCCTGGAAATAATAAATCAGGATATTGTGTAGAGAAGTTGAAAGCCTTCACATCGGCTTTATTCGATAATGCTTTAAATAAAGCTGTATTAAATTGAGCGATTCCACCTCTGAAAGGATGAAAAACGGATAAGTACGCTATTTTCAATCGAGTTGTACTCACTTTTAAATACCCTCAGTATAAACACTTTCAATTCTAAAAGAAAACTTTCTTAGTTTTTCAACCCAAACCTTGTAATTGACAATCTGAATTTCAATTTCTTTTACTTTCTTTTTATTGAATGAAATTCTATAAGGTGGCACTGTTTTATACATGAATTTAGAAACTGATCCTTTCTTTAATATATCTTCTTCTGACCTACTTGGTTTCACGAATCCAAGTACAGGAAGACTCTCTATACTTAACTTCAATTCCGAATCAATAACTTCTTTATCAGAAAGATACTTCCTTAGTTGTGTGTAACACTTTAACCACCTATTGATTTCAATATAAACAGCTTCTTCTTGTTCCGGACCATTCCAATACGTTGAATACGATTGTAATTCTCCAAATGCTTTGTTTATTTTCTGCTGAAAAGTCCCCAAATAATTCACTTGGTTTTTGATGAACTCAATATCTTTTTCAATCGTTAATCTAGACATGCTTTAAAAGTACTTGATCTACTTGTTGACTTTGATAGAATACTCAATTACTTATTAGCATTTTGAGTGTTGATAATTTACTTTTTTCGTGCCACTAATAATCCATCTCTAATTGGCATCAACACATTCTCAACTCTGTTATCAGCATTAATGGTTTCAGCTAACTCTATAAGCACTTGAGTCTCCTTGTCTTTTGGATCGACAGGTTGTGTAACTTTCCCACTCCACAATACATTATCAGAAATAATAAAACCGCCTGGTTTAACACGATCTAAAACCAAATTATAATAATTTATATAGTTCTCTTTATCGGCATCAATGAATACTAAATCCCATTGCTTATCCAATATCGGAACAATATCCATTGCATTTCCAACATGCATTGTAATTACTTTTTCAAGTCCTGCTTTCTTAAAGTAAGTATTAGAAAAATCTTCTAGTTCTTCGTTAATATCTATTGTATGTAATTCTCCTCCTTTTTTCAAACCTCTAGCCAAACAAATTGCGCTATACCCTGTATATGTACCAATTTCTAAGATATTTTGAGGTTGAATCATTTTAGAAAAGAAAGTTAAAATCTGACCTTGAAGATGTCCTGATAACATTCTTGGTCGTAATATTTTTTGATAAGTCTCTCTATGTAATTCGTATAAAACTTCATCTTCCTTTTGTGTGTATTGCTCGCAATAATCATTAATATCAGAAGGTAAAAAGTCCATATTATTTCGGTTTGTAAGTTAAACTGAATAAATTATTAGGTTGCATGACCTCATTCGCAACATCTTGTAATTCTTCAGCTGTAATTTTATTGAATTTTTCTAAGACTTCTTCAATTGAATCAACAGTATCATGTAACAGTTTACTTTTACCTAAAGAAAGCATTACACCTACTTTACTTTCCATACTCAAGGCAATCTGACCAACAATTTGTTGTTTAACTTGATGCAACTGACTTGCTCCTAACTTCTTATCACAAAGTTTCTTTAACTCTTTTTTCACAAGATCTTCCGTTCGATCAATATTTTTAATATCAGTTCCAAAATAGATACTGAACATTCCAGAATCAGAATACGGTGTATAGTTACTCTCTATGTTATAAGTCAATCCATATTTTTCTCTAATTTGAAGGTTCAAACGAGAGTTCATTGCAGGACCACCTAACATATTATTTAGCATTAGAAATGCCGATCTATTCTTATCATCACTAGCATATGCTGTATTCCCAAGCATACGATGTGCTTGATAAATCCCTTTGTCAAAGCTTGCCGTTGATTTGTTTCCTAAAGTAGGCTTTAATCGTTTAAGCGGCTTTCCTGCTGATTGAAAATCACCAAAGTATTTAACAAGTATTTTATGTAATTTTTTCAAACTATAATTCCCAACGGAACTAATTACAATTCGCTCTGGAGTATAATGGCTATTAACAAAATCAACAACATTCTCTCGCGTGAAACTTCTAACTGAATTTTCATCACCCAAAATATCACGACCTAGTGCATGATCACCAAAAACCAAATTATCAAACTCATCAAAAATCAATTCAGAAGGCGAATCTTTATAACTGTTAATCTCATCGATAACAACCTCCTTTTCTTTCTCTAATTCATCGTCAGGAAAAGTAGATTGAAAAGATATATCTGCCAATAATTCTACAGCTCTATTTAAATGATTATCAGTAAATGAAGCGTACAAACAAGTATCTTCCTTTGTTGTATAGGCGTTAATTTCACCACCAACAGCATCTAACCTGCTTAATACATGACGAGATTTACGTTTTTTCGTGCCCTTGAAAATTACATGTTCTAGAAAATGAGCCAATCCAAATTCATGATTTTCTTCATCACGAGTTCCAACGTTAATAAACACACCAAGGTGCGCAATATTAGAGAAAGGACTTACTTCATGAATAACCCTTATACCATTATCTAAAATTAGTTCTTCGATCATTTAATTTAGTTTAACCCAAAATAACCCTTTATATCCTCTAATAGAACCGTCAGCGTTAAAAACTTTTTCCATCGGACAAGCATATTTAATGTGCTTACTCATTCCTCCAGTTTTATTATCATAATACAATTCCTCCTTAAACTTAAGGTAAACGATTCCATCTAGATCTACTTTTTCTTCAATTATAATTGTGTCTGATTCAAAAACATTCAACTCAATATATTCAGTATCTACATGATAAAACTGATATTCAAGTTCGTTCGCGGTAAGTGGAATTAGAGTATCTGGGATATATGCAAAAACGTCAAATTCTCCTGATTTAATCTTTTCAAACCAATCAGATATCATTTCTTTCCGAGCATCAACCTTTAGCCAAGAAGGCTCATATAGTTCAGCAGTTAAATCACCAATAATTGCTTTACTTTCAATAGAGCCTACCAAATCACCTTTATTTACTGTATTGTTATCAGCTGATCCACAATTAAACAGTAAGCCAATAACACAAACGTATACTAACCTTTTCA
>Ga0138262_1781674_pt1 | contig 14137 bp, 21 predicted proteins | sample RNAB_720151113_FD_105265 | JGI IMG/M metagenome (GOLD analysis project Ga0138262, IMG submission 105265) | Metatranscriptomics of polar marine prokaryotic and eukaryotic communities from Palmer Station, Antarctica after 72hr light incubation -... | ecosystem: Environmental > Aquatic > Marine >...
CTATGAATATCAAATCATTAAAATCCAAATCTGCGAATTTCTTAGCGGTTCTGGTTAGGCGGATTCATTGATTTCAAAATGGGGAGCTCTCATCTCTGGGTCAGCGGTCAGAGTTCCTAGGGTTCGATGAGCTACCCACGTGGCTGTTCTTGATGCTACTGGCCATTCGACTGCTGGATACGACGCTGGCTTGGTGCTGAATGGCGCTGCTAGGGGCACCACCACGTTTGGCTTTGCCTCGTGCTTGGCCACGGATTCTATACTTCTTCAACCTCCTGTATTCTTTGAGGCTCTTTTCGACCTGAACAAGCTTCAGGATGAGCCTGGTGAGGAGGTTTGCATCCAAGTTGACGGTCGTTGTAGCAATCTTCTGTGCTTCAGCATCTCTATGATGTTGTTCTCTACCTGCAGCCCACAGTCGTAGGAGTCTTAGGAGCTCATCATTGCCTGTGCCGAGGGCAACCACCTGCACATTCTGGAGCGCTTAATGGAGTCCAGATGCACGTTCGAGCTCGGCATGCCTCTCTTATTCGCCAGCGTGCATCAGCTTCATCTTTCGCGTCCTTTCCAGCTTCTGCTTCCTCAGCTCAGCCTTCTTGGCCAGGGCTTTGGCCTATCTGTTCCTCTCATCCTCCAATGCGAAGCCGAGGCTGTCATACTGCGCCTTGAAGCGCTCCATCATGGCCGCTTTCTCCTCCTCGGTCAGGCCAGCGAAGCTTTGCTCAGCCATCTTGCGCTTTCTGTCAGCAAGTCTCTTTCGGATTTCTGATGCTTCGCTTTGCATTGCTGCTTGTGCTTCACGCTTGCGATGGAGTAGCTCTTCGTGGTCCTTGATTTGGTCTTGCAGCTGCAGCTCGATCTGACGTGCCACGGTGCGCCTCTCCGCCTCAGTGGTGCGCTGACGTTTCTCCTGCTCCTATTTCTTCACAGCAGTGAACTTTTCAAGAGCTTTGGTATCGAGATTTTCCTCCTCTGCTGCCTCTAGCTCGCCAAGGAGCTTCTTCCTGAGCCTGGCATGGGCTTCCGCTTAGGTTCGCTGCAGGGCTATCTACTCTTCAATATGTTCTTTGTCGAGACGCTGCCGCAGTTCTGCTTCTTCCTCTTTGTGGGCCTTCTCAAGCCCAAGCTCAAGCTCTCTTAGCACGTTGGCTTCGGACACAGCAAGCTTCTTCCGGCCGTCTCTATGAGTTGCTTCATCGATCTTGCTCTCCTCCTTGAGTTTGTCCAGTAGCCCATAATCGTCACGGAGCTATGCCTTGGCGTGCTCGGTCTCGGCGAGACGCTAATCAGCATACTTTGCGAGGAGGAGTTTGAGGTATTGCTCCTTCTCGACTAGCTGCTTGGCCAAAAGATTGCCAAATCGCTCAAAGTCTGCCTCGGCCAAGTACTCGTTGAGCATCTGGGCCTTCTTCTCCTTTTGTTGTTTGTTCTGGAAGCCTTTGCTGCTTCCATGGGAAGTATTGTGTTAATCAGCGCCAGCAGCAGAGCTTGAAGCCAGTTTGCCGTCTTCATCGCCTGTTTCCACCTCTTTGAAGATGTCCTCCACGAATCTCTCGTGCGCTGCAGCTTCAGCCTGGTCTGTGGCTTCCATCTGACGAGCTCGTTCAGCCACTCTTGCTCCTTCCAGCTCCTAGTTCTTTTTATTTCTTCGCCTTTACTTCAAGAGCTCTCTGCGAGCTGCCAATCGATCAGCTTGTCGTGCTTGCTCAAGAGCAAGCAGTGCCTCCATATCTAATCCTTGATTTGCTAGCTGGTCCATCAAGGTGTTCTTCTGGTCATTGTGATCGATCTCTGCTAAGGCTTTGTTCATCCTATCTTTTTGCTTTTCGGCTTCTTTTTCTCTTTCTCTCCCATCAAAGAGACCAGCCTTCTTGAGTGCCTCTATCCTGGTCTTTTCAGCCTCTTCTTCTTGTACCAAATCGACTGTCTCAAGCTCTTGCTCGTGCATTTCCTTGTCCTTTTTGAGCTTTTCGAGAAGCGCTGCTTGCTGCTTTTTGAGCTCTTGCTTCGACTCCTCCAAAGCCTGCTTCTTCACCTCGTCTGCGGCCTTGATCTTCGCTTTTGCTGCAGCTTCATCATCACCAACGATGCCGACGAGCGCCTGCTCAAATTCCTCCGTGGTCTGCGCGCCTTGTGCATGCTTGCGACGAACCTCTTCCTGAGCCTCCTTGATGCGCACCTTTCGCTGAGCTTCTGCCTCTTGCTCAACCTTCTTGAGTGCATCATCTTTTTCAAGCCTTGCCTTTTCAGACAGCTCCCGTAATGCCACTGCATCTCCTACATGGGCATCCTTTGCTTCTTGAAGCTTCCTCTCTGCCTCTCGTTCGACTGCTGCTGCGTCAGCATGGGCTTTTTTGTCCAGCTCAGCATCTATGGCTTGGGTTGCAGCTCGTTCTTCGTCCTTGACGGCACCTTTTCCACGGCCCTCAGCTCGCTTCTTACGCCGTTCCAGCCTGAGCCTCATCATCGCATCCATGTCTCGCTCCTGCTTCTTCCTCTCTGCCTCCATGAGCTTCTCAATATCTCCAACGCCTTGCTGATGACTGGCGAGCAGGGCCTCCTTCTCAGCCTCCTCCAGATGTTTGCTCTCGTCTATCTTCTTGACCGCTTGATTCAGGCGTGACTTGGCATCCTGGTCATACACGGCGTAGGCCATGGCTTCTGGAGCAGCGACGGCTGCAGCTTCCTCACCGTCTCTCTTGACCAGTACGTTGGTGTGGTATTGGTCTAGGTCTCTGCCAAGTTCTTTCTGGGCCCTCTGGACCTTAGCAGTCACAGCGTTTTTGATAGCCTCTATTCCTTCTTTATCTCGTTGAGAACAATCTCGGTCAAGCTTTTCCTTCTGGGCCTATTCAGCGGCTCTTTCTCGGTTTTCGCGCTCCTCCTGCAGCTGTCGTGCCCGTTCAGCTCGCTCTTGTGCCTTCTCGCCGTCCATATTCCCGGCACCAGCACCCTCTAGCTCCGCTGGGTCATAAACCTGCATATCATTGCCATGAGCATCTTGACCAACTGAACCAATTTCCGTGGCAAGCTCACGAAGCAGCTGGATCAGCTGCGCTCGCTTGCCTTTCTGCTATCTTTTTCTTTTGTTGCGAGCATTTTCGTATACGTCGAGGAATTGCTTACCGACTTCTACCAAGTCTTGATAGATATCCATATTCACGTCATCAAGGTCGTCTTCTTCGCCTGAGCTCTCTTCGTCTGGAGCAGCTCGATGTTTGGCGAAGTCATTGCCAGCCTTGCCATATGTTACTTCGTTGTCATGTGCAATATCCACCTTGATATGCTGACCACGGTAGCCTTCGCGCCGCACCTTCTATATCGTCCATTGCTTGTGCAGGCAGTAGGCGATCAGCACCATAACGGTGCCAGTAGCAAGCAGGAGAATGCAGGCCAGACCCACCAAGAGTGGATAGTCTGGTCCGATGATGATGTCTTGACGCTGTGGCACACCGAAGGCGGAGAGGGCACTTCCAGAGATTGACTGAACATATCTATCAGGGTCTGTGCAGGTCTCGCCAGCAGCCATGACGGTGATCACCATCAACTGCTCTGCAGTGTTATTCCTTCTCTGCTCTTCTGCGTCACCGAAGGCGTAGATACCAGCTTGAGTGAACGAGAAAGCAAAGAGCGAAGGAGTGCTGACTTGCAGCGCCACTTTCTTAGCCATCTCACCTTACAAGTCGAGGAACGCGCCGTAGTCAAAGTCAGGGTTGGTATTGAGTACGCTATCTCTCAAATAGACGGGATAGTGCTTGGGGTCACTAATTGTAAATAAGAAGGAGCTGCCCACAACGATACAGTAGACAGGATTACGGACTGGAGCTTGAGTTGTTTGTGGCTGAAGCTCTCGGTGTGGAAATTCCTCATCACTCAGAAGCCTGTTCTTGCTGTTGCGCAATTAAAGCTTCTCGTCTAATCTTCTAATCTTCTATCCGACCAATGCGGGAGGGCTGTAGCCACCAAGAAATGCTCCTGAAGCATCCTGACCTGCACTTCTCACTGTACAGTCCTCTTGACCTCCAGCAGCACATGCTGGATCACCGTAAACATCACCAACCTGAGTCAGATCCTGCAACTTGGTCCCACCCGATGGATCTGTGACCCGGACAGTAGTTCCTGATACAAGGGAGAGTTGAGGTGCGCTCTTACGGCAGCCTTGGTTGCAGACATTGTCCACTCCTAGGTCTTGATTGCAAGTGCATACTCCAACCACCTCAGATCGCACGCCTCCTTGGGGTCCACAGGCCACAGAGCAGTCAGAAACATCTACGCATCCTCCTTCTGCGCTTCTCGTTTGGTTTGCTTGCTCACAACGGTCAAAGACCAGCGGAGTACAGTCTTCTTTTCCACTTTCCTGACCTCGAAGCTCTCCTTGTTCATCAGCTGCGTCATAACCGCTGCTGCAGCGACATGACGAGTCGGTGAGCGAGAAGACACGGAAACGTCCCAGACACCTGCATGTGATGGCACCTTCGTCTGAAATAGCAAAGGCTCCACATGGTCTGCAGCCACTCTATCCTGTGAGGTCATTGTAGCTGCCAGCATCGCAAAGCAAGCAGTCGGTGAGAGCTGCTGCTCCAAGGCGGTCATTGAAAGTTCCCTCTGGGCACGCTGATGGCGTCTTTGAGCCTCGAGGACAGTAATGACCTTTTGGACAAAGCTCACCGTGCTGAGCAGCCACGCTGGTGGGAAACTTCCTCGTGGTGTTGCCGTAGCAGAGGTGTCCGGGCTCGCATTGGTGGCAGAGGGTGTCCGCGAGGGTAGAATATTGACCGGCACCGCAGATGAGGCAGGAGTCAGTCGTCAGGTAGGCGGAGTTATCACGGACATAGCTCCCAGCAGGGCAGAGAACTCCAGTCTCGCTTGCAGGTGGGCAAAGAGTCCTTCCAGCGCAGCGCTGAGGCTCCTTGGCACCTCGAGGGCAACGATGGTTGTATGGACACGCAGCCATTTGATAGCGAGTGCCAGCGTTGCTGTAGGATCCGCCAGGTACAGTGAGATACATCGCAGCTCCAGCTCTGCAATAAGTGCCATCGAAGCATTGCTTGGGCTGGTTGGTGGCGACTGGACAATGGTAGCTGGTTGGGCATCTTTGGCAGTCAAGTTCGTCCTCACCTCCCGTCTCATTTCGGTAGGTTCCAGCAGGGCAGGGTATCGCATCAGCGGTGGAAGCAGGACAATAGTGACCTACAGGACATTCATAATCGGTGAGAGAAGCAATCGCTGTGGTGCTGCAAGCGTAGCCTGCAGGACAGGGTTCGCATTCCTGTTCTGTCACCAAGAGACCCTCAGAGGACCAAGTGCCTCTAGGACATGGTACCGCAGCTGAGGCAAGGAGAGGACAGTAGTAACCAGGAGGGCAAGGCTTGGCTCCGCGCCTGCTGAGAGGACAGAGCCAGCCTGGCTGGCAACCTGTGCAGTCGGAGGCCTACTTTGCGCCTGATACAGTGCTGCCCTCTTTGCCCATGGTTCCAGAGGGACAGGGCAGAGCCGAAGTAGCACCATGTGGGCAATAGCTACCCACTGGACATGGATAGGCCCATGGATTGGGTTCCGAGGTTCCCCAGCGGCAGAGGTACCCAGCAGCACAGTTGCCGGCGACCTGTCCTCCACGACAATATGATCCTGGTGAACAGTCTGTGCAACCAGCTCCTGCAGCACGCTATCCAGCGGCACAGAGGGGCTGATACGCTGTTCCTCCTCCGCACTCAATACCTCTTGGACATACTGTTCGGCCTCCGTTGATCGCCGTAGTCCCATCCCAAGAGGTGGGAAGCCCAACACCATTGCAGTATGAACCTGCAGGACAGGCCGTGCAGAGCGCAGCACCTACAGAGGGGCCATAATATCCATCAGCGCATCTCAGTGGATGTCGGGCACCTGCAGGGCAGAAGAAGCCGGCAGGGCACAAGGCGCTCACTAACGTCGTCGTTCCAGCATAGGCTGGAGTCGAGGTGGTCGCGCCCTCTGCGCATAGCTGGCCGCCTGCGCAGACGTAAGAGTCGATGGAGCTCATGCCGCTCTCGCCACAGTAACGGCCGGCTGGACAAGTCAAGCATGCTGAGCCGTAGAGGCCAGGGCGATATGTTCCCGCTAAGCACGGCACATTGCGGCTGGCAGCTTCTGCTCGCTGACCTGGATAAGCAGGACCATTGTAAGCCAGAAAGTCACTTCCAGCTGGCTGAATTGAGCGCATGTCACTGGGGTATGGAGTCTTGCTCGCTGAGCCAGACTGGCAAACATAGAGCGGGTCGCAAGCATCGGTGGCTATGCCGTTCGTGCCAGGCTCTGGCCAACAGTATTTACCGGCTGGGCATGCTGTACATGCTCCTGCTCCATCGGCGCTTTGGCCAGGAGGGCACACTCTTGGTTGGACAGTGCCAGCTGTTGCACATTCTCGATCGGCTGGGCAAGCCAGAGGAGCCGTGAGTCCTGAACTGGGGCAATATGTGCCTGCAGGGCACAGAGTACACGTGGTAGCGCCAGTGGCAGAGCTAGACGTACCTGGAAGGCACTGGAGTGGTAGAGCACTTCCAGTCGGGCAATAATGGCCAGCTGTGCAGACGTATACAGCAGGATCAGAGTCTGCAGCACTGAGAGCACCACCAACACAATAGCGGCCTGCTGGGCACGGAACGAGGCCTCGGGCGTGGTCAGGACAGACTTGACCTGGTGGACACTTAATGCACTCGTCCAACTTTGCTGCACCAGGACCACCGCTGTACGTACCTGGCGGACAAGCTGTCGTTGAGCCACCGATGCAATAGGAGTCTGCTGGGCAAGGCCCAGTTCCAGTTGCCGCGGAAGAGCCAGCAGTACAGCTGAATCCATCGAGGCATGCTCCAGAGGGAGCGAGTAGGCCTGGGCGGTCACAATATTAGCCAAGCGGACAAGTTGTGCATGCTGCTTCACTCTAAAGGCCAGTGCCAGCTCCGTGTGAGCCAGAAGGACAAGGATAGGCCTCTTCACTAGGAGTTCCTGCTGGACAGTAGTAGCCAGCAGGGCAGGCAACAGGCGTCACGATGCCACCCCAGCCACTATGAGAGGAGTCACTGCCGCAGTAGCTTCCTGCTGGACAAGTCGCACAAGTAGCCTGACCCGTCTGACTTTGGTGCGAGCCTGGTGGGCACACCAGCTCTGCGGCCTCACCCGCTGGGCAATAGTGACCCGTTGAGCAGTCGGCTTGGGTAGCTCCCTAGCAATGCTTCCCTGCTGGACAATCAGAGCTTGGAGCTGGCAGGCCCACGAGCGTGCAGGTCAGGCCAGCGGGGCAAGCCAAGCAGAAGGAGGAGGCTGAGGCACCGAGCTTGTCTGAGTAAGTTCCAGCGGCGCACTTCGTGGGTGCGCTGGCACCGGCTGGACAGTACGCTCCTTTTGGACAACGAGCTCCCGTTGGGTCATCAGCTGGATTGGGTCGCACTGCACCACCCAAACAATAGTAGCCCGCCATACAGTCCCCACTGGGGGCGTCAAGACCCTCACCTTGGCAGTATTTGCCAGCAGGACACGCAACAGCTGCAGCACTGCCGGCAGGACAATGGCTTCCCGCCGGACATCGCGATCCTTAATAGTCGATGGCTCCAGCAGGGCACCAGTACCCAGCAGGACAAGGAGTCCCAGCAGTGGTCAGCGCCTCAGAGGCACAGTAGGCTCCAGCTGGGCACGAAGTACAGGCCTAGGCGCCTGGAGCGTCGGTGTAACTGCCTGGAGGACATGGTGTTGGGCTAATCAATGGTGGTTGAGTGCTTCCAGATGCAGGACAGTAGTGTCCCGCCGGGCAGGGTATCTCTGCTGGGATCCCTGAAGCGCTGTATGGGCAATAGTTACCAGCACTGCATGCTGTGCAACTTGCTTGGCCTGTGGCTGGTTGATAGGTGCCCTCCCCACATGGCCGTTGCTCTGGTGATCCGGCTGGGCAGTGGTATCCGGCTGCACATGTACCGGCTGTAGAGGTGCTTGCAAGACCACTCAGGCAGAAGGCTCCAGCAGGACAGCTGTGCGTAGAGAGCGAGGTGATGCCAGTTGCGGCACAAACATGGCCAGGAGGACATGAGGAGCACTCAGATGCTGTTCGAAGGCCTATCCCTGCGGCCCAGGTCCCAGCGGCGCAGGCAGTTGGGCCGGCTGCTCCACCCGTAGTGAGAGGAAGCGTGCCAGAACCACACCAGTATCCGAGGTCACAGAGTCCACCGAGGCCTTGGACGGCTACTCCAGTGGCTGCCGTAGGCACGGGGCTCGTAGCTCCGGCAGGACACCAGTGCCCTGCAGCACAAGGCCCTGATGATGGTGCGACGCCTGTTGGAGAAGTTGCCACAGCACTCAGTCCAAAATCAGCACAGAAAGACCCAGCAGGGCACGCAGCCGCCACGCCGCTGTTGCAGAGGTAGCCTCGAGTACAGAGGCTGGCTCCACTTGGCTGCGTGTGAGTCGCTCCACCGCTTGGGTTGGAGTATCCGGCGGCCACCGTCCCCTTGGCGATGTTATCGGTAGCTGTCTGACCAGGCACCTTGATCCAGTCTGCTGGACCGACGTTGGTGCAAGCGGTAGCACTTGTGGCTCCAGTGGCGCCTCCAGTGCTCTTGCCAGCCGGGCAGGGGTACTATGTAGCCAAGATTGTACCGGCAAGGCAGTAATGGTTCTCAGGACATGCTAAAGCGGCTGCTGCACCTTCGAGGCAGTACTTTCCAGCCTCGCAAGGGAGGCAGCTGGCCTCTCCAGCGGAAGGCTGATAGGAGCCTGGAGGGCAGGCAACAGCTAGTGGAGTCCCAGCTGGGCATTTGTGTCCTGGTGGACATCCTGATCCAGCTGCAGCGGCTGCTGTCGTGCCCGAGGTGCAGAAGAAGCCGGCAGGGCAAGTACCGCTAGGAGCAGCCAGGCCTGTTGCACCACAGTGGGAACCAGCAGGGCATGCGAGGCAGGCAGCGGCAGCAGTAGCACCCTCTGCAGGCTAAATCGTACCTGCAGGACAAGCAGTAGGACAGGTGGCGCCAGATGCACAGTGATGGCCGGGTGGACAGAGACCAAAATCATCAGACCAACAGGAGCAAGCAGCTGTACAAGCCGCAGAGGACGCGGGGGTTCCGAGGCTTCGGGCTGGAGTAGTCGTAAAGGCGCGCCTCCAACAGATGAAGCCGGCTGCGCATGAAGCTCCAGAGGTGGCAAGACCTTCATCGGCGCAGACCTTCCCGATTTGGCAAGCGAGGCAGGCTCCTGATGCTGCAGCAGCAGCCTGTGGCTGGTAAGTACCGGCCAGGCATGTCTTTGGATGAACAGTTCCGACACCATTCTCAAGAGGACAATATACGCCAGCTGTGCAAGCAGTACCTGCTGTCATACCTCGCGTGGGACAAGATTTTCCAGCATCGCATGGTGTGCATGCGACCTGCTTAGCGGCGCTTGAATATGTACCAGGTGGACACTGAATTGGCTGAGCAGAACCTTCAGGAGTGTATGAGCCAGCGGGAGTGTCCGCCTCTTGTGCTGAGCTCGCACCTGTAGTTGCTGCACCCTCAGCTCCAGTGCAGTAGTATCCAGCCGAGCACTTGCCTGTGGGCGCAGCGCTACCTGTTCCGGCGCAGTAAGAGCCTGCTGGACATGAGAGACAGTCGGTTGCCTTCCTCATGCCTGGAGAGCTGAGATACGTCCCAGCAGCACAAGGAGAAGGCACTGCTGCGCTCTTCGGGCAGAAGTGGCCAGCTGTGCAAAGGCCTCCTGTTGGTGCTTCTGTTGGATCAGCAGCTCCGTTAGGGCTTGGCGTCCATGCTCCAGCTGAGCAGTAGTAGCCCTCGTTGCATTCTCCGTAAACAGCAGCGAGACCAGGCAGGTCACACGTCTTTCCGCCAGTACACGCAGCACATGCAGCTGCTGACCCGAGTCCTGTGCTTGCACCAAATGTGCCTCTTGGACACGCTCGAGGCCAGTATTGCTCGGACTAATGACAGTAGAAGCCGGCAGGGCAGGTGGTCTGCGAGACAGCAGCTCGTAAAGTATAGGAACCATCCTGAGTAGCACCACAAGTCGAAGATGAGGCACCTGCGTAAGTTCCTGCTTCGCATGGCGCTGCATGTGGTCCTATAGCACCCGTTGAGGTGCAGGTGTAGCCAGAGTTGCAGCTCGATAGGCCTGCGGTGCTTGTTGCTGCAGTTCCACCGATCGAGAAGAAGCCAATTGGAGCTGGAACAGGAGCTGATGCAGGAGTAGGGCAGGCATATCCCGAGGGGCAAGGCTGTGGAGCGGGAAGACCAGTCAGTCTGCAGTCAGTTCCAGCTGAGCAGGTCGCACAGGTGGCTGCTCCGGCAGCAGCAGCAGTACCAGCTGCGCAGATGGTCTATGCCCGATCGCCTGCACATGCCGACCCAGCTTCGCAAGGGTAGCAGACGGTGGCTCCTGGCCTAGCATGCGAGCCAGCTGCACAGTTCTGGGCTGTCAGGATAGCTGTAAGTCCTCCAGCTGTTCCTGTGGCTACACCTTCAGGAGACACTATGCAACTATCTTTTCCTTCCGAAGACTAGTATGAGCCTCCAGGACACTTGACGCTCCCAAAACCAGATGGACACCAGTATCCTTTGGCACAATCAGTACATGCATTTGCTGATGTTTGCGACTCCGAGTCTACCTGCTTTCCAGCTGGGCAATTCCTTGGCGTGTGGTCACCAGCTTCACACCAAGCGTGCTTTGGGCAAACTTTTGGCCCACCGGCTCCTGAAGCTGCGCTTCCAGCAGGACAATACTCTCCAGGAGCGCATGATTGGCAGCTGCTAGCCCCCGTCATCGAACCCTCAAAACCACTCACCACTGATTGTGAGTGGGTACCCTCGGCACAGGCGTTCTCCTTGGCAAAAAGCAGCGTTGCTGGGCAGTAATGACCTCCAGGGCAGCTGTTGGCATATGACGTCGCCGCTTGGGCTGATCCTTCATCACAGAAGTACCCCGCTGTGCAGCCGGTCAGGTCATCTTTTGATTCTGCGTCAGCGCTCACGCTCACGTAGCCTGGTGGGCTCTGAACCTTAGCAGCGCTTCCTTCTGGGCAGAAGTTGCCCTTCGTGCAAGTCGTAAGTGCATTACTGGCAGTGTCAAAATACCGTCCTGGAAGATGGGGTCTGCAGCCAGCTGCATCAGCGAGATTGCTGAGCGTAGCTTGGTATCGCACATCGCACGCCTTGGGAGTTGTTGTCGCTGGTGGGCAATAGCGTCCAACGCATGCTGTCAATGACGATGGGATAGCGTTGTCAAGGCCCGTTGTTGTGGTGCCTGGTGGGGAGGCGTAGGTCTTCTCGTCCTCGGTATAGGCAGCACAGAAGTAGCCTGCTGGACAAGCCGCCTCTGTTGATGTTGAGCAAACCTTGCCAGCCGTGCATGGCACGCAATCTGATATCGTCTATTGATTCGGTGAGGTGGTGGTCTTTGCATAGCCGAGTGGGCATGTGAGATCAGTCCCATCTTGGCAGTAGTCTGCAGTGGCCACAGTGCATGTCCCCACATCCCAGAGACGGCATGCCTGGTGTTCATCGACCATTCCAAGACCAGCGAGGTCGCCGTTGGCTATGACGCCACCAATTTACGAGGTGGCTGCCGTAGTGGCAGATAATACAGGGCATGTCAGAGCAGTCATCTGATGATCTGTACCAGCTCCAAGCTGGTAGTAGGCTGCTGATGGTTGAGCAGGCGGAGCCGGCCAAGCCATTTTACGAGACGGACCCAGAAAGCCTCCAGAATCGAAACCGGGATACACCCTTGCGCATGCGGGATAGTTGATGTCTTTCCAGTCAAACTCAGTGTTGCCACACGTTGCGCTGTATGATGCTGGGGTAGCCAGTTGTGCGTTTGGCAGAAGGACTTTGATGTGTGCTTGGTTCACATTGGTGGTGACAACTGGAGTGTTCAAGTAATAGTTGAGATCGACTTGGCAATATGGATAAGGATATATAGAAGTATCCGACCAGAAATGAGCCTTGGCAGCATAGGAGGCTCCCTGTTGAGTTCGAGTTTCAGTGGCAGCTCTGGCAGGGCATGTGATATTCACTCCGTCATGTGTGGTAAAGTAATTGGTCGCGAAGGTACAGATCTGATCCTTGATGGCCTGAGCTTTGCAATCGATGCACCATTTTGCCTCGTACGCAGGCAGCCGCTGCTGGTCAACGAGCAAGCCCAGCGAGCCATAGTTGACTGCCGGATCCTTGAGATAGCACCAATTATTTTCCCATTTGGCTTGGCCAGGTACAATCAAGCAGACTTGGGTGTCTGGGCACTGGATACATTGGTAACTCGTATCTGAGGCATCTGTGGGAATTCTCATGAAACCAGGCGCGCAATTGACTGCTCTGGAGTCGATGGTTGCGACGAATATATCCTTACCAGAGGCAGCAACGCTCACGACACAGGCATTGTTGGTCTTATCGAAGTAGGATCCTGGTGCACAAGATGAGTTTTTGCCCTGTTGATCAATATTACAGGGCTCATAATCATCGCAAGTGATGCAAGCAGAACCTCCAGGTATGCCGTATTCACGCACGCCATTCACATCCAGGTTTGTGTTGGCGGCGCAAGTCACGAGGCCTGTGCTTGTGGTCCCTGGAGTGGCTCCAGCTTGTTTTGTTGTCGACGAAGAATGGCACATGTCCTAACCAGCTGCTGTTGAGAAGAAGCCGGCAGGACACTGCGTAGCTGCTGAAGCATCTGGCGTCAATACATACGAGCCGTCAGCTGCCTCTGAGCAGGCACCTGCCCCAGTGCTCCCTTTGCTCCATCCGGAAGAGCACGCAGCTACGGAGGCCCCGTTTCTTGCCGTCGTTCCACTGCAAGCAGTTCCTGCTGGGCAAGTATAGCAGGAGGTGGCTCCCGCATCTGAGAAAGTCCCCGCTGAGCACGGAGTCGTGGTAGTAGCATCAGGACAGAAGCTTCCTGCAGGGCAGATGGTACAAGCTCCAGGTGTGGTACGTACCCATCCCTTCTCGCAAGGGGTCTTCGTGTGTTTGTCCAAGCATTCAAAGCCATTAGGACAAGCCTAGCACGTATATCCGGCAGCAGAGGAGGTGTCGACGTACTGGTTTGCGGCACAGGCGGCCACTGCTGTAGGCGAGCAGCTGTGGGCGTAAGGGCATGGTCGACAATCGAAGGCACCAGCAGGCGACCAGGTCCCCACAGCGCATGTACCGAGGACACCAGAATAGGAGCAGTGGTCTCCCACTGGACAGGACACGCAAGTACCCAAAGCAGCGTTGCTGTATTGGCCATCAGCACAGGCGACGATGTCGCTTGGATTGGCAGAGGGACATGAGTAGCCCGCCGGGCAATCTGAACAAGTTGTCGAGCCAAGAGCAGAGACTTTGCCCGTAGGGCATGCCGACGCTCCAGATGCGGCTGATGAGGTGCAAGCCTGCCCTTGAGGGCAGAGATCACAACGTACTCGCTCGTTTGGGCTTCCAAGAGCCACGAGACCTGCAGGGCAGGTCTGAGCTGCGACATACTTCTGCGGAGCGAAGCCTCCGACTGGAGTCGCGGCGCAGGTTCCAGCTCCGAAAGTGGCAGCAGTGTTTGATGGACAGGCGCTACCAGCTGCATCCGCAAAACGGCATGCTTGACCTGCTGGGCAAGAAGTGCACTCTGACGCACCCGCAAGAGAATACTGTGTCGGCGTTGAGCATGTAGCAACCGCCTTGTCAGGTCCAGGGCAGGCGCTGCCAGCAGCACAGCCAACGCAAGCGGTCTTGCCAGCATTTGGAACCTGTCCTACAGCGCAAAGAGTGGGTACGGTGGCCGGATCTGCGCAAGTGTGGCCCGCAGGGCACGCCAAACAGGCAAGCGAGCCAGCAGGAGCATACGTGCCAGCACTACAAGCCGTTGGGGTCCTGGTTGTGGCTGCCGCACAGGCGTGGCCAGCTGGGCACACCTGGCAAGCCTCCATGGTGCTTCCTTGAGGCAGCGTGGCGGTATAAGTATAGTAACCCGATTGGCAGTCCACCGCGGAGACCTCTCCCAGCCCTGTCATCAAGACCAGCAAACCAACGAGCATATTGAAGATCTGCAGCCTCTACTCGGACCAGCGGGCAGATCGCCTGCGGCCCTTGGGACTTCGTCCTCGATAAATTGAAATTTTGCAATTCTCTAGGAACTAAATCTAACTTTCTTCTTCTTC
>Ga0138262_1007225_pt1 | contig 14079 bp, 10 predicted proteins | sample RNAB_720151113_FD_105265 | JGI IMG/M metagenome (GOLD analysis project Ga0138262, IMG submission 105265) | Metatranscriptomics of polar marine prokaryotic and eukaryotic communities from Palmer Station, Antarctica after 72hr light incubation -... | ecosystem: Environmental > Aquatic > Marine >...
AACGAGTTAAACGACGCTCAAAAGGAAGCAGTTCTATCATTAAATGGTCCTAATATGATTCTAGCAGGAGCAGGGTCAGGAAAAACTAGAGTACTTACTTACAGGATTGCTCATCTATTACATAATGGGGTTGATGCTTTCAATATTCTTTCTTTAACCTTTACAAATAAAGCAGCTAAAGAAATGAGAGAAAGAATTGAGAAAATTGTAGGCTTAGAAGCTAGAAGTTTATGGATGGGCACCTTCCACTCTGTCTTCTCTAGAATACTGAGAACAGAGTCTGACAAAATTGGATTCCCTTACAATTTTACAATATATGATACCTCCGATGCAAAAAACTTACTGAAATCCATCATAAAAGAATTAAAACTAGATGATAAGATCTATAAACCAAATATTGTATATGGGAGAATTAGCGCTGCTAAAAACAATTTAATATCTGCAAAAAGCTACAATTCGGATAGTGCGATAATAAATGAAGACAAGATGATGGCCAAACCTGAGATCGGTCGAATATATACAATTTATAGTAACCGTTGTTTAAAAGCAGCAGCAATGGATTTTGATGATCTATTATTTTTAACATATAAGCTATTTAAGCTTTTCCCTGAAGTACTTCTTAAGTATCAAAATTTATTCAAATACATTCTAGTTGATGAATATCAGGACACAAACTATGCTCAATATGCAATTGTTAAAATGCTTGCAAAAAAGAATCAAAATATTTGTGTTGTTGGGGATGATGCTCAAAGTATATATTCCTTTAGGGGAGCAAATATTGAAAACATTTTAAATTTCAAGAAAGATTACAAGTCTGCAGATACATTTAAGCTAGAACAAAACTATAGATCAACAAAGAATATTGTTAATGCAGCCAATGCAATAATTGCCAACAACCAAAACCAGTTTAAGAAGGATGTTTGGACAGACAATCCTGAAGGAAATAAAATAAAAGTAATAAAGACTAAAACAGATAATGAGGAAGGTAAAGTTGTAGCTAATACAATTTACGACATGAAGCTTCAAATGCAAGAACCTAACAATGCATTTGCAATTTTATACAGAACTAATGCTCAATCTAGAGCTATGGAAGAATCCCTAAGGAAAATGAATATTCCTTATAGAATTTACGGTGGCCTTTCCTTCTACCAAAGAAAAGAGATCAAAGATTTACTGAGTTACTATCGAATGATTGTAAATCCAAATGATGAAGAAGCTTTAAAAAGGATTATTAACTACCCCACAAGAGGGATAGGTAAATCAACGTTAGATAAACTCATCTTAACTGCGAATACAAAAGAAAAAAGCATCTGGAATATTGTATCAAACCTTGAACAGTACGATACAGGAATCAGTAATGGACCTCGTAAAAAAATTCAGGATTTTGTAACCATGATTTTAAGCTTTGGAAGTGAACTTTACAGAAAAAATGCTTTTGAATTAGGAGAATATATAGCATCCAATACTGGTATACTCAAAAATTTATATTCGGACAAAACACCCGAAGGAATCTCAAAATATGAAAACATACAAGAGCTACTAAATGGTTTAAAACAGTTTACTGCTTCTGAAGAAAAAACAAATACACCTACAAAAACGTTAGATAAATTCATGGAAGACGTTGCGCTTTTAACTGATGCCGATAAAGCTTCCGAAGATGACATGAATAGAGTTTCATTAATGACAATTCATAGTGCCAAAGGCTTAGAATTCCCCCATGTATTTGTAGTAGGAATGGAAGAGAATTTATTCCCATCTAAGTTATCACTTACTTCTAGACTTGAGTTAGAAGAAGAAAGAAGATTGTTTTATGTTGCTATCACCAGAGCAGAAAAATCAGCACATTTAACATACGCACAAACTCGATTCAAATATGGCGACATCACTTATTCAGAAGCTAGTAGATTTATATCTGAAATCCCGAAAGAGTTTTTAGAAGTCTCATCGAAAAAAACGACTGCCCCAACATTTGGACAGCAAGAACGATTCTCAAATAATCATTCTGCTATACCCGCCGGGCAGAAATTAGTTAGTTTACAAAAAGCAGCTCAAGCGATGCCTAAAACTACGAGCTCTGCAGGAGACAAAATAAAGGAAGGCGCTAACGTTGAGCACTTAAGATTTGGAAGAGGGACAGTTACAAGCATTGAAGGTATAGGTCCAAGTAAAAAAGCCACAATTCTATTCACAAAGCATGGTAAAAAACAAATACTTTTGAAATTTGCTAAACTTAAAATAGTTGGCTAGCTTTAATCTTTTCAAGAACACAGTTTACACTCAATATATGGAATATAATACTCAACGGTCTCAAATTGTGATTCCTGAATACGGAAGAAACATTCACAAAATGATCAACCATGCATTTACCATTGAAGATAGAGACGAACGAAACAACGTCGCTCATTCAATTGTAAAAGTAATGGGGCAAGTAAAACCACAATTTAAAGAAGCCGATGACTTTGTACAAAGGCTTTGGGATCACATGATTATCATTTCTGATTTTAAGCTAGATGTAGATTCTCCCTACCCTTATCCTGAGAAAGAGGAATTACTGAAAAAACCAGGGAAAATGAAATATCCTTCATCTAGGATAAGATTTAGACACTATGGAAAGGCTATAGAGAATTTCATAGAAAAAGCTATGGCAATGGACGATGGAGAAGAAAAAGACTCATTCACTTACTATATTGCTAATGTAATGAAGAAAAACTACTTGATGTACAATCGAGATAGTGTGAGCAATCAGTTAATTTATGATCAACTATCTACTTTATCCGACGGTAAATTAGAGTTAAAAGACACATTTACACTACAAAGAACTAGTGAGTTAATAACTAGATCAAAACCGAGTCAAAGTAAAGGGACTCAAAAAAGGAGTAACTCTACCAATTACAAAAAAGGAAAAAAAACATTTCACAAAAATAACAGATAATTAATGGGAGCATTTGAAATTATAGGAGGAAACAGATTAGAAGGAGAAATCACACCTCAAGGAGCTAAAAATGAAGCATTACAAATTCTTTGTGCTGTTTTGTTAACTCCAGAGAAAATAACAATCAAGAAGGTTCCAAACATTCGTGACGTAATTAAGTTGATCGACTTATTAGAGTGCATGGGAGTTAAAGTTAAAAAACTTGGTGAAGAAGAATATGAATTCCAAGCTGATGAAGTAGACTTGGATTATATGAAGTCAGAAGATTTCAAAATAAAAGGTGGTAGCTTAAGAGGTTCTATCATGATAGTAGGACCTTTACTAGCACGTTTTGGTAAAGGTTACATCCCATCTCCTGGAGGAGATAAAATAGGAAGAAGAAGAGTTGATACTCACTTTGTTGGTTTTCAAAAATTAGGAGCTAAATTCGAATACCAAGCTGCTAGTAAATTTTACAAAGTTGAAGCGGATAAATTAATAGGTACTTATATGTTGCTTGAAGAAGCATCAGTAACAGGTACAGCAAATATTCTGATGGCAGCTGTAATGGCTAAAGGAAGAACAACAATTTATAATGCTGCTTGTGAACCTTACTTACAGCAACTTTCTAACATGCTTGTTAGAATGGGAGCTAAGATTTCTGGAGTTGGTTCAAATTTATTAATCATAGACGGTGTTGATTACCTTGGAGGAACTGAACATAAGATTCTTCCTGACATGATCGAAATTGGATCTTTCATAGGTTTAGCAGCAATAACAGAATCTAACATAAGAATCAAAGACGTTTCTTACCCTGAATTAGGGATCATCCCAAGCACCTTTGCTAGACTTGGAATACAAATGGAACTAGATGGTGATGATTTAATCATTCCAACTCAGGAAAATTACGAAGTCGAGAAATTCATCGATGGATCAATGCTAACAATAGCAGATGCTCCATGGCCAGGATTTACGCCTGATCTTATTAGTATAATGCTCGTAACTGCAATTCAAGCCAAAGGAAGTGTTTTGATTCACCAAAAAATGTTTGAATCTCGTTTATTCTTTACAGATAAGTTAATCGAAATGGGCGCACAAATCATTTTATGTGATCCACACAGAGCAACTGTAATAGGGATGAATAAACAAAGTAGACTAAGAGGTATTGAAATGACTTCGCCTGACATTAGAGCCGGTGTTTCATTATTAATTGCTGCTCTTTCTGCATCTGGAAAATCTACAATTCATAATATCGAACAAATTGATAGAGGATATCAAAATATAGATACAAGACTACAAGCTTTAGGAGCTGATATTAAAAGAATATCATGATAAAATTTATAGGGACTTTATTCACCTGCTTAGCTTTGATTGCTTGTGCCGGAAATAAAGAAAAGAAAGAATTAGTAACAGGAGTCAAAATAGGAAATGTCGCTCCTGAACTGGCCTACCCGTCGGTAAACGGAGACACAATTACGCTCTCTTCACTAAGAGGAAGTGTTGTCCTAATTGATTTTTGGGCCTCATGGTGTAGACCTTGCAGATGGGAAAACCGTAACCTTATCCAAACAGTTAAAACTTTTGAGAGCAAAGCTTTCCCAAATGGAAAGAACTGGATAGGAAAAGCTACTTCATCTAAAGGTTTTAAAGTATTTAGTGTTTCATTAGACCAAAACAAGGCTGGATGGGAAAGAGCAATCGAACAGGATCAATTGAATTGGCCTTGGCATATCTCTGACTTAAAAGGATGGCGCAGTGCTCCCGCTAAAGCTTACAAAGTATCTAGTATTCCGACAAATTTCTTAATTGATGCAAATGGTGTCATCATCGGAACCAATCTAAGGGGAAATGCATTAGATCAAGCTCTAGAAAAACATTCTATAAAAACTAAGGACTAAGAAAAATAACTGTCAGAATTCCCGAAAAGTCATTAATTGTGTAAAACAGATTCCATCTTGACATAGATAAATGTCAATATGTCTTAATTCATAAAAACATATGGGATGGCAAGTAGATTGATAACATCAATAAAAAATTATATAATGAGCAACAAAGAAGATAAAGTAGTTGAAGAAGGAGTTAAAGACGTTGTAGAAACTCAAGTAACTGAAGAAGCTCCTGTTGAAGAGAAAAAAGAACCTACTCCCGAAGAAAAACTTCAAGTAGCAGAAGATAAATTTTTAAGATTATTTTCTGAATTTGAAAATTTCAGAAGAAGAACTCAAAAAGAAAAAACAGATTTAATCATTGGTGCTTCTGTTGATTCTTATAAAGTATTATTACCTATTTTAGACGACTTCGATAGAGCTAAAAACGACATAGATAATGCAACCGATATTGAAAGCCTAAAAGAAGGGATTAACCTAATTTTAGACAAATTCACAAAATCGTTAGTATCAAGAGGATTAGAAGTAATGGACATTAAGGAGCAAGAGTTTAATGCTGATGAACATGAAGCTATTACTAATATTCCGGCACCTACTGAAGATTTAAAAGGTAAAGTAATCGACGTTGTAGAAAAAGGCTACAAATTAAATGGAAAAGTAATTAGATTTCCTAAAGTAGTAGTTGGTGCTTAACTATAGTATTAATCTGATAGTGGGGATTGATTTTAAAAAATAACAAATGTCGAAAAGAGATTATTACGAAGTTTTAGGAGTTACTAGAAGTGCAACTGCAAAAGAACTGAAAAAAGCTTATAGAAAATTAGCAATACAATTTCACCCTGATAAAAACCCTGATGACAAATCTGCTGAAGATAAATTCAAAGAAGCAGCAGAAGCTTACGAAGTTTTAAACGACGCAAATAAAAAAGCTCGTTATGACCAGTTTGGACACGCAGGAATGGGTGGGGCAGCAAGTAGTGGACATCACGGAGGTGGTTTCGGAGGTGGAATGTCAATGGACGATATTTTCGAAAACTTTGGAGATGTATTTGGGGGAGGCTTCGGAGGAGGTAGAAGTGGAAGAGGCGGAGGACAAAGAAGAGTCAATCGTGGAAGTAATATTAGAATCAAAGTAGCTTTAACTCTTGAAGAAATTGCAAAAGGAATCGAGAAAAAAGTAAAAGTTACCAAAAACAACAAATGTACACCTTGTTCAGGATCAGGTGCTGAAGGATCAGGTGGTCACTCAACATGTGGAACTTGTAATGGAGCCGGTCAGGTAACAAGAGTAACAAATACTTTTCTTGGTCAAATGCAAACAGCTTCAACTTGCCCTACATGTAGTGGGACAGGTAGTATAATTACAAATAAATGTAAAAGTTGTAGTGGTGAAGGAATAGAAAGAAGTGAATCTGTAATCCCTATAAATATTCCAGCTGGAGTTGAAGATGGAATGCAACTACAAGTTAGTGGAATGGGGAACATGGGACCGAAAGGTGGTGTTGCTGGAGACTTATTAGTGGTGATTCAAGAAAAAGAACACGAAGCATTTCAAAGAGAAGGACAAAATTTACATTATGATTTGTATTTAAATTTTGTAGATGCAACCTTAGGAACACAAGTAATAGTACCTACTCTAGATGGAAAGGTTAAGATAAAAATTGACGAAGGAACACAATCTGGAAAGCTACTACGTTTAAGAGGGAAAGGATTACCATCAGTCAATAGTTATGGAACTGGTGACATCATAGCAAACATAAATGTTTGGACACCTCAAAATGTCTCTCCTGAAGAAAAAGAATTACTTGAAACACTAAGAGAAGCTGAAAATTTCAAACCAAATCCTAGTAAGAAAGACAAAGGATTCTTTGAAAGAGTAAAAGAATATTTTAATTAAAAAAGGGCTTCGTTAATTACGAAGCTTTTTTTTTAAAAAATTTCTAGCAACAAAATAAACTATATAATCTCAGAAATTAGTAGAAACAATCAATTTACCTTGTTTCAAATCAATAATCATAGATAATAATATTTTTTAAAAGGTGTATATTTATTAATTTAGATTACACCCTTTTTTTATATATGGAATATATCATAGAAGCTTCAAACATTACCAAAACATTTAGTGATCACAAAGCATTGGATGAAGTTAATATCAAGATCCCAAAGGGGGCTATTTACGGATTACTAGGGCCAAATGGAGCAGGAAAAACAACATTTATTAGGCTAATTAATCAAATTACTAAACCGGATAATGGAGTGATCTTATACAATGGAGAGCCGTTAAATGAAAACCACATCTCAAAAATCGGATATCTTCCTGAAGAAAGAGGATTATATAAAAAAATGAAAATTGGCGAACAAGCTCTCTATTTAGCCCAATTAAAAGGAATGAGTTTAAAAGATGCAAAAAACAAACTTCACTATTGGTTTGATAAATTTGATATTTTAAACTGGTGGGACAAACGTGTTGAAGACCTTTCTAAAGGGATGGCTCAAAAGATTCAATTCATTGTCACTGTGTTGCATGAACCAGAACTATTAATCTTAGATGAACCTTTTTCAGGATTTGACCCCATCAATACAGAACTAATAAAAAGAGAAATACTTGAACTTAAGAAAAAAGGAACTACCATAATTTTCTCCACGCATAACATGCAGAGTGTTGAAGAAATCTGCAGCTATATTACCTTGATCGATCATTCAAAAATCATACTACAAGGAAATGTAAAAAGAATTAGAACCAAGTTTTCTGACAATGAATATGAAATAAAATTTGAAGGAAACATGATTAGCTTCACAACTGCACTATGGACAGGTTTTGAACTCATCCAACATATTCCGCTTTCAAAAACGATTCATACTGTGATTGTTAAGCCAGTTGGAAAAACAAGTATTAACACTTTACTTGGCGCTATCATTAACTCTTGTAAAATACAGTATGTAAAAGAGAAGAAAGCAAGTATGAATGATATTTTCATACGAGCAGTAAAAGAAAACGAACTAACACTTGAAGGGACATCAAACGATGAGTAAACTTGGACTAATCATACAACGCGAATACAAAACAAGGGTTCGTAAAAAATCCTTTATTATTTTATCTATCATCACACCCATACTACTGTCATTATTAATAATGATGCCTGTGATCATTCAGAAGTCTACGTTTAGAAAAAGCACAATACTTATTGTAGATAACACCCAAACGATGGGGGAACTCCTGGAAAGAACCAAAAATTCTCAGTTTATAAAATACGTAAACATGCCTACCGAAATGACTATTGAAGAAGTAGCTGACAGGTATGAGAATTCGGAAGACACAATGGTTTTGCATCTTAATAAAAACTTCGGAATAATATCCAACAGTCCAGGACAACTATATAACAACAAGCACCCAGGCCCCGCTGTAATCAATAATATACAAGATGATTGTTTTGATTTATTTAGAAAGATTCAAGTACTACGAATTACAAAATTAAACTTAGCACAAGTAGATCAGAAACTTGGGAGAACATGCGTAATTCAATATGAAGGACTAGGCATAAACCCTCAAGTTAGAAGCTACCTTTCGTTAGCAGGTGGAATGTTTATGTACATGCTTGTATTAATCTATGGAGTGCAAGTGATGAAAGGTATTATGGAAGAAAAAAACAATAGAATAATTGAAATTATTCTTTCCTCAATAAAGCCTGTAAAATTAATGTGGGGGAAAATAATTGGAATTGGATTAGTAGGAATAACTCAGTTTACAATTATAATAATTGCCTCTATTCTATTCTTAGGTGTTATAAAAAATGCAGTAGATATAGACACATCCGAAATTGTAAACAATCAAATACAAACAATGAATGCTAATGGAGACATCAATGAAAATGTAATTCCAAAAATATCAATAGAAGAACTTGATGCTATTCGTTCAATCGAAGATCTGAAAAATTACCTACCTACATTTATACTTGTTATGCCGTTTTTATTTACAGGAGGATTTTTACTTTACGCTTCATTTTTTGCAGCAGTTGGTTCAGCCTCTAATCCAGATACTGAAACACAACAATTCATTCTACCGATAACAATTCCAATTATAATTAGTGTTTTAATTGCTACAACAATAATGAATAATCCAGGTTCTGACTTAGCTTTTTACACTTCGATGTTCCCTCTTACCTCCCCTGTTGTAATGGCTGCAAGACTTCCGTTTATCAACTGGAGTACAGAATGGTGGCAAATAGTCACAGCAATTTCACTACTTTTCGGAACAGTATGGTTTAGTACTCGCTTCGCGGCAAGAGTATATAGAACAGCAATTCTTCTTTATGGCCAAAAACTAACCTACAAGAATATTTGGAAATGGTATAAGCAAAGCAACTAATGAGAGTCGCTGTAATCGATATAGGAACCAATACGTTCAATCTATTGATAGCGTCAATGGTTGATGAGAAGTTAGTACTTGAACATGTAGAAAAATCATTTGTTTTCCTAGGAAGAAAAGGAATCAATAAAAACATAATTCAATCTGATGCTATCGAACGAGCAATTGAAACTTTAAAATCATATGCAAAAGTCTCAAAAGAGTTCAAAGTCTCAAAAATAATAGCAATTGCAACTTCTGCAGTTAGAAATGCAAAAAACAGAGGTGACTTCACGAAAGAAGTATTCAATAAAACTGGAATAAAAATAACAACTATCTCAGGGAATACCGAAGCCGAATATATTTACAAAGGAGCTAAATCTGCAACAGATTTTGGACAACAACCAATTCTTCTAATGGATATTGGAGGAGGAAGTACTGAGTTTATCATCTGCAATGACACCGAAATATTTTGGAAAAAAAGTATTGAGATTGGTGCAGCACGTTTATTAGAGCAATTTCACAAAACAGATCCTATATCTGAAGCTGAAAAAACGAGTATTAATACACATCTCAAAAAAGAACTCTCAGAATTATTTCTAGCACTAAAATCATACAATATAGATACATTAATAGGGTCCGCCGGGGTATTTACCTCTCTGGCGAAAATTATTTCTAGCACGGAAAATGAGCTTAAAAAACTAAAAAAGACCTCAGAATATCAGTTTGACCTATCTAAGTTTTCAAAAATACATAACGAACTTTTACAATCAACACTAAGCCAACGATTAAAAACACCTGGACTAATAACTGAACGAGCTCCAATGATAGTAGTTGGTACAATCCTTGTTAATTTCATCACAGAACAGTTTAAAATTAAAAATTTTAGACTTGCAAGATATGCATTAAAAGAAGGTGTTGCTAGCGACTACTTTTCAAACTTATAAAAAAGAACATCATGGGAAAAATTTTAGTAATAGATGACGAAAGACCAATCAGAAAAACCCTTTCTGAAATTTTAGAATTCGAAAAATATACAGTTGATCAAGCTGAAGATGGTGAGCAAGGAGTAGAAATGGCACTAAAAAATGAATATGACGTAATTTTATGTGATATCAAAATGCCTAAATTGGATGGCATAGAAGTTTTAGAGAAATTACAAGATCTAGACTATGATCCCGCAATTGTAATGATATCAGGACACGGAACTATCGACACAGCTGTTGAGGCTCTAAAAAAAGGAGCATTTGATTACATTCCAAAACCACCAGATCTAAATAGACTACTCGTTACTGTAAGAAATGCTATGGACAGAAACGAATTAGTTGCAGAGACAAAAGTATTAAAGAAGAAACTAAGTAAAACAAAATCATCAGATATCATTGGTACTTCAGAAGCTATTAAACAAATCTCTGAGATGATTGATAAAGTTGCCCCCACAGACGCAAGAGTACTAATAACTGGAGGTAATGGATCAGGAAAAGAATTGGTTGCTCGACAGATACATAAAAGAAGTAATCGTTCAGGAGTGCCGCTTGTTGAAGTTAACTGCGCTGCAATACCATCAGAATTGATTGAATCCGAATTATTTGGTCACGAAAAAGGAGCTTTTACTTCAGCAATTAAAATGAGGAAAGGTAAATTTGAATCAGCAAACGGAGGTACTTTATTCCTCGATGAAATTGGAGATATGAGTTTATCAGCTCAAGCAAAAGTTTTAAGAGCACTTCAAGAAAATAAAATCACTAGAGTTGGAGGGGAAAAAGAAATAAAAGTTAGTGTTAGAATTATCGCTGCAACAAATAAGGATCTAAAATCAGAGATACAAAAAGGAAACTTCAGAGAAGATCTATACCATAGGATAAGTGTTATAGTAATAAAGAATCCATCTTTAAATAATCGAAAAGAAGATATTCCTTTATTAGCTAATCACTTCATTAAACAAATATGTGATGAACATGGAGTTGCATTGAAAACAATCTCAGATGAAGCTATAATAGAATTACAACAAATAAATTGGACAGGAAATATTAGAGAATTTAGAAATGTAATTGAAAGATTAATTATTCTTTGTGGCTCAGAGATATCAAAAGCAGGTGTTATTTCATTTGCGTCACCACTAAGCCAAGCCTAAATAAAAAGAGAGTTGTCTCTTACGAACAACTCTCTTTTGTTTTTAACAACAGGAGCCTACTCTGTTTAACCTTAACAAAAAAAGGAATTACCTTCCTTTACCCATTACCTTTGTAAGAAGTCGTAAGTGTAAAAATGTGAGCGGAAGCCTAACTCCGCTCACCCCTTAACTAGAGATTGATTATACATCAATCTTTACCCTATGCACCTTAACATGCTTCTTAAATATCTTATTTCAAAGCAACCTTTATATGGTTGTTTTTGAATTTGTTTTTATAATTAACTTCAAACAAGTAAATTCCTTTACTAAAATTTAAAGTACTAAAAATCGTTTCTTTCCCCGTAACACTTTGTGATTCAACAAGACCTCCTGCCATATTATAAACTTTCACATTCTGTAATTCTTCATTACTAGTGATCTTTATTCCTCCTTCAGTTACAGAATAAACTAAATCATCAACTATAACTTCTCTAGAAGACACTCCTTTCTCACCTTTGAGAAATTTTATATACTCTATACAAAATGAAGCTTCGTTATCAGCTACTAATTTGATCGACTTAATAAGATTATTACCATTTGAATACGCTAAGATATCGAGACTCAATAATGAATTTTGTGTTGTAACATTAAATATAGTATCTACTAAAACAACATTTGCTGTATCAAGAATTTCAATTCTAATATCTTGATTGAAGTCCACTGTTTGCATTGAAAAATCTAATGAAGTTAAATCACCGACTCCCGTAGCAGAATAAGAACGGAATACCATTTTCTCATTACTAGTAGGGTAATCTAATTTTAGCGAATTCACATTATCCTCCCCTACGCAACTACCTGGTAGCACATTTCCATATTCAGCAAACCAATCATTATTAACACCATCTTTAGAAACTATCAATCTTACAGAATCACAGTTCTCAGTCAACCATAACTCGCCTCCATTGGTCGCTAAATAAGGAACCTGGACTAAGAATGAATTATGACCAGCAATTTTAGTAGGGTTCTGTGTTTCCGCTAATATTGTTAAATCATCATTAATAACATTAGGAGAAAAGCTAAATTGATTCCAAAACTTTCTTGTTGGCTTCCAATCATTTGTGACACTATTTAAAACATGAACTTCAGAATAAGACGGAGTTTCAGAATCACCACATGAACAAATAATATTTGCTTGTCCATCTGCTGTAACATCAGCTACTATTGGCATTTGCAATCTACCTTGCGGTAATGAAGAACAAGTATAACTAGCTTTAGTCACACCCGTTTTACCATCTAAAACTAAAACACTATCAAGTGTTTGGTATAAAACCTCTACAGAACCATCACCTTCAAAATCAAAAGCTGTCATTGAGTTTAGTCCATCACCATTATTTACAGTACGACTCCATAGTTCAGTTAAGTTCTCATCTAGCATAAAAATCGCTCCAGCTCCAGAACCGCCCAGCTCAGGCTGCCCATCACCATCAACATCAGCAATCATCAAAACACCCATTCTAGAAGAAGAAATAGAGGTAGCTAGTAGCGAATTGGGACTAAAAGGATTACTTGCTAAACTACCTCCGTCAGCACTATTAATTATTAATGTTGTATCAATTGGATTCCATATATAAATTAATGCCTCAGAAGCGTCTTTTACAGATGAAACAACTATGTCTAATTTCCCATCACCATTCCAATCGACTATACTCGTTTTCCCATCATTATAATTCCCCTTGGAAGCTATAGAGCTCTCTAAATTCAATATCCATTCACTTCCGCTATTCCTGACACTATAAACTTCATTTCCACAAATTAACTCTACACCTTCACAAGAAGGACAAAAATAATCTGGTAAAACATCAGCAGCAATCGTGTTACTATGTTCAGTACTTATAGTTGTTAAGTCTCCCCCTGAAACACCTCTACTCGCATCAACACCAGCTTCAGCTAACATAACACCCATTGTAGAGAAAATCTGATTTCCTAAGTAAATTTCCGGGATTCCATCTTCATCAAAATCAGCAAATTGAGGATGCCAAATAGCATGAGAAACATTATATCCTACAGTACTCGTTTGAAAACCTGCAATTCCACTCCCACTAGATTGATAACCATATAAAATTCCAATTGCATTAACTAAAAACAACTCTCTATCTCCATCATTATCAGAATCAATTATTGATAAACCTTCACTATATTCGTGAAGAGATGCTGGAATAGTTTGTTTAACAGTACCTGTTTGACCATCTAATATATGAACAACATTGGCTGACTTTCTAGCAGCAACAATTTCTGGTATTCCGTCACCATCTAAATCCCCAACAACCAATGGAATATTTCCATTTACTTGAGCAGCTGATTTCCAAACTGGATTTAGACCAAAACTAGGATTGAATATATATGTAACATCACATTCAGGTTCGATACCTCCGTAATAAAACTCATCACAAATAGCTGAAGCTTTACAATCAGCATCATAACAATCAACTAACCCGTCTCCATCATCATCAATACCATTATTACATACCTCTTGCCCTAACCCTGCAATAGAGATAAACAATAGCACTAATAAGCTATTCAACGATAATGATATGTTAGAATTGGTTTTCAAAGTTTGTTTTATTACTCCTTTTAAATTATTTAAGATTACACGTTCCATATGCGTAGTTTGATTATATAAATCAAACCTTACGGGATTCACTCAAAGTTGTTGTGACAAATTAGTGCTAATCTTGATTAATTTCTATCGTTATAAAACGAACTGAAATAGGCTAATTAAAGGCCCTGTAATAAGAATTAGCAATCTATCTTAACAGGAGTGATT
>Ga0138262_1067528_pt1 | contig 14036 bp, 26 predicted proteins | sample RNAB_720151113_FD_105265 | JGI IMG/M metagenome (GOLD analysis project Ga0138262, IMG submission 105265) | Metatranscriptomics of polar marine prokaryotic and eukaryotic communities from Palmer Station, Antarctica after 72hr light incubation -... | ecosystem: Environmental > Aquatic > Marine >...
ATGCAAATAAAGTGATATGTTTTAATTGTGGTTAATAAATTATCATTTTATATAAAAGTGAAAAATGTTTGAGAAATTCTTTAAAGACCTCCTGGTTGCACTTGGAGGCGACTATCTCGAAGACTTCACGGAGGAGGATGTTCAAGTTGGCTGGGATGGACGGGTCGTGAAGGAGGGCTGCATATTCAAGGCAACAGCCCTGTAGTCATTGATGCGAGCAGCAGTCGGGGCGCCCGTCACTGTTAAGGCTGGCTTTGTGCGCAAGATCAGCGTCGTGGTACCCTGGTCCGAGATCTACACGAAACCAGTGGAGCTTTACTTGGATGATATCCACGTGATCTGTGATTCGCCAGCTGGCTTCGATAGAGAATTCATGCGGAAGACTGAGCACAAGGGCAAGAAGGCGTAGTTCGATGAGCTGCTGGCAGCATTCAGAGCTCAGCAGGCCAAAGCCAAGGAGGCTGAAGCTGGTGAAGGGAGACAGGCCAACGAGGATGAGGAGTAAGAGCAGCAAGACTCAAATAATATGTCCTACATCAGCAGGCTCAAGAAGATCGTCCAGGAGAATCTTAGAGTCTCCGTCAACAACGTCCACCTCAGGTTTGAAGACGCTGGTATCAGCCGCGTTGACAAAGCATTCAACTTCGCATTGACAATTGACTAGATAATCTATTCCTCCACGAACAACAGATTTGAAAGAGTCTTTCTGAACATCGACGACAAGAAAAATGAGAAGCGCTCTTTCGCCATGCTGGAGATCAAGCAGCTGGCACTCTATTGGAACACAAATGCCCAAGAAAACTGGACACAAAATAGAGAATTTGTTAATGAACGTCCAGCTGGTGATGATGGCTTGAGCAAACAGCAACATGAAAGACAAGCGCAGTTGAATTATCAAAGAGGATAAGCCCTCATGGACGAGAGCAAAAAATACATTGAAAATCTAAAGCGAAAGTATCATCAATATTAGCAAAACTTCACGCAACATCAAGTTTACGTGATCCAGCCTCTTGACTTTTCGATCAAGCTTCGATGGAATCTGAATCAGAGAGCGCAGCCAACGCTGCCTCTGGGAACATAGAACTATGACATCAGCCAGCTACTGGTGACTCTCGACGAGGAGATCTACAAAGATATGCAGTATCTCATGAAGTTCTGGTCCTGGCATTCCACCGCTGTCCAGAAAGAGATGAGCCACTTCAAGTTCAGACCTGCATATAACGAATCAGTGAAAGGGAATGCGCGCAAGTATTGGCAATACGCCATCAAGTCGACCATATACTATCTCAAGAGAGCCACGGCCAAGAACTCAGGCCAGCTGCGAAGCAAACGACAGCAGCAGATGATTGAGTTGAGCGTGCTGTATAAGCTGCAGGAGTTCAACCAGTGGATAAAGGCCAATTATGCCGCCAAGATCCAACGAGATCACATGATTTTCAAAGTAGAGCTGCAACAGGATCAGAATGCAGCAGGTTATGAGCTCCAGAATATGGAAGAAGTTGCTGCGAAGATATACAGGCTTGAGGCCAAGCTCACTCCAGAGCAGATGATGGTGGCCTTCACCAAAGCTGAGAAAGAGGCCCAAGAGATGATCGAGCAGGAGAAACAGAGAGCTGGCTGGACGAGCTGGCTATCATCATCTGTGATGACTATCATCGGCTACGGCAGCAGCCAGGAAACAAATGAAAATTCTGAAAAAGGAAATCTCTCAAAGCAAGAGAAAGAAATTGAGAACCTGATGAAGAAGATGCAAGAATTTGAGAATTTGGATGCCTCTTCGATATCAAATTCTGACACAAACATACAGTCGTCATCAAAAAAAGAATAGAAATTGTTGGATGGACATAAAACACTAAATATTCCAATCATTCAGCTATCCTTGGTCAACAAATCAATGTACAGAAATGGAGGCAAGCAATTCATGATGATTGAGATATCTGATGTCTTCTTGTAGAGTTTGTCGACCAGCAACAGCAGCTCTATTCTTTGGTCAATCAAGAACTTTGAAATAGTTGATCGACTTCTCAACTAACAAAAGTTTGCGCGCATGATCCAGAAAAAAGAGCAACCAGATCGACTGAGTCAAAAACTGCAAGCACACAACATCCGTAGCCAGTATCAAAAACAGAAGATGTACAACCCAGATGAATCACTCTCTGAGATCGAAGAAGAGATGAATCCGAACATCAACAATGGCATGCAATAAATTCAGGAGTACGATAGACTGAAAAGCTCGCTGGAGATGAACCAATCATACTTCCTGGTAATGCAATTCACCAAGAAAAGCGAGAAGAGGCTAGATGCTACCACCAAGGAGCTCACTCTTGTGAAATGCTATAACATCGAGGCCATGATCACCAACATCTAGATCTTCTACAATCGAGTTTTGCTTTCGAGGGCTGAAAGGTTCATCAATTAGGCAAGAATTAATAAAGTTCAAAATGCTTCAGCTGAAGCCGACTTTGACGATAAGGTTGAGAAACTGCGGCGAGAAACTGAAAAGAAAGTCTCCAGCATGCTCGAGAAGAGCGAGGTCCAAGTCAATTGCAACTTGAAGTCAATGGAGATACTAGCTCCTGACAACATCAATTATGAGATGAGCAAATTTCTGATCCTCCAAACAGGAGACATCCATTTGAGATCTGGTGAATCAAAGAGACTCAACCTCCATTTCAGTCCAAATAGCGCTGTTGAAAGATAAATTCAAAGTCGATTTAGACAAAAGATATCTGAAAGTGGAAATAATGAGAATGATGATGATGCAAAAGCAGCCTCCCAAGTCTTCTCCTCGTCCCTTTAGTCAAATGATATAGCCCAAGATGCAGATCAGTACTCATTCATGATATACGACTTCAAAATCCTATATATTTCGACGGTAGATTAGCTTGAAAACTACATGTATAATGACACCATTCTGGCTGATGTTGATCTCAAGCATTCAATTCTTAAAAAGATGGACATCATCCTTGAATACCACACTGGAGCAATTGCCATCAAGAGTGGACTGGAAGCAGCATCCTCTCTTGCTGCAGAAGAGCAAGTCACAAACTTTAATCATATCAAAGTTGGAATTGGCTCAGTGGATGTTCGTCTGACAAATAAAGAAATCCAATAGCTTAAAGATTTCTAAGATAACATCATCAAATATCACGATATAATTTCCAATGAAATCAATAGGGAACTCAAGCAAATTCAAAGGTTCAACTTTGGGTCAAAGATGTTGGAGAGATTCCCGCAACTCCAAGGTCAGGAGGATCAGGCTGCGGTTCTGGCCCAAGTTGACGAAGAAGCAGGAATTGGAGCGCATACTCTTCTGAGGAGGAGCTCAGGAGGTCAGAGCATGGCAGAAGCAATCAGTAGAATGAGCTCCTTGCAGAAGAAAAGCAAAGGCAATAAGCTCAACGAATCCTTCAAAAGCATCGGGGAGGCAGAGAATCAACCTATTCCTGGAAATCCTTCTGACGCATAAGCAGTAGTCGACGATGAGGAAGATGATTTCCAAGATGCCTAAGATTACTTCGACCCTGAGATGATCGACTAGATCGGAAGGCTCAATACAATCAAAGAATCTGAAGCAGCACTCAATCAAGAGAATAAATTGTTTTGGGGTTTTGAGGAGGAGAGTGATGCTGGAGAGAACCCAGAGTAAACGGCATATCACAGCAAAGCACCAAAGAAGAAAGACAAAAACATGATGGTGAGCTTGTGCATGCCAAGAGTCAAATTCTCAATTCTTGAAGCATCTGATTTTGAGAAAGAGCTGGTAAGAGGCATCAAAGAAAAGATTGGCGTACCATTTACCAAGAATGACCAGCAGCTGATTGATCTCGATCTCAAAGTCAAAGGTGTCCCATTTTTGGAATTCGAACTGAGCAAAATCAATTTGAGGCTGCACTAATATGCTGAGAATCAAGTCATTGGCTTCTTCATCAAAGAGATCAGCCTCGTGAATGTCGAAAAGAGAAGAGATCCAAGGAACATTTTGATATCATCCAATCACGATATTCAATATGACAGCAGCCACAAACATACATACAGCAATATCAAGAAGTCTTTTGACGAGCATGATCCTAATATGAGTGGCTTGAAGAAGAACGCGTATAAGAACTTGCTTCTGGATCCTGAGGAGGAAGACCAGATTCCAGGCGATAATGACTATGTACACGATTTTGATGCTGAAGATCAGGTAGACCAGTTCTTCGAGATGTTCATGACCGTATCTCCCATTTCCAAGAAGACCTCAATCGATATGGGATAGACAGAAATAGAATTCAACGACACGCTGATCAGGAAAGTATACGAAAGCATCTTTCAAGATATGCCTGAATCTTCAATTTCAAAATACAAAGATTCGCATGCTAAATCACAGGAAGAAATCCAATCAAAGAGGGATCAACACCAAATGATTGAGTTCAAATGGCTTGGTCTCAATGCCATATTGAGAGACAAAAAAGATTTCCTGCTTCTTAAATTGCTGAATTTGAAGTTCAGTCTCGATGATTAACCTCAAGATCAATTAGAGTCCATAAATGTCTCTATCCGTGATTTCCAAGTCATTCAAGATGAATATGAAATTCTGTTGAAGCACCATGGCGCTTCGATCCAATCACCGACACCAACGAGGAAGTTCCAGTCCAAGAATGATTTGTTTGGTTGTGATGTGGATCTTGATCAGAACTATTCATCAGATCTTCAAGATGAATCCATCTTGGAAACAAGCCTGATTAAGTTCAGTCAGCATAAGACGTCTCTACCAAATCAGATCTCACGTGAGCTCATCATATCTGACTTGCTCTTCATCGTCGATTTCAAAAGCTTGCTCAAAATTGTGATGATTTAAAAGTCATACGAAAATCAAATTGCAAATATCATATAGTCCAGGTAGAAAATAAGACCAACCAAGAAGAGCGAAGACGCTGAGAAGCCAACTGGGAAAATTAGTAGTGAGGCAAGCCATCATCAATCCATTTTCGAAATCAAAGTGAAAGAATCCTATTTATAGCTGGCAGCAAGGGAAGGCAAGAATTCTCTTTTCTTGGTCTTCGAGGACTTCTCGGCGGTGCTGAAGGCGGATGCTCAGACCGGTGACCACAGCCTCTCGCTGGATGATAAGCTCGTGCAGCTATATGTTGCTCAACAATTCGACCAGACCATCAGATACAACCTGCTGTCAATCAGAAACACTTCAGTGGAAGGCCTCAATGGCTCCAACCATGCTTCAGTGCAAGCCATTGGCATTACGTTAAATGAGAACTACATCTTACTGCTCAGCAAATTGATCGACGAGAACTTCGATGACGGAAGCCAGCTGCTGGCAAAGTTGAGGAGCAAAGAAGAGGACCACGCAAGCAAAGCAAAGGAAAATGAAACAAAAGACGATGGAAGTAGTCAAATAGAGCAAACTGATCAAGCCAACAAACGTTTCGCCTTTGAAAGACTCTTTGAAAGCGACATGGAAAGCATCCAAGAAATAATGAAGCTCAATAATTTCAAACTGGATGATAGAGAACGCAGTAAAAGTTAGAATGCAAGAATCCTAAAGTTCTGGATAGAGAGCTTCCAAATTGAATGGATATTTGGGCAAACGTTTGACGAGCATCAGGATCAATTCGTCACTTTGGACAATCGGAATTTCACCAAATTAATCCTCGAAAAATTCGAAAATGAAGCTGCTGGATAAGCTGAGGTGAAATCTGATAACGGAGGAGACGAATAGATTGAGAGTAGCTCAAACAAATTCCACAAGGTCTCATCCTTCACCAAGAAGAAAGACTTGTAGTTCAACTCTCAGAATACCTTGATTCCTCAAAGTACAAGCTTGATCAAGGAGAAGCACTAAAAGATAACAATCGAATTCAAGGAAGTAGTTGTCCAGCAAATGAGCACGGCCAGCAGATTAGAGGGCCAAAGTCAAAAATCTTCTTCAAGATTGTTCAAAGTTGAAGATTTTTCAATTAAGTATATCAATCAAAACCATAGGCACTTTTCAATTATGAAGATCAACAAGGTCTCAGATCAATAATCGATGGAATTCCTGGTCGGTACTGACTTGCTGATCAAGATTGGTCTCTGCAATATTTAGATATGCCAATAAAACGCCTAAATGATAAGCTCTTTGACCAAAAGTGTTTACAGCTGCAAGAACATGGTATATAAAGGTCGGCGCAGAATGTTCTTGGCCAAAATGTTCAGCTCAAATGGCTCAGGCAAAGACTCTCTTGTTGTTGATGAGGCAGGAATCAATAAGCTCACGAGGCTTGAAGTTGTCAACATCAGAGTCATCCTCTTCGACAGCACCAATATGGAGAAGGAGAAACAAGTCTCCAATTCCAGGAGTGGCCTGTTCTTATATCAAAATCACTCGCAGCCAGGTAAGTAGTAGTTTGAAAAGCGAGGCTCATTCTAATTTAACAGCAACTAATAATCGATGTACATGAACAATATGGACGAGCATGACCTCAAAGACGACGTCATTGACGAGGTGATCAAGGAGGAAAACGATCTGGAAGACCATGACTATGACAAGCGAGGGGCCTCGTTGCTCTCGCCTGGGAGATAGAAGGAGAACGATGGCGACAATCTACCAAACTAACTAACACCTAACCTAATCGTTGAGTCTGAGCACCAAAAATTCTTCAAAGACCAGTTCCAGCAAAATATGACTTCCGAGGACTCTATCGCTGCAAGGAGTGCTTACTTGGTTAATGTTTCAATCTCAGCCGTCATCACGAGAAATCAAAAATGGTTACTGGAGCAATATGACCAAGATGTTTTCAACCTTGGCTTGAACAAGCTATCCATGCTCAAATTCAAGAACCTAGAAGTCTACCAAAACAACTTTGCTACAACGCTGCGTGAGCTGGTGGAGTTCAAACAGAATGAAGTTGGCCTGGCCAAACAGGAGTTCAAGCAATACTCTTTGAACAAGCAAATCATCTTACATCCCACCAACATCTTATTGAGGTAAGCTTATTACATCCAGGAGGAAAACTTTCCGTGCAAGCAACAATAAGATATCGACATTTCCACTGTAGAAATAGAAATCTCCTTGAAATAAATTTTCAAGCTCAAACTCTTAAGCGAGAAAATAGAGGATAGGCTTCAGCCCATTAAATAGATTTTGGACCATATCAAGCGGAAGAATTAGAGAACTTAAAGAGAATTTGATAAAAAGATTCTGAATCAATAGCCACAGTTCACGGACAACATCAAAGATGATCAATCGAGCATCCAACACAAGCAATGTTTTATCAGGTTGAGCCAGTTCTATTTCACGATTATCAAAGAAATTAACGAGAGCTCCATGATAGGCCTCAATGGCAGCCAAAAAGATAGAGACCAATATTTGAGCAGCCAGTTTGCGCCAATAATCTCGGTTGAATCGAAGAACATCAAAGTCAAATCTCAGAAGCAGTCAGACGGCCTCGTCGATCGCATCAAAATATCGATTCCATTTGAGAGCTATTACTTCAACTAGAACCTCAACTTCTTCGAGCCATTTGTCGAGAAGACTCAGATTGATGTGGCAATCGAAAAGACGCTTTAGAATACGCAAAGCAAAGTGACGAAAATCGAGATCAAGGAGTTGCTCAATTTCAATTTCTCAGTTGCTCTGTATGATTCGTTGTTCAACTTCATGAGCAATCTCAAACAAGAGAAGCTCATATACGAACAGAGAAGATAATCATATCAGCAGACGTAGCAGTAGCAATCTCAATCCTAGACTGGGCAAGCAACGTCCCAGAATCCCTAAAAGAAAAAGAAGGCTCATGCAGCTAGCGCAGGCACACAGAACACAGACCCTCTATATTCAGCATCATCATACTTCATAAAGAACTCTACAGGTGAGATCCTGATGTTCAAAACGCTAAACCAAAAGGCCTTCTAAGAGATCCAGCCAGATGAAGAGTATCCAATAGACTTTCAAATTCAGACGATGGTCCACACCTTCGACTCCTCGCTGAAAGATGGATAAAAAGACCAATTCTTGGAAAGCAAAATCGATTTGAAGCAATCGATTGAAACCATCCGATAGATGAAGAAGAAATCAAAGAGGAGAAAGATGAAGAATAATAGAGATATACTTAATGAGATCAATCAGTCCAGTCTCATCGATAATGATAATGCTGATCTCACACTCAGAGATATTAGCTTTGCTGCCGATCTTCCAGTGCAGGTGCAGTATAAAGAGTCATCTGAGGAATCACAGCTGCCATATACTGATTCAGAAGAAGAGATGGATGAAGATGGTTCACTAGGTGAAGTCGACGGACTGGATGATCAAAGCCAATCTGAGATGTCTGATGGCGACGAAGAAGCTGATCTTGCCATCGGCAGAGAGTAGATTTTAAATCCAAAGCGACAAAGAAATAGGAGAAACTTGAAGAGCGAGCAAGCAAAGGAAAAAGATCCAATCCACGAATTCAAAATCAATTTCCAGCCTTCAAGGTCAATCTTTAGAAGAAGAAACTACAAGTTCTTGAAAAGCGAACCAAAAAAGGTATATTTCTAAATCGTAATTCAATAAGGATCCGATATGGAACGAACATCTGTATTTGAAATCAACATTGATATTCAAGCATGCCAGAGAATATTTCTTGATGACCAGAAAGAATTCTATGTGATTTGCCAGACACAACAAGCAGATGGAAAGAAGCATCTGATCATTAGGTCACCAATGCAGATTTGTAACAATCTTCAAATTCCTCTTGAAATGATTCTTTCCAATCAAGGAGAGTAAGGCCTGGTCAGTCAGAAATCAAGTCAGGCTTCAATTTCAGATATGACAGATGAAGAAAAGCAGGGAATGATCAAGAGCGAATATGCTCTTCTTGGTCATGCCATGCAATACGAGATGCTTGTGAAGCCTGAGCAATCCATCGTAATTCCTCTTCGAGCTTGTGGCTTCAAATAGATTCAGTTGAGACCTCTGCACAACGGCAAGAAGCTCACATCAACAGGAGCTCTAAACCGAGACAATAAAAAGTTTGAATGGACCCAGAAATCAGAAATATCTTTGCTCAAAGATGAAGCTGAAATCTTCGAATAAAAACCAATAATTCTTGAATCCAAAATGCTGAGAAAAAATACAAACGTAGAGAGAAACAACAACAAAGTCTTCATGGTTTTGAACGCAAACACATACAGCATTCGCAGCTATGTCGATTTCAATACCCAACAAACAGAGTTCATCTCGATGAGATACCTTTCAATTTCCTCTCCTTTCATTTTCCAGAACCTGATACCAGCTCCAATTTCGTTGTTCTTCAAAAACATCTCCAGGAAAGTTAACAATCACAGCTTGAAGAAATAGCATATAAATCAGCAAAAGGAGGAAAAGGAATTCAAAGACCCTCAGCTCTATGATTTGGACATCAAGCACAATTCTCAATTGCAAATATTGTTCTTGAACCCACTGGGCAACTTTGATCTTTCGATGGTGATTCCAGGGTTTGAATAAACCAATTTTGTCTCCTTCAAAACCAATAACGATGAAGATATGAAAATATGCCAAGATATTAAGCGAGCAAACTACATCAAATCCATGTTCTCGGAGTAGGAGAACAACGAGCTCGAGCACTCAGAGGAAGAGGAGAAGCAGACCAACAAAAAACATGAAACGGCCTTCTCCCAGAAGCAAGACAGAAATCTGTTCAACAATGCCTAGTTCAGATTCATCAAGCAAAAGAAAATGCTGTTCCAATTGGTGAGCCAGTTCCAGAACCAGTTCAACATTTGTGCCAATATTGCATTTGTCCAAGGACAGTACCATATGACATTTTACTCCAAGTATTGGCTACTCAACAATACTTTGATGCCACTTGAGGTCCAAATCAAAACCAAGACGTACAAATTTGAAAAGATGAACTTGCCTTTCGAAAATCAGGATTTCGACTTCGAGACTATCAAGCGATTTGAGGAGCCTGAAGATGACGCCAATGAAAAAGGCGAGAAGAATGGATCCGGCAAGCCAAAGAGAAAGAAGAGCAATGATACCATCATCACCCAGACAGCTGCTGGAGCAGATGACCATAGGTCAACAAGAAAAGGCAGCATCAACGATGCTACCTCAACAAGAAGCAACCTATATGGCCAGAAGCACGACTACTTTGAGGATAATAATAATAATGAACAAGTAAATTATAAGCTATTGACGAGCCAGCAGCGCTCTCAAATGAATGGTAAATCCCAGTTCAATAGAATCAAGCCATGGGAAGGATACAAGTTCCAGGAGCAAGATAACCTTGGTCTGTTGGGCCTGCTCGACCAATAGGATATTGACTCTGTCCAGACGGTCTACTTCACTCAAGAGGAATACAAAGACGAAAATAAAAGTGAAATAACAGGCTCCAATACCGATGGATAGATATAGGAAATTCAGCACGAGAAGCTGTCATAAGCCAACTCATAGCGAGAATAGAAAGTGATGCAGGCATTGAAGAGGAGCTCTGCGAATCTTCAAGGAGTTGATTAGCAGACTTTGATGTCAAAGACTTCAATCCAGATGGTGTAGTTCCAAGAGCAACTGGACAGCCAAGAAGCTGTCCCTTTGATCCATACTGAGCTCTCAAACGTCGAGCTCTATACTGCACCGCTCAAGGATCAGAGCTAGCTCAAGAGAATAGTTCTATTTTCAGACAACCCTCAAGATGAAAGTGAGCTTTATCAAATCCACAAAGAGTAAAGAGAATAAAACAGAGAACAAATCCAGAGCCAACAACAAATAATTGAAAGCATTTCTCAAAGTGTCCAAGACGATATCAAATGCATAAGCATGAAAATTTGTGATTCAGATTGGACTGACCTCCCCTTTGACGAGACCAAACTCCAAGGAGAGTCTATCCTTCTGAAAGACAGATTACGCAAATTCTGTACAAATAGCATGTATGAGATTGTTGCAAATGTCCAGTATCTGCCAAATCCATTCAGCTTTTCCAAGATCATCGAGTTCAAGCCAAGATATATGCTCGTCAACAAAACTTATCAAACCATCTAAATAATCTAAGCTGAGTGCGAAGAGCAAGGCGTCTTCAAAGCATACCCTTATGAAACAAGCGTCTTCCACTGGACAGACAGCACAAAGCCATAGGAAATCAACGTCAAGTTTTAGGAGCACGAGTACTCAGGCAACATCCGCATCGATGGAATTGGTGAAATCAATTTGAGGCTCAGAGGCTCCTATGATAACGAGAGCATAATCTTGAGCGTCTCTATAACCGAAGAAAGAAACACATTGTTCATCATTTTCAACGATGTTTCATATGCACCCCCATATAGAATTGAAAACCTGACCAAAACAAGCTTCAAGATCTAGCAAGTCTGCTCTCGAACAAATGATTTTGATATTCTACGGCCATACCAAATCATTCCATACGCGTGGAGCTACCCTCTGAATGAGAAATTACTGAAGATCTCCATTAGTTCTGCAAGTGCGGACACAGATTTAGGCAGTTTCAAAATCGATCAAATCAACAAGAGTGAAAAGATAATACTCCAAGACAAAAAGAGCGCAAGACAATTCTTACTTGAAATTCTGAATGAGAAAACACTCAAGGTCATCAGGATATCCTACACAGATGAATTCACTTAGAATGAGCTCAACAATAATCTACAAGACAATGAAAAGGTAGCAAATCTGTAGAGTAGCAAAGCCCAAATAATCATGAGGCAAGTTGGTATATCAGTCATCAATTCTCAAGCAAGAGAGCTCGCATATTTGTTCATCAAGAATTTCAAGTTTTCTTTGGAGAAGTAAATGAATAACATCAAATTCTCCGTGAAAGCAGAAGATTTCCAGATTGATAACCAACTCGTGCGAAAGAGCGATGAGATAATCATCAAAAGAGATCCTGATATCGACAGTCAAGACTCAGCTCTGGTGAACGAATACTTCCTCCATTTGAAGGTTCAATATATGAAGAACGAAGCCATTGAAAACCTCTACTTCTTCAGATATTTCATACTCTGGGTGATACCTTTCAACCTCAACCTCGATGGAAACTTTTGCGATGAGATGTTCAGGTACGGTTCTGACATTATTTAACAGACGAAGAAGTACCAAGTCCAAGACAAAAACAAGCAACAAGAGTTTTATGACAAGGACATCAATGATATTGACAAGATCAAGAAGGCTTTTGATACTTTCAAAAAGCCATATGATCAGCCCAGTAGAGAAGTTCAAGTTTAAAAGAAAATTTACTTTGAAGAGTTTTGTATTCATGATATCAAGATGCGCTTCACTTTCAATTCTTCTCCGATCATGTTCCGAGAATTCACGATGAATACGACTTTGAAGTTCTTGATTGTTTTGATGTCGAACCTGAAAGACGTCAAGTTGAAATTCGGGAGCTTCCAAATCTAGCAGCAGTAATAGTTGATGACCATCTTCTTTGCCTAGCTGAAACGGCACTATCTGCAGCAATGCTACAACCATTAGCAGATTTTGAAGCTGATCTCGAGCATGGGTCTCTTTGGAAATATTTCAGAATCACTGAGTAGTCTCAGCAACGCCATCGAGAGTCTCGTCTACCATCCATTCCACGAGGACAACTTCCTCAAGGGCGTGGCTATCGGTGGAGCCATCTTCGTGAAGCAGAGCATCTCCGCCATCACTGGGCCAGTTCAATCAATCTTGAAGAGCGTAAAGAGCGGAATGACCTTCCTTTACCAGCATGGCCTTCGACGTGGTAGAGACAGCCTTGAAGAGCAAGAACTTGCAAGCTTGCAAGATGGAAACATGTTTGATGACGATATCGAGCAAGTTTCCAAAGATTTCAACAACTTTGGAACGCCATTGAATGCCATTGATACTCAAAATAGGATATGGCTGAAAATCATCACCAAAGAGAGGTCGAGCTAGGATATAAAGAGGCAGCTCCTTAAGAAGTAGCAGGTGAAGATGATAAATAATCAAGCACATGAAAGCTTACAAAGTTAGCCACAAAGAGAAGAGAATGCAGGGCAAGAGAGCGGCCAAGGACGAGCTGAGGGCATCAACGCCGCCCAGGATGCTGATCAAAGTGTACAACATGCCCTAACATCAACAACAAATTTAACCAATTTCTACCAGCGATAAAACATCGAGAATGAAGACAGACTGACTCGGTTGACTTAATCAGCTTTCTTTGCTTGGGACAAGCTCACATATATTCCTAGAAGACTCCTCACTGGCTCAGCCCAAGTCATCGACAACATGAACACCCGCTTAATCGAATAATAACAGAAACTTCAAGTCCAGAAAATCCGACCTCCGAGATTCACAAGCTTCACGATGCAGCTTGAGCCTTACAGTCTGAAGAAAGCATATGCTTTAGAGATCTTGAACGATATCAACCTGAACATGCTGCAATCTGAGACCATTCAGAAGCTATTTACTATGGATAAATATGTCATCATTTTGACAGCAAAACGGATCATCTGCGTCCAAGAGCTCCAGTCTGGATCAAGCAGGGCAGACGCAAGGGTGGGCAACAACCGCACCTTGAATCTGACCAGCTTCAAAAGAGGACAAGCAGCTGCTGATGAGCTACACGACCAAGATGAAGATGAAGGCTCCACCGATATCATCAATGAAGGCAGCCACTTTAAATCCTCCTCATCGAAAGACCTGATCTTCCAACGCATCGGCAACTCAGCGTACAAATACTGGAACATACATTTCGATGATATATTGAAACTCCGCCTCGAGATGGTCGCCCAACGTGGCCTCAACTCCTCCACCGGCGAACCTCTCTTCACGAGACTCTCCAAAGAAGAGCACCAGGCCTTCTTCTCCGACCCAAAATCCTGCAAACTGCAGCTCCTCTTCAACTTCAAAATCCTATTCACGTAGCCTGAAGACCCAGATTCTCAGGAAGGCTTCACCATGAACGACTTCCGCATAAACTCCCAGGACATTAACGTTGACCAAAGAGACCTAAATCACCTAAAGAGCGTTTACGGAGAGACATATAAGAGAAGCAAATAAGATGCGATGTGATAATGAAAAAGAAAGGGATAAAAACTAATTAGAGAAAGTTCAATTATTTATATACACG
>Ga0138262_1491879_pt1 | contig 13994 bp, 1 predicted proteins | sample RNAB_720151113_FD_105265 | JGI IMG/M metagenome (GOLD analysis project Ga0138262, IMG submission 105265) | Metatranscriptomics of polar marine prokaryotic and eukaryotic communities from Palmer Station, Antarctica after 72hr light incubation -... | ecosystem: Environmental > Aquatic > Marine >...
AGCAACTTTTAATGAAAACCCGACAGTGGTCAAAAAAGAAACAAACAGGCGCCAAAAAGGGGGGGAAACAAAATGTATAGAAGTCATACCATGTTTATTGACCGGATAGAGCTGATTGTCCCGATTCATACTTTAATTGCAAACGAGTGATACCAACCAGCCTCGACAAGCAGCACGTCCTCAAGGATCACTGCCCCAGGTTTGAGGGTTTCGGCAGCAGTATTTGATGAGGCAACCTGGCCGTAGACATTGCTTCCCCAAGCCTGCAGAGCACCAGTAGCACCCGAAATGGCGAGCGAGTGGTGCCGGCCCACTGCAGCACTTGTAACAGAACTTTGTAACCCTTGCACGGTAACGGGGAAAAGACTAGCTTGATTGCCTCCTATACCGAGCTGCCCTTTGTTGCCAGAACCCCATGCCTTGAGCTCGCCGTTATCAAGGAGTGCTATGTTGTGAAGTCCTCCCGATGCCAAATACACGTGGAGCACTCTGCCGCCAAGCTGCTTGACAAAGACAGGCGTGTGGCGATCTTCTGTAGTGCCATCGCCGAGTTGCCCATCTCTGTTGAAGCCCCACGCCAGCACTTGGCCACTTTTCAGTAAAGCAAGTGAGTGGTACTCGCCCGCTACCACTCTTAAGACTCCGCCGGGCTGCGTCGACATCAAAACGGGGGTGCTCCTGCTTATGATGCTGCCATCACCCAATTGCCCTTGAGAATTGGAGCCCCAGGCAAAGATCTTGGTGCCTCCACCAGCAACGGCAAGCACGTGTGCACGGCCAGCCGCAACACAGCTAGCTTTTGTCCCAGCAGGCAACTGTGCTTTTGTGGGCGCCAACACGTTATTAGATGTAGCACCGTTGCCAAGCTGCCCAACATCACCAGCCCCGAAACACCAGACGGTGCCTTGGTCATCTAGCACCACAGAGTGCCTCTGTCCCGCACTTGCCATCTTAAAGCTGCTTCGCCCAAACTCGCATCGGCGCGGCGTGCTCTGTGTGCCACCCTTTGTCCCGTAGCCTAACTGGCCAAATTGGTTGCTGCCCCACGTGTAGAGGGTGCCGTTTGCAGTGAGAGCCATGGAATGCTCCTCTCCAGCCACAACAAACGAGACGTCACGGGCGATACTGCCAGGCGCCACCGGCGTGGGAGTGAGGCGCTCAACTGATGTTGCATCTCCTAGCTGTCCCTTGTTGTTGCTGCCCCACGAAAAGAGAGCGCCCCGGATTTTTTCGCAAACTGTGTCTGTAGAACTCCATGTACCGTCAGATCTGCACACAGGCCTTTCAGAAATTTTGCTGACAGATGCCACCTTGAGAATATAAGCATGCTGACACGTAAGAGTAACATCTCCAGGACTCATAACACTGGTCTCGGGATAAACGACGCCATTTGAAGGCATGGGATAGGGCGCACACCACACCTCGAGAGCGAAGGGTCTTTTCTTGCCACCCAGTGTGTCGGGTACCACTTGGGAAATTCTTGTGCCGTTAACTTCCAACGAGAGCGTCGGCGGAATCTGTGCCTGTAGAGGACCATTGAGAGTCACGGTGCAGACGTAGGTAAGATCGGCGCTCGTGCCAGCCAGTACAGGAAGGCTCAGCGTTCCAGTTTCACGTACCCAAGTCCCTTGGCTTGAGATGAAGCCCACAGGAACACAACTCAGCGGCATGTTTGAAGTGGACTGTGTAGGGCTGAGTTTCAGGTTTTTGAGCACAACGTGCGAATTTGTGACGAGTGAGCAAGTCGTCGAAAACTCTATGGTGATGGTGTTTGGTCTAACCGACGGCACTCCAACCGTGTTGTTTACTGCATAGACAACTGATTCCGCTTCGTTTTGATACACACGCGTCTTGAGGAACCCGGCCACCAGAAGCGGCGCAGAATTGTTGGGGCTTTGACTCATGGGACGGGCATCAATGACGATGCTGCCGCTGGAAGAAATGAGCACAGGCACTGGAGACGGCTGACCAACGTAAGGGTTGCGCAAGGCAAATGAGAGCACGTAATCGGCTAAAGGCTTGGTGGCTTCTTGAACAAAGAGCCGCATAACGCCGTCGAGCCTAGTCCACGAGCCTTGATTGCTAAAGTGAGCACTCTCATTCGATGGGGATTTGATGGTGACAAGTGTGATGCTCAACGAATCTGCAACCACACTTCCTCTCAGTCCAGAAATCGTCACAATAGTGCCTGGTGAGAGGCTGGCCCGCGTTTGCAAGGTGACTGTTATAAAATTGATTGCTCCCTGCCCAACTTCACTCTGGCCCACATTCCTTGAAAGGAAGTCTGCCACTAGCATCGGTGCAAAGTTTCCAGGCGACGTATCCATGCGGTGTAAGCTAGACTGAGTTCCTGTGCTCACAATGTCCACCGCCGTCGCATTCTGACCGTCGCTAGGGTTCATGACTCGGAACGAGAATATGTACGCATCATCTTGCGCCGAGTCTGAAATGACTGTCAAAACGAGAGTGCCAGTTGCTTGACGCCACATGGCGCTTGTCCCAAAAATAGAAGTAAACAAAGTACCGTTGGGCGAGTTGACAATCACACTTCCAGATGGGGTCATGCTCCCAAGAATACCCGAGATGCTGATTTTTGCAGATTCGTGCACCGTGAGGGCAGAATACATTGCCATGGTCACGGTAATCGTGTTGATTGACGACGCAGATACAGTGCTTTGGCCAATGCGCTTCTTGGAAAAGGCTGCCACCACCAGCGGCGCTCCATTGACAGCAGCCTTGTGCATAAGCATTCGTCGCCAGATGGGCAGCTCACTAACGTATGCAGCAATACCTACCATTGGAGATGACTGTCCGATCATGGGATTGGTTAAATTGAATTGGATCACAAAAGGAAGGTACGAAACTATTTCTTCTTGGACCCAGAAGCTAACTGTGCCCGTTGTTCCGTTCCACTGACCTATGTCTCGAAAGTTTGTGGGATGCGCTTCACAAGAAATGATGATATTTCCAGATGGCCGAGTAACACCAACCAGGCCATCGATTCTGATCTCTGTCTCGGGCAATATCGTACCGGAAGCAGAAATAGTCACAGTTATGGTATTTTTCGCTCCGATACTGGCCGTGCTCTGTGCAATTGTCCTGTCAAGGACACCCACAATCTTCAAGGGCGCTCTGTCGCCTGTCGCCTTTTGCACGACAGTCGGATAAATGTCGAAACCAATACCAACGGTTTTGACCGTTATGTCAGGAGATTCTTGATAAAAGATTGAATTCTGCATTCCGAAGCTCATCTCATAGATGGTTGACTCAATCAAGTCATATGTGTTAGGCAACGGCACAGTCAGCTGAGCTAATGTCATGTTCCATGTGGCAATCAGATTGCGCGATTCTCCCGACCTCCTATCCACGAGAGACACGGAAATATTGTCTGATTGTGATTCAACTCCCACCAATCCTTCAACCACAAAGCGGAGCGACGCAAATTCAGTAGCGTTGACATCTACATTTGTTGAGAGATTCAAAAACAATCTATTATCAGAGCCGAAGGTAGCGCTGGTTTGTGACATGTCGATGACGTCGAAGCCAGCAATCAACAAAGGTGCACGAAGGTTGGCACCGTTATCCATGTGTACCTTTGAAGTCCACGGCCCATAGAATCCGACGCCAACATAGTTCTGATAGTCTGCCCAAAGCGACACAGTTCTGGCCATCTGCATATCGGGCCCATTGCGAAGCACAAAAGACAGCACGTAGGCCTCACCTGCAACTGTGCCCTCTTCGACGACTTTGAGAATGAGTGTCCCAGTTTCCTGATACCATCGGCAGTAGGGCCCAAAAGGCGTGTCTGGCGGAGCTAACGGAATTTGGGCATTGACACCCTTAGTTCCACTTCCGGTCAGACCTGTCAAAGTTACTGACGTCTTGTATAATCCTTCAAGCCTGCTGCGAGTAGAGATTGTGATGGTGATGGTGTTCGCTGCCAACGCCGCCATTGTACTTTGAGAGATTGATTTCTGCAAAAAATCTGCAATCAAAAATGGGGCGTTGTTTCCAGACGCCTCTTCCATGAGGATAGGCGGGAAAAGCACATCATCTTTAGGATCTACCACCTCCACTGTGATGCCAGTGCTAGCATCTCTTCCGAGTACTTGGTTTTGTAGGAACACGCTTAGGACATAGGGCACCAAGGGCGTCATTGATCCTGTCAACACAAATACTAATGTTCCATTTTTGGGATGCCATTTTGCGGTTTTTGCAAATGGGCCTGTGGTGTCCACCGATACAGTGCCCGCAGGAGTGGATGAACCAAACAAACCCCGAACAACAAGTTCTTTGACAGACTCTTTGAGTAGCTGAGCCTGCGATGCAAGGGTGACAACGATCGTGTTGAGAGCATTCGAAGGCGGGAAACGCTGGCCGATAGCCTTGACAGCCCATCCCGCCACCATCATGGGCGATGCATTGCCCTCACCAAGACTTGCATTGAACCCCGGGATATACGTGCCAATTCCGTCCAGCATAACATAAGGTACGCCACCTCGAGGAACTGTCGGATTTTTGAGCACAAAACTGAACATGTATGCTGCACCAGGCAAGGTGCTTTTGACAACCGAAACAAAAAGCACTCCTTGCGCTTGTTCCCATTTACCAATAGTGTCCACGTAGCGAGCGTTAGAGTTGCTCGAGTTGGCAGAGTTTGTACTGGCACCCACTACTGTGGAATTGCTGCGGTCGAGTTGTTTGGAGCAGCACTGATCGACGGCTTCAACATCGTCATCAGGATCACACTTCTCATCACAGATGGCAAGTTTGGTTGTGTTGGGAGTCATGCTTCCTAGCAGCCCAGACACACGGACTTGAGCACCGTCATCAACCAGCAAGCCTACGGTGGTTGTGAATGACACGAAAATTCGATTCTCGTTCCCCATGAAGGGATTGGACTGATTGATACTGGCAGTCAAAAATCCAGCAATCAGAAGAGGAGCTGAATTTTCAGCCCCATACTGAACAATACGAGGCAACAGGTGAATAGGGCCAGCCGTAATGATAATCTCAGGTGAAAATTGCGCTTTCAATGAATTTGTCAAAACGAACTGAATCGAACACGTGGAATTTGCAGGAATATCGCCTGTGACTTTCAAGATGAGAACTCCACTTAGTCTCATCCACGTTGAAGAGTTTTGATAGTTGCAAACTCCACCTGATGTCGATGTGGCGGATGACGAAAGGCAACTACCCCCACAGGCCCCCGCGGTGCCCTCATTACTGGCCCCAGTCAAACCCGAGATAGTGATATGTATCCCTGCTGTACCATCAAGTTTATCGCGAGAAGCCAGATTTATGGTCATCGTATTATCAGCCCCAGGTTCCGTGGTAGACTGTGATAGTTTGGCAACGGAAAATACCGACAAAATGGAAAGGGGAGCCTTCAGACCAACACCCCTTGACATTGTCGTGATTGCAATTGGGCCAACAATTTCGACTTTCACAGTAGGGGAAGCCTGCCCGGCTGGCGGATTGTTTAAAGTGACATTCAATCTGTACAGAGTAAACGACTTCAACGGTGCGATGGTGGTGATGGACAAGGCACTGCCAGTTGTCCATGTCGCATTCCGATGAAAAATGTTAGTTTCCATGCTCAACGGAACACTATCAAAGGCCTCCCGAGGAATGGCTCCTTCCAAATTCGAAAGCTTGAGTACATGACCAGATGGTAGATTCACGTTGATAGAGAACTCGATAGATAAGGTGTTTCTTTCGGCAGCATTGGGATTAGACTGGCTGATGAAAGTAGCCACAAACCCTGATACTGTTCCAGGTGCCAAATTTCCAGATGCTTTCTCCATCAGAGCGCGACTGATGGCGATGCCAGACGATTCAATATAAATTGGAGGTGATGCCTGTATGGAATCTGGATTCTTCACATCAAAAGAGAACATGTACAGATTTCCAGGATCCATATCATGATCCACGGTAATGACCAACCATGCCCGCGCCTGATTCCAGCGACCAGAAAACCAAGGTACGGGCGTCGTCATTGGAGCTAGTGAAGTAGGCACAGGAGTTGTTGTTGAAGCAGACGTCGTGGCGTTGGCAGACTGAGCCGCATTTGGCATTATCGCCCAAGACATGCCATGTAGCGCCAATAATGGAGGCAAGGTATAAACACCCTGAGTGAAACCAGAGATAGTGATATTGCTGCCCATAGATAACTGCGCACGAGTGGCAATGGTCACCGAAATAGTGTTGAGTGCACTTTGACTAGAATCGCTTTGCCCAATCTGTTTGACGAGGAAATCAGCCACTAACATTGGCGCCCTGTTCCCAGCCGCCGAAACAGCCTCGGCTGTACCAATTATTACATTGCCGTTAGTCTCGACACGCATTTGGGGGGATGACTGGCCGTTTCGCGGGTTCGTTAGTTGAAACTCAAGAATATACAGTGCATCTGGCAGAGATGAATTTTGGACATCTAAAACCATAATCCCTTTTGCGCTGTCGAAATGGCCAATTGCGCCAAACACGTTAGTTGCATTTCCCGTCAGATCAAGAACACTCTCACGCGTTGCGCTTCCAGTCAGGCCGAAAATTGAGACAGTCGTGGTGGGGACGAGAGACGCCCGGGTACTGAACATGAAAGAAAGAGTGTTAGACGCATTTGCAGAAGGCGTTGACTGGCTGATATCCGCAGCCAAAAAATCTGCGACGAGCATTGGCGCATTGTTGCCATATGCTAGCACTGTGCACTTCCAAGAAGGGCACTGAGGAGCGCCCAATTCGAAGGGCCTAGCGCCAACCTCGATACCGGAAGAGGAAATGACCAAGTCTTCCATCAACGCGGTGTCTTGTCCGTTTCTTGGATTCTTTAGCTCGAACTCTATCACATACATCATGTATGCTAAGCCATTCTCAAGCACATCCAGAGTAAGGCTCCCAAGGGTCTGGTTCCACTTGCCACTGGATCCAAACACGTGGTCCGCCGATTCTCGAGATCCAATTCCGCATGCCTCACAACAACGTGCAGCGGAGTTTGCTTTTGGTGCATCTTTGACTTCAGCGTAAACCCTGATGGGCAAATCACTATTATCAGACGTCAAGCTTCCTTCGAGACCAGCGATTGTAATTTTTTGATTTTCGGCAGGTCTGAACCCCACAGTGGGAACAATCGAAATGCTGATGGTATTGTTTGCGACTGACCTAGACGTTTGCGAAACTGTGCTCTGACCAATCCATCTGATGCAGAATCCAGCAATTTGCAACGGGGCATCTCTATTAAGGTCTGTCCTTACAATCATATCAGACGTAGTAACCAGCGAGGCTTCAGCGTAGTCTGATACTTGCACGTGCGATACAATACCATCAGCCCCGATACTTACAAGAGGAGCCAATTGTGGTTCGTCTGGATTCAAGAGTTGGAAGGAAAATTCCATCTCAACACCGGCTTTGATGCTCTTGTCCCGTTCTATGTCGATAAATAGATCCGAAGTGCTTTGATTCCAGTACGCAAAGGATGGAAGAGATTCTTGCGACGCTTTGTTGATACGATTTAATGGCAACGCTAAATTGGTTGGCTCCTTGGCTCCTTTCAGATTGGTAATCCTAATTAACATGGTCCGAACCTGCCTATGGAAAGAGTTCTGTTCTACATCCAATACCACCATGTAGTCGATGTTAGACATAAGATTGACAGTAAGTGTGTTCAAATCCGACAGGCCTGGCGTACTCTGGTAGATTTCCTTTTTACTGAATCCCGCAATCTTCATAGGAGCTTTGTTTCCACCATCTCTTGTCATGTCTGATGCGGGAACAAGGATTGAACCACCAACTGCAATCGACACAACGGGCGAATCTTGCATATTTGGAGAATTCTTCAAGTTGAAGGAAAATACGTAAATTTGTTTGTATCTCGTCTCGGCCTTAAAAGTAAAGACGAGCTCGCCACGCATTCTATTCCAATAAGGGCCCAGTGGAGAACCAAACTCATGAAGCAACGAGATAAATTGCACGCCCTTGTCTGTCATCCCTATGGGTCCATTCGGTGTGACACTTCCAGTCAACCCTGAGATTGTAATTTTGGCGCCAGGTGGCAATGCTGCCGAAATACCCAATGTCACCTGGATTGTGTTGACGGCAGAAGCATGCGGAAGAGTCTGGCCAATATTGTTAGAAGCCGGCCGCCATTGGGCAATGCCCATAGGGTTGCGATTCCCTTGGCCCACATTTGCAAGTGTTCTGTTTATGACAGTTGCTCCGCTCGACTCTATGAATATAGAAGGCGCAGGCTGCCCTCCTGAAGGGTTTCTGATGACGAATGTGTAGACATACGTGCTTGTCAAATTTGTGTCTAATTTTGCCGAGACAATGATACTTCCCGTTTGACGAGTCCAATCGCCTGATGGTCCAAATACGGAACTCCCATTGCCGCCAACGTCAAGCGTCGCATCGTCGTTTGAGAGACTTCCGGTCAGACCAGAAACCGTGATTTGTGTTCCTGACAGAAGTACAGCCCTCATGCGAATCGTTACTGAGATTGTATTGTCAGCTTCTGCACCCGGAGTTGACTGCCCAATGTCCTTCAACAAGAAATCGGCGATGAGAAGAGGAGCTGCATTTCCTGGGCCGTTTTGCGCAGAGACGGAGGTGATTGTAATACCACTTCCAGTCACTTTGATGCGGGCAGCATCACGGCCTTGTATGGGATTGATCACTTCGAATCGTAACCGATACTCAGCACCTAGAACCGAAACAGTAAGGGGCTGCATTGCAATTACCATAGTGCCGTTATCTGAATTCCATTCACCGCAATAGCACCCCAGTGCATCCGAAACCGGACAAGGACAGGGCAACCCAAAATCGTACGTGTTGAGGGGTTTGGTCAATCCCAAGCGCCTGATCCTGCCTTGAACAAACACAGGAACTGTATCGTTCTCGCCCTTGGGACCTCGCGTGCCCAAAAGCCCAGAAATCGTCAGCTTGGAGTCCTCATTACCTTTCAACTCGACATTGGTAGAAAATGTGACAGTGATTGAGTTGATGGTATTAAAGGACGAAGTACTTTGTGATACCGTGCTCTGACCAACAATAAGGTAACGGAATCCTGCAATGAGCAAGGGCGCCTCATTTAACAGGCCATAGTCCATCCGTGTCTTAGTAATCGCTGTTCCTGCTGATTCAATGCTGATGGAAGGAACTTCCTGAAATTGTGCACCATTTCGAAGCATGAAACTGAAGCTATAGAACCTCCTTCTTTCCATCACAGGTGTCGACACATTACCCGTAAAAGTGCCATTTGAATTGAACAATTTTTCACCTTCGCAAACGGTCACAATCAGTGTCCCATTTTTCTGTGACCAAACGCCTGTTTCGCCGAATGGGCCATGCTTGTTACTCACTTCAATTCCCACACCAAACGCGGAGGAAATATTAATACGCATAACGTCGTCGTCAGGAGTATCGACTCCCAAAAGACCCGAAATCGTTATATTTGTTCCTTTTAACAGATCGGCAGTCGATTCCAAGGTGACAATCAGAATATTGTCAGATGATGCAGAGGGATTTCGCTGCATAATATGTTTAGAAGCAAATGATGCAATCAACATGGGTGCTGCGTTTCGTTCACCCTTTTCCATTAGAACCGGGGACAAGCTGTAGCTAGGATCCTTCGACAGGATGGTCACGTCTGGAGATATCTGTCCCACTTCGCCATTCTGTAACTCAAAGGATAACATGTAGGCCTCCATCCCTCTGGTTTTAGCAGTTGTCTTTAAGACGAGACTTGACGCAGTCCAATTCCAGAATCCGACATTCGAAAAATTTCCTTCCTGACTTGAGAGGGAGCTCACATTGATGTATGCACTGCCAAGTGCTTGCGCTGTAACGGAACCCAATAGCCCTGTCACGGTGATAAATGTGTTTTCGGGCAGTGATATTGTTGTTTTGAACACGATCGTAATCACGTTTGGAGCCCTAACAGAGGGTGTAGTCTGTCGAATATCTTTTTGAAGTATACCAATCACTAGAAGCGGCCCTGCATCGTCTTGCCCTTTGTCCATCAGGTACGCTCTCGACCGAATAGTTCCTCTCAACTCCACATTCACATCTTGGACTTCATTTACAACAGGAGGGTTGTGCAAAGTAAATCGAAATTGCAACAGGTTATGCTTCAACAGGTCGGAAGTGAAGTCAATCTGCGTAGAACTCGAATCCCTTGACCAGTCTGCGCTGTTGCTCAAAATTGATCCTCTAGAGATGACAGGGAGAATTCCGCTCACCGTCGCAGAACCACCCAGACCCGACACTCTAATGCTGGAGCACTCCCCGAGACGAAGTGATGGCTGAGGACACGCTGCAAAGATGTTAACGTTGGTAGACACCCATAAAGTGAGCGTATTGTCAACATCCTGACCTGGCGCAGACTGCGATATATTTGCAATGACGAATCGAGCAATGAGTAACGGAGCATAATTGTGCTCCGTTGCTTTTACCATTGCAGATGGCATGATCATTATCCCGGAGCTACTGATATTGACAACGGGCGAGTCTTGACCATCGTTCGGGTTTGTTACCACAAACGAAAACGAATATTCTTGACGAGCAACAGTCGTTTGCCACACATTTACGACCAATTGCCCCAATCCACCTTGCCATGCTGCATCCTGAGCCAGATACGTCTTATCACTTGTAGCGATTTGTATAGCTCCATCAGGAGTAATTGGACCAGTGAGGCCTTGCACGGTTATTTGGGACCCGACAGTCAGAGGTGCACGCGTTGAAAAGGTCACGAGGATAGTGTTGTCAACATTTGCTGACGCGCTGCTTTGCCTGATCTTCTTAACAAGGAAGTCTGCCACCAGCAACGGTTCCGCAATTCCGGGCCCTCCATCACAATGCCGTCTCGTCATAGCAATGGCACCCTCACTTCTGATCGAAATATCAGTAGGACCATCTTGTCCAACATAGCCTGGGTTGTTAAGGTCGAACGAAATGGTATAGCTATAAGCATTTGCTGTTTCAAGGATAATCTCAATAGTAAGAATTCCTGCAGTTAAATTCCAGTTGGCCTGACTACCAAACAGTGAGCTTGCATCCACAGTATCACTGCCATTGAGTTGTTTGCCCACCGACGTGATATCAATGCTCGCTGATGAAGTTACAACACCTTCAAGACCAGAAATTTTGATGAAGGTTCCCTCTAACAAATTTGTCTGCAGGGTAAACAGCACGGTCAGAGTATTCACTGCAAACTGCGACGGCGTGCTCTGATTCAAAAAAGCGCTCGTAAATCCGGCAATTTGCAGAGGAGCATGAATTCTTCCTTGATCTTCGGGTTTGTCAAGGATGGTCCAACTTGTCAATATCCTGTCAATTTTGATGCTGATATCCGGAGATTCTTGAGGTAAAACTGGGTTGGTGAGATTGAAGGAAAGGACAAAACTGTCTTCACTCAGAACAGTTATGAATGCATCCGATGTGACCACAAGCTGACCAAGCATCTGATCCCAATCCATTAAACAAGAAGCTTGGGTCGAGGCAGCCTGCGCACTGTCCGATGCGCATGAAACTGCAGCATTTGATTCATCTGGACTGACACTACCCGTGAGTCCCTTGATAGTAATCTTCATATCTGGCTCGACAACCATACCGTAAACGGATGCTAAAGTGACCACGATTGTGTTCCGGGCATTCACGGACGGCGTGCTCTGCCATGCAAATTTTGTCGTTAGCTGCACGAGAACCACTAGTGGAGCTCGTATACCTTCGGCTCTCGGAATTTCTACCTCAGTCGTGTCTACCCCGCTCGAAGAAATGTAAACGTGCGCTGGAAGCTGAGCCTCAACTGGGTTGGTAACATTGAAAACGAACGCGTAGGGGCGATTGCTACTGATCAGACCAATCACAGACAACACTAAGGTACCCGTGGATTGAGTCCAAGAAGAGCTTTTGTTAAAAATTTCGTAGCCACCTTGGACTGCAACAGGAAAAATTTCCGAATCGGGAGTTTCCGTGAGTGTCACTCCCCTGAGGGTGATCTTTGTGTTAGACGCGACATATATATCGGCTGTTGTTTGAAATTCTACAGTGACATTATTCAGCTTTCCCGGGGCTGGTGTGCCCTGGTACACTAACAGATTAATGAATTCGTTGATCAAAAGAGGCGCTGCTACACCGAAGCCTTTGTCCGTCTCCTCCGGTGTGGTGAATGCAACGGGATCCAGCGCAGCCATGAATGTTTCAGGAGACGGTTGGTGATCTCGGGGGTTTTGTAGATGACAGTCGATATTGTAGACTCGAGTGGCGTTACTCCCATTGCGGCCCAAAATCATGGAAAGTGATCCATTTTCCTTGTTCCAGTGAGCACTTTGAAATTCTGACGAGTCTGGTCCAAACAGGGTAACAGGACCTGTTGCAGTCGCAGATTCAAAGAGTCCGAGCACTTTGACGACTGTCATGTTTGATAAAGGCGCTCTCGTCGAAAAACTGATGCTGATCTTGTTGACGGCAAGCGTTGCGGTGGTGTTTTGCTTGATCGACATGCGTGGAAAATAGTTGATGAGAAATGGAGCTGTGTGTCTCACACCGAGTTCTACAGCCAAGAGTGGCGTTTCTACAATATCATGAGCTGAAAAATCACTTCCAGGCTGCACTTTGAGTTTTAGATTCGGCAGGGGTTCTTGACCACAATCATTGTTCTGCATTCGAAATTGGAAACTGTAAGTTAAGTCGGCTTCAACATCAGCAACTAAATCCAATTCTATAGACTGTCCCTGAAGAAGAGCTGATTCTGTAGTTCCCGTCTCTCTGAACACAATGATTTGGTTTGCAGCGTCCGATGCATGCGACCAAAGTATTGACCCAGCTCCTTGTGACGCCGATCTAACGTGTATCTCATTGACGTACAGCCTGCAGCACTTTACACATCCACATCGGGAACACGTGATACCTTCCATTGTGATGATAGATCCACTCTTTATCGTCACAAAACTGTTAACATCAAGATAGAGCAGATTCTCCACGTTCATACTGGCAGTCTGCTGATACATTTTCAACACATGAAAACCTGAGATTCTAAGGGCGGCCGCATTGCCAGCAGCGTGCTGCAATCTGGTGGGAAGAATTAACACATTCGGGGCTGCACTATTTCCGGTGCATACTCCAGCATAAGTAGCCGTGAATGTCACGTTGGGCGGAGATCTACCCTCCACAGGGTTGATGACGCTGAAGGCAAAGGTATAGCTCTGCGCGGCTTCGTACCAAGGTTCCATACCACCCGCCACTTCCACCACAAGACTGCCTGCCCCTTGATCCCAAGCACCGGTAGCTGCAAACTCTGAGCTACTATTTTGTATGGATAATTGGAGTGCGTTGGCAGTCTGAGTCTCCTCTAGTCCAGAAATAGTAATCGCGGTGCCATTTGGAACGGCAGTAAAGAAACTCAACGAAACGTGTATGGTGTTATTCCCAGACGCTAGAGGACTCGTTTGCCTGATAACACCAATACGAACACCTGCAATCACCAACGGCGCTGCGTCATAAGAAGCTCCGACCATGGATTTTGACGTCATACGTGCTGCACCTTCACCAGAGGCACTTAACATTGGAGACTCTTGGCCATGTTGACCATTGTTGACCTCGATTTCTATGATATGATTGATGCTATCAGTAAGCTGCTCCCCTTGACGAATTCTGAGCACCAGCTCACTAGAGCTTCTATTGAAAATAGAAATGAATGGCGAGGCACCTACTGTGCCGTTTGCTGAGTACTGCGAGATGGTGAAAGTGGATGAAGAGTCAAGGCCTGTCCATCCGACTAAACGAATGAGGGTGGAATTTGGGTCCATTCCTGCCAAGGGTGTTGGAGTTGTTGTGGGCGGGGCTGTTGTTGTTACTGCTGGCGTCGACGAAGTTAATGCTGATGTTGATGTTGATGTTGATGTTGATGTTGATGTTGATGTTGATGTTGATGTTGATGTTGATGTTGATGTTGATGTTGATGTTGATGTTGATGTTGATGTTGATGTTGATGTTGATGTTGA
>Ga0138262_1228652_pt1 | contig 13917 bp, 19 predicted proteins | sample RNAB_720151113_FD_105265 | JGI IMG/M metagenome (GOLD analysis project Ga0138262, IMG submission 105265) | Metatranscriptomics of polar marine prokaryotic and eukaryotic communities from Palmer Station, Antarctica after 72hr light incubation -... | ecosystem: Environmental > Aquatic > Marine >...
AGAGGATCTGCTGGTTATCATAATTCGAATAAAACCCCTCTGAGAACTTGGAAAACCTTCACTTTCAAGTCGACTACAAAGTGGTAAAACCACAAGAATAATGCTTCTATCAGAGTGAATGGAGAATCCTTGACTATGAATACATCTTCAGGCGGTCACGGATACAACCCTGCCGCAAGCGGACTCCCAGCAGCTAAAGGAATCATTGGCAATTGGCTGAAATACACTGGTCAAGTCTCCAATAGAATGGACGTCAGCTATTAAGATATTCAAATTTGGTCTCGCGCATTGACAACTGCTGAAGTTGCCTTCGCTGAGCAAGCCTAGATGATGAAGCATCCTTGCGCTCTAAACGCTGGCACTATCTCTAGTGCTTTAATACCACAGGTAGCCCATACCATATAGATCAAGTCTAGCGAAGCTCAGAAAGTTGGGTCTTACACACATCCCGCAGCTACCAGCTCCAACTCGGCCTGCACTCCCCAGTACGAGGCCAGGAAATTTCACACTAACAAATACCTTCAGTACTGCAACGCTTATAATGACTTGAAAAATGCTTATTGCGGAGGCAACTCTTGCACGACGGATGCTCACAAGAATTGGTGTACATAGCACTGGGAAAACAACGGTCATAACTAAAACTCGAGGTAGGCTTCAAGTCCTCAATCTTTTGTTTTAACTTAAGAGAGTACGCCCATTGCTTACAACCCAATGACTCGGGTCTTTACTTTTAAAGTGGTCAACGCCAGCGACTTCGCACTACTAGGTACAACTATCTAGTTCCATCTGGTCATCCTCGTTGGAGGCGTGGATAGCGAAATCCTCGACATGACCCTGGCAATAACTGGATGCAAAAATCCAATCATTACTATAAGTCCTTCAGCCCCTCTGGTCACTGCCCCCTACGCCTTCGGGGACACGTCTGTTGGCAACCAGTACTACACGCTTCCTGTGGCGTCCAATAACTAACCAGCCGTGTGTGACTTGGCCACTGTTGTTTTAAGTCACTCATTCGCTGATTAAAGTACTCCCACAGTTACCAGCGCCTTATCTTTTAGCCCGGCCCCTCGGGTCAGGTTTCTAACCACAGACGTTGCTGCCAAATGCAAGACTGTTAACTAGGTTATAAATGTAACAGAAGGAGGGACCACGCTCTACTTCACTCTCATCAGACCTATCTCAGGCACTGGCTGTCTCGATTCCTGTACTATTGAACAGAGTTTTGACTATCCTGGAGCTGATTTAGTGTCGAATTCGAAAGCTAATTCTGACATAGAATGCGCTAATGCGTGCTGGAATCTAGCCGCCTGCAATGCAATTACATATCATCCATCAAGTAAGACATGTTATCTCAAATCTAAAGACAAAAATAACAGAAATGCTAATGGACCCTATAATTCTGGGCCTAAGAGTGCTGGAGACCCTAAGTGCAATAACTACAAGTGCGCGTCCACTACCTTCATCGGCTCATTACCAGCTGCTCCTCAGCAGTGGGCAGTGGCTGATAGTAATGCTAGCTAGTACTGCACCGACACCAACAGATGTGGAGCGTGCTAGGGTGATTGTGATACGAATTCCAACTGCCAGCCTGGCTTGGTCTGCACTCAGTCCCCCGCAAGGTCTAACCAGTGTAAAAACTATTCTGACGCTGCCAATCCAGCATACAGTACTAACCCTGTTTCAGATTACGATTACTGCACTGTCCCAGCCGCCATCGCTACTCCTGCCGCAGTGGTCTTCCCCTTAATGACCATCATAAGGGGAACTGCAACTGCGGTAACTCACACATTCGCTGCTTTCGCCACTAGAGCACAAGTCTTTGATGGCACCGACTGCGGACCTATAACTTACACTCTGGCACCTGTCGCTTGGACTCAATGCGCTCTGAATGCTGGTACGTGTTCCTGTACTGGAACTGTCGCATATGGAGTAGGATCTAGTTGGAGCATGCAAGAAGTCTTGTTTTCCATTGGCTGCAATACTACGGTCTTTGGAGATCCTCTTCCTGGCGCTGCTAAAAAATGTTATTGCGGCGTGGCAGCTCCTGCCGCTCCATACTTCACTCTCAACGCAGCTACCAGAACACTGAGTCTTAATAATAGTCCTGCCTCAGCTACTGGGACATTTTACTTCTTGATTAAGGGAGCCTTGACTAATCACTCCACTCAGTCCCTGATCTACGGCATCACGGTGACTGTCACTGCCTGTGTGACTACAGGAATCACTAAGAGTTCAAACTGGGGCTATTCTACCCAGTGGTACAACCTATGGCAACACACTCAGCACGGTATATTAAATTTCTACAACATAATGCCTACCTACACTCAAACTCCAGCTAGTTGTAATGCCGAGTACTCGGCCGTGACTTACTATGATAATAGTTTGACTGTGCCCACTTGGATTCAGCCTAGAATGGTACTCAAGCAGAACTGTTAGTGTGGCGCAACACTGACTAATTACGCTGATCAGAAGTACGATTTCTAGTGCTCTAAACTGTGCAGGGCAGATGCTTCTTGCACTTACTTCTCCACACAAGACACTTATAGCGGTTAATTGAAATAGGAGTGCAAGAAAGTGAGCACAACTAGTGGCTTGTGTCCCGAAGGCTGGACAAACTGTAGTACGTTAAACTTAAAAGTCTAGAGTACCAAAAGTTTCACTCAAGAGTCATTCACGACAGCCAACAAAACTTTAAATAGGATGGCTATCCATATAGATCCAGCCACTGACGGCGTGGCTATGACTGGGGACCACACCATCAAGCTTAAGGTGTGCATCACCAATGCTGGTGGTGGCCAAGTCTGTGCTGCTGACGAGTCCTTTACACTCAAGATTTAAAATCCCTGTTTGACCAACAATGATATTAGGCCCAGTCTCATCACCAACCTCATGAACAACTCCGTCCTAGGAGGGACCAAGACCACTTCGTGGGATGACAACTAGTATTTGGACTTAGCTACTTATAAATTCTCCAATCCTGCAGCACCCCTCTGTGGGCCTAGGACTTATGTTGTGAACAAAGCCAACTAAGCATGGGGCACTCTGACTACAGGGATCACTTCCGCAGTGTGGTGCGCAGACTACTTTGGCACCTGCACCTGCTCTGGCACAGTTTACTACGGGTCCTACGACAGTGTCTTTATTAATAAAGTGCCAGTCAAATTCAAGACAGCTCCTAGCACTTCCAGCCTCAACTGCTCTAATGCTTCTCCTTTTAGTGATCCTGGACTGGGTTCTGACTAATTAGCAGTGTACAACCCTCCTGAAGCACAAAGAACTTATAGTTCTTAACACTCTAGCTGTACTGATTAAGGAATGATAGACAGTACAAGATCTTGGTGCGTTGCTACGAATAGGATGTATGAGTGGACCAGACTGACCCATAGTATAAAGACTGTAGCTGGTATTGAGGTCCAGTCCAGGAGAGATTCTGCTTCGTGGGTTACTTCACTCAAAGTGAAAGCATAAGTCAACGGCGCTTGGGTCTGGGTGGATGAATAAAGGACCTTCCTAACCGGCATCACCTCAGTATCAGAAACTAAGTTTAGACTTATGTTCAAGACGCCTGTCAGGTGTACTGGCATTGAGATATGGCCTATTGATTTTTATGGACACATTTCCTTGCGATCTTAGCTGATTGTCTATAACTTCACAGTACTTAACCCTGCCAATAGTAAGAGAGCCATGTCTTATTATTGGAGTAACTCTAGCGATAGCTACCATAATAAATCAAGGTTAGACGAAGGAAATGGCTGTGGGTGCTAGCTGGCTGGTAACCCCATCGATGGTAGCCTTCCTGCAAACACTAGTAAGATAAATGAGTGGATCTAGATGGACGCTGAAACTATCAAAAATGTCGTTGGAATTGTCGTCTAGTCAAGACAAATAAATAGTGCAAATTAGTATGTTACTTAGGTGCGTGTTCAAACGAGTGTGACAGACCTCCCCACCAGTGATAGCAACTTTGCTAGCAGCTTTGAGTGGGTAGACGGTGGTAGAGTCTTCGATACAGGCTGCACTGCCAACAGCCCCACTAAGCACCACATCCACTTCTACATGACAGTGAAGGCCAGGTATATCAGAATCATGCCTTACTCATGGGTCGCTCATTCTTCCATGCAGGTTGGCTTTCTCGTTGGTCCAGACCCTAGGCACTGCTACTGTCTGCCATCTGGCGCCACTCTAGGCGTCGGTCCTAACAAATTCACCTCAGTTCCTACTCTCAATGCTGAGATCGGTAACCACCAATGTACTCTGACGGTGACTCTAACCAACTACTCCGCAGTGTCCAAAGTCATCAAGTTCGATTGCTTCATTACTAAGTGTATTATGACTGGCTTTAGCCTACCAGTTGGTGCGTAAATCTCTGCCTAGACTTACACCCTCGGCCAATCAGCTGCTCTTGACATCCCCTATCCTACCTCTTATACGAAGACTCCTAACTGTGCCTGGCCTCTTTCCTTCAGTTTGGTGACAACTGACGCTGGAACGACTTTAGATACCAGCATGAGCACTTATGGATCGTGCAACGCCACAAAATGCACTATCAATTCAGCCAGTTTGACTAATTACGGAATTCCTTCTTTATCCCCTACTTCTAACTTGGTCAAGACTGTCAGATTGAAAGCCCTTGTGCTCAACGAGGTGGCAGCCATGAGTAGCACAAACATGCACTTGCACAGTTTCACACTCACTCTAGTCAATCCTTGCCTGACAACGACTCTGATAGCACAAAATCTGGCAGACATGGCCACTAGTATCAAGCTAGCTACGGTGGTTACATCTGTAGCCTACACGTTCAAAGACGTGGCGAGCAATACTTACGGTAACAATGACGGCTACACTCTCTGTGGACCTAGAGGCTACGTGATAACTGGAAGTCCTGTTACTACTTTGTCCGCTGCTGCTGGGACATCCACCTAGATCAAGGTGGAAGCCACTACGAATGCTTAAATCAACTCCTCAAATTCGCCTCCTTACTCAGTCGAGACCTTGACCATCTCCATACCAGGCTACTCTAGCAGGCCCAGTATTACAGAGACTCTTAACGTGAGTGTCAGTTCATGCATAGTAACTAGCTTTTAAATCGCACCCACCTGGACTGCGTGTGCAGCTGAACATGGCTCTTGCACGTGCACTGGGCAAGTCAGATATGGTGTTGACGTTAGGTGGAACTATAGAACACCCACTGTTCCCATTACGTGCAATAATGCCTCATTTGGAGGAGACCCTGCGCATGGGGTCCTTAAAACATGTTAGTGTGAAATGACGACGGCAATCGCAAATCAATCTCATATTATTGGAAATTCATAGCTCTTTCTGCCCTTCCCGTCCTACCTTCAGACCCCCGCTTGTGGCTATACAGAGACCTATCAGTTACTTAAGCCCGATGGCACGTGTTGTAATACCACCCCAGAAAGTTAATACATCAAGCACATCGCTATTGGGAATAAGTTAAAAGTGAGAATGTCTTCATCCTGGGAGGTAGCTGGCAAAGCGAAAGATATTGCTGGAGCCAAAACTATCCGATATAAAGCCTTCCTCAACGACACCCCAGTCACCACCCTTGGGACCAGTTTTACACTGACTCTGGTTGATCCTTGCCTAACCTCCACTATGACAACCTAAGCGTGGGCTACCATGACCACCACAGTCAAAGTAGCTACAGGAGCAGTTACTTAAACTAAGACCATCAAAGACGCGGCCTCTACGACCTATGGAAATAACGATGGGACAACTCTGTGTGGAAATCGAAAGTACACTCTAACAGGTAATTCGAATAGTAATTACGCCCACAACACCCTGACTGCTACTCCACTCTACGCTAAGCCTGCTGTAGTCACTCTGCTAACTACTCTGGATGCTCATATCACTCACACTACCAATGGAGTGACCGAAGTACTGACCGCCTGTCTGTAGGACTATACCACAGCTCAAGTTCCTTGTATCACGATGAATATCAAAACTATAGTCAATCCTTGCAAGATTACTAGCTATACCAATACAGGCTCCATCCCCAACAGAACCTACACTCCTTGGCTCACAGGACTCGTCAGTTAAGTCTTCTCGCCTGTGGTGCTTACCCAAGCCCCTCTCTGTGGCTATGCTGTTACTTACACGGTCAAGCAGGATGGAGTGGTCATCCCCCTGAACGCATCCTTCCCCCTTGCATCATCTGCTTCTTCCAAGATTGCTTACAACGATAACACAAAGTACTATTTAAAATCTGAGAGATTGGCTGATTCCTGGGGAACGCCCAAGCCTGCCTATGGTACGAAGGTATACACCATGACGCTGGTGGCTTCTCTGAACGACGTCTTCTACACAGCCAGCCGGACTGTGAACCAGTCTAACACGTGGACTATCTCTATGACAGACCCCTGCAAAACAGCCACTTTCACAGATACCGTGACCATCTCAGACATCACCACCACTGTCAAACTTCTAAGCCCTCCTGGAGCGTACATCACGCAGACTTTTTAGAATTATAAGGACAACTTCAGCACGGCTAATGGAGACCAGAGCGGATACACCATCTGTGGATCCCGCACCTACACCAACACATGCACCACGCACACCACCGTGCATCTAGCAGCTAGCATCAGCAACAAAGTAAATGCCGACACAGTCTCTGTGAAAACTAACTTGGATTCAGAGATAAATTTGACAGGCCACTCATGCGCGATGACAGTCAAACTGACTGAATATGTGACACAGCAACACGTTGAAAACTTCAAAGTAATCATAAAGTATTGCAAAATCGTCACTTACGCAACCACTGGGACCATTGCAGCCCAGCCCTACATCATCTACTACGACACTGAGGGCTAGCCTGGTGGTCTAACGCACTTAGAAATCCCATTTCCCACTTATGTTCAGACTCCTCTCTGCGGCTGGTCACAAGCCTGGGAAGTAATGGTTCAGAAGGCTGGAGGCGCTTGGCTGGCCTCGACACACGCATCCTTGCCTTTCATAACAAATGACGCCGCTAATAGCAAGATTAAGATCAGATCGATGAGTCTAGCTGACGAAGGCGTGTATACAGTGAAACTGAGAGCCATTCTGACAGACGGGTATAACTTCAACAACGCCATCGGTTCGCATGGGACAGTGAATGAGTCCATAACCTTCTAGCTGACGATGATCAACCCATGTTACACGGCAGTCACTAACAACAAAATTTCAGTTAACTAAGGCTTTGCTGCTGCCAGAATCAAGACCGTCTAGAGCATACTGAGTTCTGAAACGACGACTGGACCTAATAATGCATCGCACTTCAATGCGTTCGCTACAAGCGTTAAGTACGGCTATAATCCCAACGTAGCTCCTCCTACAGTAGTCAAAATTAGCCGAACTTTTGTGGCTTTCTAGGATTCTGTGTCGGTCAAATGGGGAGCTGGCAGCAATGCAGCCTTGACTTCCTATGGCACTGATATTTGTGGAGCCAGGACTTACACCATGGGCGGTGACTGGGACACCAATTGGGGAACTATTGACGCAACTACTGGCATGATTTCTATCGGCACTTCTAACAACGCTCACGTAAAGGACTCCTGGAATGTGACCATTAAAGCTTGCCTTAACTCGCCCTACACCGAGTGCTCCCCTGTTCAGACTTTCAAAGTCAGAATAGACCACTGTTTAATTGTCTCTTTAGTCAAAGGAGCCAGCATAGGCAATTTGACCAAGAATATATTCTACGCTGATGAAGAGTTTGCGATATCTCAATTCGTGCAGACTCCCCAATGTGGCTGGACGGTCACCTACTCAGCCACCTTAAGGCTCACTCACACCGTCACTAGGTGTGGCACTCCTGCAGCTGTGACGTAGTCTGCTAACAACATCCCTAACACCACCCATGACTGGGTAACTCTGACCAGTACATCCCACCCTACAAAGGTTAAGATAAGTGCTAAAAAGACGACAGACTGGCAATAGGCAGGAAAGTACGAAATAATCTTAAAAGGAACGCTTAATGATATTAAACACAACATCGCCAGAGCTACCTTTAATGATAACTAAAACGTGTTCACTCCGAATACAGACACTACCCAAGTCTAACTTCTAGATCCATGCTGCGTCCTGGCTTCCTCTCACGCTTCGCCAAATAGCACTCCCGATAATGTCATTGTGACACAGACTGGAAGTGACAGGATATTTGACTCTACTTCAATGACGAATTGGCTAGCTGCCAAGACTCCGATTATGCTGACCTCTGTTAAAGTTGGAACGGACAAACCCAAAGTGGCTGCAGTCATTCAGTATCCTAAAGGCAAACCTGTGGTCTTAGGAAGTATCACGGCCTTGGAGAGCAACGAGAAGACAGGCAGAACATTTTAGAATTATAGAGATAAAGTGAGTGATGATAAGGCTATAGCCCCAAAAGAATTCTTATGCCGAGAGAGATAATACTCAGTGGTCTACGATAATCAGGCGCATAACCCACAAATGTTGACAGTCAACAACTGTTGGCTCGACTACTGCAACGCTAATAACCTCCATCCTTCGCTGTGTGGCGGCTCCCTATGCACCACTCTCGCGCATTCCGAGGCCTGCAGAAATGAATGGGTCATGATTGGAAGCTCGATTGCCACTAGGATTCAAAAGCCCACCGACTGCACTGTGAAGGGCAACCATTGCTACTTAACTTACTGCAATGCATCCGCAGACTTAAAGACAGCTCACTGTGCAGGAAACACGTGCACCACAGCAAAATAGGCGAAAGATTGCAAGACTTAGTGGGACACCACAGGGGTCTCAGAAAGTACTAGACCTTCCAAACCTACTGAGTGTGATCGAGGTCTTGATGGGACTCTAGCTAACACCAACGCCTTTGCTTTCATGGACACCCATCCAGTGCTTGTCCTCAACACTAGTCTAGACAGCGATATCGGGCTTCACAAGATCACCTTGACAATCAAACTTAGGAATTACCCGCACATCACCTATGATTAGTAATTCTGGATCAGAATTGAAAAGTGCATTATCAACGAATTCTACCCCGTGGCTAGCTGGAACGCTGCTGGGAGCTTAGTAAAGTATAAGATTTTTGACTAGGCCAACATGTCCTTCACGATTCCTTCTTATACTCAAGAGCCAGCTTGTGGGTTTACCTAATACTATCACTAGTTCAAGCGAATGAAGCAGCCAGCCACTAGGCGTGTGTGCCCTGTATTCGAATTCCCGATACCAGATCCCCCATGCGCAGTAGAGGAAATGTTGACAGAGGCTCCTGCTGTTTTGACCACTGAGTAAGAACTGATTCCTCCCTATTGGTCTACGTGGCCAGCGGCTGAACAATTTGATCAAGATCACACCAAGCTCAACTTCCAGAGTCCCTTTATTACTTCTCACTCTGACGATCGATGCAACTACGCCAAAGATGTTGACAACACAATATTTGACTTTGGTAAGAGTTCTACGTGCCTGGCGAACGAGGAAAGCAACTACAAATTGAAAATTAAAGCCAACTTGTGCTCTACTAACACAGGGACCTGCTAGGAGGACACAACCTATGAGTGGGTGCCCTAGAGTAACGCAGCCAAGTTGTCTGGAACGGCGCTGACTGATGCTAACCCCAAGAGTGGCACCAAGGCATTCAATAGCGCTGTCCAATTCTCAGTACAGCCTGAAGATTATTGCTGGAAATCTCAATTTAGAGACACGTGGAGCGAAGCACCACCAGCCAATGAGACACCGCTGACTGCTCAAAAAGTGATTGATAGGACAGCTGACCCTACTGTAGTCATTCTTCCTGAAATGGAAAAGGGCACTCCTCTGGTCAACGACATGTACTATTTCTTAAACATGGCAGTTAAGGCGCAGGTGATAGCAGAGGCCAAGGACTTCTACTCCATGAAGTACGATCCTGGTATGTTTTACAACAACCGATTATCATTCTCCCCTCCTTCGCTCTCTCTGCAAGCAGTTCCTTTTAACGATCCAATTAATAATTGCTAAGGCCCCTGCACTACTGACGAAAATTGTAAAGGGACTTTAACCTGTAAGAGTCAATCTGTTCCCTCAAGTATCCCTGGTTGCATTGGAACGAGTGTATTGAGCAATAACTACTGCCACAACGCAGTGCACCCTAGACTAGGCTACCAGACATGCAGAGCACGCGTGTACAACATCTACTCAGGCTCTCAGTATGATGGCTTAGAGTTGCCTGACTACATAAAGATGAAGACTTATTCCGTACCTAATTCTAATCCGCCCGTCCTGGTAGCTCCTCCAGTGGACAGTAAACCCACAATAGAAATTGAGACTAGCGAGCTCGGCTTTATTGGAGCCAACAGTGTGCGGCTGCAGATGCACCTGAAATACTACCCTCACGTAAAACAGAAGGTCTAGTTCGTAGCCTATGTTTTCTAGGTTCGAGGGCCTGATTTGATCCCTACGCTCATTCACCAAATCCCTAACGTGGCTACAGAGTACATCCACGATGAATTCACGATTTTCCCAAATCCAGTTGATTAACTCACTAAGCCTTGGGTGACTCCTTTCGTCCATGTGTACTCAGGGTAATAAGTGACTACTAAAACAGGAGAATTCGGAGTGTAGAAACCAGCCGAGTACATCATTTACGACCCCCTTACTAGGACAGTGAAAGTGGACCCTTCTAATGCGAAACATGATGGAATTTACTTTTTCAAAATAACTTCTTAAATTGAGGGCCATCCTCTAGCTGAGGCCTTCAAAGTGATGGAAGTTGTTATCAAGAGGGCCCCTGGAACAAAGGGAAAGAACCAGCCTCATAAATTCGAAAGCACCCTGGCAGACTAGGCATTCGACTGGGGAAATGATTGGCAGTACGTCCTGCCTAAAGTCACTGACCAAGAAAATGACGAGTTTAAGTGGGCGCTGACGGGAGTGCCAGATTGCGTTAAATTTGTCAAAGATGAAGGCAAGTTCGCTGCAGCGAAGGCTGACTGCAAGGAGAAAGACAAGGGCAAGTACTCTATTAGCATCATTCTTCAAGAAGTAGCTGGAGTAAACGAGAGTGTTCCTGGGGTCTTTGTGCTCACAATTAAAGGCTTCACTACTTCGAAAACTGTTTTTGAAGTAAAAAGAAAGCCCAAAGTTTACCCAGCACCCATAGCTAAGATTACTAAAATCACTTCTCGAGGGCTGATGACTATAGAGTGGAACATGCCCATGCGAGTCCCTTCCGACAACAAGCTCAAGTCAATTCCCACAGACAGAGAGAACTGGTTTGATAGGCGCGGCTTCCCCTAGATGAAGCCTGTGCTGGAGATTATAGTCGAACGAGGAGAATACTCACTCAACTCCAACCTAGAAAAAACTTTCGAGATTGTAAAATGGAAGAGAAAGAAGAGTAAGATAATGCAGATTCAGCTGCTGTTCATAAAGGCCGATGAAGTGTCTTCCAACGAGGCACTAGAGTCATTGAAGATTGTTTTTTGGGGCTAGAAGTGGTTTTCAGGCAAGAAGTACTAAACTCCCGTCAAAGGAGGGCCTGCATTTAAAGATGGCGGATTATATAAGGATGTGGATGTGAACATTCCTAAATTTGAAATTCCCGCTCAAAGGCCACTGAAAGAAGAAATCTCTGCAGCTGCTTAGGCTGCCATTGGAAGCGCAACTAAGCTGGCAGCAGTGGGAAATGTGCTCTTTAACTTCCTGATGTCGGCCTCCCTGAACCAGCTGTGGGGAATGATTAACACCCAGTAGATTATCATTATGATTCCTCTGTTCCGAATTGACCTTCCTGACAACGCAGCTGCCTTCTTCGGGTTCCTGTTCCCTATTGCGGCCTTCGACATTATTGACACTGGAGATTTCTGGGATGACACACTGTCAGTGTCGTCTCCAGACGCTCTGAGTGAGAATTTTGACTCTGTGGGGTTCGGAACGACCTACTTCCTCCAGAACCTAGGGTCAATGTTCTTCATTATGCTGTACTTCCCTATCATGATGATCGTGGGATTCATTGCTGGGTTCTTCCACAAGTACTAGGGCATCCGCATATGGAAAAAGGAAAATAGTGAGAACCTGTACTGGGGAGCAACCCTCAGAGTGCTCATTGAAGCCTACACCGTGCTAGCAGTGTGCGCTTTCATCAACTTCGCTGCTCTGGAATTTGTGCGAGGACCTGATCCTGCAGAGGATGACGAAGCGGGCAGAAGAATGCAGAAAGTAGGGCGCTTAGCCGATGGAGGGCACTCCAGTGATTTCTCATGGGGCACTACTATAGTCTCTTGCTCAGCCATTGCGGCCATGAGCTTCTGCATCATCTATCCTTTCTGGACTATCTGGTTTATGAACAAGAACTTTGAGCTAATAAAGTCCGGGGATGAAGAGTTCGAAGCCAAGTACGGCGCATTATGGGAAGGTCTGAGGGTCGACGACAATACCACCAAGTCTATGTTCACCTACACCTTCTTCTTCCTATTCAGACGCTTCGGTCTGGGCATTCTAACTGTGGTATGGCGTGATACTCTCTTCTTCCAGATTTCAGGGCTCATTTTCTGCTCTATTTTCTCTATGATTATTGTCGGGCAGACGGCCCCGCTGGAGACCAGGAGGGATAACAACCTGGAGTATTTCAACGAATTCATGATTTTGAGTGTGATGTACACAGCTATTTGCTTGACTGATTTCCAGCCTGTAGAGTGGATCAGAGTCTACACAGGCTCTGTAATGGTCATTGTCGACTGCATCCACATTGGAGTCAACCTGGTCCTCATGTTCCAGACCACTATTAATGTCAGCAGACTCAGGTTTACTCGCTGGAGGCTTTGGCGAAAATATGCCAAGGTTAGAGGCGACAGAATGTTGGAATTCCAGAAGAAAAACAGACACAAGACGTGGGTAGCCGAAACGGCCAAGTACCGCAACAAGAAACAAGTCAACAGCAAAATCCATGCTCTGCAGGCAATTCAAGAGGAAGGAGAGAATGAGGACATCGAGTATGTGCCTTATGAACATGGGGTGGCACACAGAGACCACGAGATCGAAGACGTTTCCTTACAAGGTGAATTCTCAGACTAGGAAATTGATAAGGAAGAAGGCGACTACGAGAGAACAAAAGGGCTTGGTCGAGTAGGAGCTGATGCTGCCGAGAAGCCTTCCGTATTATCGCAGAAGGCTGATAAATAAGTATGTATGTCTCAGTCCAGCCAAGGCCAGAACTCCCTCTTGGGTAGGAGAAACGCAGTGGAGTTTAAGTCTAATATGGAGAAAGACAGCCACACCAAGCTTGGACGCACTGCAGGCATCGATCAGCTGATTCCAGACTATTAGGGCCTCAAAGACTCAGTTGAGCCCGAGGAGTGGCGCACCTAAAATTTACAGATTAAGCTGAGTAACAAGATCAGGGAGGACACAGGAATACAGTCTAACATGGACCCCACCATGATCAAGCACAACCACCTAGTCCGCATGCCCCACCAAGACATCGAGCAGAGTTACAAGCAGCGGAAGAAACAGCTCAATAAGGCCAAAGCTCAGAAGCAAGAGTTTTAACAGAACGGTCTGAGGATCTTGCCCAACACTGAGTAGATCCACAAAAGACTATTCACGCAGCAGGCTGGTGGAGATGGTCACAAATAGCCAAATTAGTATTAGGAGTACACGCACCAGGAGGTTGAAGTCATTCCCCAGGTGCAGACTAGGAAGCAGAAGCTGAAGAACCAGTTGGACAACATCATCGAAGAGTCGAGCGAGGAGGAAGGTAAGTCCGAAGACAGCTACGATTACGATGCAGAAACTGCGAGGAAGCCCATCCTGCTGGCACCTCCCACGCCTCAGAAGAAGATCTCCAAGCAGGAGTTGGTTGACTAGATTCTGAGAGGAGAGAAGCAGGAAGAGGATGAATACGCCTTACCCGAGATTGAAGAGACCGAGCAGGCCAGCCAGATGGGTAGCAGCATCGGCATGAGTTCTTTCTCGAGG
>Ga0138262_1095509_pt1 | contig 13638 bp, 19 predicted proteins | sample RNAB_720151113_FD_105265 | JGI IMG/M metagenome (GOLD analysis project Ga0138262, IMG submission 105265) | Metatranscriptomics of polar marine prokaryotic and eukaryotic communities from Palmer Station, Antarctica after 72hr light incubation -... | ecosystem: Environmental > Aquatic > Marine >...
TAAAAAGATAAATGGAATAGCCACATCTATAAACACTCTATTCCCTGGATGAAAATTCACTCATTAAGAGAATGGGGATGCTCGGCCTGGAGAAGGGCGGGACAACCACCGAGAGGGTCAGAACAAGCATTGCCTAATGTTTGTGGGAAGTTGCTAAGGAGGCCGACCAGGAACTAATGGTTAGGACCTTTGAGATTATTGATTCTGGTGGACTCTTGGAAGATGTGATGAAACGAGAGGTTTTGAAACCTCCCGTAAATCTTGATACAACTTAGGTCAGCAGCCTTAACTTCATGCTCTCAGTCCTTCTGCAGTACAATCACACGCTCAATTATACAATCCTCACCTTCTTCGAAGATTATGCAACCGTCTTGAATCCCTTTTAAATTGGTGATCTGGAAACAATTTTCCGTCTTTTTGATGCATAGCCGTTCCTTAGAGACCAATGGGACACATCGCCTCTTTTTACGACCGATAGTAAATCTCCTTTACTATATTTTCTGCGCGCCATGATTGTGCGATCTCTCGATCCGAAACCATCATTGCAACAAATCGAGAGCCTCCACCAAAAGTTGAGAGTGGACAAGAATAAGTCGCGTGAAAGGAGACAGATTCTGGCGAATCAGGTAGGAGAGCTTGATTTAGTATTTACTGAAACAGAGAAGGAAATTTAAGATGGATTAGTTCACACGCCTTATTTGATTGAGAAGGCCGAAAACATGCTAAAAGAGATGGAAACTACTGTTTTTAGACATTTCGCAGTGCTTGGCGCTGAAGGTAGTGGTAAAATGTGCTTCGTGAGGCTCGTTAAAGAAAGAGCTGCCAAGCATGGGCGCAAAATGCTGGTCGTAACCATGGAGGAGACCTTTGATTCTAAGAATTTAGTTGGAACCTACGTCTGTAACGAGACCGGCGAATTTGTTTTTAAGAAGGGTCCTCTTACCATTGCCGCTGAATAGGGATATTGGCTCATCATAAGGAATATCGAGAAGGCACCGGCGGATATGTTATCCTTATTGTTGCCGCTAGTTCAGGAGAATCAGTTGTAGGTTAATGCAGCACTTTCTATAAGTCCTAAACTTGGTTTTAGGATTGTTGTGATTGGTCAAAGTAATGACAATCTGGGAGGCATAGCCCCTTTCCTGTCCCATCTTCATAGTATCACCCTCGAATCCCTTACCTTGAGACCTGATTTTCCTGGGATCCTCAAAGCGAAATACAGCAACCTCAATGCTCTTCCAATGCTTCCAGTCTTACTTGAGGCAGCTATTACTCACCTTACAGAGGCACTACAAAAAGCAAAGAGTCAACTCTTGGACCACAAGCCAGTCTCGATCAAGCAGCTTTTTAAATTGTATGAAAGAGTGGACACAAGCCTGAAATCAGCGCAGTCTGAGTTAGAGTTTCTCTCGTCGGATATTGCTCATGGAATTCTGCAAGACGTCGTGGAAGTATATCTCGGGCACCTCTACGATGCCAGCATCAAGCGATAGATTGTTATTTCTCTAGTTAATAACGTTTATAACCCGATCGCCCATTAGCACGGACAGAGCTAAGTTGATCCAAATGAGCTTGTCGAGAAACTACAAGTCCAGGGCAGAAACTACTCGGTGAGTGGGGCCTCTTTCTACTTTGGTAGGAGCAAGCCTACCCGCCGTACTGCTTAGTCTGATGAAGACGAGTCTGGAGATAACACAACTTTTGTTTACACCGCTAGTACCGTGCGCTTGATGGAAGAAGTATGCATAGCCATAGAAATGAATGAACCAATTCTTTTAGTCGGAGAAACAGGCACTGGAAAGACAAGCAGTGTACAAGAATTAGCACGCCTACAAAACAAAACCCTCCACGTATTCAACATGAACTAAAATACTGATGCAAGTGACCTCCTCGGTGGTTTCAAGCCAGTTGATGTCAAATTCCTCCTTCAGCCTGTATATGAGCTCTTTCTCAAGGTGTTCAAAGGCTTGTTCAGATCCGACAAGAATGATGATTTCTTACACCTGACACAGAAATCGTTTGAAGAAAATCAGGTCAAAAGCTTTATAGCTTGCTTGAAACACGGAGTCACCTCTCTAAAAAAGAAGCATAGCTAAGAGAAGCAAGTGCAGTACTTGGAGAAATAGGTTGCAGACTTGGCCATAAGGAGCAAGAAGTTAGACAGTGGAGGCGGCTTCATCTTTCACTTTATCGAGGGTGCCCTCATTCAGAGCATCCAAAACGGTGATTGGGTGCTTCTCGACGAGATCAACTTGGCTAGTGACTCTGTTCTGAATAGGCTAGCCACAATCATTGAAGGAAACCACATATTGCTAAACGAAAGGGCGGATGTTGTGGAAACTAAGAGACATGGAGACTTTAGGATTTTTATGTGCATGAACCCACCGTACACTTCCGCTGGTAAGAAGTAGCTAACGTCGGGTTTGAGGATGCGCCTGACAGAGCTCTACGTCAACGAACAGGAGTCAGAGGCCGACCTCTGGCTAATCATCGATAGAAACGCTCCCGCTGCAATGTTTAACGAGAACCAAAAAAGAAAGATTCTTCAGTTTTACGTGAGAGCCAGATCTGAGGTCATGAAGACCACTAAGAGAGCAAATATTGGTCTGAGGAACCTGGCCAGAGCCCTTAAAATGATGAGAGCAGCGGTGAAGTTGAGATACCCAGTGATCAAGGCCATTTTCGATGCTCTCTTTACTTGCTTTGCGAGCCATCTTGACCCTGCGATGCAAAGCAGACTATACCAGATTATTTGGTAGCTCTTCGACATCTAGCAGCTACCAACACTTGACGCGCAAGCACGCGAAGGCTACGCCAACATTGAGGAGTTCGTGATCCGTTAGGGCCAGCACCCTCCTCGTAACTTCAACCCAACCGACTTTATCCTGACCCCTTCCTTCCGATCCTTGGTCCAAAAGCTCGCTTCCATCGTGGCTGTGACTGATTATGCAGTCATCCTCGAGGGCCCAACCTCCGCCGGCAAGACCTCGACCGTCCAGTATCTGGCCGACGTGACCCACAACAAGGTCATTCGTATAAACAACCACTTGCATACGGACATCTAAGAGTATCTGGGGTCATACGTCCCCTCAAGAGAAGACAAGCTAGTCTTCTAAGAAGGAGTCCTGGTAGAGGCAGTCAGAAATGGCTATTGGGTGATCCTCGACGAGCTTAACCTCGCTCCCTCTGAGGTGCTCGAAGCGCTAAACAGACTGCTCGACGACAACAGAGAGCTGCACATTACCGAAACCCAGAAGACAGTGAAGGCTCATCCCAACTTCAGGATCTTTGCAACGCAGAACCCTACGGAAGGATACGGTGGAAGGAAAGAGCTTTCCGAGGCCTTCAAGAACAGATTCATCTTAATCAAGGTCAGCGATGTGCCTACGGAGGAGCTTTTGGAGATCTTGGTTAAAAAGTGCGGCTTGCCACAGAGCAGGGCGGCCCTAATGGTAAAGACAATGGAGTAACTGTAGATCTACAGATCGTAAGCGAGCCTCTTTTCTGGCAAGGACTCAACTATAACAGTTAGGGATCTACTCAAATGGGCAAACAGGGTCAATGGTTTGGATAACACGTCCACATAGGATATTGCAATGGAGGGCTATTTGGTGCTAGCTGAGCGATCTAGGGACCCAGCAGACAAAGAGCACATCAAAAAGACCATCCAGAGCGTTCTAAAGTGCCAAATTGACGAAGAGAGCTACTACGTAAAGTACTTCGAGTAGCAAAATTTGGCCGAAGCCTTCGAGAAACTGCCAGACAGTCTGGGAATTCCTCGGATGATTGTTAGCAAATAATTGATGAGACTGGCCGTCCTCGTCCACAAGTGCTTGCAAAATCAAGAGCCAGTCCTTCTCGTTGGTGAGACCGGCTGTGGCAAAACCACGCTATGCCAAGTGTTTGCAGCCCTCAACTAGCAGCAGCTTTTTAGCATCAACTGTCATTAAAACACTGAGACGTCTGACTTTATCGGCTGCATGAGAACCAGAAAGAACTTAAAGCAAACTTAAGATGAACTATACTAGAAGATACAACTCACCGTCCAATCTGAGTTGAAAACAATTCTCACCAATGAACAGCTCGAGTAAATCCTCTAGAATCAAGGGCCAAAGAGACAAGCCGATGCCCTACTGGTGATCATGAAGAAGTTGATCACGACAAATCCATAGATTTCCGAGACTTATAAGCTGATTAAGAAGCTACGAGGCGAACTAAACATGGTCTTTGAGTGGCACGATGGAATTTTGGTGGAGGCAATGTCCTCTGGCGGCCTTCTTCTTATCGACGAGATTTCCCTTGCCAACGACTCAGTACTGGAGAGGCTCAACTCAGTGTTTGAAACGGAGAGAATGCTTATCTTGTCGGAGAAAAGCTCAACCGAGGCGATCAAAATCGTGGCAAAGCCTGGTTTTAATATTGTGGCTACTATGAATCCATCAGGCGACTTCGGCAAGAAAGAATTAAGCCCAGCTCTGAGGAACAGGATGACTGAGATCTGGGTGGAGTCGTATTTCCTCCAGAGGGAGCTACAAGAACTTTACAAAGAAAACTTGGTCCAGATACATTCTCCTGTCGATTCCTCCGTAGACCTTTACCACATCGTTCAAAAGATGAGTGAGGACAAGCTTCGGAGCTTGAGTATGAGTGATATCAATAAAGCTGCCCTTGTGCTGTTTAATATGATAGGATTCGTTAATTTCACACTCGCAAGACAGTATGCAGTCCTTCTAAGAAAGGCTCTGAGCGTAAGGGACTTTATCAATGCCATCGATTTTGTTAAGGTTTCGCTTCCTTTATTCTAGGACAATGATGGTCCTACTAAACTTTCTTTGGCTCTATTTCACGCCATATCCCTTGTCATCATGGACGGGCTCTGCCTTGGCATCGATGTAGCTGGTGAGAGGTAGAGGGAGCAAATCCAAGTCGCCTGTACTGACTACCTGGACAGGCTGTTAAGAGAGGTGTGTTGGGCTGGATGGCCTGGCTCGAAAAATGCTCAGGTTTCAAATTATATTGACACCGAAAACTCGATTGGTGTAGCACCTTTCCTTCTTGAAAAGAGGCAACACTCTGCCAAAACATGTTTTGCCTTCAATGCTGAGACCACTAAATCAAATCTTCATCGTCTCTTGAGAGCCTACAAATTACAGAAGCCAATCCTGATCGAGGGACCACCTGGTGTAGGCAAGACCAGCCTCATCGAAAACTTGGCTAGGGTCAGCGGTCGGCAGCTCACGAGGGTGAACTTGAGCGAGTAAACCGACATGATGGACTTGCTGGGCAGTGAGTATCCTACAGTCGACGATGGGAGCACGGGTGATGATGAAATCTAATTCTAGTGGTGCGATGGCGTTCTGCTAAGAGCCATTAAAGAGGGCCATTGGTTCTTGATAGATGAGATGAATCTGGCCCAATAGAGTGTCTTGGAGGGCCTCAACGCGGTACTTGATCACCGTAGAACTGTGTATATCCCAGAGCTCAACCAAGAATTCGAGTGCCACCCAGACTTCTTCGTATTTGCATGCCAGAACCCAAGTCAGTCAAGCACTTCCGTCGGTGGCCGCAAGACGTTGCCCAAGTCTTTCCTGAACAGATTTAACAAAATCTATCTTGAGGAACTTACTTAAGAGGATTATAGATGTATCCTGCACGGACAGATCAGTAGTGACCCTCTACTTGCTCATATTGATGTCGATCTTCTCCTCAACTTCAGTTTAGGCCTAGAATAGCAGCTCAGATAGATTTCTCCAGCAACTTACGTAGACGAATCCGCCGTAAACCTCAGGGACCTTAACCGCCTGCTCAAATTGTATCGACGATTCCTCTAAGAAACTAATTCAGATGAAGACTTATCATTTGCTTAATGCGTTGATATTTGCTACTTGCAGAGAGTTGACGAAAAACATAGAGACGAGTTGGTGGATACTATTCTAGCTAAGTCTGGACTTGTAAAAGACATTGAACGAGTAAAGATGGTTCTATCCGGGCGTCCCTTGGTCCGAACTTTAGCAACTGGCTAGATCAAGTTTGATAGTCATAAGCCCACAGTGATTGGTGATGGTCAACTAGATTTGGCTAACTCAGATATTTTCTTGAAGTCAATCTTGAATCTCCAGGGTCATCATACCAGAAGCCTTCAATTTCTTGTGGATAGTATTCATACTAACTTCCCACTCCTTGTAGTGAGCGATGATTGTCACAGATTCGTACGGGACTTACAAACCTTGGCACGCCTCTCAGGTAAAAAGCTAGATCGAATCCTTCTCAATGATAGAAGTGATACTACTTAGCTTCTTGGTTGTTTTGAGCAGACTTCGCAGGACCTCTCTTAGATCCAATCACAGCTTGTAAAGACCTACATGGATAAACATCCAGCAGAGTTGCTTTAACTCAAAGAAAAGCTTAAAAAAGCTAAATCTTTGAAAGCGTAATCTGGAATTCTTGATATATTTATCGAGCAAAACTCTACCTGGCTTTCAGATGGCGGTGTAGACTGGCATAAGAAGCATAAACTGTTAAAGAGTTTGATCGAACGGGGACAGAGCAAATTCGAGTGGGTCGACTCAGTGCTTGTGAACGGTATTGCTCATGGCCACTGGGTTGCCTTTGAGAACGCCAATCTTTGTAGTCCTTCTATATTGGACAGGTTAAATTCTCTGCTTGAGGAAGGAAACTAGACCCTTAGTATCAACGAGTAGGGCCTCGTCAATGGTGAAGAGCTTCGTGAAGTTCGTGCTCATCAAGACTTTAGACCCATTTTCCTCATCAGCAAGGCCACTCTTGTCGATCAAGGAAGAGATGTGTCTAGAGCGCTCAGGAACAGATGTTTGTTGCTCTAAATTGATTATACAAGACAAGATTTTGTTGATATGGATCAAGACCTCTTACTCTCTGCAAATGCCGTTAAGACTCTGGTTGACCAGTAGGATGAACGCATACTTGACTTGCACCATGCTTCATTGAGGTACGATCTGTTCCCAATGTCTGAAAAGCTCAGCAATGGTCTTTCTACCTTGGATTAAGACTAGAATATGCAAGAATAGGAAGGCTAGATCGAGCTAGGAAAGAGAATGCACCCAGAAGATAGCCCCGAGAAAGGGAATTAAGAAGAGATCATTCAGCATTAAGATTTCAAATATTACTTATTCCGCTTGCTTACTGAGGCATGGTCTACGGCTGAGGAAGTTAGTGTCTGCTTGAGGAACAGAGATGGAGTAGACCAGTCACTAGTCGAGTACTGTTTGGCTGGAAATAAAAATGCTCAAGGAACTTGGTTTTCATGGTATCTTTCTTACAAAGTGCAGCAGCTTACACAAAAAATCTAGGAGAAGCTCAACAGCAACCAGAAAAACATAATCATGACTAAAACCTCGAGCAAGATGCTCTAAAGCATGTTTGCTCAACAATCAGCTGATGCTGACAAAATTCGGGACCAATATCTCCTTCTCTAATATGTCCAAGAGAAGCTCTGTTAGTATGGACAAATCGATGTGCTCACTTCTCATTTTGCTATCTTCATGATTGCCAAAATCTGCGGTGATGTACCCGAGGATGTTGTTCGTCAACTCGAATCTCTGCACGGAGATGTCATTCTTAAAGCTCTTCGGGCCAAAGATATCAGTCTTGATAGAGTAGAAAGCCTCTTGCCGAACTTGCTCTCCGGAAACTAGATCCTCCAGATCGCTCAGCTGTAGGATCAGCAGAACGACTCGAGGTAAAGCCCTCTCGGTTTCCTTTGGATCAACTCTTTGACCGACGAGTCTGGACTTTTCACTCATGGGCTCGAAGGACTCAAAGCCCACTACTCAATCGTATGCCTCAACGATGACAAGGAGGTACTGAAGTAAGACGATGTTGATGAGCAAGCCCTAGGCGAGATGCTCTGGGAAGTCTCACCGTATCTTGTTCTGGTTCCAAAAGGCGAGGCAACAATCATGATGAGTGCCTCCTCTTTGTACCCCTTGCTCTGTTTCCTCAAAGACATTAGGAAGTTGAATAAAGACTGGGCTCCGCTAGAAGGTTCAGAAAGGAGACTCACCTGGGTCCACCCATTGTTGAGGATGACTGCTGACAGATTTGCGCATTCTCTTAATTTGTTAAATGTTGAGAGGAATTACAATCTGAGAAAAACTATAGAAGTTGCCACTATAGATCGAATCCTTAGCGACGAAGACAAGCATCTCAGTCTCAGAGACCTGCCAAGTTTCTACGCATGTGCCACTGAATTGATTTCCACTATGAAGCATTAGCTCGACAAAGGAGACCAAAGAAACAGTCTACTGAACGAAGCACATAACTACGGCAGCATATTACCAACATCCAGAGAATTTGACACAAGTGAGGAATCCTTATTCTCATCCCTTCGTGAGAACCTTGTGTAACAATCGGTTGAAACCCCACACTTACTGAAGAGTGTCGACGCCCTCGTTGGCAATTTCAAAAGGTTCGTCTGCCTTGACACACTTTCAATCATCGAAGCCATGCTTATAGTTCCGTTAGAGCATTCTCGTCTCTCAGGTATGGCTCATTTGGAATACTCTGAGTCTTACCTTAGCGAATTGAACTTCTGGCTCTACCATGCCCGAGAGATCTAAGCCTCTGTTAACCGCTCCCAGAGTTTGAAAATAGAATGTGAAAAGCTCGACAGTCAGGTTCAGCACCTCTCAACACTTTTGCCGACAGAGGAAGAGCATCGCTAGCTTCAAGGGCTTTTGTAATATGCCACTCACCTCGTCAGCACGATCCAAAATTTGAAGAATGATCTCTTATCTATAACTAATATTCGTGCATACCTTCCAGCTGTCCTCACCAAGAGTGAGCAGGCAAACCAGCTCCTGATTAAGGGTCTTGATGCATTTTACCCTCGTTTCAATCATATTCTGGAGCCCCTGATGACTTGCTCCCTGCATATTGTCGTCAGCGTACGAACCTATTTACATGAGCTGATTGTCGAAGACTCAGGTCTACAACGACTCGATTCTTTGGTTCATATCGCTTCCAAAGAAAATTACATGAGGGAGAGCATCTTGTTGAGCAAAAAGGAATCGGCTTCTGGCGCGAATAGCATGATCCTTTTTGAAAACCACCTCCTTTGGCTTCTGAAGCTTCAAAGAATGCAGTCAGATCGCCAGAACTCAAAATCACTCCATGTTCACGTCCTGGACCACTTCGTCAGGAGAGACATTGCAAAGAAGTTAGCAGAAGAGGCAGCGATGGACGACGTTGAGGCCCAAACCTTTTAGCAACTGCCATTCAAGATGAAGGTACAGAACATCATGGAGGACACCAAGGCTATCGACGAGCTTACAGCCAAAGACAAAGAGAGGATGGAGAAAGAGGCCCGGGAAGAGATCGAGCTGAACTTCCCAAGCTACTTCGACGAGTTGACGAAGTAGCTCTACTCTTTGACCAACGAGGTAGACCCTCTTGCCCGTATGGAGAGAGACTAAGTACAAGCTAGCCACGTTGAGGTGACCCACCGCGAGGTTCCTCTGGACCTTATCTTGAGCGAGATCGTCAGCCTAGAAAACTCCAAGGAGGACGCATACCGGACCGAATTCCTGAGATTAAGAGTTGAAGTAGTGCAGATGTGCCAAGAGGAGGCAGATGAAGCTATAGTACACAAGTCCAAACAACCTATCATTGTATCTCAGCTCCTCCAGTCGTTCACTGAGAGGGACCCTGAGTGGATGGAGGACTCGATCTGCTGCCTTGAGGACTAGATCAGATAAGCGTAGATGAAATCGGTGATGAATGTAGCAGATCTACAGCTGCCTTCAACATACAACTTCTATCATGATTGTATTCCATAGGAGGCTCGCTTAATCTTCTAACCGCTGGCCAGCCTACAAACTCGTGTGAGGGACATCCTACTCGAATATGAAAGTCCTATCCTAAACGACATCCTGTTTCTCTCAAACTACATGATGACAACCTTCAACTCAAAGACTACTCCTTTGATGAAGATGCTTACAGGCATGGAGCTGCTTTTAGAAAAGCTAGATGAGTGGCAAAGCTACGCCAGCAAAAAACTGAATTCGTGCCACGACGAAATCAACACCTTAAAGCAGTTGATTATAAGGTACAGAAAGATCCAGATTCTATCTTGGAGGAACTTGCTAAATCATCGAAAGGTAGCAATGATTAGGGAAGACTACTAACATTGTCTTAGATTAATTCATGCAGTTGAGAGGCAGATCTTCGATGTTCTAATGTATCGCTAACCAAGGAGAGCCCCTAATAGCTCCAAAAACTTGATTTCTCACCCAAAAGACAAAGTGGAATTGGAGGTGTTTGAGCTTCTAGACCTTTTCATCAGAGGCAGCAGCCTCGGCCTCTTTGAGTCTCGCCTATCGATCATTAGGCTACTTTATGACAGTCTGGAGCTTAAGCTGAGCATCCTAACTTCAGCTGCATCAGACCCTCTAATTACGCTTCCTTCTTACACAACCACGTAGAAAGCACTAGTTGTTGGACGCCTTACCAAGATCTTGAATATCTTACATTTCATCCTTGGTTACTATGGTCAGTTCCAGAGCAAACTTGTGAAAACGGTTGCACGACTTGATGCCACGGCGAGAGACAAAATCAAAGTCTTAATCGACGTCTCCAAATGGACTCTCTAGAAGTTCACTTAGGTAAAGTCAAACATTGACAAGACTCATCGCTAGTTGAACCGGAGTTGCAAATTGGAAGAAGAGATTCTGATGCAAAATATTCAGAGTCTTGTGCTGACCTCATCGCGTAAAAAGTACATCAACACGGATGCCGGTGGCGATCAACTTGTGTCTCTAGACAACGAGAAGAAGGAATTGGTTGGTGATTCAGGTTTGGCTAAGAAGATGGCAAAGGTCAGCATTCCAAGGTCGGTTTTGCTAAGATAACTCAACCACTTCGAACAGCAACATATCAGATCAAAGTGGCCCGATGCTCACAGTCTCGAGTATGTCATGGAGGGAGTATTCCAGAGACTCAAGACGGTCAGAGACCTAGACAGAAAGCACTACTAGAGAAGAGCTTACATGGACCTCCTCAAGTTCATGAAGGACCAGGGTTTGAGAGCAAACTTCTAGGACAGGTTGCAGCCATCCATACTCAAGTCAAAGTTGACAAGTACAGGTGACGTTTCAATCCAAAAAAGGCTCGAGAAATACTACTACAGGGCACAAGAGCTGATGATGATCACAGAATCGTCCAGTTAAGTCGATGAAAACAGTGACCTCAAGAACGCTGACGTTATCAGAGTCTAATGTTTCTCTAAGTCATTGATGTACAGGATCCTACAGATTAACGAACAGCTCACGAGAATTGAAAGTTTGAGGAAAGAATTCGACCCAGAAAGTCTTAGAGCACCAGTAGCCGCAATTTCGGAGCATTTAATTGAGATCACTCCTGAGCATTGTCAGACTTTCTCTAAAATCATTGAAGATCTTCATAGTTTCAAAAACAATGTCTTTGAAAGATTGAACGCCGTACTTATTTCAGAAGCTAAGTAACCATTAGTTTATAATGATCGAGTAGTCAATGCCTTCAGTAAAGACGGAATGGTTAAACAAAGGGAACAAGTTTCTGCTTTCGAGTCGCAAATGATCCAGCTCCAGGAGGACAACTCCTAGAGTAGAAGGATCGTGAGGATCGTAAATGAAGCCAAGGAAACAATAGCGCAGCAATATTCAAGAATCGACTCATTAGCACGTGCAGCCGAATAGCCCACTGAGGACCCTCAAAGTAGCAGCCTTGTCTCGAAGCGGTCTCGCCTCTTACAGAAGAGTGTCCAACTTTTGTATCAGACAATCTTCTAGCACGTGACAGAAACCTAAGAGAACCAAGCTGAGACGAAGAAAGCAGCGGAATCGACGCGAAAGGAATCCTTCGACCGCGCAAGTTTACTCTCTGCGTCTGACCAAACTCTCGTGGGAACGTAAGGAAGTACAGATCCTTCTCTCCGCGGTGTGGCTGCCCGGGGTACTCTGGAGGATTTATAAGATAATTCTGCTGACTTGAACATCACGGAACAATTAGGATTTACCAAGGAATTGGCTGAGCTACTCGAGGCCAAGAAGTTGTCTGAGGAGAAGGGGGAAGGCTCGAGCCAAAAAACGCTCAACAGTCTCATTTAGCAAGTTCTTTACCTCACAAGAAAGCTGCTTGCATTGAAGGACCTGCCTCTGACAACTCCCCTGAGCCAAGAGGACGTTGCATCGATCCTTCAGGCAGAGGATCTGGCTGAAAAAGTGAGATCTTTGCTCTCCTTCATGCTCCAAACCCAAGGAGCTTTCCTTGCTTCACTGTGCAAGTTCAGCTACCTGACCCAACGCATTTTCGTTTACCTAATCCACCAGGGCTTCTGCGGAAAAGATGATCAAGAAGATAACGGTGACGAGCAGGGCGACGACGAGATGCAGGCTGGGGAGGGCTGTGGAATGGGCGAAGGCCAAGGCCAGAAGAACGTCAGCAATGAGATCGAACATGAAGAGCAGCTCGAGGGCCTGAAGGACTACGCAAGTGACGAGGAGAAGTAGGAGAAAGAGGACGGGCAGGAAGAGGATAAAAATGAGAATGAAGATGAAGAAGACAAGGACAACGACTTTGAGATGTAGGAAGATTTTGATGGCGACCTCGAGGATCAGCCAGAGAAAGAAGAAGAAGAAGAGAAGAAGGAGGAAGACGATCTAAATGAGGATGATGCTCTTGACGAGGTCGATGAAATGCTTGATAACCAGCTTTGGAACTAAAACATGGAGGACATGGAGCAGAAAGAGGATGAGCATGGAGAGAATGATGACTAAGAGGCGCCTGAGGAGATAGACCTAGGAGAACGTGAGCTCGACGAGTAAAATTAGTTAAAGCAAGATGAGCCTGAGCTAACAGCAGGCGACCAAGAGTAACAGATAGAGGAAAACGAACCTAAGCCTCCGAAGGAAGAGGAAGAACAACCCAATGCAGAAGATGAAGAGGTGCAACGGGATTCGGATCCTGAAGCAAGCGAAGAAGACGCCGAAAATTCCGACGACCCAGAGGAAATGAATCCAAACGACGTACCATTGGATAGAGACGAATTGATCGAAGAGGAAAGTAAAAAGTCTGATATTGTGCCTGAAGATGCACCAGAAGACGAGCCAATGGATGACGTAGAGTCTTAAACTCAAGAGAATGAAGCCGGGAGCTAAGAGGATTCTCAATAGAGCAATTAAGAGCCATCAGAAGACGGCTTTAGCGAGAGAGACCATGAAGATCTCCCTGACCAACCCAATGAAGATGATGGTCCTGAAGACGATGATCTCGAAGAACAGGGAGCGAATAGAGACCAAACTCAGCTTGAGAATGACCAAAACGACGATTCCGACGAGGAGAATGCCGATCACGCTAACCTCAGACACCAAAAGGGCGACCGCAACTTCGACGAACAGGAATAAAATCAGCAGAACTAAAACACTGCTGAACAAGAGTTGCAGACACAATTCGACGTAAACGGCGGAGATATCCTTTACTAACTCGCTTAACGCATCCAGGAGCATCAGCAGCAGAAGGAATAGAACAGACAAAACAAAGAAAAGCAAGAGAAACTCGACCTTGAGAAAAAACAGGTCGAGGATGCGCAAATGAATCCAGAATAAGAAGAAAATAAAGCTCCTA
>Ga0138262_1452631_pt1 | contig 13566 bp, 13 predicted proteins | sample RNAB_720151113_FD_105265 | JGI IMG/M metagenome (GOLD analysis project Ga0138262, IMG submission 105265) | Metatranscriptomics of polar marine prokaryotic and eukaryotic communities from Palmer Station, Antarctica after 72hr light incubation -... | ecosystem: Environmental > Aquatic > Marine >...
ATTAATAATTATTTTTAAAGTCTAATTTCGGATAATATCCAAAGTATATATTGTACAGTATGACCCACAATCAACGCGTGGAGATATCAGAGCACGATCAGAACTCGTGGTCATCAGATCCCTCATCTGGTCCCTTTTTGGCTGATGGGGAGCCATCTGGTGAGGGTTCTGTTGAATGACGCCCCTCTCCTTTTGTAGTTTGGACCGCTGGTCCAGCAGTTGGCTGGCCCGCGTCGTCGTGGGTGAGGCTACCGAGTCCTGGCCTGTCACGTCCTGCAAGATGTCCGTGAGCGATTTCATCGTTTTTCATCATTAGCTCGCGGTCCTGCTGAGCTTCTGCCTCACGTTCAGCAGCCTTTCGGCGCTTTTCTGCCTTCTTTTGAAGCTTTCTTTCAAGAGTCTCTCGCGCTCGTTGCTGCTGCAAGCTCTGCCTTCCCATCTGGAGCCATTTGCGGATAATGTCTTTGATATGTTGCTGCTTGAGCTGGCGGGCGACGAACTTGTCGTGCTCGCCAATATTCTTGAGGGCATTCTCTGCCATGAGCCGTTGCAGGTCGCCGTCTTGTTCGATGATGTGGGCCGCTGTGAGGTTGTCGATGTAGGCGCACTCCATGCACAGGGTTATGAAAACCTGGCGACGGACATAGAACCTACGCCAGCGCTCTACTGAGAAGGGAATGCCCTGATGCTCAGACCTGAATTTATCACACACCTGCTGGAAGCCCACCTTCTGGATGACTTAAAGACGATATACTGACTTGCATCTGAGGCATTGAGCAGCGAGCTGCTTGGCCACCAGGTCGCTCACCATGGCTTTCAGGCGCATCGTCTGACGAGCAAAGGCAAGCCACATTCGAGCCAGCTTCTGGACATGGTCGCGTGTGAGACCCGCTGGTATCGTCCAGTTTGGTGCTGGAATATCAGAGACTGAGTCATCTGATACGACTACTTGGGCTGCATTGGCTTCTCCACCTGCCCGCTGTGCCTATGCTCTGGCATTATAGGGCATCTGAGCAAGATCTTCTGCGATCTTTGCCTGCTCCGCCCTTAGTCTGACATCTATGGCCTCAGCGTTGACAGCACGTTGGTAGATGGTCTGAAGGTACTCTCGCTCAGCTCCGGCGTGTGCCTGATAGTCCTCACCGTGAAGAATGAGAGCGATATTGTGAATCAGCCATTCTCTATTAACTCTCATGAATTTGTGGCGGAATGGGTTGGTCCGGATGCTGCGGACCAGCTTCCTGACATTGTTGGTACGATCAAGGCGATTGACTGCGCTTGCATCGACTCTGCTCAAGTTCTCGTCACCTGTGAGCTCCCAAAGCTTGATATAACCAGCCAAGAGTCCAAGAAGGGCTCGGAGAGGAAATACCAAGGCTCCTATACCACAGACATAGGGTATCAGCGCAGGGTCGCCGTATGGGTTGTAGGCGTTTCGGATCATGGCCGTGAAACCGAGGTAGAGGAAGAGGATCCCCCATGTAGTCAGATTGACGATGTAATAGTACTGCGAAGAGAAGCTCATATTGTCGATCGATCGCCAGGAATGGGCAATTGAGCGGTCTAGAGCAGCATCACCGACCCATTGCTTGGCCCTGATCCTGAATCTGTAGTCACAGTAGGTGAAGTAGTCATAGATCTTGTAGCCATGGACAGTCTCGAGGACGTGGAGAAGGAAGACATCAGCAATGAGCTGTGGCAGCACTACGATGACGCAGAAGAGAAGGTAGTATGTGAGGTCAGCCTGTCGAATCCGGTAGCCCTGTGGTATTTTTGTCTCGTTGGCGAAGAGACTGATGAAGACCAATGCCACGGGGACGAGAAAGAGCGCTGAGGTCTGGGCTGCGTAGGTGGCAACGCTGGCAAGGAGAGCCTCAAGGCCCTCACTTCTCTCAAGAACATCTTGCTTGGTGCCTTCTTCTGGCTGCTCTCCGCCGTCTTCATCGCCATCATCTGGCCCTTCTTCTTGGGCTGCGGCCTAGTATTCATGTAGGTTGAGCAGCTACACCTACCAATTGAGCTGGCGAACGAGGTGACTCTTGGCCATCTTTGCCAACTGAGGGTGCTGCAAGCTCTTGCTGATCATCAACCTCTGGGCCACAGCCTCGAGTTTCTCAAGCCAAGGACCAAGATAGGAGCGAGAGGCTACCACAATAGCAGTCTGAGTAAAGTAGGCCACAATGAAGTGCTGGAAGTCGTCGGCACCCATGGTCATGATGAACTCCGTAGTCACGATGGCTCCGAGGATTGGTGAGACCAGGAGGGCCTCGCTCATGAGCAGCCTCGTAAGCAGCTGCTCAAGGATCAAGTCAAGCACAGTGAAGAGCACCAGAAAGGCCAAGATGTTCTTGCCAAAGAGCTCGCTGTAGGAGAACTCCAGCTTGACCATCAGGAACAGGGCCACCACCATGCATGCCACGAAGAAATGCCTCCGTTTCCAGTCAATTGCTCTGCAAATCTGCGTCCGTTCCTCTCTTGCTTCCTCATCATCCTGGTCTTCTTCGGCGTCACTTTCGTCTCGTGAGAGCTCCAGGCGCTCTCGCTTCCTCGTCAATTTCCGCTCCTCGAGGATATCGTCCTACTCTGCTTCGCTGGGCTTGCTTATGATAGTGTTGGAGCCGTGCAGCAGGAAGAGGATCCCAAGCAGGACAAAGGCGAGACCTAGGCGACCACGACCTGCCTAAATGCGTGCTGAAATAGAGATCTCGTTGCCAAAGTCAGACCAGCTGGCAGCCAAGGTCGTGAACAAGCCCTCCTGAGCTTGGAGTAGGCGCAGAAAGCCAGCTACGATGAGGACTGGGACTGTGGCGATAGCTGCCCCTGTCGCAGGAGGCACGAAGGTCACCCTGGCCAAATGTGAAAACCTGAGTGCAGGTGGCCTCCTGAAAGTGGAGAACTGCAAATTGATGAGCCAGAAGACAACCACACAGAGCACAAGAACGATCGAGACGAATGTGAAAAGCAGAATGTAGATTGGGATGCCGAACTGGAAGGAGTTTATCAACGACCAGTAGGAAAGCGCCCGATATGTCAGCCGAAGGCGATAAACCGGATCTGGAGCTGAGCCTGTGGTATCTGCTGTACTCTATGGCCTCATGGCCTTATACTCTCGCAGGTAGACGCTAACTTGAGCCATCAGCTTTATGTCACGGGTCTTCTGGTAGTAGAGGAAGTCCACCTCGACCAATGTTGGAACGATTGGGTGGCCATCCTTGTCCTCTGATTTACGACCTAGCTCTGGGTGGAATGTGGCAGGCACAAGCTCGTCGCTGCCGTCCTCAATTGCACGTACGTAGGCAGTTTCGGCATTGTCTGACTCGTCTGACACCGCCTTGAACTGCTCGATGTCAATGGGATCCCTGGTGACATAGAATAGGTCGCGCTCTTCGGCGAGCGCATACCATCGTGTCGAGCCAGAGGCTGGCTCATTGAGAGGCTCATCAAAGCGGCATTTCATCTCAGGATACTCCGCAGTTGGAGCACATTTGTCAGCGATTGGCTCCAGTCCATCAGTGGGAACTGGGTTCACGACCCGGATTGACTCGTACGCAGGCAGATCACAGCGTCCTCCGCGCTCGAAGACATCGTAGAGGACCATATGGCTGTCATAGCCCTCACAGTTTGAGAAGAATGGGATCCAGGGCATGATCACAGCGCTCACCTGCTTCGATTGCCAGAAAGTCCCATCAAAAATGTCCTTCTCCAGTCCTTTGGTCCCTGGGTTTACGCCTTCAGCCGTTGATGACATATCGATGTAGAAGAGCGGCTCATTGCCAAGATCAGGAACGTTGTAGGGCATCGTGACTCCAACCATCTGCTGTGCTGAAATTAAGACGGCCCAGGTCTTGGGCGTGCCCATCCGCTGGCGATTGGCGTGGTAGAACTCTATGGAGACTTTGTTGGCCAGATAGTCGAGGTAGGGTCGAAAGAGACCATGATAGAGGTACACCCCAACGCTGAACTCAATGGCGCCTTTCCTGGGGTTGAAGAGCTTGAGCTCAAGCACAGCCCTCTTGACTGTGCCCCCTGTCTCGCTCGTGGCCTCATCATTTGCAGCGGCAAAGTAGTGAGGCAGCGTCTGCTGTTTCAGTCCTTGCTCGTGCTCCAACCGCCAGGCCTCTTGCTCTCGTCCTCCTGCTGCTCCACCATCCCCATCTTTTGAATTGGCTTCTGCAGCGTCTCGACCAAGGACCACGATGGCGTAGTGCTCATTATATTCAAAACCTCGAGGCACATCACGGAAATCCAGGCGAACGAGCGCAGTCTCCAAGGGCTGCAAGACGTGGATAGGCAGAGGAGTATCCCATCGGGCAGCCCAAGCATCTTCCTCGTCTGCCAATGCTCGCTTGCCGTCGAGACCTGTTCCTTCTGCCGGTGTGCTGCTGCCCTGAGCTGGCTGTGCTGCTCCTCGGCCTTCGCCACCCAAGTCACGCCTGTCCAGTGGATCAAGGATGCTGATTGGCTTGCTGGAGGACCTGGACTTTCTGCAGTCGCCCAGACAGGAAGAGCCTCTGCCGGACGACGTGCCACTTGGACACCGGAGATTCTGCCCACCTTGGAAATATTTCTCAACCAGCTCAGCAGGGAGCCCTTGATTGGCCTGGCACTCCACTGCTATATCGATCTCCTTCAAGTAGCGTGCCCGTGCTTGAGTATGCTGGGTAGTTGCGTTCCAGCGATCAATGGCCCAGCGTGTGGCCGTGATCTCGGTCTCTCGGCGCTCTATCACTGCCTCATCTCTTGCTCCGTCTGTGCGTTCTGTCTCTCTTCGCAGTTGAGTTGTTTGCGTTCTCCGCCGCTCAAGCATTGGCTCGAGAGTATTGCGTTGGAGCCACTCCTCATTCCGTTTCAACAGGGCCCGAATCAACCCGATCAGCTCCTGCCGGTCAACCATATGGACACCTGGACCAAACGTTCCATCCAGGCTGAGACTGGCAGCAGTTCCCAGAGGACAGAAATAGCCTGGAAGGCACTCGTTCTGTCCAACCTTCGATGCACTGGTACCTCTGGAGCAATAGCGGCTCGCAGGACAAAGGAAGGCATCCTCCTTGGAGCTCGCACCTGGGGCAGTGAAGTAGCCCGCTGGACAAGGCTGCGTGAGCATGACTGTTCGTGTCGTCCGAGTGCCGCAGAGGTAGCCTTCTTGGCATAGCTCAGCTTCATACATCGTGGTGAGGCCTGACTTCTTGCAAAGGTACTTGGCCTCGCAGGGCAGGCACGACTCCTCGGCTGTGAGCCCTAGCTCGTCGGAGTATGTGCCCTGAGGGCAAGCTGTGCACTGAGTCTCACCCACCTTCTTGCTGAACGTTCCCTTGCCACACTGCTGTGGCTTTACCATTCCTTGTTCTGGGCACTCATGACCTCTCAAGCAGGGATCGCACTTCGCTGCTCGGCTTCGCGCCTGGTACGTTCCTCGACGACAGAGCTCAGGAGTGACGTTACCAGTACCTTCAGCATATGAGCCTGCTGGTGCCTCAATCATCTCGGAGACGTTTGGTGGACAATAGTAGCCTTCTCTGCACTTACCTTTGCCGTCTGGAGTCTCACTACCCTCTCCACAGTAAGTACCAGCGATACAGACCTATGCGGCCTATGCATTTTCGGCATCCACCTCAGGGGTGTAGACTCCCCATAGGCAGTACGTGCTCAAGCCACAGAGGCGGGGCTGACGGCCACGCTGCATCGTCGAGCCAGCAAAGTTGGCTGCGATGGCTCGAGGGCAGTAGGAACCAGCTGGGCATGGCTATGTGGGTGTAGCGCTGCCTTCGTACTGGCAGGTGAAGCCAGGCTTGCACTGGTAAGGGGTAGACTGACCAGAGTAGAAGCAGAAAGTTCCTGGTGGGCAGAGTTGGCAGCCTGATGCACCTGCTGTTGGCTAAAATGAGCCCGGTGGGCACGGTCTGGTCGCTGTGAGGCCTGATGTTCCACAATAGGCGCCTGCTGGACAAGGTTTTGACCTGCCTGTGGTACAAACATGGCCTACTGGACAGTCAAGGACGCCTTGCGGGCCTCGAGCACCGCGAGTGTCCATGGTTGGGTCGACGAGGAGCTCCAATGACCCAGCTGAGGGAGCCTCACAGCGCACTCCGTCTCTGCAAGGTTGAGGAGAGGAGAAGTTTCCTGCTGCTGGGAGCAAGGTTGCCGTGCCTTGAGGACACCATGTTCCATCAGGGCAGCGTACAGGATCGGTGCCAGCTCCGCAGAAGAAGCCAGCTGGGCAGGGCTCGAGCTAATTGAGCGAGCCTGTAGCCTCCGTGCTGCATACGAAGCCAGGAGGGCACACTCTGGCCTCTGGCATCCCAGGACTGGGGCAGTGAGTCCCTGGAGCGCAAGGTGTGCACTTCAAGGCGCCCTCAACATCGGTGAACCAGCCAACAGGGCACTCTACTGGCGCCAATTGCCCTGACTATGGACAATAATGACCTTTTGGGCAGCTCTGTGCCAGTCCTTGGGAGCAAACGGATCCTGCAGGGCAAGCTTGGACTGCCAGCTGCCCCACTGCAGCTGCCGCTGGTGGAGTAGTCGAATGGCTGGAGAGCAGCCGCCTTGCACTCGAAGTGCTGGCAGATGGCGTTGTGGGCGTTACAGCCGACGCTGGAGGCAGCGCAGAAGTCGCTTGGAATACCGTGCCTCCATCTATAGAAACCACGACCGTGTATGCGCCTGGAGCAAGAGACCTTGGCAGCTCTACCGTAGCGGTTGGCGTGGTGCCTCTACCGACTAGCGCAGGTAGCGTTGCTCCTCCTACTCGCACAAATAGGAGCACATTTGGCGCCCAGCTCGCGTCTTGGAGCTCGACGAAGACCCGTTCATCTGAGGTCTCGAAGAGGGAGGTGGTATTTACGACGATACCGTCTGATGGAGGCAGAACAACGACGGCGGCAGGTCCAGCAGCTGAGGGAGCGGAGTAGCTCGTCCCTCCATCAACGGAGAGACTGACCTCGACCTCGCCGGGCTCCAGGTGCGGCATGGGGCATCTAGCCAGCGTGGTGTTTAGGAATGCCCCTGCTGTGCAGACGCAGGATCCGGCGTCGCACCCCGCACAGGTAGCGATATGTGCGTCAGCAGGCTGGGTGGCGGCTGCTGGCCTTGCAAAGCGACAACGCAGCCGATTGAGCCCTTCCGTGTCAGCAAGGTCGGTCAGAGTCTCTGCGTACAGGATCTGGGCAGGTGAACCAGCCTGCCACTGATAGACCACTGGAGGTCGAACTCGCGCAAGAACAAGCTCACCGTAAACTGTCAAGGCGTGCGGGGCTTTGTGATGGCGGAGGCCACCATCCAACGATATCTCAAGCCGTAGCTGCTCTCCAGCCACGAAAGCCCCAGGAGGCCATGCAAACTCAGCAAGAGTAGCAGTTGCGAAGTTCAGCGCCACGATCCTCTACCTGGTCGAGTCTGAGAGCGCAGTGAGCCGAGCACAGAGGATTGTAGCCGTTGAGCATCGTCTGGTAGTTTATGTAAGTGCAGGTGAAAAGAAGGCCTGGCCGGTAACTGAGACAGTCCTGCCAGTTGCAGCAAGGAGCCACACAGGGTCAACAGAGCTAATCTTGGGAGTCAACCGGTAAAGAAAAGGCTCACTGTTTGAGGAAGGGTCCCGGCCATTTGTGCTGAGGAATACAGCAACTTCACCGCCGTTTGCAAGCTCGGCGTTGATGAGGTTTGCCGGTGGAGTAAAGCACTACACGTAAGCGGCTGACTCATCGAGTTTAAATATTGGCATCCAATGGAGGTGCCCTGAGCCGTCCGAGGGATCAACTCTCCGGAAGAGGCACCTTGCTCTCGGAGAGGTTGGTGAGTGCGCCGTGGAGTAGCGAAGAGTTACCAGAGTGCCACCATCGACGTAGCCGTAGCCAGGATCGAGCGCTGGAGCTGCCCCACCAGAAGTAATGATCACATCGGCCTCGTGGATAATCACGCCTTTCCCGCTCGCTGTGTATTGCTGCCCTCCATTAAGTGACACCTCGACGCCCAGCGTAGCAGTGGTGGCCAGAGCAGCCCGCGCTGCCCAAGCATTCTCCAATGCGGCCCCAGGCACCAGGCAGGAGAGTGTCCCATTCCTAAGGTACTCAGCCACCACCACGATATACGTGTTTGGACCCTTCTCAAGTCGGCACCTCAAGCCCGCGACACGAGCTGGAAGGAAAGCCACCCCATCCACTTGTAGCGGTAGGTCGAATGGTAAAGGGACTGGAGCTGCGGGATCAGCCGCAGTCGAACCAGCTGCTGGTGGCACGACGTCTGGTGGCTCGAGATGCAGCACCTTGACGCCGTTAGTATAAGCGAAAACGAAGGCTCCAATTCTTCGACCTTCATGCATTACGATGACAGGAGCCCAGAAAAGGAAGTCCCGTTTAGGATCAGCTGAAGCAGGAACCACTCCAGGAGCCTTTAAGTTAAGTGGCGGAGACGTACAGCGGATGAGCGTGCTGGAAACAAAAACTGCAGCTACCTCGACGTCTCCTGGAAATATGCAACTAGCTGTTGGTGTCACTGAATTCATGACGGGCAGAGCAGCGAGGCTGACATCAATTACAGTCGCTCCAGTCTCTGGCCCATTGGCTGGTTCGATTCCGTACACCTGCTCGGCCTCAAGAAAGAAGACTTCGAGCCCAGCAGTTGAGAATACAATGCCATCATTGGAGAGCTCAACAGCCATGGTGCGCGGGCTGGCTGTGCCAAGACCAGCGGCGCCTTGGAGAAATTGACCTGAAGGAATCGTGCAAATAGCGGACTGTGTTCCCGCAGTAGTATCCTCGACATACTCGGCTGGTAAAGCTGCGCCAGCCGGAACGCCAACAGTTGAGATTTTGCAGAATATCTGGGCACCTGCTGCAGCTGTTACGTTAGCGAGTCCAGTGGCTTGGACTACGATCTTGATGTCTGTCTCACCCACAGCAACAAGGGTTGGGTCCAAGCTAACTGGCAGAGGCGTGTCTGCAACTAGCAGATTGAGAGGCAGCTGAGATATAGTGGTCAAATCGGATAGTCCTTAGCCGTTAAGAGAGACGGCAAGCTTGGTTATTGTTCCAAGCCCGATTGGGAGTGGCGGCGGAAGGCATTCGATGGCAGTTTCGTTGATAAATCTAGCAGATGTGCCCCAAAGAGCACCAAACTTGCATGCCAGCGCCGTCGTCCTCTTAAAGCTGCGACCTCTAAGCACAATTGGGGCTATCCCATCAGTTCTTACGACAGCTGGAATGGAATAGAGCAATCGGGGACGGTCTACATATTACTCAATGACTCTATCCTGGGAAAAGCCGATAGAGTGCAGTCTGGCTACCTCCACTATGCTGGCAGGATCTCCAAAGAGTTTGTGGTCTCCCAGCGTTGAGACATTCAGATATTGAGCTCCTGGCACTATCAAAGAGTCGGCTGAGGCGACAGCTGTAACTGGCAGCTCAAGCTGACTGGGATGAAGCCCGAGACCTCCATGACCAACCATAGCGACTTGATCAAGACGTGTTCCTGATACGGTGAGGTCAAGAGCAGCATCGGGAAACGCAAATGCTGGAGCTATGGCCATCACAGCAGGCCTTTGATCGTAAACGAGCTGTGTGCTGGTGAGCACTTGATGAAATTCCACGCCATTGAACGAAATGGCAAGGTCAACTTTACTGTCAGGTGATCCAACTGGGCTTGGACACTTGATGTTGGCAGAGTCGACGATCATGCCAACGCTCAGGCGCTGATAGGAGGTGACAGAGAAGGTAAAGCGACAAAGTGGGTAGCCTGAAGCCAGAATTGAGGCTGAAGGGAAGCCAGATCCTGAGACCGTGAGCAGTTGGGGCTTGTCAATGCCTACGTGTGAAGGAGAAATGTTCAGAGCAGCAGCATCGAAGACAGGCGGAGGATTGTAGATGAAAGTGACGCCGCCAACATGTCCTCCGAAGAATACTGAATCATCGACGGAGACCTCGACCGTCACAGGGGTAGCAGTGGTGATGGGATGAGGTGGACTTTCACAACTGAGAAGCGTCGAGCGCTCGATCACTCTCGCAGAGACCACGAGAGCTCCTGCGAACCTGCACTTGATCGACTAAGCAAGACCAAGCTGGAAGCCACTGCCCGTGATATATAGAGGAGCACCACCAGCGGTGCTTCCGAGAGGTGGCCAGATACTGGAGATGGACGGCGGTGTGTAGAGAAGGACCCGGCCTTTCCCCAAGATGGCGCTGTTATCGGCTGGCGTGGTTAAAGCGAGCGCCGGTGTGAGCCACTGGGCCCTCAGCCTCACATCCAAGAAGAAGGGCCCGAGAAGGCTAAGCCTGGTGAGAAGCGGATCTATCGTAGGAAGAGGGCAGCTCAGTGCCTGGTCACTGAGGCGTTGGGCTGCGGTGACCCAGAATTGGCTATTTCCAGGACGGGTGAAATTGCAAGAATACTCAAAGCTGGCGCTGAATCCTGTACCAGCGAGCTAGAGAGCTGAACCAGCTCCTGATGGCAGGAGGGGTGCTGTTGCTGGCGTGATCGACTTGAATGAGGGACGAGCCACATATTCAAACGAAGCTCCAGAGACCCCAGCAGAGTAGGTACTCCCGGATGGCGTGATGACCTCAACAGTCACCGTTTGTGGCCCTGGTGCCAGAGGACTACGGCAACGCACCTCCTGGCTTGTCGTTGGGGTACTGTTGGGGCCTAAATTCACAACAGCGTCGACAGATTGGGCTCTGATAGCTTTGGAGCCGAACTTGCAGAAGTAACCAGCAGCTGAAGGCCTTGGTGCACTCTGGTTCTCGGGATCCGCGATGAAGACCTTGATGAGGGTCGCAAATCGGCCAATGAGAACTCGCGCGGGCTCGACTTTGTAAACAGATGACTGGGTAGTGAATTGGACGACCACACCGCTTCCCCGGCTGAGGTAGAGCCCTCGCTCCAGCAGCTGGATGACCACATGGCTGCCAGCCACTCCTTGCTGTGTGACTTGGCACTCGAGAAGGTTACTGGCCAGCCAGCGAGTCGGTGCTGCTGCTCCTCCGACCACGCATCTTGTTGCGCTGGTGAAGTTCTGGCCAGCCACGACCACCATGTGCTAGGCACCTGGAAGCAGTGGTCCTGCTCTCAGAGAGTCGGGCAGCACGCTATGCGTTTGGGGCAGTTCGAGGTACTCTAGGCCTACGGGGCTTGCCCAAGACAGCGTGGCATTCCCTTGACGCGTATTTGACTTCCAGTTCTCAAGCACCTGGACTGAAAGACGCTCGAAGCCAGCGGCAGTGATCGGAGCAACGAAGAAGATGACGCCGTCTGATCCCAGCTACAACGTAGTCTGACGGGCTGAGTCACCCACAACAACTGCGTGCAAAGATGGATCGATTCCCAGCATCTCGACAAGACGCACATGATGATCTGATGTTGGAGGTCCTGCCGGGAGTACAGCAGGTGAAATATACATGATCCGAGGTGCAGGCTTAAGCCAGAGGCGATAAGGACTGGTCAGGTCGACTGCTAAGCCGTCAGCGGCCCTTTCGAGCTGCAGGCTGAGCCAGAGATGATCCAGTATACCATCCCAAACGATCGGGAGGGGGCAGTGAATGAGCTGCCCATTCACGCTTGTCGGCGTCGTAGAATAGCTTATATTCAAGGCAGCAGGCCCAATATGCGCAGACTATGCTGTTGGGCGAAATAGGCAACGAATTCGAGGAGCACAAAGATCACCAACTGGGTGGCTAGAGTTCAATGCCACTTCTTGGTCTGGAGTCTCCTTGTACAGGAGGGCTGAACCCAATACTGGCGAGACGATGGCTCGCGGAAAGAGCACCAGGGTCACACTCGAATCTACCACATGGTCACCTTGTATTGATAGCTTCACTTCTAGGCCATTCACCGGTGCCTCGTTGAAGAGATCCTTGACAACTTCGCAGACTGCTTCCGTTCCTTGGGCATTCTTGGTGGTCAAGGCAGATGTGAACAAATGTGTGGCGTTGGCCAACGACTGCTAGACACAGGCAAGGCCAGCGGTCAGACGGAGCCCTCTAAGCTCTATCATGGCCGCACCGTCAAGATATGAGGTCTATGTAATCCAGGCAACCCTCACAGAGAGCAGCTGTGGGCCACGTCGAGGCCATAAGGCTACAGCGCTACTCACCCAGGCGCGGCTCGGGCAACTTATAGAAAGGCTCCACGGTCTAAGCTCTTCGGTCTATTTCTCTGCTGCGCTTAATGCCCTTGAGGAAGTCAAAGAGCACGAGAGCTAGCTGGCACTCGTCAGTGTTGTATTTAAGTATTCCCAGTTGTCCAACATACAAAAACAATCAGATGAGAAACGCTCACCTGTCACTTAGAGCACAGGGAGAGGCAGCACTTGACCAACTGGAGGCAGGTACAGCTCGACTGGTTCTACCAGGAGCATCTTGGGCTCAGCTGCTCTGCTCAAAGTCACCGGTTATGAGCTTACTCCTGTCGCGAGATCCCTGACGGTGATCCCCAGGGAACCACTGAAAGACTGCGCAGAACATCGTAGTAGAGTTGCATTTTGCACCACCGCAGAACTGAACCTCTGGTTGGAGCCGCTATCGATGATGCAAGCCAGTCGCCCAGGCTCCGTTGGGAAATTGTTGCCGTAGACCCAGACATCCTGATCCCTTAGCTCACTACGCTGGACCGACCACTACGCCACGAGATCGAAAACGAAATCGAGAGCAGTTGCATCCTTCTGGCTAAGGTCCCCTTTCTTGCCCGCAACCTCAAAGACCAGCCTACCAGCCATCATCTTTTCATCAATATACCCAGCCTAGCCGCTTGAGGAGCTGATGGTCATCTCGGCTGGAAGCTCACACTCAAGCATGCAACTTGACCGCCAAGGCTTCTTCGTGGTGGTGCTAGTGTTAGTTATTCTCGCCTCCATGAAGAACTCAGTGAATCGAGCAGGACCTTGGCCAGGCGCTCGAGCTTTGAACGCACACAAGATCTTTATTGGACCTCCAAGTGGAAGGTTCTCGGCAGTGATCTCGAGAAACTACCTCGCAGGTCCCTGACCGCTCGGTGTGCTCGCTGCTGGCGTCGAAGCCGAGGTCACCTTGGATATCAGAGGCTGGTTGAGCACGATCACCGGTAGATTAGCTCCAGTAGAATTGGTGACAGCCAACTTGAAAAGGCCACCCTGGTCCTCTTATAGCGCTTGCAGTAGTGTTGGCTACGATGCGAGGTCAAGCACGAGCAGTTGGTCGCTGCTTGAAGTGACTTGGGCCTTGAGGGTGAAATTTCGATCGTCGCTTGCCAACTCCAGGTTGTGATGCCTACCGCTGCCAAAACCCCATCCGTTGAGGGAGAGCTGGGATGGAGTAAAGGAGAGGCCTGGCATGGAAGCGATAAGGACTAGCAGGCCTGAAGGCTCCTTAACGATTACGGAAGCGGAGTTGTCATTGTTCACGCTTTCTTCTTCGGGCTGCAACACGGCTCCAGAACCTGTGGCGACACTGATATTTTGGTTAAGCAATCCAGTGAAGTTGACTTGGGCAGCTGGGACAGCTATAGATGTGACCGCGGAAGCAGGCATCGCTGCGGCAGGCGAGCTTCTCAGCCCCAGCAAAGGATCGTCGAGCTCGACCGTTGCCCCTTTGGCTGCTGCAG
>Ga0138262_1228878_pt1 | contig 13320 bp, 10 predicted proteins | sample RNAB_720151113_FD_105265 | JGI IMG/M metagenome (GOLD analysis project Ga0138262, IMG submission 105265) | Metatranscriptomics of polar marine prokaryotic and eukaryotic communities from Palmer Station, Antarctica after 72hr light incubation -... | ecosystem: Environmental > Aquatic > Marine >...
CTAAAGGTCTCCGCTGAGTGTAGATGGAGCTAGAATTTTAACCCCGAGACCAACTCGGATCACATCAGAGAACAGTGATTTGCCTACAGAGTTCACAGCACGGAACTTGAAAGTATAGATCTTGCCTTTGACTATAGAGTCAGCAGCCACAGTCAGTGTGTGAGCTAAGAGAGAAGCATTACTGCCTCCAGCTGTCTTATAGGAGACCACCTCCGCAAATGCAGTATTGACCGTTCCCTAATCCATATGCAGTTCATAAGACTTGATGTCTGAGCCTCCAGAATCTGTCGGAACATAGAATTAGAGAGTAATAGACGAGCTGTCCACTGCAGTCATGGCTGGTGCTCTGGGCTTCCCAGGCACACTAGCAGCGAAGAGGTAACCCACTTCTGAGAAAGGTCCATAGCCATTGACATTTCTAGCCCTGTACTTATACCGGTAGAGCAGGGCTTTAGTCACATTAATATCTGTGAAAGTTGTGCCCAGGATTGTGTTAGTTTTGAAGAGCGCAGTGAAATCTCCGTTCCTACCATCGTCTCTCCAAAGATCGTATCCTAGGATAGCGCTGCCGCCATGATTAGCTGTAGGTAATGCGGCATAGTTGGCTTTAATTTGCTGTTGAGTAGTCTATGTGAAATCCTGAGTTGGGATCACAGCTGGCTTGTCAGGTACGGCTGCTAAAGTTACAGACAGAGGGAGACTCTCTTTCTCTCCGACTTCGTTGAAGACCTGAAGTTTGATCTTGAAGATGTTTCCAGTGCCAGAGAGACTTGAAATATCATAGGTCGTAATGTAGGGCTTATTCCTGATGTTGACGCTATCTACTTCAGTAAATGCTCCACCTAGTCCGTTGTCAATAAACAATGCATAGGATAGAATAGGGCAGCCTCCAGTGTCTTAAGGTGCTGTCCAAGCCACTTCAATTGAAGTCTTTTGTGCCTTCACGAACGCGGGTCTACTGATATGGCCTGGCTTTTCACAGACTACGCCAACCACTTCTTCAGAAGGCTGGCTCTCTCCATTGAAGTCTCTGGCCGTAACGTAGAAAGCATAGTATTTGCCTGTCTCGAGGCCCTTGACATTGAAAGACTTAGTCGACCTGCTAAGGGACCCATCGTAGGCCAGCGATGACTTGCCACTACCCTTCTCGATCATGAATAGCTTGTAGCCAAGAATAGGGATATCACCAGCTGGAGTACCTTCTTGCCAAGTTATGAAATGGCTCGTTCTAGTAGAGAGATTCTTGTCTATAACTGGTTTCTGAGGGGCGGCCACTATCTTAGCGAGAGCTACCCTTAGTTGATTGCTCTGCTCTGATTCACCGATGGCATTAGTGGCAGTTACTTTGAATCTATAAGTCTTGCCAGTCACGAAGCGTGTCTCTGTAGCACCGTTGATGGTGTGCTGCAGGGCGTTGCCGACATACGAAGTGACGTGCGTGAAGTTCTCCTGGGTGTCATCTCCGTCATCAGCGTAGAGCTTATAAGCACTTACTGCACTTCCTCCATTCTGTTTAACCGGGGTGAGGACTAAAGTTATTGTTGTAGAAGTGGTCGCTGAAAACTTGAGGGGTTCAGGCCTGGACGGCACTTTGGCCGCTCTAATCGAGATAGAGTAGGGAGACTTGACAGACTCGCCCACTTTGTTAAGAGCAGAGACCCTGTACTAGTATTGATGGCCAGTGGTTAAATTAGTGATCTTTGTTGAATCGACTGTAGGAATGACAGAGCCATCGTAAGCCAGGAATTCTCCTCCAGTAGTAACGTTGGTTTGGTAGACCATATACCCGATGATAGGAGAGCCACCGTCAGAAGAAGCAGACCATCTGAGAGTGATGGAGTTCTCATCAGAGACTACCTTGATCGGAGCCACAGAAGTGGTAGGTCTTGAGGCAAGCACGAAAGTGTTTCGGATCGAGAATGTCGTACTCAATCCTGCTTCACTTTTGACTCTAATCTTGTATTGGACCTCTTGGGTGGATCCACCTGCTATAGTGTGCTTGAATTGCAGTGTGTTGATGTCCGTCTAGCCCACTTTGGCCCAACTAGTTTCAGACTCAGTAGCTTTCTTAAAGAAGACTTCGTAGTACTCTATGGTCGATCCTCCGTTATCTGGAGGTGGCTGCCACTTTATAGTGATCTCAGTTTATGAAGAGCTGACGATTAAAGGCTGCGTAGGGGAACTTGGCCTGGCTGCACAGAGGAGGATAGATTCGGCTGATTGGCCTCCTTCGCCAACTCGGTTCAATGCTGAGACTTTAAAGCGGTATTTTTCTCCCGCATTGAGACCGCCTTGAGTGAAAACGAGGACAGTAGGTTAGTCCTTGCCGTCGTAGATGAGCTTCCAATCGCCTTGCATCAGCTCGTTCATGTAGACTCTGTATCCCGAAATAGGGACGCCGCCACTAGTAGAAGGAGCATTCCATGAGAGAGTGATAGTTGAATTGGTTGCTGTTTCTAGGATGGGGCCTGCAGCGAGAGTTGGTGGAATATCAGCGCAAGGGAAGAACTGGGAGTCTGAGAAGCCGGACGTGCCGATAGCATTCTTAGCTTGAACTTTAAACCCATAGATTTTACCTCCAGTCAAACCAGTTTTCTGGAAGTTGGCGAATTTGTTAGAGTCTATAGTGAGACTTCCAATCGGCAAAGCTGTTGGAACAGATGGCCAATTACCCGCTCCGTCGTCCACCCAGAGCATATAGTCCGTCACAGCCCATCCTCCAGCTGCTGAAGCTACTGCGAAATTGATGTCTATTGTCTGGCCTGACAAACTGGCAGCCGTCTTAATTGGCTTACCTGGGATGCTAGGCACCACACCAATCTTGACTGAGATCTCAGCGTAAGTGGCGGTAGAGAATATTTTGTTTTTAGACCAGAGTCTGAATGTATAAGTATAGGACGTAATGAGATTTGTAGCTGTGTATTAAATTATTTCAGGTCTGGTTGTTCCATCGTAGATCTACGTGAAAGGACTTCCAGCGATTCCTTCATCTCTCTGTAAGAGGTATCCTATTATTGGAGAGCCGCCATTGTCGGAAGTGTCAGGCTGGAACATGAGGTCGAGAGTAGTCAAAGTCCTTGTCGATTCTTTAACTATAATTGTGGGCTTCTTGGGCGGGTCAACGATCATGAGTTAGATCTCATCGCTGTATGGCCCAGTGCCCAGGGAGTTCTTGGTAGCGACTCTGAATCGAATGTAATTGCCGACCTTTCCAGAAGGCAAGGAGCTGAGAGTGAATTCAGTTGTCAAGCCGGCTGTGACTGGCGATCCATAGACAAAGTTAGCTTGGTCGTACTTGACCAGGTACTCAGAGAAGGGTAGATTGCCAGTGTGAGAAGGAGCAGACCAACTTATTTTCAACGCAGTTTTAGACTGAGTAACTATATTTACAATAGAAATCTTCCCAGGGATGGAGCTAGCTGTGGTCACTACGGATGCTGAGTTAGGTCCTTGGCCAGCTGCATTGATAGCAGCGCATTTGTAAGTATAGGATTTTCCAGCTACGAGGCCCTTGTCGGTATACCTGTCAGTAGCTCCTTGATAGACTTTGAAGAATACTCCACTGCCCACATCTCTAGTGACCAGGTAGCTTGTTACGGGACTTCCATTTGCAGCCGGAGTCGTCCATTCTAAAGTAACCTATCCTGACACATAGCCAGTCAAACTTTGCTTGAATCCGGTGACTTGAGCAGGAATGATAGCAGCCAGAATTGAAGTGCTATTAGAATGATTCAGAACCGAAGTAGAATCATTGGGGAAAGTGTTCTGGGCCTCGAGAACGTTATAAGCTGCTATTCTGAAATTGTAAGTAGCTCCTGGGATAAGGTCGGTGACTGTGTATTCGTTAGTGCCGATAGCAACCACAGTCCCCTTTCCTACCCAGCTGCTAGTGTAGCCACTATTCTGTTAGAGGTAATAACCAAGCACAGAGGAGGCTCCATCCTGTCCAGATGGGAGTGAAGTCCATTTGACTTTAATACTGGCTTTGCCTGATCCAGTGTTGGGAACCACCAGCACCATAGTAGGAGGGTCCATCTTATGTGGGTAGGTTGCCGCATAGATAAGGATGCTAGCAGAGGGTAATGCACACCAGCCAATCTCGTTTCTTGCGTAGACTCGGAAGCTATAAGTAGCTCCGGCTGTTAAGTCTCTGAACTTAAACTCTTTAGTGCTTGAGTTAGCCGATCCATCGTAAAGTAAAGCGTAGACCGGATTGCTGTTAAATGAGGCTTCTATCTTAAACCCTAGGATGGGCGAGCCACCATTGTCAATAGGGTCTTTCCATTTAATTGTTATGTAGGGGTTGAATCCAGCGGAAGCTTGACCACCGTGTCTAGTCACATATTCAGGTGCTGCTGGTGACTCAGGAATGACGGAGTAGGGCACGCTAAGGATTGGCGAGTAGGTGAGACTGTACCCTATGATGTTGAGGGTGTTCATCCTATACCTACAGCTAGTGCCTGGTATCATGTTCGAGATAGTGTGCTCTACAATCGATGTAGAGTTGACCAGCAGTGTGCCGAAATCACCTCCGCTGCAGTCGTCCATCCAGAGAAGCATGTAAGGATCGATGGTAGAATATCCCCTCTCAACTTCACTACTCAAGAGAGACCAAGTTATTTTAGAGCCAGTTTTAGTTCTGGTACTTGCTGGAGAGAGGACCTAAGGAATCGGCTTGGGCAAGTCAGACGAGAAGAAGATGGAAGCTGCGCTCCAGGTTCCAACTTTGGTGAAATAATTGGTGTAGTAGTTCTTGGCTCTGACTCTGAAAGAGTACTCTCTCTTTGACAGCAGGCCTTCCGCTTTAACGAAGTTATACTTCAGGGAATTGACTATGGTCTTCATTACCACATTGGAGTCTATCTTGCGAGTGATCTCAACCTCGTACTCCTAGATGGCACTACCTCCATTATCGAAAGGCTCTTGCCAAGAGATCTCTATGTTCTCAGAAGACTGCTTAATGAGCTTAGGTGTGGTAGGGGCAGATGGAACTACTCCGGAAGGCATTGTCTGTACAGTAGAATAACCACTGTTGAGGCTGATAGTGCTCTGAGATCCGACAATCTAAGCTCTAGTTCTGAACTTATAGTACAGTCCTGGAGACATGTTAGTCACTTGGTAAGTAGGTAGAGCGATGCTTCCGTCAGTGGATGTGATCTGTTTGAAGGCTCCACTGTGGCCATCGTCCATCTCAATGTGGTACTTATAGATAGCAATGGGGTTGGCTGTGGTGCCACCGGTGTCTTCTCCAACTAGGGCAGACCATTTAAGATCCAAAGTAGTTCTCGTAGATGCTGTGAAAGTGAGCAGGCCTGGACTTGTTGGCTCGATGCCTGGTGTGGCAGAAGCAAGAGCAGAATAGGGCGAGTCTCCCACTAGATTATTTACTTTAATTCTGAGTTTGTATTCAATTCCAGGAGTGAGGCTGTTGAATTTATGAGACGATGCTTGAATCGTAGTCGTTATGAAGGTCTCTGTAGTTTCACCTGTCTTCAGAATACCCAGAGTGTATGTCTAAAGTGGTGATCCCCCGTCTGTAGAAGGCGCTGTCCATTTGACGATGACAGACTCTTTGTATCTCTGCGAGATGTCATGGTAAAGGCTGAGAGGAGCTGTAGGTGCGATTGCCGTAAGGACGTTGATTGACTAGCTATAGTGGATGGAATCACACTCATACATGTTAGAAGAGTCGTAGACTATGTTCCGGCCTGCATATCTGATCCTATACTCACGGCCAGTTTTCAGGTTAGAAACTATCAGGATTAATGTTAGTGAGTTATGGATCTGAGTGAAAGCTCCACCTAGGCCGTCATCGATCTCAACCATATACCCAGTCACAGGAGACCCTCCATTGTTAGGTGTAGGAATGGCCACTAGAAGCAAAGAGATGGATGTCTAGGTGATAAGAGTGACTGTTGGTGGGTTGGTCGGCTTCTCAGGAACGTCTGCTGCGATCACCAATATTTGGGCGTTCAGGTCGCTTTCGCCAATGGAATTAGTTGTTGAGACCTTAAATCTGTAACTTTTACCTGCGGTCAGAGAGCCAGCTTGGTATGTCAGGATAGTTGGGTTAATTTTAGATGGAGCTGTGGTAATTTCAGCGAAGACGCCATTATCGACAGCTTAGTAAACTTTGAATCCAGTCAGTTCTACTCCGCCAGTGTTAGAGGGAGCTATCCATTTGAAAGTGATAGCTGAGGAGCTGCGTTTGACAAGAGTCAGACCAGTAGGTGTGCCAGGTAGAAGGGCAGTCTAGATCTGGAGGGATGCTGGGCTTAAGGCGCTCAAGCCAGCAGCATTTTCAGACCTGACTTTGAAGACATGGAAGAATCCTGGCTGGAGAAGCTGCACTCTGTATGACAGGGCAAGTCCAGTGAAAGCAAGTTTATAATTAGCTTCGTAATCAGCCTTAGCGTAGAGTAAGTACCTCAGCACTTCTGACTTTCCATTATTAGGTGGGGCAGTCCACTGTAAGGTAACTGAATTCAAGTCATGTGTCACTCTCGTTGGCGCTACCATTCCCGAGGGAACTTTGATTGGTGTGACCTTGAAGCTAATGCTCCTCTTGGATTCACCACCAAGGGAGTTAAAGGCCGTAACGTAGTACTCATATTTCTTGCCGCCGATGACAGTCTCTGTGAAGGCGAATTGTGAGGCGGGCAAGGCAGCGCCACCCGCAAGGATGAAATCACTTGTGGCGAGAGAGCAGTCTTGTCTGTAAACTTTAAATCCAGACAGAGGCTGGCCACCAGTCGTCAGTGGTTAGTCCCACGATAGAGAAACGAATGTGTCATCGTAGCCAGTGTTGACTACGTTCAGTGGAGGGCTTGGCTTATCAACGATCAGGAATCTGAACTCAGAGGACCAGACTCCATCTCCAACAAGGTTAGTCGACCTTATCTTGAACGAGAATTCACTTCCAGAAGTCAACTCGTCCGCCACCGCCTTCAAGGCTGTTCCATGGTAGATGACTTTAAGGGAAGTCTAGTTAAGAGTAACCTGCACAAGGGTGTAGGAAGTTATAGCGGAGCCACCGGTCTCAGCTGAAGCAGGCCATTAAAGACCTATACTTGAGCCAGTGCGAGAAGCAGCTACTTCGCTCAGAGTGGCTGGAGGAACAGGCAGACCACCAATTCTGAAAGGCACTGAGTCACTCTTGGGACCTTCAGTGTTGACGTGGTTCATCCCTGTGATATAGAACTAGTAATCGTTATCCAGTTTAAGGAGCTTGATATCTGCTTGCAAGGTCTCGGGCTTGTTAGTGCCGTCGTAAGCCAAGGCTGTCGTTTGGGTTAGGACGTGATAGGCATATAACTTATAGCCGGTTAGAGGCACACCTCCCGTATCGGTCAAGGGGTACCACGCTAGGATGATTTCAGCATTAGTTGAGTCAGTCTTTTTGGTGGAGATACGCCTTAGTTGATGAGGCTTGCCGGGCAGGGAGTAAGCGAAAGAACTGACTTCTGCTGTTCTAATTCCTTCTCGTAGAGCAATAGCAGGTGTAGTACTGGGGCCAACTCCTCCAACACCTTGTCCGCTGATTGCATTTGTTGCTGTCACTTAGAATTTATAAAGCGTACCTGGCGTCAGATTTTTGACTTCGAAGAAGGGTTGATCGTAGGCCTTGACCTCAGCGAGTAGGACAAAGGATCCACTGAGCAGGTAGCTCTTGTCCCAATATACTTTGTATGAGACAATAGGAAGCATTGTTGCTGAGATGACTGGCTTATTCCACGCCAGTTTGATTGATGTTTGTGTTGTCTAAGGGAACTTCAAGGTGGGGAAGGTGAGCTACGCAGGTAGTGCAGCTGCCCAGAAAGCTGAGATACTCGAGAATGGACTATCCCATTAGTACTCAGTGGCCACTGCTCTGACTTTAAATCTGTATAGCTTCGTTGCAGTGAGGCCCGTAGTGACTTCGTGAACCAAGGCGTTTTGGCCGTTGAAGACAATGGTCCAGTTCTCAATATTGGCTGGCCCAAGGCCCTCCACTTAATCCATGTATAGTTAGTACTCTTTGATGGGAGAGCCACCATCGTCATAGGCGGGTGCCCACTTGACTTTGATGGAAGTGGCAGTAGAGGACACTAACTCAGGGGTTCCTGGTTGTCCAGGGACTGTGGCGGTGAAACACGTGATTATGTCAGATTTGACTCCATCTCCTGCCTTGTTAATTCCGTATACTTTCAGTCTGTAAGTTGTCCTAGAAGTCAAGCCTTGAACTGTGTAGGAAATCTGAGAAGGAGTGGAGGTGCCGTCATATGCCACTATGAAGGCTCTGTCAAGACCATCGTCTATCTCAAGCTTATAGCCTGTGATCTGAGAGTTAGTAGGAGGTGTGACCTTGGTCCACTAGACGGAGCAGGAATCTCTGCTAGTGTTGCTCAGAGATAAAGTTGGTTTAGAAGGGATGTCGATAGCCCAGAGGGTGATAGGGTTAGATCTAGCACCTTCCAGGGTATTCTTAGCAAGACCGTACTGGCTGATGTCTGACACTGAAGCGATTGAGATATCATAGCTCTGGCCAGCTGTCAAGCCTGTGGTCATGGTGTAAGTGAGCTTGTCAGAATCAGCTGACACTGATGCTGCCAGGACATTTGAAACTCCCTCATAAATCTTGTAATGAGAAAGCTTAGAGCCACCTCCTATATCAGTAGACGATTTCCAGCCGAACTTTATTTCTATGGGTGAGACGCTTATCTTGAAAAGACTATCCTTTGGTGGCTCAGGCAGCCTTCCAGCGACCATTTTGAGAATAGGACTCAGTTCAGACCATCCTGCATAGTTGAGTACCTTGTATCCCAACCAGTAGCTGTGGCCGCTCTCTAGACCATTGATGGTCGTCTGGAGGAGAGTTGAGACCGCAGCGCCATCGTACACGAGCTTTGTAGGAACGGCCTTCGTGTCTTTTTCGTTTATAAAAAGCTGATAGCCCAAGACGGTGACGGTAGAAGTTCCAGGCACGCTCATTTGGATCCCGACAGCATTCTAGGTCCTTGAGGTAAGGATGATGGTTGGAGCGGAGATGCTCGTAGGTACTGCTGCTGCGAATTGGTAGATCACTCCTGATGGGATGACACTCTCTCCTCTCACGTTGACGGCCACCATTTTCAAAGAATACTCTTTGTTGGCTGTCAGAGAAGTTAAAGTGTAGGTCAAAAGGTTCTTCGCAATAAGGGCGGACTTACTCCACTACGTAGCAGTCCCTTTCAATTAGTAGTAGATATAGTACCCAGTCAGGATAGAGCCACCATCGTAGAGAGCAGGCTCCCACGATAGTTAGATACTCGACGTTAGCGACACCACGTGCTTGAAGTTCTACGGAGTTGAAGGCTTTACAGCGGCAAGAGAAGTCAAAGCAGGTGTCGATTACAGACTCTTGCCGACGTTGTTAATGGCCAAGACTCTGAAATGGTAGCTCTTACGCTTCGTAATACCCGAAGTCACGGTATAAGTGAGCACATCTGATCGGTTCGCACCGTCGTAGATCATTTTAGGAGCGAGGGCTTCCTCCGCCATGAAAAGCTAGTATCCTGTAATAGGAGCGCCGTTGTGGGCAGGAGCCAGCCATGAGACCTAGATGGCAACATTGTCTTTACTAAAGTCAGCCAAGAAGACACTAGTCTCCGTCACCTGACTTGGTCCTGATGGTTTATCAGCGACGTAAAGGGTAAGGATATCTGAGTGAACGGACTCTCCATTGACGTTAGATGAGGTAATTTTGAAGTCAACGAGCTCACCAGTAGTAAGGCCATCAAACTTCTTGGTTCTTGCATATGCGTCAGTGAGGACAGTTGGGGTCCACACGCCTTTCTGGCCAGGGTCAGAATAGATAGTGTATTTGAGTAAGGGCAAGTTCCCATTAGAAGAAGGCTTCATCCATCTAATTGTGATCGAAGTACTGGTGGATGTCTCCCACAGCAGGGATGTGATCTTGACAGGGACCGTCCCAGCGTGAAGCTCAAGCTTGTTGCTGTCAACACTCTCTCCAACCACGTTCACAGCTCTTACAGTCACCGTATATGACTTACCAATCGCTAGGTTTTTCACATTATAAACTTTCGCGATCGCTGCAGAGCCCGAGTCGTAGATCATCTTGGGGTTATTCTGCTTTCCAAACTGATTTTTGTCATCAAGGTAAACTCTGTAGCTTAGAGTCGCTGGGTTACTAGCGATCGGAATATCTACCGTCCATTCGATCTGTAGTTCAGTAGTAGTAATGATAGCTTTCCTTGCTAGACCAGAGGGTGCACTTGGCACCACGCCAACTGTCACTGTAAGTACCTCACAGTACTCGGAATTACCTGAGCTATTCACAGCTTTAAGTTTGTACAGAATCTTTGTTCCAGTCGTGCCTCCTGAGGTGAGATCGTTTTCAATTAGTTTAACTGAAGGTGGGATCTAGGCGGGTAGGTCGGCTCCATCCTTATTGAGAATATAATGCAGGATGGGTAAGCAGCCTAGAGAGGCAGGTAGGTCCCAGTTGAACTAAAGCTTGCTGCCAGGGACGATGTTGGTTACTCTTGGGTTCCTGGGATGAGAAGCTTTTTCACCGAGGTGAATATTTTTGACAATATGAGTGCCTTCGCCAGCTGAATTGAGGGCAGTTACTCGTACGTTGTAAAGCAATCCACAGGTCAATTTCTTAGTCTTCAGGAGGTCAGTGTACTCGATGGTGTTAACATAAGTGCTGGGGTAGCCTTCTCCAGAGTACACGAGGCTGAAGGGACCGCCATAGCCATCGTCGATGTACACCCGGTATCCAGAAATGGCATCTCCATTCGTGGCGGCAGATCCCCAAGTCCAGGCTGTCTTTATGTGAGCTAGAGGAGATAGGCCCGCCGTCAGAGTAATCGTTGCTGGAGCTGCTGGCACGTTAGCGAACAGTAAACTGAGAGGGATAGATTTGGCACCTTCGCCCACTTCGTTGAATGCCGCTACTTCCAGCTTGTAAGTTTATCCAAGGGTTTTACCAGTAAACTAAAAGGAACTGACCGCAGGATCAAGCTTAGGGAAAGCGGGCACCAAGTTGTTATCTAGGTAGAAAATATAGGCCTATAGAGGATAGCCTCCATCGCTCTCGGGGGCCTTCCAAGTCACTGTGAATGCCGTAGGGGAATCAAAAGAGACTAGAGCTGGGGCTGCTGGTACCTGGCTTGGCACGGATCCAGTCGCAAATGATAAGAATACTCCTGTGCTGAAGTGCCCACAGTTCTTTGACAACAGATGAGCTCTGTATTTTGTTCTCGGAGCGACAGTTGGTTGCTCGAGGACGTAGTTTGTGACTGAGGTGTCTCTGATGCCATCATAAACAAGGTTAAACCCTGGGGAATCTACCGTCTCTAAGTACAAGCGATATCCTTCAATAGGGCAGCCTCCGTTAGCAGATGGAGCTAGCCAGCTCAGTTAGACTGATAGTTGGCTTTAAGTCACTACTCTGAAAGTTTGAGGGTCTCCAGGCTTGGCAGTAGCATGGAAGCCAACATGATTAGACCAAGGTCCTTGTCCAATGGAGTTCATGGCTGCAATCTGGAACCTGTAGAACTTAGCTTGTGTCAGCGAAGTGAATTTGTTCTTGCCCACAGCTGCAGTAACAGTAACTGGGGTTTAGAATTGAGTCAGTGGTCCCAGGTCTCTTCTGAACGCATAACTTGAGATAGTATCTCCTCCGTTAAAAGAAGGTGCAGCGGCCTTAACTTCTATTGAGATGCTTAGTGATTCAACTAGAGTAGGCGCATTGGGCTTGGAAGGCACACTAGCAGCCAGTTTAGTAATCTCGCTGACAGGGCCTTCGCCGATATCATTTACTGCGCTGACACCGATCTTGTAACTTTTGCCAACGTTGAGGTTCACGAAAGTGTAAGTATTCAAAGTTGACTATTTACTTCCGTCGAAATGGAGCACTCCAGCGAGGTAAACTTTATATCCGTTGATCGCTTTGCCGCCTTATTACGCCATAGTTCCTGGGAGTTACCACTAGGTTCTGATTTAACCGGCTACAAGAGTCGTCATGTCAACTCGTGTTAAACTAGCAGGAATCAGAGGCTTGATTGCCAGAAGGATTGTAGTCTCGTCTGACTGAGGACCTTCTCCATGGATGTTGGTGGCTGAATACTTCAGTTTGTACCAGTTGCCAGTAACGAGAGTGAGTCCAGTTGATGCCCACTTTTTCTGGCTGAGGTTGGCTCCGTTGATCACGTAGACGTTGTTAGCGACAAGGGTTGACCAAGCGGAGTTAGAATTGATGTTCTTAGGTCCGTTGTCTTTCAAGTAGAAGTTGTAGGATGTAATAGCTGAACCTCCAGTGTCGAGGAGATGGTCAAAATCTACATGAAGCATGGTCTGGCTAGTGCCTGCTGGCTCTAGAATGTTGCGTAAGACAGTGGGAGGCTTGACTGGGACTGAGCGAGGAATGAACTTATAAGTCCCAGAGTAGACGCCAAAGCCCATCAGATTCCTTGCCTTAATACGGTAAGAGTATTCGTGGCCGGCTATTAAGTTCTCATGCTTGAATTGAAGAGTCGTTTATTCGGCTGATGTGACGGCTACCCATCCAGCTCCAAAGCCTTCATCCACTTCAAGTTAGTACTAGAGGATAGGCACTTTGACAGCTCCAGAGATCATAGGATTCCCAGCTCCGGTGTCTGCTGGCTCGGGCCACTCAAGGAGAAGCCATGTTGCGGCGTAGTTTGTCTCGGCGGTGATCTCAATCTTAGTAGAAGCAGAGGGCAAAGCCGATGGAGTTAGCTTGATGACCGCAGAAGGCTCACCTCTCTGAGTAGTCACGTTGTTCTTAGCGACAACTCGTAGCTCGATTATCTTGCCAGCGTCTGCTCCAAGGTTAGTTGCAACGGCGGTAGCTGCCGCACCCACAGAGGAGCCTACGGGCACCCAAGTCCCGCTCGTGTTCTTTTGGATTTCGTAACTTGTGATCGTTTAACACCCTGTGTCTTTAGGTGCTGTCCAGACGAGAGTGATAGTACTAGAAGCATAGGTCCCGACCACATCTTACTTTACTAGGGTGGGTCTTCTGGGCTAGAATTGACTGTTTACCTCATGCATAATCTTCTGTACAGGCACGTGAGATCTCTAGTGGTAGAAGAACTGCTTGTCGATGATCTGTTTCGCCTGAGTTGGGCTCTACCAGCTGAGCGAAATAAAAGCCAAATCGACACTTTCAAAGAACTGAACTTTTATTGGCACAAACTTACCGGCTGTAAGAGTGATAGCTGTAGATGCTTTCGCTGGGTTAGAGCTCGTGTCTGTCGCCAGGTCTGAGAACTTATCTAGGATGAGCTTCTGATCAATCCACAGGCGAAC
>Ga0138262_1013823_pt1 | contig 13175 bp, 10 predicted proteins | sample RNAB_720151113_FD_105265 | JGI IMG/M metagenome (GOLD analysis project Ga0138262, IMG submission 105265) | Metatranscriptomics of polar marine prokaryotic and eukaryotic communities from Palmer Station, Antarctica after 72hr light incubation -... | ecosystem: Environmental > Aquatic > Marine >...
ATTCAGGGGGGTTTTTTTGTGTTTTGTTCTTTGCTTTATTGCCGGTGTAGCTCAGTGGCCAGAGCAGTTGATTTGTAATCAACTGGCCGGGGGTTCGAATCCCTCCACCGGCTCACCGATAAAATATCCTGTACATTCTACATGTTACAGAGTGTTTTGGGGGTACGCCGGAGTTGGAGAGCCGGGGCAGACTGTAACTCTGTTGTCTTAGACTGAATAGGTTCGATTCCTATTACCCCCACATTTTCACAAGCACTAAACTGTTTGAGGAAATTACCAAGCGGAAGTAGCTCAGTTGGTAGAGCATCAGCCTTCCAAGCTGAATGTCGCGAGTTCGAACCTCGTCTTCCGCTCGATTCAAGCCGATGTAGCTCAGGGGTAGAGCGCGTCCTTGGTAAGGACGAGGTCATGGGTTCAATTCCCATCATTGGCTCATATCATTAAATAGAAATAGAAATTAATAATAATATATAAATCATAAAAACGTTGAGATTATGGCAAAAGAAAAATTTGACCGATCAAAACCACACGTTAACATTGGCACTATTGGCCACGTTGACCACGGAAAGACTACATTAACAGCTGCGATCACTAAGGTGATGGCTGATGCTGGGTACTGCGAGGCAAGCTCGTTTGACCAAATTGACAACGCACCTGAGGAAAAGGAGCGTGGAATTACGATTAACTCTTCACACGTTGAGTATTCAACTGAAGCGCGTCACTATGCGCACGTTGACTGCCCTGGTCACGCTGACTATGTGAAGAATATGGTAACTGGTGCTGCCCAAATGGACGGTGCTATTCTTGTTGTTGCTGCAACTGATGGCCCTATGCCTCAGACGCGTGAGCACATTCTACTTGGACGCCAAGTGGGTATCCCTCGTATCGTTGTGTTCATGAACAAAGCGGACATGGTAGACGACGAAGAATTGCTAGAATTGGTAGAAATGGAAGTTCGTGAACTTCTTTCGTTCTACGACTATGATGGAGACAACTCTCCTGTAATTACTGGTTCTGCTCTTGGTGGTCTCAATGGAGACGCGAAGTGGGTAGATTCAATTAAGGAGCTAATGACTGCTGTTGACACATGGATTGAAATTCCACCACGTGACAACGAGAAGCCTTTCCTTATGTCTATTGAGGATGTTTTCACAATCACTGGTCGTGGAACAGTTGCTACAGGCCGTATTGAAACGGGTATCATTAATACAGGTGATGAAGTTGATATTATCGGTATGCAAGACGAAAAAGTCAAGTCTACAATCACTGGAGTAGAGATGTTCCGTAAGATTCTAGATAGAGGTGAAGCTGGAGACAACGTGGGGCTGTTACTTCGTGGTATCGATAAGACTGATATTAAGCGTGGTATGGTAATATCACGTCCAGGAACAATCACTCCACACAAAAAGTTTAAGGCTGAGGTTTACATCCTTAAGAAAGAAGAGGGTGGACGTCATACACCATTCCACAACAAGTACCGTCCTCAGTTCTACTTCAGAACAACTGACGTTACTGGTGAGATCTCTCTAGAAGCAGGTCGCGAAATGGTAATGCCAGGTGACAACGTTACGATCGATGTAGATTTAATCGCTTCTGTTGCTATGGACAAGGGTCTTCGTTTCGCTATCCGTGAGGGTGGACGAACTGTAGGTGCTGGTCAGGTAACTGAAATAGTAGGTTAATTTATGAGGATTTCCCTCAATACAAATCTTCGAGAAGAAGGTGCCTTTTTAAGGTGCCTTCTTCCCGTATTTACGGGCGTAGCTCAATTGGCAGAGTAGTGGTCTCCAAAACCATTGGTTGTAGGTTCGAGTCCTACCGCCCGTGCAAATAAAGAAACAATGTCTCAAATAACGAATTATATAAAAGAGTCCTACAGTGAACTTGTCACCAAGGTTACTTGGCCTACTTGGAAAGAACTTCAGGAGTCTTCAGTTCTAGTATTTGTTGCATCCTTACTTATTGCGGGTGTAGTATTTGTTATGGACTGGGCATTTGGAGTAAATACATCAGACTCTATCTGGAAAGGTGTTGTTGGTACTATTTATGATTTATTTTAGAACGCTTTGGAAACGATGAGTGAAATAGAGAAAAAGTGGTATGTCGTTCGGGCTGTTAGTGGTCAGGAAAAACGGGTAAAGGAGACTATCGAAACGGAAGTCGCTGCTGCTGGTTTACAAGACTATATAGGTCAAGTACTTATTCCTATTGAGAAAGTATTTCAAATTCGTAAGGGTAAAAAAGTAAGTAAGGAAAAGAATTTATTTCCTGGATATGTATATATCCATGCTGCTCTTGTCGGAGAAATACCCCACCTTGTGAAAAATGTTACCAATGTGATTGGATTTCTTGGTGCTGAAAAGAGAGGTGCTCCTATGCCTATCCGCCAGCATGAAGTGAACCGCATTCTAGGTGTTGTCGATGACATGGCAGCTGCTGAAGAAGAAATTAATATACCCTACAAAGCTGGCGAACTGGTGAAGGTCATAGATGGTCCATTTAATGGATTCCTTGGCAACATCGAAGAAGTCAACGAAGATAAAAAGAAACTAAAGGTGATGGTAAAGATCTTCGGTCGTAAGACACCGGTAGAGCTTGGCTATTTACAAGTAGAAAAAGATAATTAAACGGAACAGACAGTTAGAGACGTTCGCATGTCCCCAAGAATGCTTCCCATTCGCGCGAATCTCAAGACTGTTCATTATATATAAATAAAATGGCGAAAGAAGTAGCTGGACTAATAAAGCTGCAAATACGTGGTGGAGCAGCCAACCCTGCACCTCCTGTCGGACCGGCCCTCGGTGCGAAAGGAGTAAATATCATGGAGTTCTGTAAGCAATTTAATGCGAGAACCCAAGATAAAGCTGGTAAGGTACTCCCCGCAGTTATCACTGTCTATATTGACAAGTCGTTTGACTTTGTCATTAAGACACCCCCTGCTGCCATCCAATTGTTGGAAGCAGCTAAACTCAAAAGTGGTTCTCCGGAATCTAATAGAGTGAAAGTGGGTCGTGTTAATTGGGATCAAATCCGCGTTATAGCAGAAGACAAAATGCCTGATCTGAATTGCTTTTCCATTGAGTCTGCCATGAAGGTGGTCGCTGGAACTGCACGAAGTATGGGTATTAATGTCACTGGAAATTTTCCTTCTTAAGTCACAAACCGCACAAATATGGGACGATTAACAAAACACCAGAAGGCGGTTGCCGAGAAATTCGACGCCGAAAAGCCTTATACGCTTGATAAAGCATCTTCACTTGTGAAAGATTGCTCAACGACGAAATTCGATGCCTCGGTAGACCTTGCCGTGCGACTTGGAGTAGATCCTCGTAAAGCGAACCAAATGGTTCGTGGCACCGTTTCCTTACCTCACGGAACAGGAAAAGATGTGAAAGTACTAGTACTTTGCCCACCTGACAAAGATCAGGAGGCTTTAGACGCTGGTGCTGATTACGTAGGCCTCGACGAGTATGTGGCTAAAATTAAGGGGGGATGGACCGATGTGGACGTAATTATCACCACACCCCAAGTTATGGGCAAGGTAGGAGCTCTAGGCCGTGTACTCGGACCTCGTGGCCTCATGCCTAACCCTAAGTCGGGAACCGTAACTATGGATGTGGCAAAAGCTGTTACTGACGTAAAAGCAGGTAAGATTGACTTTAAAGTTGACAAGTTTGGAATTATTCATGCTTCAGTAGGAAAGGTCTCATTTGAGGCTTCTAAAATTGAAGAGAATGCAAATGAACTTATCTCCACTTTAGTTAAGCTTAAGCCTGCTTCTGCAAAAGGGTCTTACATCAAGAGTATCATTATGAGCTCTACGATGGGACCTGGTATTAAAATTGATTTTAAATCTTTGGTTTAACCCCTAAACGCATCAAATATGACACGTCAAGAAAAAGATTTACAGATCAACGAGCTCAAGCAACTATTACAAGACAACAGTGTTGTTTATCTGACAGATGCCTCCGGGTTAAATTCTGAACAGACAACAACATTGCGTCGCGCTTGTTTTAAGAAAGATGTAAGTGTGCGCGTTGTAAAAAACACGCTACTGCGAAGAGCAATGGATGCTTCTGAAGGAACTGATTACAGTGATCTGTATGAAGTTTTAACAGGACAGACAGCGCTACTCTTAGGCAATGTAGGAAATGTTCCTGCGAAGTTGCTTAAGGATTTTCGCAAGAAACACAGCATGCCTCTTCTTAAGGCGGCTTATGTAGAAGAATCTTGTTACCTCGGTGACAATCAAATAGATGTATTAACAAATGTCAAGTCGAAGGACGAGCTCGTTGCGGATGTAATCGCATTGCTCCAATCTCCGATGAAGAACGTTGTTGGTGCATTAAAATCAAGTGGAAACACAGTTTCTGGTCTGGTCAAGGCGCTGCAAGAACGCGGCTGAGCTTGACATTTTTAATTATATGAAAACCAATCAACAAAAATAAATATGGCTGATTTAAAAGTTATGGCCGAAGAGCTCGTCAATCTTACTGTTAAAGAAGTAAACGAACTTGCTACCATCCTTAAGGATGATCACGGCATCGAACCAGCTGCTGCTGCTGTTGCAGTTGCAGGACCCGCTGCTGGCGGTGAAGAAGGTGGCGGTGATGAGAAAACGGAATTCGACGTTATTCTCAAAGCTGCTGGTGGATCAAAGCTAGCTGTTGTTAAACTAGTAAAAGAGTTAACAGGCCTCGGCCTTAAAGATGCGAAAGGCATCGTTGACTCTGCACCAGCTCCTCTGAAGGAAGGAATTCCTAAGGATGAAGCAGAAAGCCTCAAGGCACAACTTGAGGAAGCTGGAGCTGAGGTTGAGCTTAAGTAAGCATACAACCCCAACTATCTAAGGTTCAGGGCGAAGAGCAGGTCTTCGCCCTTGAACTATTTTTGCCTGTTATGACTTTTCGTAAGTTAAATAGGCTCTGGTGCCTGCATTGTCTTTGTCTGAAATTAATTTGACCCCACCTCCATGTCTTTGGTCAATACCACCCCAGTCGCTACCCGGAAAAACTTTGCATCAGTGGCCCTTCCACTTGAGCATCCGGATTTTCTTGACATCCAACTACGCTCTTTTCAGGAGTTCTTTCAACTCGAAACAAAACCTGAAAATCGTGAATCAGAAGGACTATTTAAAGTATTCAGCGAAAACTTCCCTATCACAGATACAAGGAATCAATTCGTACTTGAATTTTTAGATTACTTTATTGATCCTCCCCGCTATTGCATTACTGAATGTATTGAGCGTGGTCTTACTCACAGTGTCCCCCTTAAAGCCAAACTAAAGCTTTACTGTACTGACCCTGAACATGAGGATTTTGAGACCATCGTTCAAGATGTTTATTTGGGTACAATCCCATATATGACTCCCCAAGGTTCATTTGTCGTAAATGGCGCAGAACGTGTCATTGTCAATCAACTCCACCGTTCACCTGGTGTGTTCTTTGGCCAGAGTCGTCACGCAAATGGAACCAAGCTTTATTCAGCAAGAATTATCCCTTTTAAAGGATCTTGGATTGAATTTGCGACGGACATAAATGGTGTGATGTACGCCTACATCGATCGAAAGAAAAAACTGCCGGTCACGACATTGTTGCGAAGCATTGGTTACGAAACTGACAGAGATATTCTAGATATTTTTGACTTGGCTGACGAAGTTAAAGTCAGTAAGGCAGGTCTGAAACGCGCTGTAGGTAGAAAGCTTGCTGCCCGTGTATTAAAAGTATGGGTTGAGGATTTTGTGGATGAGGATACTGGAGAGGTTGTATCAATCGAAAGGAATGAAGTCATCCTTGACAGAGAAACGATTCTTGAAAAAGAGCACGTTGCGCTTATTATGGAAAGTGGAACCAAATCGATTATTCTTCACAAGGAGAGCATTAATCAAGCTGATTACGCAATTATATACAATACACTACAGAAGGATAGCTCAAATTCAGAGAAGGAAGCTGTAGAGTATATCTACCGTCAACTTCGAAATGCTGAGCCGCCAGATTTGGATACAGCTAGAGGTGTCATCGATAAGCTTTTCTTCTCAGAAATGCGTTATGATTTAGGTGAAGTAGGACGTTTCCGTATTAACAGGAAATTGGGATTGGATGACGACGTCGTAAGCAGAACGCTTACAAAGGATGATATTCTTCTCATTATTAAGTACTTGATTGATTTGGTTAACTCTAATGCAGACGTTGACGATATTGATCACTTAAGTAACAGACGTATTCGTACTGTTGGTGAACAGCTTTACTCTCAGTTTGGCGTCGGACTTGCACGTATGGCACGAACAATTCGTGAGCGTATGAACGTTCGAGACAACGAAGTGTTTACACCTACGGATCTTATCAATGCAAAGACCTTAAGTTCTGTGATTAATAGCTTTTTTGGAACAAATCAGCTGTCGCAGTTTATGGACCAAACCAACCCTCTAAGTGAGGTCACACACAAACGACGTATATCAGCCCTAGGGCCTGGTGGACTCTCTCGTGAGCGTGCTGGATTTGAGGTTCGTGATGTACACTACACGCACTATGGACGTCTTTGTACGATTGAAACACCAGAGGGACCTAACATTGGACTTATTAGTTCTCTGTGTGTCTATGCAAAGGTGAACAGACTTGGATTTATTGAAACACCATATCGTAAAGTCATTGATGGTAAAGCAGCAACCTCATCAGAGGATGTTATTTACTTATCAGCAGAGGATGAGGCATTGTCTTTAATTGCGCAGGCAAATGCGAAAATTGACAAAGATGGAAATTTCCTTGATCCATTAATCAAGTCTAGGTTACAAGCAGATTATCCACTTGTACAACCTAAAGAGTTGGAGTACATGGATGTGGCTCCAAATCAGATCGCTTCTATTGCGGCGTCATTAATTCCTTTCTTGGAGCATGATGATGCGAACCGTGCGCTGATGGGATCTAACATGATGCGTCAGGCTGTTCCACTTATGATTCCAGACTCTCCTATTGTAGGTACAGGGGTTGAATCAGCTGTGGCAAGAGATTCAAGAATTCTTATGCGTGCTGAGTCGGACGGTGTTGTTGAGTATGTTGATTCAGACGTGATTCATATTCGTCACAAAATGGATGAGAGCGATCTTCTCGTTTCATTTGATGATGATTTGAAGTTTTATAACCTCGTTAAATTTTCGCGGACGAACCAAGGTACATGTATGAACCTTCGTCCCATTGTTTCGAAAGGCGATCGTGTTAATAAAGGTCAGATTCTTGTAGAAGGATACAGCACAGACAATGGAGAGCTTGCATTGGGTCAAAACATGAAGGTTGCCTTTATGCCATGGCAGGGATACAACTTTGAGGATGCGATTGTGATTTCAGAACGTGTCGTAAGAGAAGATGTATTTACATCATTACACGTGGATGCGTATACACTCGAAGTTAGAGATACAAAGCGTGGTATTGAGGAATTAACAAATGATATTCCCAACGTAAGTGAGGAAGCAACAGCAAACCTCGATGAGAACGGATTAATTCGAATTGGTGCAAATGTGAGTGGTGGTGACATCCTCATAGGTAAGATTACACCTAAAGGTGAGTCAGACCCTAGTCCTGAGGAGAAATTACTTAGAGCTATTTTCGGAGACAAGGCTGGAGATGTAAAGGATGCTTCGTTGAAAATGCCACCATCGAGTAAGGGTGTCGTGATTGACAAGAAGTTATTCAGCCGTGCTGTGAAAGACAGGAAAGCCAAAGCTGCAGACAAGGCAATTATTGAATCAATTGATATTGAATTCGATAAGGAGGCTGCGTCTCTCAAGAAAATCTTGGTTGACAAGCTTATGAAGCTCGTTGCAGGAAAGGTGAGCCAAGGTGTTTTCAATTACTACAAGGAAGAGCAGGTTAAGAAGGGGATCAAGTTCACACAGAAAATTCTATTGAGCTTGGACTTCCTGATTATAAACTCGGAAGCTTGGGTAAGAGATACTGAAGTGAGTGATCTTGTAAATCGTGTAGTGCACAACTACACAATGAAGTACAATGATCTTCTTGGTGCGTATAAGCGCAAAAAATTCCAGGTTACTGTAGGTGATGAACTTCCAAATGGAATTGTCAAGCTAGCGAAGGTTTACGTGGCTAAGAAACGTAAATTGAAGGTGGGTGACAAGATGGCGGGACGTCACGGTAACAAAGGAATTGTTGCAAGAATTGTACGTCAGGAGGATATGCCTTTCCTTAAAGATGGAACCCCAGTGGACATTGTTTTAAATCCACTTGGCGTACCATCTAGAATGAACCTGGGACAGATTTACGAAACTGTACTTGGGTGGGCAGGCCAAAACTTAGGAATGAAGTTTTCTACGCCAATCTTCGATGGTGCTACCTTAGAAGAGATTACTGAATTGACAGAAAAAGCAGGTGTTCCTGATTGTGGTGTGACTCACCTCTATGACGGAGGCACTGGAGAACGCTTTGATCAACCTGCGACAGTAGGTGTCATTTATATGATTAAGCTAAGTCACATGGTTGATGACAAGATGCATGCGCGTTCAATCGGACCTTACTCACTGATTACACAACAACCATTGGGCGGAAAGGCTCAGTTTGGTGGTCAGCGTTTTGGCGAGATGGAAGTGTGGGCACTTGAGGCATTTGGTGCTGCGAATATCCTACAAGAGATTTTGACTGTAAAGTCGGATGATGTTATAGGACGTGCAAAAGCATACGAAGCCATCGTTAAAGGTGACCTCATGCCTAAGCCTGGAATTCCAGAGTCGTTTAATGTACTTCTTCACGAGCTGAAAGGTCTCGGACTAAGTATTTCACTAGATTGATACCCCTCATTGAAAACTGATATGTTCCAACAAAAGACCCCCCAACAGACCTCGGGCGATTTTTCGACAATAACAATTTCGTTATCATCGCCAGAGACAATTCTTGAGCAGTCACATGGTGAAGTGCTTAAGCCAGAAACCATCAACTACCGTACCTATAAGCCGGAACGTGATGGATTGTTTTGTGAAAGAATTTTCGGACCTGTAAAAGACTTTGAATGTCATTGCGGTAAGTACAAGCGTATCCGCTATAAGGGTATCGTTTGTGACCGTTGTGGCGTAGAGGTTACAGAGAAAAAAGTTCGTCGTGAGAGAATGGGACACATTTCGCTTGTCGTTCCTGTGGCTCACATTTGGTATTTTAAAAGCTTGCCAAATAAAATAGGATATCTCCTGGGTCTGCCTTCAAAAAAGTTAGATCAGATTATTTACTACGAACGTTACGCAGTCATAAATCCTGGTATTGCAAAAAATGCTGAAGGAGAAGATTTGCAAATAAATGATTTCCTTACTGAGGATGAGTACTTCGATATTCTAGATACTCTTCCGAAAGAAAATCAATACCTAGACGACAAAGATCCAAATAAATTTGTCGCTAAAATGGGTGCTGAGGCAGTTCATGATCTTCTTGCAAATCTTGATTTGGATGAACTTTCATTTAAACTACGTCATTCTGCGGATACAGAAACTTCTCAGCAGCGAAAGAGTGAAGCGCTTAAGCGTCTTCAAGTCGTTGAGAACATGCGTGATTCGCATAAGAGAATTGAGAACCGTCCTGAATGGATGATTATCAAAGTTGTTCCGATCATTCCACCGGAGCTCCGTCCTCTTGTTCCACTAGATGGTGGTCGTTTTGCAACGTCTGATTTAAATGATTTATACCGCCGTGTCATTATTCGCAACAACCGTTTAAAGCGACTTGTTGAGATTAAGGCGCCAGAGGTCATTCTAAGAAACGAGAAGCGTATGCTTCAGGAGGCTGTAGACAGCCTTTTCGATAACAGTCGTAAATCAAGTGCGGTTAAGACAGAAAGCAACAGACCTTTAAAATCTTTAAGTGACAGCTTAAAAGGTAAGCAAGGTCGTTTCCGTCAGAATCTACTCGGTAAGCGTGTTGATTATTCTGCACGTTCGGTGATTGTTGTAGGTCCTAAGCTGAAAATGCACGAATGTGGTATGCCTAAGCATATGGCAGCCGAGCTTTATAAGCCGTTCATTATTCGTAAGATGCTTGAGCGTGGAATCGTCAAGACTGTAAAGTCAGCTAAGAAAATAGTTGATGCAAAAGAAGCGATTGTTTGGGATATTCTTGAAAATGTGATGAAGGGGCATCCAGTGCTTCTAAATCGTGCGCCAACGCTTCACAGACTTGGTATACAAGCATTCCAACCTAAATTAATTGAAGGTAAAGCGCTACAGCTTCATCCACTTGCTTGTACAGCGTTTAACGCTGACTTTGACGGTGACCAAATGGCTGTCCACTTGCCATTAGGGCATGCAGCAGTGTTAGAAGCACAGTTGTTAATGCTTGCGTCCCACAACATTCTAAACCCTGCAAACGGAGCGCCTATTACCGTTCCTTCACAGGATATGGTCTTGGGTTTATACTACATTACAAAAGAGCGTAAGAGTACAACTGAATGGCCTGTAAAAGGCGAAGGTACTGTTTGTTACTCTCCTCAGGAGGTGAGTATTATGTACCAAGAAGGTAAGCTTGATCTACACGCTGCTATTAAAATGCGTTTTATTGATGTCAACGGTGATTCTTCAATCATCGAAACGACGTGTGGTCGTGTTTTATTCAATGAGCATGTTCCACTAGAAGCAGGTTATATCAATGAGCTGTTAACCAAGAAGTCACTTCGTGATATTATTGCGAAAGTATTAGAAACAGTAGGTGTTGCAAGAACAGCTGAATTTCTAGATGACATTAAACATCTTGGTTTCTACATGGCGTTTAAAGGTGGTCTTTCATTCAACTTGAATGATGTCATTATCCCACCGGAGAAAGAAAAGCTTGTCACAAAAGCGACAGCTGAAGTGGCTGAGGTTATGGAGAACTACAACATGGGTCTCATCACCAACAACGAGCGTTACAACCAGATCATTGATATTTGGACACACACAAATTCTCGTCTCACGAATATCCTGATGGATAGGCTTGAGACAGACAAGCAAGGGTTTAATTCTATTTACATGATGATGCACTCTGGTGCACGTGGATCTAAAGAACAAATTAGACAGCTGTCTGGTATGCGTGGTCTTATGGCGAAACCGCAGAAATCTTCTACCACAGGTGGTCAAGATATTATTGAGAATCCAATTCTCTCTAACTTTAAGGAAGGGCTTTCTATCCTTGAGTACTTTATTTCGACGCACGGTGCGCGTAAAGGTCTCGCTGATACAGCTTTGAAAACGGCGGATGCTGGTTACTTGACACGTCGTCTTGTAGATGTCGCTCAAGATGTCATTGTTACTCAAGATGATTGCGGAACGTTACGTGGCGTCATGGTGAGTCCACTTCGTAAAAACGATGAAATTGTTGAGGGTATATCTGACAGAATAGATGGACGTGTTCCTGCGATTGATGTTTACCATCCTGAAACAGGAGAAGTACTTGCAAAGGAAGGTGATGAAATCACCGCGAAAATTGCGCGTACGATTGAAGCTGCTGGTGTTGATGAAGTTGAAGTACGTTCTGTACTTACCTGTGAGTCTTCTAGAGGTATTTGTGCCAAATGTTACGGTCGAAATCTCGCTGATGCAAGAATGGTTCAGAAAGGCGTCGCAGTGGGTGTTATTGCAGCTCAGTCTATCGGTGAGCCAGGTACACAGCTTACACTTCGTACTTTCCACGTAGGTGGTACAGCGTCAAAAATCTCTGATGAGAATGAGTTGCGTACGAAGTTTGATGGTGTCGCAGAGATTGAAGATTTGCGTACTGTAGATCGTAAAAATGACAACGGAGAAAAGGAAACTGTGATTGTTTCTCGTTCAAGTGAATTTAAAGTTGTTGACCCGAAAACGGGCGTGGCTTTTTCTACAACTATTTTACCATATGGATCTTTGCTCTTTGTAAAGTCTGGAGATAAAATAAAGAAGAACGACTCTGTCTGTAAGTGGGACCCATACAACAGTGCCATTGTCTGTGAAGCTTTGGGTACTGTTAAGTTTGAGAACATCGAAGAAGGTCTCACCTACCGTGAGGAACTTGACGAGCAAACTGGCTTCCGTGAGGTTGTTATTACTGAAACAAAGGACAAAAAGAAGAACCCTGCAATTTTAATTGTAGATAAGAAAGGCGAAGCTTTACGTACTTATTCTTTGCCTGTGGGTGCCCACATTATGGTGAAGAATGGCAGTAGTTCAACACTTGGACAGATTCTGTGTAAGATTCCTCGTGTTGCTGGTAAGTCTGGTGACATTACTGGAGGTCTTCCTAGAGTAACTGAGCTATTTGAAGCACGTAACCCATCGAACCCTGCTGTTGTTTCGGAGGTTGATGGAATTGTTACTTATGGAAAGATTAAGAGAGGTAATCGCGAGGTAATTGTTGAGTCTCGTGTTGGAGATAAGTACAAGTACATGGTCCCTCTTTCTAAACACATCTTAGTTCAAGACAATGATTTTGTAAGAGCTGGTATGCCTCTTTCTGACGGTGCGATTACACCGAAGGATATCCTTAACATCAAAGGCCCTACTGCTGTTCAAGAATACATTGTGAACGAGATTCAAGATGTTTACCGTCTTCAAGGTGTGAAGATTAATGACAAACACTTTGAGGTTATTGTTCGTCAAATGATGAAGAAGGTTGTCATTGAAGATTCTGGTGACACAAAGTTCTTAGAAAAGCAGAACGCTGAAAAAGCTGATTTCTTGGTTGAGAACAACAGAATATTTGGTATGGTCGTGATCTCTAATTCAGGTGAAAGTGAAGAGCTTTCTGAAGGCCAAATGATCACGGCGCGTCGTCTTCGTGATGAGAACGGATCTTTAAAGCGTAGAGACCTTGCACTTGTTGAAGCGAGAGATGCTATTCCAGCAACTTCTCGTCCACTTTTACAAGGAATTACACGTGCGTCATTGCAGACCAAATCATTTATATCTGCGGCGTCTTTCCAGGAGACAACGAAAGTCTTGAACGAAGCTGCTGTAAGCGGAAAGCAAGACCACTTATTAGGTCTTAAGGAGAATGTAATTGTAGGACACCTTATTCCTGCTGGAACTGGTTCTAGAGATTTCCAAGATTTAATTGTTGGATCTCAAGATGAATTTGATTCAGCTTTGAAAGGGACTGAAACTGATGATGTTGTTGAAGAACCTACGAAAGCGATTTCTTAAGCTTAGATTATCCCATGATATACGAATAAAAAAGGCCTCC
>Ga0138262_1072395_pt1 | contig 13130 bp, 16 predicted proteins | sample RNAB_720151113_FD_105265 | JGI IMG/M metagenome (GOLD analysis project Ga0138262, IMG submission 105265) | Metatranscriptomics of polar marine prokaryotic and eukaryotic communities from Palmer Station, Antarctica after 72hr light incubation -... | ecosystem: Environmental > Aquatic > Marine >...
CCAGAGAGCAAAAAGTAATATCTTTAAGTCCACGCTAAAACAGGCAGGGTTCGCGCCCATTTTACGGTCTGTGTTCAACAATTTGACTCTGAAATGGAAGGGTTCGAACCTTCGATGTTGGTGTCAAAAACCAATGCCTTGACCACTTGGCTACACTCCACTCGTGAAAAACTCAGACTGGACACTCAAAACCACGGATCGTTCCCATTTGATCTGAATTTCGTCTTCGCGTTTGTAGATCTAGATAGGCTTGAACTATCGACCTTGCACTTATCAGGCGCATGTTCTGACCAACTGAACTACAGATCTGCCCAGTTTGTCTCGAGATCGAAACAAACTCACCATGTTTCATTTTTTGGATTCCCAAGGACTGCTGAAATTGAACACTCGAAATTCTTGACTCAATTCCAAAGGTTCGTAAATGACTCTTTTCTGACTGTCGTCGTACCTCACTTCAGTGTAACCTGATAACGGGAAATCTTTTCTTAAAGGGTACCCTTCGAACCCATAATCTGTAAGAATTCTTCTTAAATCTGGGTGTTGCTCTACATAAACTCCATGCATGTCCCACACTTCGCGCTCTGGCCAATTGGCTCCTTGGTACAAGCCTACAATCGATTCCACTGGGGTAAATTCGTCAACAAAAGTTTTCACTTTGACTCGAGAGTTGTACTTCGTGCTCAGCAAACAATAAACTAGCTCGAACCTCTCTTCTCTGTTCGGGTAGTCAATTGCAAAAATGTCAACCAAGACTTTGAACAAACAGTTTTCGTGATCCTTCAAAAACAAGATCGTTTTTTTTAAGTCGAGGACGCCAACTTCGACGACGATCTCGTCTCTGAACTGAACTATCTTTCTAACACGCCCAACCAACGCACTTTGCAAAAATTTTATAAAACTGTGGTTCATATGACAATTTACATTTCTAACAAAGACACTGAGCAAATTTGCCGCTCTTTCACAAAACTACTTTGCCAACCATTTTAAAACATTTTGACTCCGTTTTATTTTTTTTTGCAACTGCAAAATTCCGTACAGGAGAGCTTCTGCTGTCGGCGGACATCCGGGAATATAAATGTCGACAGGCACAATTCTGTCACACCCCCTAACAACTGAGTAAGAATAGTGGTAATAACCACCACCATTAGCACAACTACCCATAGAGAGAACCCACCGTGGTTCTGGCATTTGATCATAGACCTTTCTCAAAGCAGGAGCCATTTTGTTCGTGAGTGTCCCCGCGACTATCATCATGTCGGATTGGCGAGGGCTTGCCCTGAATATAATTCCAAACCTGTCCAGGTCGTATCTGCTCGCGCCTGCGTGCATCATCTCGACGGCACAACAAGCCAAACCAAAGGTCATCGGCCATAACGAACCTTTTCTGGCCCAATTTATCAAATCGTCGACTTTGGAAACAACGAATTCTAATTTACTTGACATTCTTATTTGTTTTCTGACAAAACAAGGGAACGAGGACTTGAACCTCGAGCGGTAGTTTTGGAGACCACTGTTTTACCAATTAAACTATTCCCCTGAGCCCAGAGTGGTGAAACACTTTGAACCAAAACGATCAATGTAAATTGATTGCGTCACTTAAATACAAACAGACAAGGGTGGTCCAAACGTAAGCTTGTAAAAACGCAATTGCTAACTCAAGCCCTGTTATGGCCACAATGACAATCATTGGGAACACCTGAACTATGTAGAACACACCACCGGCAGCGATCATTTTCCAAGCGAAAGTCGCTAAAATCTTTAGCAAAGTGTGGCCAGCCATCATGTTCGCAAAAAGCCGGACCGCCAAAGCAACGACTCTAAAGACATAAGAGATCAATTCAATCGGCACTAACAAAGGAGCTAAGGCTAGCGGAGCCCCAGGCGGGAGAAACAAACTAAAAAAATGCAAACCGTGTCTTCTCAACCCAACGAGGTTCAAACCAACGAAAGTTGTCATGCCTAGGCCGAACGTGAATATAATATGACTTGTCACAGTGAATGTATACGGAATCATGCCCAAAACGTTCGCAAAAAGAATGAAAACGAATGTCGTGAAAATGAAAGGGAAAAATTTTGATCCTTTGTCTCCCAAAGCCTCGTACAACATTCCTTGAACAAATTCATAGATCATCTCAGATAGCGACTGCCACCTGTTGGGAGCCAAAGTGCTTTCGAAAGTCGTGATATGAAAAAAACATGCAATGACGAACACAGTTAAAAGCAAAAACAAACTAGAATTCGTAAAAGCAAATTTGCTTCCCAGTGAAAAAGAAAATATAGGAACTATTTCAAATTGCTCTAAAGGTGAACACAACATCAGCGATTGTTTATCAAGCTAGAAGTGGAATTGAACCACTATTGAAAGATTTGCAGTCTTCCACATTACCGTTATGTTACCTAGCCGACCTTCTCAAGTCTACGGAAAAAGGGACTTGAACCCTCAAAGATTGCTCCACTGCCACCTCAAGGCAGCGTGTCTACCGATTCCACCATCTCCGCACAGAAATGAACATTTTACTGAACTTCAACTGAGCCGAGAACTTTTTTCAAGAAATGATCCATTCGCTTTGCACTCGACGCTTTTTTGAAAGTTTGGCACCACCGTGCGCTGCGTCGACTCTGCCTTGCATCTTCAAAATTTCCAACTTTTGAGAAAGGAAAGTTTCAACACACGCTTCTCTGTTTTAACTGAACATAAAGTTTTCTTATTCCACTTTCAAAATTTTTTTGTCCTCACAAAAAACCTGGAACTTGCGCCTTTTTGACTTTCCAAACCCATGGAACCACCTAGCCGGGAAAAACAACGTCGCCTGACAAATCTGCGACACAAATTGAAGTGCCGTTAAACGCGATTTAACGTCGCGGTCCCTATGCTGCCCAAATTGGGATTCTTTTACAACATTTTTCGTCCAGAAAAACACTAGGCCAAGGAGGATTCGAACCTCCAACGAATCCATTATGAGTGAAGCATTCTGCCCTTGAATTATTGACCTCAAAAAGTCTCAATGCAAAATTGAACTCAAATCCTACTTTCTGAAACACAACTTCTTTCTCGTGGACTTCAAACCCCTGTAACTTTTCATTTCAACAAGTCTTTTTAAATCGAACTGAAATTCTTTTTTCAGGGAAGCCTCAACAAGCAAATTCTTTTTTTCGAAAAGTTTTAACAGCCTTATCATGTAGGACTGAGACAAATCGGCAATTTTGCAATCTGAGCCTGCACTCAGTTCGTTGCAAACATCACTTATTCGGTGACCACCCAAACCTGAAATGCTCTTCAAAGCAACGTGCACTTGTTTTTTATTACCCAACGTTTTTCCAAAAATTTGTGCCATATGTTTTCCATTTTTGTTTGCCTGGCTTAACGTGCGCGACTTCGTTTTTCTGCTTGACCCCTTCACCCTGGGAAGAATCGAGGGCTCTCGCGGACCTCAAACCAATTCTTGCCAAATTTAACTTTTTGCGACAAAAAGTTTCAAACCGTTCAATATAAATTCCACTTCACTTCCTGAAAACGTGGATTCAACAACTTTCGACGACTTCGAAGTCATTCGGCACTCAACGCGTGTCCTTCCGAACTCAGGAAGACAACAACATTGTCGTGACACAGCGAAGAAACGCCGGACAAGTGAACTGCATTTTTGCACTCCATGTTTAAGAAATTCTGAACAAACATTGACCACCGACCTTTTGAAAAAAAGCTTGTTCGTTTGCCACAATACCTTCGCGAGTGCTGATTATCAAAATCCCAGCACCATTTAACGGCTTAGCCAACCACCCATGTTTCGCGAAAAATTTTAAGCTCGGTCTGGACATCGAAGAGACGTTCTTGATGGCACCACGATCGTTGACATACTTTAGCAAAACGCAACACTTCGAAGACAAACCTGCTTTCTTTTTGAAAAAACCTCTGATAAAACCTTCTTCTGTCAAAATGTTCAAGATCTGATCCAACTTTTTCGAATGCACACAGATAATAGCGTTAGCTCCTATTTTTTGTGCGTTTATTATTTGATTCAAAGACTGACTCACCACTTTCATTTGCGACCATTTTTTTTCCCACCAAAACGCCTGTTAAAATTCACTATTCTTTTATCTACAAAACTCAGTTCCAAACCCTTTTTCAAATCGAATCTCCACAGTTTGTTTGACTTCGCATCAGCGTCCAACTTATTATGAAACTTTTCCAATAAATATTCCGACGAGATTGCTGACCCGTCCGTAAACTGAAGCCACGTCTTTGGAGCAGTTTTAAAATTTGTTCTCATTCTCAATCTTAATCTTATTTCCATTGTGTACCAAAAGATTCAAAAGCGTTCTGTGTTGAAATTGGAACAACTCAAAATGAGAATCGACAAACGTGCTCAACGTGTTGCACAAACTGGAGCCACTGAGCTGATTGAAAACTTCACTCCACTCCGAAAAACTGAAACTTGCGGTTTTTTTCATGCTGTCGTTGGGGTCAACGTTGACCAAACGACCGCACTGATGAAACAAAAAAGGTCGCACGCTGCGAAGAGACCTAACAAAATCGATCAAACTTGAAGACGGTTTCACCTCCATGTCACTATAAATCAAAACTGTCTGACCTCCGAATAAAGCTTCCAAATTTTTAAGCTCCAATTTTGAAAAAAACAAGACGTTGCTAAAATTTTTAAAACTCACCAACTTAATTTTCAAACCGAACCTTCCAAGTTCTTTTTGAGCCGAAGTCCAATCACTCGAACGACAAGACTTCAATTGGGCTAATAAAAAAAATTCCGTTTTATTCAACTTTTTTGCCAACCATTCGTTCTCCGATAAGCATTTTTTTTCTCCATAATTCATCGTTTCATTTTTTTACTGTCGGCGAACAGTGAGATTTGAACTCACGGCTTTTAAAATCACAATTTAATGCTCTGACCACTGAACTATGTTCGCCTTGAAAACCTCTGAACTGTCTTGTTTTCGAATTAGCTTCAAAAATGAATGAGATTTTTGAAGCTAATTTTGCCAGAACCTTGTGGGTTTTTTTGCAAATATTTTTTTGTGAAAAACTCACAATTCCTTGCCGCAAATTGACTGACTCAATTTGCAAAATCATCGTTTTCGATTCCTCAACTTGGACAACGTTCGTCGATGGTAAAAATCCGACAAGCCCACACGCTCCGACTGAAAACCCCTTTTTGGCAGTGTTGAGCAAACGTCCTTTTAAAAACGTTTTCGATTCAAATATTTCTTGAAAGAGTTTAAATAACTCATTCTCGGTTCGAATTTTTCTGTACGGTTCCACATCTGCTGACATCTCGTTATAAGGAGTTTCGAAGTCAGTTATTTTGTAAACAACGTTGCTTGACGAGTCAAATTTGAGGTCCGATCTTGGCGTTTTGATTTCGTGTTTGTAACCAAAACTCAAAATCGCTTGCTCGCCACTAAAATTGGGGTGACTTTCGAAAAAGCGATTTTCCCCAGCGCCGTAGCAAGGCAAAAAAGACTTAAAAAACTTAAAAGATTTGTTTGCAGCTTTTCCATTTGTTTCGAGCATGAACTTTGTTGCGTTTTTAGATCGGGGTGGCAGGATTTGAACCTACGAATTTCTGTACCCAAAACAGAGACGATACCAAGCTACGCGACACCCCGGAAAAAAGGGAAATAAGTTAAAATTTATTTGAATGAATCCATGAAATTAGCCATGTACTTGTGCATCTGAGCATCTAGTTGAGGACTGATAGCTTTTTCGACACCAATCTCAGCCATTATGAAAGCACCATCTTGACTCAAAGAAGCAAGCAACGCTTTTTCAAAAACACCAATACGATTTGTGTCCAACTTATCCAAGTAACCTTTCACGCCAGCAAACAAAATACAAGTTTGCTGCTCCACAGTCAAGGGCGAAAATTGTGCTTGTTTCAACAGTTCAGTCAGTTTGCCTCCGCGGTTCAGCAAATGCTGAGTGGCAGCGTCTAAATCAGAACCAAATTGAGCGAAAGCAGCCACTTCTCGATATTGAGCCAATTCCAATTTCAACGTACCAGCAACTTGTTTTATCGCTTTGATTTGAGCTGCTGAGCCAACACGACTTACAGATAAACCAACGTTCAATGCAGGTCTGACTCCCTTGTAAAAAAGCTCTGTTTCTAAAAATATCTGTCCGTCTGTAATGGAAATCACGTTTGTTGGAATGTAAGCCGAAACGTCGCCTGCCTGAGTTTCGATGACAGGCAATGCAGTGAGGGACCCCAACCCAGCTTCTTTGCCCATTTTTGCTGCACGCTCCAACAAACGCGAATGAAGATAAAATACGTCACCTGGGTAAGCTTCTCGGCCTGGAGGTCTCCTGAGCAACAAAGACATTTGACGGTACGCAACTGCCTGCTTACTCAGATCGTCAAAAATTACTAAAGAGTGCATGCCATTGTCTCTGAAATGCTCACCCATCGTTGTCCCTGTGTAAGGTGCCAAAAATTGCAACGGTGCTGCGTCTGAGGCAGTAGAAGCAACGATGATCGAGTACTCAAGTGCGCCAGCAGCTTCTAAAATTTTTGTAACCTGTGCAACAGTAGAACGTTTTTGCCCGACAGCTACGTAAATGCAATACAATTTGTTGGTCTCGTCACCTGCGTCATGCATTGGCTTCTGATTGATGATCGCATCGATCGCGACGGCAGTTTTTCCTGTTTGACGGTCACCAATGATCAGTTCTCGTTGACCGCGACCAATCGGAACCAAAGCGTCTACAACTTTTAAACCAGTTTGCATTGGCTCGTGAACTGACTTTCTCGGAATTATCCCAGGTGCTTTGATTTCCACCCTAGCACGCTTAGAGCTTGTAATGGGTCCTTTGCCGTCGATAGCAACACCCAAACCGTCCACAACACGTCCCAACAACTCTTTCCCGACAGGCACGTCGACAATAAAATTCGTTCTTTCAACGATGTCACCTTCTTGGATCAACCTGTCGTTGCCAAAAATAACAACACCTACGTTGTCATCTTCGAGATTCAACGCCATTCCTTTGATACCTGAGTTCGGAAACTCGCACATTTCGCCTGCCTGAATTCCACCCAATCCGTATATGCGAGCGATTCCGTCTCCTATACTCAAAACGCGACCAATTTCGTCAATGTTGACGTCTGAATAGTAGTTCGCCAATCGTTCTTCAATGATACCCGTAAGTTCAACTGCTGAAAACGCCATAAGTATTTTTTGTTAAATTTTACACCACCCAAGAGAAGATTTGAACTTCTGACACAAAGATTTTCAGTCTTTTGCTCTGCCACTGAGCTACCCGGGTTAACCAGGTGGAGAAAACACGCCTGTACAAGCAGTTCGCCCACGATTTCTTTTGGGCCTCAAACACAAAAGTGAACGACACTGTTGTGCAGTGCCAGCGCTGTTGGGGTTGGCCAAAGGAAAAAAGTGGTTAAAAAAATGCAACAAAAAGACAAGAACAGAGAATTTTCTTTGGACAAAACGTTCAAATTGTTCACTTGAGTCTTCGGGTCGAAAAACATGAGTTTGACAATTCGTATGTAATAAAATGAAGCAACAACACTTGTGACGACACCGACGATAGCAAGAGAATACATCTCGACGTTGACAGCGGCGATAAAAACAAACATCTTACTGAAAAACCCTGCCAAAGGTGGTACCCCACACATAGAAAACATGACCAGAGCAAAAGAAAAAGCCAGCTGTGGATTTGAAGAAAACAAACCTGACAAATCGCTCAAATATTTGAGTTTGCTCAGGTTGCCTTGCCTCCTGATCGACAAAAGAATTGAAAAAGTTGCGGCAGTCATCACTGTGTAGACAATCGCATAGAAAAAGGTAGCATACGTTCCTTCAACCGAACCTGCACTGATTCCCACTAACATGTAGCCAATGTGACCAATGCCACTATAGGCCAAGAGCCGCTTAATTTTATTTTGGGACAGCGCACCAAGAGTTCCGATCACCATCGAAAGTACAGAACACAAAATTAAGACTTCCTGCCAAGGAAGCAACAATGTGTGAAACACCAAAGAAAACAACCTGACAACGAGACTCAAAACAGCTATTTTGGGCACGATTGCGAAAAAAGCAGTCACTGAAGTGGGGGCGCCTTCGTAGACGTCTGGGGCCCAAAAATGAAACGGGGCGGCAGACAATTTAAAAAGCATCCCAACTAAAATGAACAAAACCCCTAAGATGACAGCGTTGCTGACCTCAACGTCAACAGCTTTATCGACCGAAGAGAAAACTTGAAAAAGTTGTTGATAGTTTGTAGTTCCAGTGAACCCGTACAGTAAAGAACAACCAAACAAGAGCAAGCCTGACGAAAAAGCACCAAGTATGAAGTACTTCAGACCGGCCTCTGTAGAGAACTCAGACTCTCGCTTGAGCGAGGCTGTCACATACATGCAAAAACTTTGCAATTCGATTGCCAAATACATTGCGACCAAATCGTGCGAAGAGACGACCAGCATCATGCCGACAACAGCCAAAATCATGAGGATCACGTACTCAAAGCAATTCAGGTTTTCAAATTTGCTGTAGTCCATAGCCAAAACCAGGGTGACCATTGCTGAGAACAAAACGACACTTTTAACCAAAACGCTGAAATCGTCGAAAATTAGTAAGTTGTTGAACCCAACAACGCCTCCCATTGGGTTGGAAACATTGAGCACCAAGGCCAAACCCAAGACTTGAACCCCAAGCCAAGTTACGTTTCTGACCAAAACAGGGTAACCTGACTGCGGAGAAGTGCTGTGGACGACTGCGTAAACGATCAAAAAATTTACTGAAACAAGAATGAAAATTTCTGGGAGCGCTACAACCCAGTCGACGTTGAAATTAAATCCCATGAACGTTGCTTATCATAATTCAAATCGTTTCTAAGATGTTCGACACACTGACATGCATCAGATCTAAAAAAATCTCTGGATAAACTCCCATCCAAAGAGTGCAAACGACCAAAGGCGACAACACTGCAACTTCTCGCTTAGTCACGTCAAGATAGTTGGAAACATAGTGAATTTTTAGTTGCCCAAACAATACCCTGTTGGAAAGCCACAACGAATAAGCAGCACTCAAAATCATGCCCAAACAAGCAACCAAGGTGACCAATGTGTTGCTGCTGAACGCGCCAACTAAAGTCAAAAACTCCCCTGAAAAACTGCTCATCCCTGGAAAACCAAGATTGGCTATCGAGAAAAACAAAAAAAATATGGTGTACAAAGGCATCACTTGTGCCATGCCCGTGTAATATTTAACCGTTCGTGTGTGATGTCTGTCGTATAAAACACCGATGCACAGAAATAAAGCGCTCGAGACAAAACCATGGCTGAGCATTATTAAAACACTTCCTTCCACGCCTTGTAAATTCGAACTGAAAATGCCTATCGTGACGAAACCCATATGAGCCACTGAAGAGTAAGCAATTATTTTTTTGAGATCGATTTGTCTCAGCGTTGTCACAGATGTGTAAACAACTGCGACAACACTCATCAGGTAAACAAGAGGTGTAAAAAAAACACTCCCATCTGGGAACAAACACAGTGAAAATCTGATCAAACCATATGTACCCATCTTCAACAAAATCCCAGCCAAAATTACAGAGCCTGCAGTTGGCGCTTCCACGTGAGCTTCTGGGAGCCAAATGTGGAAGGGAACCATCGGCACTTTGACAGCGAACGAGGCGAAAAATGCTAACCAAAGCACCATTTGTTTTTTTTCCGAAAAAGAAACGTTGAGCAACAGTTGAAAATCTGTCGTGCCTGCTTCAAAATATATCAAAAAAATTGCTAAAAGCATCAACACTGAACCAACTAAGGTGTATATGAAAAATTGATAAGCAGCCTTAATTTTTCGAGTTCTCGAGCCCCAAATTCCAATTACAAAAAACATTGGGATCAATATGCTCTCAAAAAATACATAGAACACTAAAACATCCAAAACTGAGAAAACAAAAATCAAGAGCGAACCCATTGACAAAAAGCAAATGTAATATTCTTTTTCGCACTTCACAACCGAACCCCAACTGGCGAGAACACACAAAGAAACTAGAAAAGTACTCAAGAGGATGAAAAACACTGAAATTCCGTCGACACCAACGAACAAATGCAAATTCAAAGAAGGCAACCACTCCAAGTACTCCAAAAACTGAAATTTAGACGTCGAACTGTCGAACAAAACGAACAAGAAAAGCGAATAAACGAAAGCAAAAAGGGACGTTGCGAAAGCACAAAGTTTTATAGTTTTGACTTGAGTTTTTGGCGTGCTCAAAATGAGAAGCACGCCACAAAATGGAATCAATATGAGCCACGATAAAATAAAATTGAACATGGTTGAGTTGTTTTACGATAGTTTTGCGACAAAATGGTTCGTGAACGTCAAAGTGACCAAGACGACGAAACACAAATTTGTGTCGATCGAAGAAGCGAAAATGGGCCAAAACAAAAGCTTGGTCATGAACAGGCTCACGCCAATGAACATGGTAAAAGCATACTGGTGAACCAAACCTGACTGTAAATCGCTGATTTGTTTGCCAAAAATGATCATTAAAAAAGTTGCACCTTTCGGGCCAAAGAGTTCGACCACACCCTTGTCGAGGAGTTTATAAGTTGTCCTGTAACCTAATTTGAGAACGACGCTTCCCACCAAATCGTTTTGAAGCCTATCGAACAACCAACGTCTGTTCAAAAACGTGTAAAAATTTCTGCCAATTGGCTGAACACAAACAGTAAACAAAAAATCTTTCAGGAAGTGAAATGCACCCATCGACAAACTGGCGCCTAACAAGCTAACGACCACGGGAAGCCACTTGATGTAGACAGGTACGAATTCAGCGTCGACCATCGTCAAATTTTGAGGAGATGTAAAAATTGCATTGTTCCAAAAAGGCGTTCCCAACCCAATGAAAAGATCTTTTGTGAGGTACCCCACAAAGACACTCCCGACGCATAAAATGAATAATGGTGCCGCCATCGGTAACGGTGCGTCGTGAGCGTTTTGAATTGCGTTTTTGAAACCATTGGGATTGCTCACAAAAGTCAAATAAATCAAACGAAAAGAGTAGAAAGCTGTGATGCCTGCGGAAAGAACGCCAAGCCAGTGCGCGAATGTGCCATGCAGGCTGTATTTTGCGTAGGCGATTTCGAGAACCACGTCTTTCGAGTAAAAACCTGTCAAAAATGGAAAACCCATCAAAGCCAAAGAACCAACCAAAATCATGACGTAAGTGTATGGCAACACCTGCAACAACCCACCCATTCTTCTCATGTCTTGTTCGTCGTTCAAAGCGTGGATCACAGATCCTGCACTGAGAAACAGCAGAGCTTTGAAATATGCATGGTTTACCAAGTGAAACATACTCACTGAATAATTTGACAAGCCACAAGCGAACACCATATAGCCCAACTGGCTGCAAGTCGAGTAAGCAATGACTTTTTTTAAATCGTTTTGCACCAGCCCAATTGTTCCCGCGACAAAAGCAGTCAACGCCCCAAAAATTGTGACGACCGTCAAAGCTAAACCAGAATGCTCGTAGAGCGGAGAACACCTGATGACCAAATACACACCTGCCGTCACCATGGTGGCTGCGTGGATCAAAGCAGAGACAGGCGTCGGGCCCTCCATGGCGTCCGGCAACCAAGTGTGAAGCCCAATCTGAGCAGACTTGCCAATGGCACCAACGAACAACAGCAACCCAATTGTGGGTAAAACTTCAACTTCGAGCCCTAAAAAATCATAAGTTGTCCCAGAAACGTGAGGCACCAAACTGAAAACAACCGAATAATCGCATGTTTTAAAGACAACAAACGTAGAAAATACACCAAGAGCGAGTCCAACGTCACCAACCCTGTTGACGACCATTGCTTTGATGGCAGATTTATTGGCTTGCAAGCGAGTGAACCAGAAGTTGATCAACAAGTAAGAGCACAAACCAACCCCCTCCCAACCAAAAAACAATTGAATGAAATTGTCAGCCGTTATGAGCATCAACATAAAAAAAGTGAAAAGTGACAAATACGCCATGAATCTGGGCTGGTGAGGGTCGTGGCTCATGTAACTCGTCGAATACAAATGAACCAACGTTGAGATCAAAGTAACTGTGAAACACATCGAGACAGTCAAACTGTCAAAATGAAAACCCCAACAAGCATCGAACATCTCGCAGTCGAGCCAAGGCGAAAGTTTGACATAACAAGGAGAGCCTGAAAAGCCAACTTCAAAAAATAAAATCATGGAAACCAAACACGCAAAACTGATCCCGAGAATGCTCACCAAAGCAGCACCTTTTGGGCTGAGAAATCTCCCGAACAACCCACTAAGGACAGAGCCCACTAAAGGCAAAAATATGATGCTTAAATACATACTGGGTCAACCTTTCATTAAGTCAATAAACTCAACGGCAATTGTGCCCCTGACTCTGTAATAGATGACCAAAATTGCTAACCCAATAGCTGATTCAGCCGCAGCAACAGTCAAAACTAAAAGCGCAAACAACTGACCTAAGATGTCGTCTAGAAAGACAGAAAAAATTATGAAATTGAAATTTATCGACAGGAGCATCAGCTCGACCGACATCAACAAAATTATGATGTTCTTTCGGTTCGAGAAAATCCCTGAAAGACCAAGCAAAAATAAGACCATGGCGACAAACAAGCATTCAGTTTGGCTGATCATGAAAGTTTCTATCAAAATTGAATTGCTGGTTAAACACAGAAAGACACTACACCAACCAGTCTAACCCGACAAATATGCCAGAAACAAAAAGAACCCAACCTAAAGAAAAAGGCAAAAAAACTTTCCAGCCAAGACGCATTAACTGGTCGTACCTGTAACGTGGAAACGCTGCCCGAACCCAGACAAAAACAAACAACAACCCTGTCGTTTTCAAACCAAACCAAACAACACCTGGAACCAAATTAAAAGGCGGAACGTCGAGCAAAGGCAACCAACCTCCCAAAAAAAATATGTTGACCATGCTGCACATCAAAATCATGTTCGCATACTCTCCCAAGAAAAACAAAGCAAAACCCATTGCCGCGTACTCAGTGTTGTAGCCTGAAACTAGCTCAGCCTCGGCTTCGGGTAAATCGAAAGGGGCCCGATTTGTCTCCGCCAAAGCAGAGATGAAAAACATGAGAAACAAAGGAAACAGAGGA
>Ga0138262_1061868_pt1 | contig 13012 bp, 19 predicted proteins | sample RNAB_720151113_FD_105265 | JGI IMG/M metagenome (GOLD analysis project Ga0138262, IMG submission 105265) | Metatranscriptomics of polar marine prokaryotic and eukaryotic communities from Palmer Station, Antarctica after 72hr light incubation -... | ecosystem: Environmental > Aquatic > Marine >...
AGGGTTTTATGTTTCATATTTCATTTATATATTATATTAATTTTTCTTCTATAAATATCTTTAAATTCTTTAATCAATCTTGAGCATTTAGGTTTTGCTTGTTTTGGAACATCTACTAGTACTTCTCATATTCTTCTTGCTGGCGTTTCAGAAATGCAGGATCTTGATCGCCGCCGAAGCCGAACTGGTCGATGTCATGGTCAAAGTCTTGGTAGGTATCCAAGTCATTGTTATCCAGGTCGGCGAAGTGACCAGGCTCTAGGTCGCCCTGGTCGTCAGGGTGCTGGTCGTCTTCTTCGTTCTCGCCGAAATGGACGCGACCACCTCCTCGTGAAGCACCTCCAGCGGTCTCGTGGTCTTCGTGAGCCAGATTCTTGGAATGTTGCTAGCCTCCTGAGGGCAACGCTGAGCCATGCTCGGCCAAGCCAACGCCGCCAGCAAAAGGATTTGCAGGAGCCATGCCGACACCTGCCTCTTGTCGATGGCTCTGGGTATTCTCGATATCTGGCAAGTCCGTGAGGAACTCCTTGTAGTCGTCCTCAGCACCAAGATGTTCAGCTTCTGGCTCGTTCAAGTAGTTGTTCTTCTTCAGAGTCTGGTCTTATGACTCTTTGGTGCCACGCTTCGCACCAACACCGTCCATGGCTTCAGCCTGATCGCCATATTCCATGAAGCTATGATTTTTTGGATCTTCCTATTCCTCTAGCGCTGGCTGGAAATTGATGAGTTCTTCGTCTAATTTGCCAATATCTCCACCTCCTTGGAGCTCCACGATGTTGCAGAACGAGTCATCGTGAGCTTGGTTATGAGTCGCCACTGCTGCTGCTCGAGGCTTGCCCCCATCAGCTCCGATGAGGTTCATGATGTTCTCTTCTTTATCGTCCTGTTCGTCCTCCATCAAGTGCTCTGGAGAATCAAAATGAGCGAGGTCCACAGCGCCATAGTTATCCGGTGCTGCACGTCCAACATTTTATTACGCCTATTGTCGTCTTCCTGGACTGGAGTTTTGGATTCCTGCTGTGGCTTTGTCCTTAGGTCCTTGACGATTACTCTTCTGCTGTTCTCTCTCAGCATTTGCAACGGCTTAAGATTGGATAGTTTAAAGCGACTCCTCATCAAAAAGAGCAAAAGCGTCTCCGCCTTAACTATTCGTCGGCATCTGATTGTTTGATGCTGATCCAAGACGAGGAGAGCGTGAAAAAGCCTGTGAAGCTGCATGAGAATCTCCAGCATACAGTTGCTGACCATCGTCTGCTTGTCCAAGGATCTCTCGATATTGCTGAATGGTGTGATATTGCAGCGCACTAAGTTGGATATTGAACTTCTGCTGAGCTCGGTTGACAAGAGTGAGATCCTGACCCACTTAATGGATGAAGACCCAGACCCAGTCTGCGAAGTGGTCTTTATTCATTCTGAGCAGGTCCATGAGAATGGTGTCATAAGACTCTCTGAGCGCCAGCTTGCCAATAAAGTTCAAAATTTGAAGCACAAATATCGGATAAATGTCTTGAGCCTATTTGAGGAAATTGAATAAGGTGTGAGAGTACTCAAAGTTGCCATTTGATTACCCTGAGGCAGGACCTGCTTGACCAGAGTTATTCATCGATCTGCTATGGCTCGTCGATGATGACTTCATCATGCCAAGGAAGAATTCAATTCTGCATTTCTTGAATCCTAAATCATCATCAAGGAGCAAAATCGATTGGGCGAGCGAGAGTGCAAAACTCAATGAATTGAGCTGAGGACGATGTCCTTTGATGTGCTTTAAGATCTCTTGCAAGAAGAACTAGCTGACTTGCAAGTCTCCCCATGAAAGATGCACAACCACTTGCTCAACTGCTATATTTTGGCCTTCGCTGCATTCGTGGGCTGTTGCCAACAGCTCATGTGAGAAGCACTCGGTAGTCAAAAAGCCCATTATGTGATCTCGAGGAAGATGAATTCGTTTGTTCTCTTCCTGGAAAACAGAATATGGTGAATAGTGACTGACTTGGGTGATTCCTTCAGTCAAGCAGCATTTCACCAGGTAGGAGAATAGCTCATACGCTGGCTGGAAATCTGGTTGCTGGACAGCATCTCCCATTCTATGGGTTGCACCACGGCTGCTGTAGAATGGCGGCTTATTGTTCATCACAAATTCGAGCAAGATTCCGATCATACCTTCGTGGATGAAGTATGCTGCTACCTGGAAGTGTGACTGCGCAAAATCTTTGAGCAAATTGAAGAACTCGTTGAAACTTCTCCAATTGATACGAGCCCAATCCATCATTCCTTCGATGAACAGTTTGACAAGTCTCAACGCAGCCGACTTCTGATAGCGCATATTTCTGATTTCAAACCTATCGATCGCTTCTTGTTCACATTCAAAGTCAGCCAGCTGCTCATGGTCTCCGAGGTACGACTCCTCATTCTTGATTGTAATTGCAAATGTGGTTGACAGCAAATTGGCGAAGACCTCTCTCACCTCTGCATATGGCGAACGAAGGAGCACTTCTTGCAGCACATGCTTTTATTCTGTGATCCATTTGGTGAACCAGACGCAAGCTAGAGCATGTGATTGGAACATCGAGTTCAACTTCTGAAGGAGTTGCACAAAAGATTGCACATCTTTGAGCTTCAGAATCATATCCTGAGCCAAAATGGTGGCAAGTTAAATGGTTTTGAGGCCCACGTCGAAGTCCTTCAACTCCAGCTCATAAATTCGATTGTCATGGATGGCTTAGCTGAAGATGTCTACGTCTGCTTAATTGAGCTGGATCTTGATTTGCTCGTGATAGTAATCCTTCTTGAGCAATATCTGCCGTGCCGTTATTGCTTCTCCTCTAAGCGCTTGTATTTCTGCCTGCCTCGTTGCCTTCTTCATTTGTTCATTCCAGTCATCGATGTACTCTTCGGTCAATCGCCTCTGCATGCTCAGCTTGAATGAATCTGAGAAATGTCTCGGGAAATACAGCACATCCTAAAAGGTGCACAACTTGATGTATTCCAGCATGAACTTCTTGAACTCAGGTTCAGAAAAGATTTTCAAATGCTTGAAGGCCTGGTTCTGTTCGTGGATTTTTTCGATGATCTGCAGTTGATTTGCTTCCATTTTCTTTTATTCTGCTCCAGGAATGGCTAGACTTTGCTAATCTCCACCTTTGTCGACCCTCTCATAGAATATCAAGTATGCATTACAGCATCGCTCATACAGTCTGTCCGCATTTTGGTTGCCTTCGTTGTCGAACTCATTATTGTCGTGCTTTTGCTGCTGACCTCCAAAGCATTCCTTCTTCAGATTTGAAATGCTGAATTCCTTGACAACAGTGTCATTGAACTCAAACCATTTGCCATAGTTTTGAGACTCTCTATTTCTCTCTTTGATGTAGCTGTAATAATGTCCTGCGTCTGCTGAGCCTGAGTGGACGAGCACACCAACCAGCTGGTACTCATACTTGTCACTAACGCTCTGTTTGTTTTATCTTTTGGTTTCTAATCCTTCTGGGCTTGAAGGATGTCTTGCAGATGGCCTCAAATTCTCTTCGAATGTTTCTCTACCGACTTTGGCGCTTCTCCTGGAGTCAAATTTCGGTTTGCCTGAATTCTTTCCTGCATTTTATTCTTTGTTTAAATTTTAATTTTAATTCTTTTCAATTGTCGCTTCAGTGTTTTTGTTATCAACGCTTTGAGCATCTTGTGAATTGACATCTTGGTCAATGATTGCGGCCCCTTCAAGTTTAAATTCTCTGATTTATGAACTCGCCATATTCTGTTCTTGTTCTTCGTCATGATGCATATTGAGATCTGTGAGTTCTGCTGAATAGTTCAAATGCGCATTGACGTCGTCAATTTTGTCTACCTTCTTGAACATGTCATTCTCTCTGGTCCTGTTCTTGGTTGTGCTTCTGACTCTTCTGCGCCTTGAATTCCGTGAGCCACCAGAAGCATCCTACTTCTTGGTGAGAGTAAAGCCTGATTCATTGTTTTATGCATCACCGTTGACTTCATCATCCTCGAGATCAAGTCCTTTGTCCATCTTGACTCCTTCAGCGTGGAGAATTGACTCTGGGTCGTCATTATCGAGCTCCTCGTCTGCCTATTCAGCCTCTTGCTCCTCCTTGTTATTGTTCTCTTTTTGTTCGATGCCTTCTTTGGTCCACTACCTGAAGTTGATCCTCTCTGGAAATTCGCAGTAATCGTTGACTTTGAGTCTCTGCATTGTGTTATAGTCAAATTCAAAGCGTTTGAGGTTGATGACTACCATGTTTGACAAATCCTTCAAGTAGCTCCTGCGATGGGCGCTTATCTTGCGATCGTATTGCTCGCAATGGTACTTGTTGTCTCCTTCCAGCACGTCTGGCTTGATGTACATATCCAAGGCTTCTGAGATCGTTTTCTTGTTCTTGATGTCCAGAGTGATCGCGTAAAAAGCTTCATCTCTCTCACCAAGGTATGGATATTCCGACTCCAGCGACTTTGTCTCGTTGCAGATCGTTCCACCGATTGAGTTCTTCAAGAAGTTATGCGCATCAACATTCGTAGCTGTTGGATTTACACTTTGATCTTTGGACGGTTTTGGAATCAATTGTTCAACTTGATCACATAGGACATTATAAAACTCATGTGTATCTTATTGAACTCTGACATTCACTGGTGCTCCATAGAACTTGAAGGTGCTGACGAAGCCTCTAGGAATGAAATATGATTTCTCTGATTCTTGCAAGTTCGCAAATATTCCTTGAAGCTAAAACAATAAATTGCCATCAAGTTCATTGGGTGAGGTGGAAGAGAAATCGATGTCCAGGATCGACGTTCTGAGGCCAGGGATCATGTAGAGCTGCTGCAAAAGCGAGTTCATATAGCATGTGCACCCAAAGTTCTTGAGCCCAACGTAGCCTGAAGCTTGTTTGAGTCCCACGTCAGCGTCAAATTCTTCGTAATCAATCAATTTCCAGGACTTTTCGATTTGACCATGGAATTTGTGAAGAATCTTGAGAGCTTATGCAAAATTGTTTTCATTCTGTTCACAAAGAGTCAACAATAAAGCAAGAGCTCGTTTTCTGGTTTATCCATTCAGCTGCTTATGCATGGTTTATTTCTTACCTTCGGCAGTAGTAGCACCAAAAACGAAATCCGTGATCGAGGCTATTAAATTGAACTCAGTGGCTGCCTAGTCTTTCAATTGAGGAATGACTTCAAAGACAGACTAGCAAAGCAGCAGGTAGCCACAGAGTAGTCGTTCAGCTGAGCTTTGCTTGGACTCTGTCATTTTCTTTTCATTTGGCAATATGGTTCCAGATAAGACTTGGTGATTGAGTTTAATGAGTTCTATACTGAATGCAAGGATTTTCTTTGAATCGAAAATACTGCGCTCTTCATTGAAGAATGATTCTTGGTTGATGGTTTCATTCTCTGCCTAGATCTCCTAGTTCGAGAAATGGTCTTGGCATATTTTGATCAACGAAGAGAGCAAACTGAAATATTCGTCATAGAATTCGTTTTCCAAATTCCTGATTTTGCCCTTGATGACGCTCTGGGGCAAGTTCTTGATCAATATTTTCAAAATGAACAGCTTTGGATTTGGATTGACCTCGTTTTTATCTGCCTCTCCAGTCGCACCATTCCCAATCAAGCTGCTCTATGAGGCTGGCTTTTGTGCTTTTGCTACTTTCTGGGCTTGAAAGCCTTCCTTGACTTATTTTTCTTCAATATGGTTGCACAAAACCTTGAAAGTTTGTTCAATGCTCTTTCTTATCTTCTCATTTTTGCTTTTGATCAGCCCAGACACCAGCAGCTCCTCCAGCTGTCGGAACCTGTACAGCTACTCCATGAGCTCATTTGGCTCCCACAATATACAAGGCAGAAGTAAATCAAGGCAGTTTTGCACCAGTAATGGAACAGGATCCTGATTTGAAGTATTCTTATCTTGTTTAATGTTGTATTTTTGTTCACTTGACACATGCTAAAGGCTATTGAAGACGCAGGTTGATGTCTGAACAATGAGCAATAGCTTTTGAATCAAGGAAGCAAAGTCAACAACGTTCTCCAGAATGTTGTTGGCTATGCCCTTTTCACTCATTTGTTCGATCAATTTTGGGAAGTCATCGACCTGGGTGCTAATGCTTTATGCTTGGGTGGCTGCTTTTCTGCTCAAGGTGTTGCCATTTTTCTTTACGTTTTGAGAATTGGAAGACTGAGAAAGCGCATCCTTGTCTGCCACTTAAGTGTGACTGAATATGCCTGCTTCATCATTTATTCTGATTCTTGCATCTTCATGATCGCTTGTTCTTTCCTGATCTATTCCTGCTTGAGGGTTCTATCCTACTGCTGGAGTACTTTAAGATGTAAATGAATTTGCAAACTTGGGAGTATTTGCGCTTGAACTTCCGTCTTTGTCACTATGAGTCTCTCCTCCGCTGGCGTTGCTTGAATTTTCTTGGCCATAGCTCTGATTTCCGCCATGGTTTGGAGCTTAAATATTTTGCTTCTTGAATGGACTCGTCGATGAGGAAGCGATCAAAGTCAGCAACTATTTCTCATCCTTGGAGAGAATGGCAGCTTGTAAGAAGATTTTGATGATGCTTATCAAATGTCCGAGACATTGAGCTTATGTTTTTTGAAAGAGATCACTTTGGCTCTTTGAATTGGTAGCAATTTGATAATTTCTGGCTTTGTGTTTCAACGTCTTTCCTCCTTGAGATTGTTTCTTTGGTCCCTGGCCTCCAAATGCATTGGAATATTTGTGCTCTTCTCTTGATTCAATTTGATAATTTTGTCCTAACTGACTTTAGTTGATGGCATCAAAGTCATAAGTGATCAAAATGAAATACAAATGATCAAAACCTCCAAGCTCGAGAAACCTTTGCCTCCATTCAAACCTCTCCTGGATTTCAGCATCGCTTAACTTTTCATTGTTGATTGTTATAAGCTGATTCACGAGCTGTAGAGAATATAGCATTTTATGAATTCCGTTGGGGTCGATGATTTTGGACCATTCTGACTAAGACATCGGTTGGCCTTCTCCTTCTCGATCGGTTCCGTTGAGAAGCCTTATCTTGCTCAACAACTGCTGATTTACGGGCACTTGCGTGAGGAGAGACCACGAGGCTTCAGTGATATCTGGGACTCCAAGATTGAGTAAATCAAATAGAAGGTCAAAACATTCACTTCTGTTGCTAATCATTTCATTGAGCTTCTTCTCAGGAGGTGGAACCTGTTCGCCATTCTCGTCAACTCCATCATTCTCTGCGTTTGCATCTTGAACGAGATTGAGATTTGGCTTGCTCGTCATCAACTACAGGTTATCATTGACTTCTTGTTCTCGTTTTATTTCTTCTTCGAGATCATTCACTCGGTCTGGCTCTGTGACCATCAACATGACCTCTTCCAAATTGAGTTTACATTTCTTCAACGCAAGCTTGACGACCTCCTCTGAACAAGGTAAATCACCTAAGAACATCTTCAAGGTATCAACATTTTCGAGCAGCACTTGATCTGAATATTGGGGCTCTGCTGGCTTGGCGTAGCTTTCCTGCTCAAGCTCGAAGACATTTTTCGTGCTGAGGACAAGTTTGACGGGGGCTACAGAGCCATCTGCTTGCAGGCTGTTCATGCCGCAATCTTTGAGAGTCTTGAGATCTTCCCTGAGCTCCTTGCCTCTATAGAATAAGCTCAATTCATTGGCTGGCCTCTACTCGACGAGCTTTTGGCCTATTTACTCTTTGAGTTCGCCAACCTTCGTTGATTAGGGAAGCTAGAGGTGGATCTTTGCTGGACCTTGTGAACCTGAATTGTTTACTACGATGCTCACTTCCTTGTCAACAGCAGCGCCAGCTTTGCCTTATGCTCCTTGCCGACTCCTAAGCCCTTCAAATTCATCAATAAATTGACTCATTAAATTAATACTCCTGGAAATTCTATTCTTTGACTCGTCAATGCTTGCTGAGTTCACCAAGTCTGGATGGAGCTATTGAATCATCTCTGCGAAATTGTCTTGATTGGTGGGAGCACTCAAGGATGGAGCAACAGCTTGTGATCCACCATAATCAAACTGTGATGCACGGAAGAGCTGCTCATTTGTCTCACTGATCTGTTTAAGCCCAACTCTGATTTATGACATGCAGTTCTAGAAGAACAATTCTTTGATATTGGACACATCCTCCAGTTACTCCTTGCTCAGCCTTTTGTAGAGCCTCATCAGGAATTATGCTCCTCTCTTGGATATCTCCTCATCGCAGACTCCCAAGATGATTTCCCACAAGGCCTCAATGCCGATCAACTGATGGTCAAAGACCTCAAATTGGACTGGACTTGCATTCCAAGAGTTGTTTTGGATGGCCAGATTGGCAATAGAATGAGTACTGGTGACTATTTGGCCATATTGTTCGTTGATGTAAATAAAGAACTTCTCGAAACAGAGATACATCTTCTAAGTGAAGCTGCTACCGCTACATTCGGTGCCTTTGAAGTCGAGCCTCAGCAGGATCTCGAAGAAGATCATTTCCAGGCAGTCATCCTCAAAGAGCAGCTCACCAGCAAAGCGTTCTCCATCAGCTCCTTGATTTTCCTTGGCTCTCTTGGCCTTCTGCTGCATTTTGAACTGGTGTACTTGGACAGCTGTGAGAACTTCTGTGCAGAACATGAAAAACTGATCACGCTCATCTTCGCTGAAAGCATTGACGACCAAGCACTCCCAAAGAATGTTGATTTGAGACTCCTTCAAAGTCTTGCATTTTGAAGCTTTTGTTAAGAATTGAATGAACTCCAGTCTTTTGCCCATTTCTTATATAAAATTCAAATGAAAAGCATTATTGGTTATCAGTGAATTTAGAAATTCCCTATTTTGGCTATTGTTTTGATTCATGCTTTGATGGTTGCTGCCATTGGCAGACTCCTTGGCAGGCGAGAAGTCCATTTCGTTGTCGAGATCAACAGGAAGCGTCCCTTTGGCTTCTTCATTGAGGTCTCTCTCGGACCGAGTTGTCTTGTTGTCAATTTTTGCATTATGGGAGCCTATGGCGTTGATCTCCAGTCGATTGTCTGCCAAGTCGAGCAACATATCGTCCTTGCGTGCTTGGAGGTGGTGATCTTGGTTGGATTTCATTTTCTGCATGCCATTATTCTATTTCCATAATCCTTGTGTGCCTCCATGTAGAGAACTTTTGGGCAATTCACCAATATTGTCGAACAAGTCTTCTTGGTCTGAGATTTGAAGATGCTGCTGTTGGTGCTCTTCAGCCATGTCGTCAGTCTTGTTCTTCTGATTCAAGGATGATTAAATTACACCATCTGAGTTTTTGGCATCATTTCGTAATTCCATATCGTGGCGGTTTTCCAGTGTCTCCTGGTGTGTTGAATCGTGTTCATTGAGAAGGTCTCCTTGCCCATCTTGCTGGTTTTCGACGTTGGTCTGTACCTTTTGCTTCAAGATTCCTTGCTTTGGCATCGATTGGCCTCGTTCATGTTCAGCTCCTCTTTCAACGTTGGATTCTTGCCTTTGCTTTTGAGACTTTTGCTGCGATCTTGTCGGATTGGTTAAGCTCGCGGTATCAGATTTCTGCGTCGATGAAATTATCGATTTTGAGAAGCGGCTCCTTTCTTCACCAGTATGTTGATTGGTATTATTATCAAGTGATGATTGCGTCTCCAGATTCTCATCGTGATCACCTCCAATTCCTCCAATAAGATCGTTGTCCATGTCGCCTGCGAACTGATCAAAGATGAGCTGCACAGACTGCCTCTTGAACTCAACATATGAGCTCAAACATTCATTCGTCAACTTCAAATCATGGTCAAGAGCCAGCACCAATTCTGCTTGGTTTCTCGGAAGAGCTTTATCTATATTCGATTGGCTGATCTACTGATTATTTTAATCTGAATAGGCAAGTGGTACGATGGGAAAGGCTGCTCCTTCAATAAGCTTCCTCAGAATGATTTATGAGGAAATGACTGATTTGTTTTGTTTCATGTTTTGAACACAGAGATTCATGAAGAAAAAGCTGCTCAGAGGAAAGTGGTAATTGAGAATCTGACAGAGATTTTCGATTGCAATTTGGTAGATCTGGGGACTCAGCACTCCACCGTTTTGTCTGTCAGCGAGGATTTGGCCAATTTCTTGACCTTCTCTCCTCTGTGGGTTGTTGGGGACAACTGTATTATAATTATCTTCCATGCAATATAGCCACATGAGATTGAGTACTTCCACGGCAAGCTTCTTCATTTGATCGATCTCTTCGATATTGGTCTCCTGTCCTTCAAGCTTGCCCGAGGATCGAGACGAATGGATTTGGATGTCAAAGAGAAGCGACTTCAGAGACTTTTGATTGGTTTAATCATCTCGTTCATTTCGATGTTCATCGTCTTGATCTTTGCCAATTTTCTCTTCTTCTTCGTCATTGAACAAGTCCTTCTTTATTCTATTCGATTACTCGAGCTTTCTTTCCTCTTTCATCGAGTCGGTGCCATCGTCATCGAAGAGCTGGTTACCAGGCTCGTCGAACTGGAGCTGCTGTCGAGGTGATTCTTCTTCATCAGCTGTATTTTTGTCTTCTTTGCTTCTGGGCACGTTCGTGATGTCTCCAGCGTCGAGCTCACCGGTTTCTGCTGATCCATTTGGAGTATTTGCCAACGCTGGCTTCTCTTGCTCATCAGCTGGAGTCGATGCAGGTCCTTCTCCTCTGGCGCCACCGAGAGATCTCGATCGGATATTTTTCTGACCAACTCCTTGAAATTATGTTTGCGAAGAAGATCTGGCCTTATTCTTTTTGCTTCCGTCAAATGCAGCGACGAAATAGTTTGGATCAATGTTTGCATTCGAATATCTCGTGACATCATGATCATCTGCCGGCGCAGCAGTCTTTCCGACTCCAAAACGATCTTGTGTTACCCCAGTGAGGCCTTAGCTTTTATTTGCTATGCCTGTTTCAGATGATCTCCGTTGAGGTGCTGCCTTCTTGCTCTCTGTGCCCGAACCCATGATGATATCATACCTCCTAGAACCCACCTTCCCAGCATGAAGCTTGCCTCTCACCAAGTCTCCGTCGATCGTCTTTGATATATTCTTTGCAATCGTCTCAAGAAGCCGCATCAAGAACTTATCAGTATGATTCAACGTCGTCTTCTTTATCTTCTGGTATATCAACCTTAGCTCCTTGCACTTCACCCGTGACCCTAAGAATATGAATGCTTTAAGAATAGCCACCCTATACACCTCGTGCTTTTGCATGGCACAGTCCCACATCATGTTTATCTATTCTTCGCCCACTCTGTCGTTGTGGTAGAGAAACTCAAGTAGGAAATAGCTATTCTTTATTACTTCAGGATGGAGTGATTCACCAAACATCATGTTGAATATTTGGTTTTTGTCCATCCATTCGATCAGAATTTCCTTGGTCAGCCATCGTTGTCTCAGCTGGTAGAGCGTTGAGATGTGATTTTGGCCTTGGTAGGTGTTTCGGTATTTGTCGTTGGTTTGACTCGCTTGAGCGGCCTGGTCTTGTTGGGCATGGGTTGGAGCTGCTTTGACTTGGGTGATTTTCTGGCCTAGAATGGCGTGTCCAATGAACTTCTTCTCCAAGATGGGCATACGGAGGCACTTGAGAGCAAACTCGAGCTCCATCTTCTCGGTGTAGCTGTAAACATCCTCTTGGTAGAGCCTTTCTTCTCCGTTCTTGTTTCTCGCAAGGACAACGCTGGAGAGCAAGGACTCGATATTCTGGATGAAAAGGCTCAGCTCCCTCCTTGTGACGATCCTCAATGCCTCTTCATCGATCCTATTTTGAGCATAGTCCAGGCACAAGTCTCTCAGATCAGCGACAAGCTCGGCGTAGAAGTCGAACTCAAGCAAGTCCTTGAGGCTGGAGACCAAGGTCAGGACCTGGGTGAACACCTGGAAGGATGGTGTATAATCCGCGCTGGCATTGCCGGAGGACGAGCTTTTGGGTCCTTGAAGCACCAGCTTCAGCAAGTCAAAGCCACCACTTTGGCAGAAGACCTCCAATGAAATGGCAAAGAACGCGGAGACGTTGAAGGCTGCCCGATGCAGATAATATGCTTTGACAAAATTGCGTGCTGGCTTGCCAAAATTTGCGGTATTATGATTGTTCATCCTGCGCAACAGCTCCTCTGCATTGTTGCTGAGCCAGGTGTTGATGGCATAAATGCCTTCATCTGCATCCAAGATTGTGAACAAATGCTTCAAATTCTTGTTGAAGCTACCTCCTGGGATCTTGACCCCACCAGGGCAACTCTCTTCCAGTTGCCCTGTCTCATATTTGAACTTCTTGATCATCTGTGGAATGGTCATGTGCATCCACTAGGTCAAGAAGGATGAAGCCTTACATTGCGCTCTCCAGTCCCGGCGATTGGCGTTGGTATATTTGGTGTCGCACAAATATTCACCGATGTACATCGTGAGCACGTCTGCCTCTCCGAAGCTTGCTGTGATGATGGCCACCTACATCTTGGACATCCTGTCTGCTGGACGGACTTTTAGGTCTCGTGCGTCTGCCTCACGCTCCTGCATCTGCTACGTTTGATGATAAGCCCGCTATCTCTCATGTATTTGTTGCTGCATGCTCATTTACTATCGTGATGTCTGCTGCAGCTTTGAGTACGAGGATGTCTACTCTTGGTCAGCATAAGTCTTCTTTCCTTTCGACGAAGCTCGTGGCTCCTCGCCCGTATCTGTCTCCTCCTGCTGTCCAGCAACCTTAGTTCGTGACTCATCAGCTCCTTCATTAGACCCACTCTAGCTCCCATTGATGTTGCTGCGCCCTTGCTCAGTCCTTATTTATTCTGCTTTATCGTATTGTGTAATCTGCTCCTCTTTCTCTCCATCTTTGTCCAGCACAATCTCTTCAAATTCTTTCTTTGCCAGAGCATCTTTCTCAGCTTCTCTTGCCTCTGTTCCACCTCGGTGCTCTTCAAGACCTGGCGCTCCTCCTCCTTCGGCTTTTTCATTATTCATATCTGTCATTTGCAAAATATTAGTATCTTCTACTTATTTGAAGGATTGTAGAAAGTTAAATTATAT
>Ga0138262_1141698_pt1 | contig 12934 bp, 6 predicted proteins | sample RNAB_720151113_FD_105265 | JGI IMG/M metagenome (GOLD analysis project Ga0138262, IMG submission 105265) | Metatranscriptomics of polar marine prokaryotic and eukaryotic communities from Palmer Station, Antarctica after 72hr light incubation -... | ecosystem: Environmental > Aquatic > Marine >...
GTGATTAGTAGGTTTATTACAGTGTCGACAATATTTTTTTAATTCAATTCGTTCTGGATTATTTCGACGGTTTTTTTGAGTAGTATAACGTGATACACCGGTAGAACGTTTATTTGTATTTGTCCGACATTCTGTACACTCTAATGTAATTAGAATACGAGTACCTTTACTTTTTGCCATGAAGATTTTTTATAAAATTAATTAATTTTTAACACTATTTATATTATGACTAGACTACCTAAAAAATTTTATCTTATCAAGGTTTTATAAAAACTTTTATAAGATAAAATTTTTTTATGAGAAAAACTTCCAATTTTATAATGAATATATTAATATTTGAGTAAACGCAAATATTTCATTAAAAATTCATAGGATTTATAAATAATTATGGCTAATAACAAATCGGCAAAAAAAGCGTATTGTAATTGCTAAACGAAATCGTATACAAAACCGTTTTTATAAAACTTCGGTAAGAACATTAACAAAAATGTTTTTAGCAAGTATAGAAGTTTACAAAACTGAGAAAAGTAATGAAAATAAAGAAAAAGCACAAAGTATTTTAAACTCTATTTATAGTTTAATTGACAAAGGGACTAAACGAAACGTTTTTCATAAAAACACGGCTGCTCGTAAAAAAATCAAAATTAGCTCTACAAATTAAATCTGCTTAAAATATAAGGCTTTTAAAAGTTAACGGAACGTTTTTACAAGAAAATTTTAATCAAAATCTTTAAATTTTCTTAAACGTTCTGATATCTTCATAAAAATTTAAAAATACTCATTCGCAAAGATTATGAAACAATCGATGAATTATATAACTGCTCTCCCCGATTTTATTGAGATGCAAAGAGCAAGTTTTTGTTGGTTTATCGCTCAAGGATTAAATGAAGAATTAGCAATGTTTTCGCGAATTCATGATTTTAGTTATAATACAGAGTATGTATTATTTGGGCATGAATATAGTCTGGTTAAACCAATTTATAATATTGTTAGAGCAAAAAAATATACAGCTAATTACGCTGCTCAATTAGTTATCCCTCTCGAAATTCGAAATAAAAAATTAAATAGTGTTCGTTACCATAACCAATTTCCTATTATTAATTTACCTTTAATGACAACGTCAGCAACTTTTATTATTAATGGTTGTGAAAGAGTTATCGTAAGTCAAATTATACGTAGTCCTGGTATTTATTTTGAAAAAAATAAGAACCAAAAAAAACGAAAGATTGTTAAACGTCAAGTTTCTAGCGACATTAATAAATTAAAATCATTCATACCTTTAGGTGAACCATTTATCTCTGAACAAGTTCTCTCATTTTTTCCAATTGCATATAATCAAAGTTTATTTCAATATTCTTTTACAGAACTAAAAAAAAGTGAAAACAGTTTTTATTTTTATTTTTTAAATTCTTTTAAACTTTACCATATTATTTCAAAAACTGTTGAACCTAAGAAAAAATTTGAACGAATTAAAGTTTTTTTACATTGGCTTAATATAAAAAATAAACATTTTCAGGTAGAAAATTCTGTAGATTTCTTAAATGTAAAAACGTTAATTAATGACTGGAATCATTTACTAACTTCTTTGTTGAAGTATGAAATTTTAAAAAGACATTGTGATAATAACATTTCTCATCTCCAAGATGACTGGTTACAAAATTTAACCTCAAGTTCAAAAAAGTTAGAAATATTTAATAGAATTTCAGTAAGCCAATCAAATCAAAATCAATTATTAGACTATTATTACCAAACTAATCAACTGGATGTTTTACATAAGTTACTTGTGGTTTTAATTGGTTCTTACAGTAATATAAAACAAGTTAATTATTTTAAATTTTTAAAGCAAAACGTTAACTCAACAACAGAAAAATTAGAAACTTTAGTATCCCAAACTCAACAACAGAAATTAAAACCCGTTTTTTATTTTTCTTCAACCTTGAAAGAATTATTTAAATATAAGCAAAAAAAGAAAAAGACTAAAGATCCGGAATATATAAAAATTGCAACAGGTAATAATTTTGAAAGCCAATCTCAGTTTTTAAATCCGTTACCTCAAGAAGACATAACTCTTGATTTAATTGAATATAAATATGAAGTTTCAGAAAACCAACATAAATTAAATTATTTGAAGTCACGGTCTGAGATCATTCAATATAAAGATTTACATGAAGTTGAAGATAATTATAAACAGAAGTATCAAAATAAAGACTTATATACTGCTATTTTAATTCCTGAATCAGGCTCATGGGTTCGAGTTGGTTTTCAAAAAAATACAGAAATAAATAAATACAAATACCCGATTAAAAATCAAGAAGATGAAGTTGTAATACAATTGGATAAATTTACGCAAAAGCCTATTATTCATTTACTGAAAGAAATGGGTTTAACAGATTTTGAGATTTGTCAAAATCTTCAACATGCGGATTTTTTCTATTTCAATAAACCATTAATTACAAATTCTTTAACTTCAGAACAACCATTATTACGGTTTGATTTAAAATCAGATTACTTTAAAAATATTTCCGAATTTTCTCGAATTTTTGATGTTCGTTATTATCGGTTAGGTAAAATTGGCCGTTCAAAAATTAATAACCGATTAAATCTTAAATTAAATAGCCAAATTCAGACTATTACGTATGCAGATATTTTTGCCATTATTGATTCATTAATTACTTTATCAATATCAAAAACTATTGGTGATGATATTGATCATTTAAAAAACCGTCGTGTTCGATCTGTTGGGGAACTTTTACAAAATCTATTTAGAATTGGATTTCAACGTTTATTACGAAAACTTCGAAGCCAAACAAATAAAGTCGGTTCAAGTCAACTTTCAAGTTTTAATATTGTAGGTGCAACAATTCGTGAATTCTTTGGTTCAAGTCAGTTATCACAATATATGGATCAAACTAACCCTTTATCCTCATTAACACATCGTCGTCGGATTAGTGGTTTAGGTCCAGGTGGTTTTGATCGAGATCGTATTAGTTTTGCTGTTCGAGATATTCATCCCAGTCATTATGGTCGAATTTGTCCAATTGAAACACCGGAAGGACAAAACGTTGGTTTAATTGCTTCTTTAACAACCTGTGCTCGAGTAAATAAATCTGGCTTTATTGAAACTCCATTTTGGCGAGTTATTAATGGTAAGGTTATCAAAACAGGTAGTCCGATTTATTTAACTGCAGATATAGAAGATTTCTATAAAATCGCCCCTGCCGATATTGCAACTAATCAACAAAACTATTTAACACAAAATTTAATCCCTGTTCGTTACAAACAAGATTTTATTACAGTAACTCCATTTGAAGTAGACTTTATTGCTATCTCAACTGTTCAAGTTGTTTCTGTCGCTGCCTCGCTAATACCATTTTTTGAACATGATGATGCCAACCGTGCTTTAATGGGTTCAAATATGCAGCGTCAATCTGTTCCGTTGATTTTACCTCAAAAGCCAATTGTTGGTACAGGGTTAGAAAATCAAATTGCAATAGATTCTGGAGCAACTCTTAATGCTCATAAAGATGGAATTGTTCAGTCGGTAACTGCTGATCAAATCACAATTAAACAGGATGATGGTATTGAATTTAAATATGCTCTTCAAAAGTACCAACGTTCAAACCAAGAAACTTGTATTAACCATCGTCCAATTGTTTGGAAAGGAGAACGAGTTTTATCAGGCCAAATGTTAACAGATGGACCTGGTATTAATACAAGTGAATTAGCATTAGGTCAAAATGTTTTAATTGCTTATATGCCATGGCAAGGTTATAACTTTGAGGATGCAATTTTAATTAATGAACGTTTAGTATATGAGGACGTATTTACTTCAATTCATATTGAGCGTTATGAGATTGAAATTGATCAAACAGCAGAAGTTTGTGAAAAAACTACTAAAAATATTCCAAATTTAAATTTTTCTGAAACACAACACTTAAATGAAGATGGAATTGTCTCAATTGGTACGTTTGTGCGACCTGGTGATATTTTAGTTGGTAAAGTTATTGAAAAAGATGATTCTGAACAATTACCAGAAGCGAAATTGTTAAGAGCGATTTTTGGGGCAAAGGCAAAAGGAGTACGTGACACTTCATATAGAATGCCTGAAGGGGAATATGGACGAGTTATTGAAACATTAACGTTTAATCGTCGAACAAAATTAGCATATAAATTCGAAAAAATTCAAATTTTTATTGCCCAAATTCGTAAAATTCAAGTCGGTGATAAGATTGCTGGGCGTCACGGAAACAAAGGTATTATTTCAAGAATTTTACCTCGACAAGATATGCCATTTTTACCAGATGGAACACCGATAGATATTATTTTAAATCCATTAGGCGTACCGTCTCGTATGAATGTTGGTCAATTATATGAGTGCTTATTAGGTCTAGCCGGCCATAAACTAGATCGGAGATTTAAGATTTTACCATTTGATGAAATGTATGGCCCTGAAGTTTCGCGAATTTTAATAAATAAAAAATTACGTCAAGCTTCAATTGAAAAAGATGAAGCCTGGTTATTTAATCCTTATTCACCTGGGAAAATGGTTTTAATTGACGGGCGGACTGGAAAAGGGTTTGAAAACCCAATTACTGTTGGAAATGGTTATATGCTAAAATTAATTCATTTAGTTGATGACAAAATGCACGCGCGTGCAACAGGTCCTTATTCACTAGTTACTCAACAACCACTTGGTGGTAAAGCACAACATGGTGGTCAACGGTTTGGAGAGATGGAAGTTTGGGCCTTAGAAGGATTTGGTGCTGCGTTTACGTTAAAAGAATTATTAACAATTAAATCGGATGACATGGAAGGAAGAAATGAGACTTTAAACGCAATTGTTAAAGGACAACCAATTCCAACATCTGGCATCCCAGAATCATTCAAAGTTTTATTACAAGAGTTACGGTCAATTGGGTTAGATATGAGTACATATCGAATTGAACAATTTAATACAAGTCAAACTTATGAAACAGAAGTAAATTTAATTGAAAAATACGATCCATTGACAAAAACATTTCCTCCAACTTCAAATATAAATAGCATAGCATTTTAATACGTTTCCTTAAAAAAAATGGTACGAACTGAAAAAGAATTTGATTATATAAAAATTAAGTTAGCCTCTCCCGTTCGAATTTTACAATGGTCCCATCGTCGACTACCAAATGGACAATTCATTGGTGAAGTTCAAAAATCTGAGACTATAAATTATCGGACATTTAAACCTGAAATGGATGGTTTATTCTGTGAACGGATTTTTGGTCCTAGTAAAAGTTTAGAGTGTGCTTGTGGTAAATATAAACGAGTACGTTATGATGGTTTAATCTGTGAACGATGTGGCGTTGAATTAACAGAATCACGTGTTCGGCGTCATCGTATGGGTCATATTAATTTAATTTATCCGGTAACCCACGTTTGGTATACAAATAGTCGGCCGAATTACATGGCTCTTTTATTAGAAGTTGAACAATGTGAAAAAAGGATTGATACAGGTTTGTTATATTATTTACCTGACCTTTTTACACTTTTAAACACAAATTTAGAATTTTCTAAAAATCCTGCAATTAAAGAATTGTTTGAAGAAATCATAAAACAGAAAGGGTTAGTAACTTGGTTACCAACTGACCCGAGTTTTAAAGAAAATTCACAAAAATTAAAACGAGACATTTTATATACAAAAATTACTCGTAACCGTTACCAAGCAAACCGTCTTTCAACAGATTCAACGTTAAAAACTGTAAAAATAAAAAAGAAATTAAAACAATTAGTTGAAATGTTGAAACATGATGAATCCTCAAAACAAGTTTTGTCTCATGTATTCCAACAAGAATACCAAAAAAAATTCGCAATTAAGTCGGGAAAAGTTAATTTAAGAGATAATCGAATTAAGCGAATAAAATTGGCTTCATTAGCTTATTTTATTGCTGAAGATGAAATCTCATTTTACGGTCTTCATTGGGATTTACAACAATACCGTCGGAGTCGAGAACTTGGGTTTACAGGTTATCCTTTAAAACCATTCCCAAAACCAAATTCCCAAAATCGACGTCGAAATACTCCAAAATATTTATTACGAACAACACCTAATTATTTAATTGGTGCTGTTTTAATAAAAAAAGAGTTAGAAAAGCTTAATATTAATCGTGAAATTTCAAAAACGCGTCGGTTTATTACGATCTGTAGTAAGGTGTTGCATAAAGAACAGCCCATTTACAATGGGTCAAAATGGTTCCGGAAATGGGAATACCAACGTATCTATAAATTACGTGATCAATCAATTAAAAGAATTCGGATTTTAGAAAACCTACAAGCAACTGGTTCTAATCCGGCTTGGATGGTAATTACTATACTTCCAGTAATTCCTCCTGCTTTACGGCCAATGATTCAATTAGAAGGTGGTCGATTTGCGACTTCTGATTTAAATGAATTATATCGTCGAATTATCACACGAAATAATCGACTTTTACGACTTTTAGAGATTGATGCTCCTCAGCTTATTATTCGAAATGAAAAACGTATGTTGCAAGAAGCTGTTGACACATTAATTGATAATGGAAAACGCGGTAAAATTGCTTTAAGTGCAAATAATCGAACATTAAAATCACTATCTGATATTATTAAAGGTAAACATGGTCGATTCCGTCAAAATCTTTTAGGAAAACGAGTAGATTATTCTGGTCGTTCTGTAATTGTTGTTGGCCCAAGTTTAAAATTAAACCAATGTGGGCTACCTTATGAAATGGCTATCGAATTATTTCAACCTTTTATTATTCGTGAATTAATTAATCAAGGGTTAGCAAGTAATATGAAAGTTGCTAAAAACTTAATTCAGCAAAACGAATCTGCAATAGATCCTGTTTTAGAAAAAGTCTTGGCAAGTCATCCGATTTTTTTAAACCGAGCTCCAACTTTACATAGATTAGGGATTCAAGCTTTTGAACCTATTTTAGTTCAAGGTCGAGCTATCAAATTACACCCATTAGTTTGTTCTGCTTTTAATGCAGACTTTGATGGTGATCAAATGGCTGTTCACGTTCCCTTATCATTAGAATCACAAGCAGAATGTTATATGTTAATGTTAGCTCCTTATAATTTTTTATCTCCAGCAAATGGTGAACCAATTATTATGCCTAGTCAAGATATGGTTTTAGGATGTTATTATTTAACAGTTAATAATATTCAAGGTTTGTTAGGTTCAAATCATTATTTTGCAAATTTAGATGATGTAGTTTTAGCTTATTACCAAGATCAGATTGAATTACATACATCTATTTGGGTCCGTTATAATGAACCTGGAGTTGAAACAGGAGCATTAATCAAAAAAACAAATTTAAGTGATGATACAACAATTGAATATTATGAAAATGTTCAAATCCGACTTGATAGTTCTGGTCAACCATTAGTTCAATATATACAAACAACAACTGGACGCGTAATTTTTAATTATACAATTCAGAAAACCTTAAAATTAGTTGCCTAAATGATATAATTATAAAAATAAATATTTTATGAAAAACTATATCTATCAAAATACTCTTATTAGTAAAAAACAATTAAAGCAATTACTTGCTTGGAGTTTTACTGAATATAATTCAATGCAAGCTTGTTCACTAGCTGATGAATTAAAATATTTGGGTTTTAAATACGCTAGTCAAGCTGGTATTTCAATTAGTATTGAAGATCTTCGTGTACCATTTGTAAAAAACCAAATGTTAGAAAAAGCTCATCAAGAAATATTGAATGCCGAAAAAATTTGTTTAAAAGGAAAGATTACAGACGTTGAAAAATTTCAAAAGATTATTGATACTTGGAGTGTTACCAGTGAGTCATTAAAAGATGAAGTGGTTTCGTATTTTAAAAGTTATGACCCTTTAAATTCAGTTTATATCATGGCTTTTTCAGGAGCTCGAGGAAATTTATCTCAAGTTCGTCAATTAGTTGGGATGCGTGGTTTAATGTCCGATCCAAGTGGAGAAATTCTTCAATTACCAATTAAAAAAAACTTCCGTGAAGGATTAACTATCACTGATTATTTAATGTCAGGTTATGGTGCACGAAAAGGAATTGTAGATACGGCATTAAAAACTGCCAATTCAGGTTATCTAACACGTCGTCTTATTGACGTTGCTCAAGATATTATCATTCGTGAACGTGATTGTGGAACTCATCACTCTTGTGTAGTTAATAACACTCAAAATAATGAACAGATTTTAGGACGGTTATTGAGTAAACCAGTTTTTGATCCTGTTAGTCATGATTTAATTAGTCCTAAAGATACTCAACTTACTCCTAATTTAATTCAAACATTTACTGATCACAATATTCAAACGTGTTACATCCGTTCACCTTTGACTTGTAGTTTATACCGATCAATTTGTCAAAAATGTTACGGTTGGGATTTAGCAAATGAAAATTTAGTGGACATTGGGGAAGCTGTTGGTATTATCGCTGGCCAATCTATTGGGGAACCAGGTACGCAATTAACAATGCGGACATTCCATACTGGGGGTATTTTTACTTCAGAAGCGAGACAACAAATCACTAGTTCAGTAAATGGCATAATTAAATTTTCTAAATTATTAAAAACGCTAACATTACGAACAAACCGAGGCGAGGATGTTTTATTAACAAAAAATTCTGGGTCTTTGGTTATTGTTCCAGAAACACAGGGTGAAGATTTAGTTCAATTAGAGGTTCTTCCAAATACAATGTTATTTGCTAAAAATAACCAGTATGTAAAACAAGGAACAATTCTAGGCGAATTATCTAATACCGCAAAACAAACGAGAACAGAAATTAAGCCAATTTTAAGTACTTCATCTGGTGAAGTTTATATGCCTCGTTTAAAAAAGAAAATAAATTTTGTTAATAAAAATAAACTTCTATGGATTTTATCGGGTCGAGTTTATCAAGCACCTACAAATTCATTTTTAAATTTTTATACAGATCATAAAATTAATAAAGAAAGTTTTATTTTTAGAACGAAAATTATTAACCAATACCCAGGATATGTAAAAATTATAAATGATAAATCTAAATTATTTGAACGTTTATTACAAATCAGTACAAATCACTACAGTTTAAATTATTCAACTATTCAAAAGATTGATTCAGAAATTAGGTTTAACCAATATATTCTTCAGTATAAAAATCAACGTTACTTTATTAATTTAAAAGTTAAAAATTCAAATTTAGAATTAAATTCTATTTCCCCTAATTATTTTGGAAGCTTGTTATCAAATCAATATCAAACACAAATTGGTGGTATTCCATATTATGATCAACGAACGAAACAAAAATCTATTAGTAGTTCAAAATTAATTTCTTATTACCGAAAATTGAATCTTGATTTTAAAAATTCGGAATGGAATACTTTTAAATTTACCACAACACAGTTTAACAAAATCCCATTACAATTTAGTCTTCGGTCTCTAATTTGGCTTCCTGAGGAAACATATAAACTAAATTGTGATAAAAATATGCTTTTAGTAGAGCATGGTAGTTTTATTTGTGAGAATTTTGAAATTATCCCTGGGTTGTTCTCAAAAAAATCCGGTATTGTAATTATCAGTTATAAAAATAACTTAGTTTCTGAGATTTCAATTAAATCAGGTTTAGTTTATCAAGGGAAAAATTTTAAAAGCTTTGCTAATAAAGTTTTTTATCCTGGTGAAACAATTTTTGATGACATTAAAATTGATCACCCGTCATTATGTCAGCATATTATCGGAAAAGTAAATGATCAATTATTAATACGCCCGTTAGATATCTATGAAATTCCCAAGCCACGCTCTGTTGAAACATTTTGCAAAGAAAATCAACAAATAGAATCTATTTTAGGTTTACAAAACAGTACACAATATTTATATAAATCAAATCAAAAAATTAAAAGTGCACGTTCATTAACTTTGATTTCAAATGTTTTAGATTCAAACTTAAAAACTTCTACAGAAAATAAAATAAACATTCAATTTAAAATTGAAAAAATAAAACGTAGTTTAAATTTTGTACTTATTGAAAATATTCATTTCCCAAATTATCTTCCCGCACATTTAAAATATACAGATATTAGTTCATCTCTTTTAGTTGAACCTAATCAGTTTATTGATAGTTATACTACGTTAGGTTATTTTGAAAGTATTAACACTCAATCCTTAGAAATTGTAAAACTAAAATCGAAGTATAAAAATAACCGACAAGTTTTATTAATTTCCAATGATGATTGTTTAACTATTCTAAAATCTAAAATTCCCACTAAAACAGTTAATGATTTAGTCATTAAAAATATTAATGTCAACCAAATTGGAAAAATTATTATTGACAATGGTCAGTTTTTAACAATTCAAAAAGGTCGACCATATTTTTTCCCAAATTGTCAGGTTCAAGACGCATTAACAGAAAAATCAACAGCTTACAAAATTATTTCAGAAAAACAGTTGCCATTTGCAAATACTGTTTTAACTAAACGAAATATTACGTTGAATTATTATGATATTACCAAAAAAGTTTTAACAAAAAAACTTGATGCAACATCAGAAATTCCTTTTGAAAATGGTTTGAAGATTGAATTACCAAAAATGTTCATTCGAAAAAATGGTAATTTATATAGTTCACCAATTCCTATTTTTGTTCAAAATTTCTCTGTAACTGACGAGAAGATTTCTGAATCAGATATTTCTGATATTGTTACTACTAAGGAAACATCTTGGATTAAAAAACGTCGAACACACTACTCAGTTTTTTTAAAAAATTCAGACTTAGTTTCAAATACCTTAAAAAAGAATCCGTTAAGTAATCTGATTCGTGTACAGTTTTTTGGTTATCCATTTTCAAAATCTATTGGAATTCATTCACTTACCGAAGACTATTTTGAACAGGAAGTCAACAGTGTATTTTGTAAAAATGGAGAATTTGTGGCTGATGGTCAAACATTAGGCTTATTAAATTTTGAAAAAGAAATTACAGGTGATATTGTTCAAGGTTTACCAAGAATTGAAGAGTTATTAGAAGCACGGAAAAAAACGTCAAATTAGTAAAAATGTTTCAACAAACCAAAAAAAAGGTCTTTTAATTAGAAAAACTAGTCTTGATGCAAGTTTTGAGTTTAGAAAATTAGGTACTACCATTAAAGAAACAGAAAAAATTAACCCACATGCATTATTAAAAGTTTATTTTAATTATTATGGTTTAATTAAAAACTTTTTCTGTGATAGAACACAAAAGGTTACTTCATACCGTTTAACAAATAACTATGAAGCAAGCTATCGTAGTTTCAAAAAAGTTCAGTCTTTGATTTTAAACTCTGTTCAAGCAGTATACGAATCACAAGGTGTTTCAATTGCAGATAAACATCTTGAAGTTATTATTAAACAAATGACGACGAAAGTATTAATAACACATGAAGGTGACACTCCATTATTACCACGTGAAGTTATTGATCTGTATCATATTCAATATATTAATGATATTGTTTCGAAAAATAATAAACAAACTGCGTTTTATGTTCCATTATTTTTAGGAATTACTAAAGCAGCTTTAAACAACCCTAGTTTTATTTCTGCTGCAAGTTTCCAAGAAACAACAAGAGTTTTAACCAAAGCCGCTATTGAAGGTCGAGTTGATTGGTTACGTGGCTTAAAAGAAAATATTATTATTGGTCATTTAATTCCAGCAGGTACTGGGTCACAGAATTATCAAGATTGTTTTATAAAAAAACCACAAACTTCTTCACAAATTTCAAGTCTACTGCCTACTTTGGAAAAAGTTTAAAAATAAAACTAGACGCCTTCATTTATTTTTTGGTAATGTTAAGATTAGAGATTTACCTATTAAAATTTTAAGGAGTTAAAACTACTTATGGCTGAGCTTACTTTAGCCCAATTATTAGATGCTGGTGTTCATTTTGGACATAAAGCATACCGTTGGAACCCAAAAATGTTCCCATACATCTACACAGAACGTAATAATATTCATATTTTAGATTTAGTACAATCTGCTCAATTATTAAAAGAAGCAAATTCGTATGTAAAATCTGAAGCAGCCAAAGATAAGATTTTCTTATTTATTGGTACAAAACGACAAGCAAGTAGCTTAATTGCTCAGGAAGCAAAACGTTGTAATTCTTATTATGTTAATCACCGTTGGTTAGGTGGAATGTTAACAAATTGGGTTACATTAAAAAGTCGAATTGAACGTTTAACAACACTTGAAAAAGAAGAAGCAGATCAAGTTTTCAATTTGTTACCAAAGAAAGAAGGATCATTACGTCGTAAAGAATTAGAAAAATTACGTAAGCACTTAAATGGTGTTAAAGATATGCCACGTGTACCTGACGTTGCAATTATTGTTGACCAAAAACGTGAAATGACAGCTGTTCGTGAGTGTCGTAAACTAGGCATTCCTATTATTTCAATCCTAGATACTAATTGTGATCCAGATTTAGTAGATATCCCTATTCCTGGTAATGATGATGCTGTACGTTCAATTAAATTAATTTTAAAATCTTTAACTGATAGTATTAATGTTGGTAACCCAGCAAATACCTAAATTCGCACTATTTTAACTTTATTTAAAAAATAAAGTTAAAATAGTATTCGATTTTTTTACGTATGGTGTTTTTTATCGTTAAATCTGTTATAATATTATTAGTTATGTAAGTACAAAACTCGCGGAGTAGAGCAGTCTGGTAGCTCGTTGGGCTCATAACCCGAAGGTCAATGGTTCAAATCCATTCTCCGCTAGAAAATTTATAAATTAACGCAAAAAAAATCATTTTTTTATTAAAATGTTATATTGAACGTTAAATATTAATAAGGTTTTACTTATGACATTAAATTTACAAACGCCATTTCCAACTTTTGGTGGAAGTACTGGTGGTTGGTTAAGAGCTGCTGAAGTTGAAGAAAAGTATGCTATTACGTGGACTAGTAAAAAA
>Ga0138262_1882784_pt1 | contig 12928 bp, 24 predicted proteins | sample RNAB_720151113_FD_105265 | JGI IMG/M metagenome (GOLD analysis project Ga0138262, IMG submission 105265) | Metatranscriptomics of polar marine prokaryotic and eukaryotic communities from Palmer Station, Antarctica after 72hr light incubation -... | ecosystem: Environmental > Aquatic > Marine >...
GTGATTAATATTATTGAATTGTAAAAGAATATAATAAACTCGAGATGAGATCAATCATTAAGAGCGCAAAGAATGGCAACTCCTCTCTTTACCCAGTGATCTGGATTAACCTTGGAGGGGACTCTGAGCAAGAGAACGAAGTTGGTAGAGTGACCTGTGGTCATGAGCACACCCTTTCTTTCAGAAGTTTTGTAAATTGGACAGTCATAGCACTAAAGCTAGATATAGTCTTCCGTTTTACTAGGTCTGAACCAGAACATTGGGCATGGAGTGTAAAGGATCTTTGCTTCACTCTCAATCAAAGACATTTGTTCTTCACTCCATCTGCAGCCCTCGAGGAACATACCTACAACATTGATACCATCATCTGGTGGCTTCGCATTTTCTTCATTTGGAACTACTTCAAAATCATAATCAAGCAGATCGATGGCAATGTTATACTTTCTAGCATAATTTTGTTTTGCACCTGTCAAGAAACCTTAAGTGAAGAAGAATCGAGTGATCCACATTCTGTCGGGGATTCCCTTATCAAACCATTCTTGCATCCAATTTAATCTATCCATAAGATCCTTTTAATATCCACCAAGTGATTTCAATGATGGGAAACTCTTTTTAAGCCACATCGCTGGGACCCTACCATCTTTAAGGCTATTAAGTGCAGCCTCTAAATCAGCTGAAAGAAGTACTTCTCCCTTAATTGCACGCTTTAAGTCTACACAAGATTGGCGGATAAGCTTGATGAGACCATTGAATCTAGTCAGCTCCTGGGTAAACACGGTATTCATACTCTAATTATAAGAGATGGGATATCTCTTTTCAGCAACAGCTACGTTAAATGGATGTGGGACTTCTGCCAAGATGCTATCAGCTAATTTGTTGATCAGATCATCAGCATTATCTCCACCGCCACTTCCAGAGCTAGATTAAGTTAGTAAGATCGTGTCAAGTGCAAGATTTGTCTCATTCTAGTTCTTTGTGATAGCAGCGTTTTCGTGGAATCCATAGACCTCTGGCTCAGCAAATTATGGCAAGCTTTTGATGTAATCTAGGTAGCCTTCATACTCGCGATTAGTAGGAGCATAGTAAATTCCACTTGGAGAGAACTTGTAGTTATCATCAGAATGAGCTTCATCATTATAGAAATTCTTAAGAACAATTGATATCAATCTTCTATCTTTGTCGTCTGTTACTCTTCCTCCGTAGTTGCACTCTCCAGTCAGATAATTCAATGCATCTAATGGCACTTTTTCTGGGTATTGATCAATGAAAATGATTAGCTGTTTCACACTGATTCTTAAGTCAGATTCACTGAACTGATATTGAATGTTCCACCCAAGTGGTCCGAATAGTTTTCTTTCTTAGATAAATGCATGGAAGAAGCACAGGCCAAACAAAAGTTTTCTGAAAGGCTTAGGGAATGTGCTAGAATTGAACCATTCCTTGTTCGCAATTGGATCTATCAAATATGATGAGTTAAGATTGGCCTTAAGACCTTTAGGAGGCTCATTGGTCATCTTTACACCATTCTAAAGTACTGAAACTGGGAACGTACTAGATGGATAAGAGGTAAGCCAGAGTCTAAATTCTCTATGTGGCTTTTGAGCAGGAAGTTCTTCGCAAATCCTTTCTAGCTTACCTAGCCAAGAGACGGCTAAATGGCAATTTTGAAGGACAACCCAGTTTCCTTTCTTGATACCTTCATCAATCATCTTTTCTGCCTTTGGACCTTGACCCTGGCCTAGAGAGATCTTCTGACATTACTTCTTTTTGGTCTCAGCATACTTTTCAAGAGCATTCAGAGGATCGGCACCTGTAGACAACACGAAAAGCAATGGTACTCCGGCAGCTGAGTCCTTAAATATCAGACCAAGATCAAAGGCTGGTGGAGATATAAAATAATCACCAATCTTGCTAATAACGAACTTAGAGATCGCAGGTAGAATCAAATCTGGCCTGATACACCTTTAAATACACATGAATTGTAATCGGTCAAGATGTGCCCATTTTTCTGGCAGCTCAAATTCCTGAGGAGCATTTGAATCATACATAGCCTCGTAAAGTTCGTGTTCTTTGATAAAATGATCAACCCAACCTTTGAAAGTCGGAAGAGCATCTAGTCTGCCCATTTCACTCCATAGCTTATCTGATAACCAAGCAGCTGGATTTGGAGGAAGAGATTCTCCAAGAGATACACCTCCCGTTAGGAAAAATTTAAACTCGGCTTGGTCTAGTTCACCAGCCATTTCCATCAATTTAGTGGTAAGGAGTGCTGAGAATATAAGTTTATCTTTCTCGAAAAGTGATCTACAGATGTTTCTATACAGAGACTAGAGGAACTCATCATTAAGGAATCGGAGTCTTTCATCCAAATCATCGGTCTTTTCTGAATTTGCAATGGCTGTCACGAAAAGCAATTTAAAGAACTCCAATGAGTATTAATACATTGGATCGATTGAAGCCAAATCAGAGATGCAGAAGAATAGACCAGATGTTTTCTTAGCCACGGGCAGGTAACCTGTTCTTGCCTCATCAATCTCAATCTCAGTCTTCTCAGCAATTATCTGCTTTTTGTTGATATCGTCAGACACAACCTTGGCATTTTAAAGAATTTCAATTCCAGTTGCATCTCCGAGAATATCGGTTGAGTTTTGCAAGGTGTGCAGAATTTGATCTTCAATTTCTTGCAATTTATTCTTGTTTTTTGCACCTTCTATGACGAGCTGCTCTTTCTTGGTTTGCAGTTCTGGGTTCTCTTTTTCGACGACAATACCCAGGAGCTGATCGGAAAGACCTTCGAAAGTAATCATCATATTAATTAGGGTTACCTTGGTTGATACCTCGGGTAAATAGTGAGGATTTGTCAACTTTGTGGTCAAGTAGAATTTGAAATTCTTATCATACTCAATGATGGCGTCTCCTATCTTGATAGTCCATGAGTTACCCTTGACAACAATTTGCTTTTGTAGCAATGGCTCAATAGCGGGATCCATTTCTTCTTAAACGTTTTCTACTACGACTGGGTATCCCATTCTGATAGCAGCCTCAAGTTATTTTAAGTAAGATCCATCTGTAAATTTCATGACCTTACATGATCTTTCTTTTTCCATGTTTTTAAGCCATTTGTTTGCTTGGCCTTGAGGGTCGATATAGAGAGGCCATCTTCTAGTCTTGTCGTTAATAATGGCGTTCTCAACACTGAATGAATCATTTGGAAGACCAAAGAGACCCCAATTTCTGATTTGCACAGCATTACCCAGAACTCCTTAAAGACTAAATTTGCCTGAGTTAGGAATTTATCTTTCCTCGCATTGTTGAACCCAATCATCTGCGAGTCCCTGTCTAAAGACGGCTGTAAAAGCTCCAAGATAGGCAATCATACCAGAAGAGACCAAGACATCACCAGTCAAGTTTTCATAAACGATAAGAAGCCTTTCAGCTTCAGCCTTCCATCTTGTTTTCTCTCCACCAAGACCAGTGATGAGACTTTCAGCTCTTATAAGTTTATTCTTACAGTCTTCCACTTGAGCCTCAAGACTCGCTTTTTTATCCTGAGTAGCCTACAAATCAGCTTTGAGAGCATTCACTTAGTCGACAACCTTCTTTAGCTCGGCTTACTTGACTTTGAGTACTTTCATAACGTTTTCATATTTCTCTTAAGCGATTGCAAGTTGCGCCTTCTTAGGCTTGACAATTTTATTAACCCTATAGAATTTGTCCATTGCGAACACCCACTTGGCTAAGTTCATTGCTACTGATGACACATTCTTCAACTTCTCAATTTGGAAGTTTTCCATAGTAACATAGGGTTCTATCTCATCGATAAGCTTCTGCTCAATTGCCTCCTTGTCAAAATTGATGAGACTTTTCAAGAAATCAGAAGCCATCATCATCTTCACTGAGACGCCCCACCATTCTTTTTCCTTCTTTTGGGTAGCAGGGTTCATCTTCATTTCAGGTTTATTGCCCATGAACATGCACACGACCGATGTCACGAGTACCACATCCTTTGGAGGTGTAGCCATGCCCTTCAGCTGAGCAATATCACCTTTTGTAATACAGTTAACGGCATCTTCTGCTGCTTTAAGTGCGGGAATGGCTTCGGCCAGCTGCGTCTCACAGTCTGTCTTAATTTCATTAGCCTCGCTAGCAATCTTCTAAGCATCAGCTTCTTCAATGGACACTGAATCCTTGATCTTATCGGCCTCTTCTGTTTCCCTTGTTACAATAATCAGTTTCTTAGCAGTCTCTTCACCTGTTTCAATAAGAATGGGCTACAAATCTTCAAGTTCCTTTTGCATTGTATTGACCTTACTCTCAGTACCAATAAGACAGTCATATCCATTTCCATATCTATTCTTTAAGGCCATAACCTCTGTACGCTTCTCAGCCAGCAAGGTTTTGAAGGTATTGATAAGCTCGAGATAAGAAGTTGGGGTTACGTAGTAAATACGGCCAAGTTCCATTAAGAATCTCTTGGCTGTTACTTCGGTTGAGCTATGGAAAATTTGTACCATGTCAGTGCAGTTTTATCTTACATCGTCTGGCATCTCAATCTCACCTAAGAATTTCTTGGCTACAGCTTTAAGAGCATCTGGAGGCCACTCAGAGAACCAGTCAATTGTAGTGCAATTAACGATGGATGGGAAGTCTCTGATTCTATTTCTAATGGCATCTCCGATTGGCGAAAAAGCAAGAACAATATGGAGGTATTTCTTGCATCTTTCTTAGAAGTAGGCGAAGAGTTAACCAGGAGTTCCTTCAGGGCATCTCTCCTCCTCTTTTGCCGCCTTTCTGACTAATTCACACACATCAGCTTTCTCGTCAGCTGGGAAGATATTGGGCACTTCACCAGTGTTCAGAATATTGTTGACATCCTCAAGGAAACTCTCGGATTTAATCTATGTATCGGTGAAAAGGAAAGAAGTTGGGTTACCTTTTCCTCCGACTTGTCTCATGAGCTCTTTGATATCTTCTCTCCACTCTATCTGTCTATAGATCTTTTTGATTTCTACTTAGAATACGTCAAAGTCAGCAGTCTTAGAAGCCAATCTTGTGAGAGATTGTCTTCCTGAGCCTCCGACACCAACTAGAAGGGCATGACCTCCTGGCTGTTTCAGGATTCTACTAATTCTAAGCAGATGCTCAATGGCAAAGTTGAATAGTACCAGTGGCATTGGCTTGTCACTAATTTAGTTGTACTAGAATAGAGCGTCATCTGAACATGTCTACAGCTTAGTTTAGTCCATGATTTCTTCGAAAGGACGGTCTGGCATTCCGAAAGTGCTATAAATATCACCCCAGAGAAGTCCTCTGAACTCATCAAGGGTTTCAACTTTCCCGTTTTTGTCGGTGTCGAGATGCTTAAAGATCATATCGAACTGTTAACCAAATGGAGCTCTAGTGCATTCTTTTACGGCATTTAGCATCCACATTCTGTCTTCGTTATTAATAAGACGATCTCCGAACACTCTCGTGGTCTCATGTGCCCATAGTCTAAGAGCTTGGTCTTGGCTTGTAAGCTCTTTTTTGGTAGGCATTGTCATTCCGCAGATGACTTTAGAGAAATCTCTCAAGTTGAAGGTATAATGAGTCTTGAGTGGAGTTGGCTTAAGATCAGCTTGAATTTGAGTATACACTTTCATTGTAGCTGCAACGATCTTCTGCTCCATTCCAGAAACATCTGGTGAGAAACCTCCTATTCTGAAATGCCACTTAAGGATGGACCTGAAAATACTATGCATAGAATTGTCGTCAAAGTTTGCAAAAGCGACGATATTAAAATGTCTTTGGAATCTAGGAGTAATAAAACTTCTTCCACCACCTGGAGTTCCCATAGCACAGACGAGTTAGGAGTCGACAATATTTCTGAATGGATGCTTGTTATCCTTTCTGTCATACCAACCGCCGGAATCAAGAAGCTATCTAAGGATTTCAACGGGTGGTTGAGCACCATAGGTCTCTTTCTTAGGCATGTTAAGATCGTCGACAAAGATGATACACTTCATTCCAAATCGAGGCCCAAAGTGGTCCTTTCTTCTCTTGTCTAACTTCATGTCAATGATATCTTGCACAGTGTTGCAATGAGTCTATGCAGAGAAACCGACCTCTATGATAAGCCATTCGGCCGTTGGCAATTTGTTAGCCAAGACGTGCTGGATGTAGGCAGTTTTACCAGTTCCTGTTGGTCCGACAAAAAGAGATCTAATATTATTCATGATAAAAAGCTCTTGCATGTAACCGTATCTGATGGTGTCAACAGTTGTCACAATAAGCTCTTGAGCCACCGAACCCTTTGGGAAGTTGTCGATCTCTTCCTTATTTGTGAAGTCCATCCAGTTCTTCCACTCGTTTGACTCAGGCAAGTAGCAATAGTCATAAACAGTTCCTCTATCGAAAGCTGAGGGTAAAATTTTGTTCTTCAGCTTAGTAGCTCCTTCAATGTCACCATTACACAGCTTCTTATAGAATTGGTCAACTGGTCGTCTGCTTTCGGTCGAGACTGAGATAAGGAGAGACCAGATTGAGGAGAAAACGAAAATAGACTCAATGATTTACTGAATTTGCTTCTTGTCATAACTGTTGAAAGTATCCTCATTGTCAAACATCTTCATAAGAGCGCGCATGATTCTTAGGAGAGAAACTATAAGATTCTGGTCTTCAGTAGGAGTTTCTTCTTTGGCGTCCGATCTAATGAAATCAATGGTTGGCTGCACAATTGTGTAAATGATGTGATCAAGAATCTTGATTTAGTCATCTCCGAACTACTTTGGAAGAGTGTTCTTCCACGAAATGTAAAGATTATCCCATCCCATTTCATGTGGCTGTAAGTAAACCATACCAACTCTCGAAACAGTAGCTGGAGAGGCGACACTAAGATCCATTGGCTCAAAGATCATACTCATATTAGCAGTCATGGAGATAATCTCACCACTCATGAGGCACATTTTTCTGTTATCATCAAGCACAGTGTTCATATTCTCAATCCAAATGGCATCAACAGGACCATCAAAGACGCACCACCTTCTATCAGAAGTTGACATTCCAGAGGCCATAGTTCTGTACTCAACAGCGAGGACTCCGTCAGACCACTCATGACTTACTTCATCGAAGTTACCGTAGAGTTGACCCATGGTAATTGACTTTGGATTAAGAGTGGTTATATGAGTCTTCATTTCTTCCATAAGGCCTTCGACGTTTAGCTGAGTCAAGGCAGCTGCTAAGACTTTAATACACATTGTCTTACCCGAGAAGGGCAGGCCTACAATCATGAGACCGTGACGTACTGTGATCATTTCATACAATTGAATGGTCTTCCTCATGAAATAAGGGTGTTACTGGAGATTTAATTTATCCATGGCCATCACCATGCATCTCACCAAATCTTTATAGTCTGGCTCTGGAAGAACAACTCCTGGGAAAAGATCACTGGTAATATTCTAGAACAATGGTAGATCATGGGCCAAAAACTTAGCCAAATTTACATCATTAATGGCTCTAAGCATGAGAATAGCTTCAACTTCTTGCATGTATCTCTTTTTGAGGTTACCAGCGGCAGTAAGCACGGACTTTACAGCTCTCATACCGTAATCATAATGATCTTATGATGATAGCTGCTCAGAACATAACTTGTAAGTAGTTGTAATCTTAAGAGCAAGATTCTTGGCATCAGTGAAACCAAACGAATAAAGAGAAATCTCAGCAATCATGGTGTAATCTGGCACCATCATAGCTACTGATCTGAACAGTACTTTGAGGTTATCTGGCAATTCAGATCTTCCAGCATAACCAGGATTCATGGTAATGAAACAATTGCAAGTTGGCTTAATTGGGATTTCTACATCTTCAAAGATAAAGCGTTCCATCTTTTTGTCAATTGCATATTGAATACTCTGTACTTGTTAGGCAACCACACTAAGCACTTCGAGATCAATTCTGTTAAACTCATCGAAGCAACTCCAGGCACCACATGAGGAGAGACCCTTGAAGAACTTTCCCATGATCACGTAGTCAAGACCATCGGAGCAGTTGAACACGATACATTGTCTAGCCAAAGCTTTCGAAAGATCCTTGGCGGTTTCTGTCTTTCCTGTTCCTGCTGGTCCTTCAGGAGCTCCTCCATAGTTCAAATACATTGCACCACAAAGAGTTCTATAGCACCTATCCGTCAATGGAGTAATGACCAGTCTAGCGGAGTTACCGAGGTACTCATAGTTATAGTCCATGACGCAATTGATAATTTTGGCCCAGACATTGTTGTCTTCCCAGTAATATCTAAGCTGTGCGAGCCAAGCAAAGTCCTGAGCATCTGAGATGCCATTACTAATAAGCTCATCATTAATGACCTCTTTGGCGTGTACATCAAGTACAATCAGGGCCTCTAATGTGGCTCTCTAAAGCTTATTGATGTCAGATCTTACGACTCCTACGGTCTCATTAAGTTGGTTTTGAAGTCTTTCATAGTAAGCTTGGAGTCTCGTTAGGCCTCCATCGCCTTTGCCCATTGCCTCTTCAGTATGCATCGTCCAGAAAATCATAGAGACAGCAAGTACAGCCTGACCTTGCCATTAAGTAACCCACTTATCTCTACCTTTCTTGAGATAGTCTTAATGTGATTGCTCGATGCACTGTTTGACAGACTTGAGCATGACCTCCTCTACTTGTACGAGCCAATCTTCGACCTAACCCTTACTGGCAATTGGATCAATGACTCTAGTGTAAGGAACATGTTCTCCCTCAACAGAGTACATGCCATGAATTTTCTTTTCATCATCGAATTCTAGACCGGCGATACCTTCAAAACATTTCTTGAGATGAGGCTGGACCTTCAATGGCTCCTTAGTTTCGGAAAGGATTTCGAGCAATTCATCGTTGGACAAGAAGAAGAATCTTGGGAACAGAGCTCTCTTAGACTCAAGGTAATCGTTCAGACCTTTCTGTACTCTCTCGAGCTTCTCGTTAGCGGTCTTAAGGATAGGTCCAAGCTCATCGTACTTGATGACTTCAAGAGCAGATGGGTTATCATTTACTTTGTTCATCAGTTTCTTCCAGGCGATATTAACTTCTCTGAACTTGGCTCCCTCAACTGGCATCTGGTTCATAATATCTTCAGATGAGAACACTGGTTCAAGATACATCCACACATTTTGGACCTTTAACCACATATCTAAATTTTCTTGCGTTCTCATAAGATTATTCTCCCATTCAACAATTTCATCAATCATGAATTTGGCGAAAGGATTTCCCTTCATGGTCTAAGCTTTGATGATGTGATCATCGAGAACTGTTTGAATTGATTCCACAGCCTCACCAGATAGGATAAAGGTATCTTTTCCTTGAGGAATGGTGCAAGAAAATTCAAGTGGCGCCCACTCAGATCTCATTTTACTCATCATAGTCTCGTTGGCGTATTGCTTGGTTGCAGTTTCACTGATATCACCTAGCTCATTCTTGTATTTTATGATATTTAGAGTTTTGAAAACACTCAAATTCTAGTCTTTTAACTCTTGGCCATCCTCTCTAGGCTTGTTGATCAGTTTAAAGATTTCGTCAATGTGTCTATCTTACAGGCCTGCATTACACAGATATCCGATAATAGGAACATAATCCTTGAATTTGTCAAGGTTTGCTTTCATATTCTTAGCGACACCCTGAGGTTTTGCCATCTTAGCTTGCTCAAATCTAGTCATTAGTTTGAAGGAGGTAGAGGAGAATCTTCTGAAATTAGATTCAACATCCTCTGGATTCAAGTTTTTGAGGGCACCTCTTTCCCATTCAGCCATCTTAAGATCATAGTCGGCTTAAAGTTCCCAAAGTTCCTTGAAAGGTTTGATATTGGTCTTTAAATCTTCAATGATAGGATACTCTCCTGGCATGATATCGAGATCTTGTTGCTAGGCATTGATGTCAATCATCTGCTAAGCCAGGCTTTTAAGCTTTTGGTTGATTTCTTCAATTTGCTTGATGTAATCCTTGGTCTTTTTTACTTAAAAATTGTCTTTAAATTGACCAACTTGTGACTTTACTTCTTCAAGATCTTTTTGGAAATTTTTAATTTGGTCCATCAAATTGTTCTCGATCTCAAGTCTCTCTTGCTTCAGCTTGTTTTCGCTTGAGTCAATAATTTGAACAATGTCATCAATCCAGCTGAAAGCATTGGCTACTGGCTTGGTGTTATCTTCAAGGATTTTGTATCTAGGGTTGCGATTAAGCATCATGAGCCACTCAATAAGATCATTGTATTGATCCATAAGTCGCTTCTTTTCAGCAAGTTTAACATTTTCGAGTCTGCTCTCGAATCCGACCAAAAGTTTGGTGGTGTTTGCCTTGTGAGCCAAGTCATCCTTAATGGCCTTAACATCATTCTGGATCTTGCCTGAAAGCTCGTGGAAGACAAATTCTCCGATTCTGTTAAGAATCTTTTAGATGAGCTCTTCACATTTATCACAGAGCTGGTTGTTGATATCACTACACTTAATGAGGAACATGTTCATCCTAATTTCGAAAGGCATTTCATTTCTGATTCTAACTATTGTCGCCTCGTACATGTCAATCTCAGCTTAGAATTGATCACGATCGAATGGCTGCTTTTTGAGGAAACCTTCGATTCTCTCCTCCTCCTTCAGAATGAAAAGGAATTCCTTGTACACATCGAGAGCATTGTTAACGACCTCAAGATTTTCCTCGAGAGTAGCAGTGATTTTATCTGTGGAGATATTCACTAGATCATCATCTTTTTCAACTGGCCACAGGTGCATCTTGTCGCTTCTGGCAATTGTATTCTCTGGCCTTGGAAGGTTTTGACTCTGATTAACAATCATTCCAATGATAGACACGAGTTGATCCAAAACCATGTCGGGTTTATCAGCGAACTGAATTTAGGTTCCCTCGATGATAAGCTTCAATGCAATGAAGTTATCTTCGAATAAGGCGTTAGCATCATATTCTCTCTTGATGATTTCAGATGGGTATGGGTAGCTTGGTGATTTGAAACGCTAGATGAATTCAACATATGCGGTTACAGACTGCTCAATCAGCTCTCGAACTTGATTTGCCATCAGTGTAGCAGCACTTTCAAAGAAGGTTTTAGTTTGGTCCTTGTCCAAGTTTTCCAATTCCTCTCTGAGAATGTCGACAGCGCTCTTGTTCCAGTCTGAGCTTAAAAGACCCTTAACCTTGCTCATTTAAGTTTCTTGGTTCATTAAGAAGTTTTCGAGGGCAAGAGGCTCGCTTCTTGCGCTTGGAAGGTCAACAAAAAGGTAACCTTTATAGTCTTACCATAACTTCATGAGTTCAAGCGTAGCTTAGGAGCAAATGCAAAGGTTCTCACTCATGAGCATACGTGCCATCATGACATTATGTTTCCATTCTTCATTGGGCTCAATGCCTTTGTAGAAGTCTTCACCCCATTCAATTGGCTGGTTGAGCACCTGTTGGATACCTAGACGTCTCATCTCATTCTCGTTCTTCAAGATGTAGTCGAGAATACTTTTTCTCACGGAGTCAAAGTAGTCCTTATTGATCTCATTAAGCATGGTATCAATAAGGTACTCGATTCTTTCTTTCTCGACAGCATGGAGATCACCTGGAATAAGCTCAATAATATGGGTCAGCCAGTATTGTCTGATTGGAGCGATGACGTCTACTGAGATTTCATTCTCCACATATTGTCTGTATCTTGTGTAAGAGATCTTTCTGGCTTGGATTCTTCTTTTATCTGCATTCTAGGGGTAGATCAGAGCTTCATATTCCTCCTGCTCATCAGCAGGCTCGACCATAGTCATGATGCCATCCTGGTTGGAGCCAACAATATCAAGCTTATGCCCACCTTCGTTCATGCTCTTGAATTTAATAATTCTGGCTTCACTGTCAATGTAGAAACCTTTAGAGTTAGGCGAGAAATTGGTTCCAATCTTGTGGCAAACGGAGAAGTAATGCTTTTCACTAGAGATTGGGGCGGCGAGAGTCCTGCTGAAGGCATCAATGACAGGTGGGTATCTGCTCTGGGCTTTACCGGGCTTTTTGAAGGTCTGTTTCATCAAGGCACTTGCATTATTAGCAAGAAGAGAGTATTCCTGATTCTTGGCCATGGGGTCGTCACCAGCACCAAGAAGGTCTTTGGTAACCTTACCGTCACCAAATGGTTTCTTGTACCTCCTTGATGGAGAGTCACCTTATACACCAATGACTCCTCTGAGTTGTGATGGCTTCGAGCCTTATGAGCCATACATCTGCTCCATCATTTGTTGTTGGAGGAATTATTGCTGTTAGGAATAGTATTAGCTCTGATCAGAGACTCCAAAGTCCATCAAGGCTTTGACGGTTTACTTCCCTTGTGGAGCCTGGGGCTTTAATTTGTTGAAAGGGTCGTAAAGAATCTGGCGATTGTTGGCGAAGAATTTACCAGCATCCTCAACGTCAATCTCAACGATGCTATTCTCGCTGAGGAGCTCACCCATAACGTGGATGATGTTGTTGAGCACAGTTTGGAAAACTCCTTTATCCATACCATTAGCAGTTTTTGCCATGGCAGCGTAGTTAGGCTTTGTCAGTGGCTCCATGAAGACATTCTTGGACTCTCTTTCAAGTTCAATCATTTCTGGTTTGTAATTCAAGTGGAAGCGTTGGAGGAAGTTCTCTTGGAGTTTGATGTAGAGAATTCTAACATTGTCTCTGACTTGCTCATAGCCAAACACACCAAAGCCATCTATCTTGACAGCTCGGCCTGCTTCCATCTCTCGACTGCACCATTTAATGAAGGTGCGCCACACATTCTCATAGGTTCCTCCGCTGATGACGCTCCCAACAGAGTTAGGGTCACCACGGAAGTTTCTTTCGACGGCCTCGTCACAGAGGCCTTATATGTCATAGTAGCTGTTGCCACCTTGTTTGCTCATGTCCATTCGTAAATTAATAGATGTAACGTTTCAAA